>Ga0193716_1000846_pt1 | contig 18312 bp, 13 predicted proteins | sample U2c1metaG_FD_145901 | JGI IMG/M metagenome (GOLD analysis project Ga0193716, IMG submission 145901) | Soil microbial communities from a riparian zone of the East river system, Colorado, United States - U2c1 | ecosystem: Environmental > Terrestrial > Soil > Riparian zone | place: USA: East River...
CGGCGGTCGCAGCAAACGGGCTCACCGGCAACAGCTGGATAAGGGTTTGCATGCCATAAAAAGTCCCTTCATGGGTATCGCCGGTGATCGTTAAGCCGCCGGATTTCACTTGCAATTCATAACGGCCCTCTCTTGGTGAGGATGGCGCTTTTGTTTCAAAACGGATAGAACCCGCACCATTCGCACCACCCGGGCGCTGCACTTGCAGCTTCAACCCATAGATCCGCTGAAGGTATCCGTTGAAAAATTCGACAGACGGTTTCTCCGATTCGCCGGCAACGATAACCGTTCCGGCATTAATAAAAAAATTACCGCTGCCCCATTGGGTGCTTACCGGCTGCGGGATAATAGCAACGGGCTGGTCCTGGGCAAATAGGCTGACTGCCGTAAGTACCGGCAGCAGCAGAAATAGTAGGTGTTTGCTCATATTACGAATATACGTGTTATTGCAGCACAGGCAGGAAGATCGAAGAAGGATGAGCCGCATCGTGATAGATACGAATCGTCGCTTTCTGAAAATCCGATTCGCTGCAGGTTGGAATGTTTACAAAAGTCTGGGGATTGCGATCGACCAGCGGGAACCAGCTGCTTTGCACCTGGACCATGATCCGGTGGCCCTTTTTAAATGTATGAGCGATCTCGTTCATGTCATATTTTACTTCTGCCACCTTTCCCGGTACCAGCGCCTCCGGCTTCTCCCAGCTGTTGCGAAACTTACACCGGAAGACTTCCGCCCTGACCAGGCGCTGATATCCAGCCGGGTCCTGTGGGGTAGAGATCCCTTCTTCCTTCCCGGGTAACACGTCGATCAGCTTGACTACGAGGTCGGCATCCGTACCCGTCGAAGATAAAAAGATATCGGCCTTTAGCCGGCCCGTGACAGTCAGCGGCGAGTCCAATGGCTCCGTCTGATAAGTCAGCACGTCCGGCCGCGCAGCTGCAAAACGCTGGTCGGTGACGATGTATTGGTTGTCGCGTCCGCCACGGACTCCATCGATATAGGGAACCGGGTTGGCAGGATCGCTGACATACTCGTCATATCCGCTGGCAGCCACCTGGAAGCCGCCGCCCTTCGCATAGGACAAGGCCCCCTTTTCTTTCAGGATGAACCGTACCGGTCTGGCAGAAGCAGGCGGCCATGTCGGATATTCTTTCCACTGATTCGTCCCTGTCTCGAAGACTGTTGCCTCCGGCAAGGCAGAAGCAGCGGAGTCCTTCAGATAGTGGTCGAAGAACTTCGTTTCTATCTCGTGATAATGGTCGTTGACATTCATCCCGAAATCCAGCGGCCCAAACTTATTCCAGGCTCTTCCTGCCCAGGCCCCATGCGTCCAGGGACCCATGATCAGGTGGTTATCATTCCCCGGCGACTGTGTTTCGATGGCCTCATAGGTGCGCAATGCCCCGAACATATCCTCCGCATCAAACCAGCCGCCGACGACCAGCACCGCAGGCTTGACATTCTTCAGGTGTGTCCGGATATTGCGCGCCTGCCAATAGGCATCATAGGTCGAATGCCCCAGGTATTCGTCCCAGATCTTTCCCTGGTGATTGAAATACTCCGGCTTATTGGTATTCTTCAGCGGTCCCAGTTCCAGGAAGAATTTATAGGCGTCCTGGATGTTCACCTTGAAGATATTGCCGCTATAGTTCTTCACCGGGGTCGGCCGTTTCACATCGAAGAAATTGTCAAAGTCAAAATTGTCCAGCAGGAAAAAGGCGCCATTGTGATTGGCATCATCCCCGATGAATTCATCGGTTACCGGCGCCTGCGGCGAGACGGCTTTTATAGCAGGATGCGCATCCGGAAGCGAAGCCGATGCATAGAAGCCGGGATAGGAGATCCCCCAGATGCCTACGCGGCCATTGTTGTTCTTTATATTCTTCAAAAGCCAGTCGATGGTATCCCAGGTGTCGGAGCTTTCATCGGTTTGTGATGCGCCCCCCGCTATCTCCCGGCCCCTGGCCTGTCCCGGTTTCCTTTCTCTCGCGGGTGTCATCTCCTCGAAGTCTCCTTCGCTCATATAACGGCCCCGTACATCCTGGTAGACGAAGATATATTTCTCCCGCATCAGCGTGCCGCTTGGGCCCAGGGATCGCTTGTAAAGCGTATCCCCGTAGGGACCCGATGAATAGGGCGTCCGTTCCATCAAGAAAGGGTAGGGGTGGTCCTTGTCCTTTGGAATATAGATGGCGGTATACAGTTTTTTTCCATCCCGCATGGGGATATAGGCTTCCTGTTTGTCGTAATTGTTCTTTACGTAGTCGGGGTCTGCGCCTCTGCGATCCTGGCAGCAGCACCAGAACGGCGAAAGCAGGACAAGCAATAGAATAAGTCGCATGGTTTATTATTTTATCACGGGCAGAATGATCTTTGACGGATGCTCGCTGTCATGATAGACGCGGATCGTCTCTTTTGTAAAATCGCTGTCATCTGCCGTATAAATGTCCACAAACTTCTGCGGGTTACGATCCACCAGCGGGAACCAGGTGCTTTGGATCTGGATCATCAGCCGGTGGCCCTTCTTAAAAGTGTGTGCTACATCCGCAACGGCGAATTTGACATTTTCTACTTTGCCGGGTTTGAATGCAACGGGCTTTTCAAAGCTTTCGCGGAAACGACCCCGCATGACTTCCCCATGCACCAGCATCTGGTATCCGCCCATAGGGTAGGTTTTTGGCAGATCATGTCCGCGGACGGGCCCTTTAGCTTCCGGCTCATAGCTAAAATCATCCGGGAATACGTCGATGATCTTTACGACGAAGTCCGCATCGGTGCTGCTAAGGCTGACCTGGAGATCGGCGATGACGGAGCCGGCGAGCGTAAAGTCTTTTGTAAACTCAGGTGTCTGGAAGCTCAGCACATCCGGGCGGCGGGAAGCGAAACGCTGGTCGTCGGTCATGTATTCCCGTGTACGGTAAAAATGTACATCCTCCGTATAGGGGACCGGATGCGCCGGATCGCTGATGTATTCGCTGTAGTCGCTCTTTTTGGAAGGCGCTGTCTCAGACAGACCGCCGCCTGTTTGCAGATAGATAGTCTGATCTTCTTTATCCGCAGGAGGCCATTGCGAGAATTGCTTCCATTCATTGGCACCGCTGAAGAAGATGGTGGCGACCGGAAGTTTGGGTTCGGCGCCCTTGCCTTTCAGGTAATAATTGAAGAAGGGGATCTCGATATTGTTTTCATACCAAAAGGAGGTATTCGAGCCAAACTGGACATTTCCAAGATGCGTGCCGTCAAGCGATCCCCATTGTCCGTGATACCAGGGACCCATGACTAGATGACTATTGGTAGCCGGGCTCTGGGATCGGATAGCCTTGAAGAGATTCCACGCGCCCCAATTATCTTCCGCATCGAAGTTGCCGCCAACGACCAGCATCGCTGGCTTTATGTCATACATGGCGACGCGTGCATTGCGCGCCTGCCACCAGGCATCCAGGTTTGGATGCTGATACAGATCCTTCCAGAAGGCGATGGAATCACCTGTCAGCTTCAGGATATTTTTTATAGCTCCTGTTTCCAGGTACCATTTGTAGTTGTCTTTTGTGTAGTAGTCAAAACCGGAAGGCCCGATGGTCGTTGGCTGAGGCCGGGGTTTGCCAAAGGAGGAATAAAAGGCCCATCCATCCATCTGGAAAAAGGCGCCGTTGTGATGGAAGTCATCACCCATAAACCAATCCGTCACGGGAGCCTGCGGGCTGACGGCCTTGAGAGCAGGGTGACCGCTTGCCGCCGCCATTGTGGAATAGAAGCCGGGATAGGAAGTACCAAATATCCCTACCTTGCCATTGTTATGCGGCAGGTGTTTGACCATCCAGTCGATGGCATCGTAGGTATCACTGGCTTCGTCGACATCGGCATTGGTTTTCTTGTTCTTGTTAAAAGGCCGGATATCGACGAACTGGCCTTCACTCATCCATCGGCCCCGAACGTCCTGCGTGACCATGATATACCCTTCTCTAAGATAATAACGGAGATACCCGGCCGTAAAATTCCTCCATTTATCGGAACCATATGGCGCACAGGAATAGGGCGTGCGCGTCATCAGGATGGGGTGCTGCTCGGTAGTATCTTTTGGAATATAAATGGAGGTGAACAATTTTATACCGTCCCGCATGGGGATATACTGTTCAATCTTATAATAGTTATCTCTGATCCAGGCGCTGTCTTGGCTGGTTCCCTGGCTAAAGCCGGCCAGGCTGCCGGCCGAAAAAAGCAGCGAAAAAAGAAGTTTTCTCATTTTATCCGTTAATTTTAGTTTACTGAAACAAATTAAGCCAAAACTTCTATTCGATTATGTCCACTCGTAGAAAATTCCTTTATTCCTCCGCCCTGGGATCGTTTGGGTTGTTACTTACTAAAAAATTAGCAGCGGCGCCCGCTGCCGTCACCGGTCATCCTGTCGTCATCTCAACCTGGGACACCGGTCTGGCTGCCAACAAGGGAGCCTGGGAAGTGCTCGGCCGTAATGGCGCAGCGCTGGATGCCGTGGAAGCCGGAGTAAAAGTCACCGAGTCCACGCTGAACTGCTGCGTGGGGCTGGGCGCCAACCCGGACCGGGATGGTTTTGTGACCCTCGACGCCAGCATTATGGACCACCAGTGGAACTGCGGCAGCGTAGCCTTTCTCGAACGCATAAAACACCCTATTTCCGTGGCCCGCCGGGTAATGGAAAAAACACCGCATGTGATGCTGGTAGGCAGCGGCGCGCAGGAGTTTGCGGTAGCAGAGGGCTTCCCCCTGGAGCCTCAGCAGCTTTCCGATGATGCAAAAAAAGCATATGAGCAATGGCTGAAGAAGTCGGAGTACAAACCGGTAATAAATATTGAGAATACCAAGAGCGGCCCATCTGCGGCAGCCGGTGACGCCGGCGCCAACACCGCCCTCGCGGCGCCCGCGCACCTCCCCAATGGCGAATGGAACCACGATACCATCGGCATGGTAGCGATGGATGCTTCCGGCAACCTGAGCGGAAGCTGCACCACAAGCGGCATGGGCTTTAAAATGCGGGGACGACTCGGCGACTCTCCCATCATCGGGGCGGGACTTTTCGTCGACAACGAAGTCGGCGCCGTCACGGCCACCGGGCAGGGCGAGGACGTTATCCGCATCTGCGGCTCTCACAGCGTAGTGGAGTATATGCGTCAGGGCCTATCCCCCGAACAGGCCTGTAAGGCGGCCGTGGAAAGGATCATCCGCATCAAGAAAGAAAAGGCAAAAGACATCCAGGTAGCCTTCATCGCCCTGAATAAGAAAGGAGAGACAGGCGCTTATGCCATCCAGAAGGGATTTAGTTATGCACTAAAGAACAATATGGAGGAGAAAATGGTTGAAGTAAAAAGCTATTTTTAGAATGGACTATCGTCTCGAAATTTGCGCCTTCAATCTGACATCGGCACTCATCGCCCAACAATCAGGCGCCGACAGGATAGAGCTTTGCGCCAGCCCCGAGGAAGGCGGCACTACTCCTTCGGCTGGTCTGATCCGTACAGCCCGGGAGAATTTGAAATTACCGCTCTATCCCATCGTCAGGCCGCGGGGAGGGGACTTCCTGTATACAGAGGAGGAGTTCAACATGATGTTAAGGGATATCGAATATTGCAAACAGGTAGGCTGTGATGGGGTCGTGATCGGAATTTTGTTGACAGACGGATCAGTCGACAAGCAACGTTGTTCCCGCCTGATCGAAGCAGCTTATCCGATGGGTGTCACTTTTCATCGGGCCTTCGACTGGGCCGCCAATCCATTTGAGGCCCTGGAAGATATCATAACCCTGGGCTGCGAGCGGATCCTTACCTCGGGACAACGACCCACCGCCATAGAAGGCGTCGCACTTATCGACCAGCTGGTGCGGGAGGCGGATGATCGCATCATTATCATGCCGGGCTCCGCTGTACGTGCTTCCAACATCGTCGAGCTGGCGGAGTCGACAGGCGCAGCCGAATTTCATACATCGGCGCGTTTGAAGCAAGCCAGCGCCATGGAATTTGTCAATGTGGGAATGAAAGAGGAACAGTCGTTTACAAAAGCAGGAGAAGAAGAGATCAAAAAAATAAAAGAAGCCTTAGTTGCGTTGAGCAGCTAAGGCCTTTTCCTCTATTTAAACATTATATCAGCTTTGTGATCTTTAGCATATTCGTCGCGAGGTGTTCCTGGATCGGCAGGCTGCCTGTATTCACCACCACATCCCCTGTTTTTACAAACCCCCTTTCCTTCAGGATGGCATGCTGGTCATGGATGATATCGTCCATGCTTTCTTCTTCGGCATAGTGGAAGGCCCGTACACCCCAGCTAAGGCTCAGCTGGTTGATCAGGCTTTTTTCCTTGGAGAAAATATACAGCGGAGACCTTGGGCGATAGCTCGACAGGACGAAGGCCGTATATCCACTCTGTGTCATACCGACGAGGGCATCCGCGTTGGCGTCCTTTGCCAGCTTACAGGCATTGTAACAAATGGCGTCGCTGAGGAAGGAAGGCGAATGCGGCTGTGGCACCAGGTCCTCTTCGCGGTTGTACCGGTATTCGGTACGTTCCACTTCGAGGATGATCTTGCGCATCGTCTCGACTACCAGCGCAGGGTGGTTACCGGTAGCAGTCTCAGCGCTCAGCATGACGGCGTCGGCTCCTTCCAGGACTGCATTGGCAACGTCGGTGATCTCACTACGGTTGGGCTTGACACGGTCGATCATGCTCTCCATCATCTGTGTGGCAACGATGACGGGTTTTGCACGATGGATACATTTGCGAATGATCTCTCTTTGCGCGGCCGGCACCTTTTCAACAGGCAGCTCGACTCCGAGGTCTCCGCGGGCAACCATTACCGCATCGGATTCAAGAACGATATTCCGAAGGTCGTCAAGCGCGGAAGGCATTTCTATCTTCGCGATGACCTTGGTCTGGCTGTTCTTTTCAGACAGGCGGCGTTTCAGATCGATAATGTCTTCGACCTTACGGACAAAGGACAGGGCTACCCAGTCCAGCTTCTGCTCGATGATAAACTCCAGGTCTATGATATCCTTTTCGGTCATGGCCGGCAGGGATATCTTCGTATCCGGAAGGTTAACGCCTTTTTTGGGAAGCAGTACACCCCCATAGGTAACAGCTACTTTTACGTCGCCATCGGGTGTAATATTGACGACCACTACTTCCAGTTTGCCATCGTCGATAAGGATCTTGTTGCCGACCTGTACATCATGATGCAGGTTGGGATAGGAGACATAGATCTTTTCCTTTGTACCGACCACTTTTTCTTTTGACGTGAACGTAAGGATATCCCCGGGAGCAATGGGCAATCCGCCGTCCTTCATCTCGCCGACCCGAAGCTTGGGGCCCTGAAGATCACCAAGGATGGAGATATTATAAGGTTCGGTGATATTGATGTTCCGGATATGCTCGATGATCTTTGCTTTGCCTTCGTGGTCCCCATGGGAGAAATTGAGCCGGAAGACATTGACACCGGCTTTCACCAGCTCGAGTAATTTATCGTACGTGTCGCAGGCCGGTCCTACTGTAGCGACAATCTTGGTCTTGTGAAAAGTGTGCTGAATGCCTGCTTCTTTGTCCATATCCTGGTACAGGTACTTCGATAAATTCTTTGACATTGACGGTGGATTTTTTTTACGATGCTAATATTTTTACGATTTTCAGCCAGTCTTCGCTGATCTTTTGTTTGGCTTTTACGGCTTTTTCCAGCGGAGTGTAATGCATTTTATTATTCACGATGCCGATCATGACATTGTGGCGACCTTCGATAAGACTTTCGACGGCCGAATAGCCCATCCGGCTGGCAATAAGCCTGTCCATACAGCTGGGCGCCCCACCGCGCTGGATATGGCCCAATACACAGACCCGGGTGTCCGCTGTGGGCACGCGATCCTTGATGATCAGGGCTACATCTTCCGCGCCCCTGTCGCCTTCGGCTACAACGATGATGTTTACCAGCTTTTTCCGCCGCTCTTTCTCCAGGAGAGAACTGACCAGCTCTTCAATGTCCGTCTTCCGCTCGGGGATCAGGATATTTTCCGCGCCGGTGGCAATGCCGCTGTGCAGTGCGATGTACCCGGCGTCCCTACCCATCACCTCGATGATGAACAGCCGGTCGTGGGCGTCTGCCGTATCCCGGATCTTGTCGATGGCTTCCACTGCCGTATTGACGGCCGTATCGAAACCAATGGTAAAATCTGTTCCGGCAATGTCTTTATCGATAGTACCGGGAATGCCGATACAGGGAATATCAAATTCTTCGCTGAGCTTGTGCGCACCCCGGAAAGATCCGTCTCCTCCGATGATCACCAGACCGTTGATACCCAGCTTTTTCAGGTTGTTATAGGCCTTTTTGCGGCCTTCATGCTCAAAGAATTCTTTGCAACGGGCAGTCTTGAGGATCGTTCCGCCCCGTTGGATAATATTTGCAACACTTCTGGAGTGCATGGGGACAATATCATTCTCGATCATTCCAGCATAACCACGCATGATACCAAATACCTCCATTCCATTATAAATACCGGTACGAACAACGGCACGGATGGCTGCATTCATTCCCGGAGCGTCGCCGCCGGAAGTGAGTACGCCAATTTTAGTGACTTTGTTTTCCATCTGGGGTCCTGTTCTTAAGATTTGAAGTTTAAAAAAGCTTTAATCAAAGGCATGAATTATTGAAAATTTTCTACCTTAACCGAATTGGGTCTCCGGGTCTACCCGGTCGAAGTCCCAAAAGTAAGGAATTTGATTCGAATCAAGACGCAAATTGCAGAACCTTATTGTTTTATTCATGTCAGGTATAATGCTAAACTCGCCGTAAAGCAGCAACCTGTGCGGCTTTAGGTAGGCTGCACGCAACGGGGACGAACCGATTGGGTGGGTAAAGTATAAGAGGTGATCCAACGATGGGCCTCACTCGCCGATTAGGGTTTCGGCTCAAGAAAGATCTCAGCCAGCATACAACGTGCGCTTCCCCCGCCATTGGTCTCAATAGTCGTCAACGGCGCGTGCAGTACGCGATTGAAACCGGTCAGCCGGCTGATCTGTGCCGGCTCAAGCGAGGCATAAGCCTGCGAGGACATCACCAATAGGTTCTCTCCTTTGTCATTGTGGACCTGCAACATATTCCCGGCGAATTGATTCAACTGCGACAGACTGATATCGACAGCTTCTTTTCCACTTTTGCGAATAGTTTCGATCAGACTTTCCCGTTCGGTCGGATCGGGTATCGAAGCGAAGCAAACTACGACATAACGGTCGGCAACACACATCACTACATTAGTATGATAGATCGAGGAGCCCTTTCCATCCACGGCAGTGAACGATTTGGGAGTATAGTCCATCTTCTTGCAAAAGTCGAGAAGTACGGACTGGTCTGTACGCGGAGAAAGACCGGCATAAGCTATTTTTTTGTCGCGGTCGAGTACCATGCTTCCTGTCCCTTCGAGGAAAAGACCCTGTTGTTCGTAACCGCTGAAGTCGAGGGTGGCCCGGATGTCGAACTTCCGGGAAATTTGCCGCAGCACTTCCGGCTTACGCTCCAGCCGGCGATTCTGCGCATACATCGGATAAAGACAGACCGTCCCGTCTCCATGGAAAGAAACCCAATTGTTTGGGAAAATAGAGTCAGGCGTATATGGATCGGGTGTATCGTCGATGATGGTGACGTCTACGCCATTGTTCTTTAGAAGGGCCGCGAAGCCTTCGAACTCTTCCAATGCCTTTTTCTGGGCATCATTATCATTGGTGGTAGCGGACTGAAAAGCATTGTTGACGGCAGTTTCAGCATTAAAGCTGAAGTTTACCGGCCGTATCATGAGAAGGTGAGAAGTGGTTTGCATACATCGATTTTAAATAACGCGCGATCTTATTGGCGGCTGTGCTGCGGTGCCGGCTCAAAGCTCATCCCGGTGCAGTGGCATGCTCATACAATGAAAGCCTCCCCGTGCGCGCGACAGTTCGGCAGAAGGCATCAGGATAATGGTGTTCTCGATCGAATCCGGATCGACCTTGCCTTCTTCTATGTCCTGGATCAGCGCCCCGGCATGCACCACCTTGAAGCCATTCTCCCGGAAAGCCTCTACTGTCTTGTCATTGCGATCGTAACCCAGGACGACCCCTTCCTTCAGGGCCAGCAGGTTGCAGGAATCCGTCCACTGTTCCCTAGCATCAAAGGGGAATTCATTATTGCCGGAATAAATGAATTTTACCTTCTCCGTACACTCCAGGTCGTTTTTGCTGATGTCGGTGAGCAGGTCTTCGAGATTGTCAAAATATTCAGGATTGCCCGGGTCCTTTTTCCGGAACTGGAGGATTTTTAGCTTGTCTTCCTTTTTGTTATTATTGTCTAGAATACGTTGCACATCGTCCTCATCCTCGTGTTTCATGGCCTTTTTGGAGAAAGTGCCTAAAAGTATCCAGACATTACGTCGTATCTGTGTGAAGATGGTATCGATATGCATATAATCCCTTTTCTTCGGAATGCGGATGATGGTGATCTTTTTGACCACGTTCTTCTCGAATAATACCTTTATAGCCTGGTGAGCAGCTTCGGTCGAGGTCCGCTCGCTGATGCCTATCAGCAGGTGATCTTTACAGACGACCATCACATCCCCCCCTTCCAGCGTCACCTTGCGGTCATCACCCTCCCTTGGCAGGAGGAAGTGATGGTGGGTGTCCGCCAACTCGATGATCTTGTCCTGGTATTCTTCGAAAAGGGGATGGTTGAAGAAGATATATTTGGCCAGAAGCGCTTCCCGCGTACGTGCTTTTTTTGCCGGCTTGTTGAGCAGGACATAATTGTTGATGACAATGCCGATGTCCCGGGTAAAGATAAAGTTCGGGATGGGGGCGAAAAGCATTTGCTCTTCATTTAGCGATCCGCTGATAAAAGTCTTTGCCAGATGTACAGGGGCCAGTTCCTGGAGTCGTTGCTGCGTATCGTATGAACAGGCTTCGATGGCACAGACCGAGGCCACCAGCTTTGACTTTATGGAGTCATCGGTCAGGATGTCACTGAGCAGCCACTGCAGTTCGACGACCTTGTCCGACCGGAAAAAGCGGTCATCACCGGGTTTATAAAAAGCCCGTTTATTCTTTTCGTCGTCGACCTCGGTCAGCCGGCCCCGGATCTTTTCCGGGTCCAGAAAATACAGCAGGATCTTCGTATAGAAATCATATTCCTTCCGCCGGATAGTATCCAGGTGGACAATGTCTTCGAAGAGCCAATCCTGCGCCTTTGAGGGCACCACTTTGCCGAGCCCGCTGTCAGGGCTGTGCACCAGGACCCGCCGGAGGCGTCCAACTTCGGAGGATACGGAAACGGCGATCTTCGCCTTATGGGAATAATTCCTTGACATAAAATGCAAGTTAGGTTTTTGCCGCAATACAAATTAACGTAGGTTTGAAAGAAAATTACGGATGGTACAAATTACCGACCAGGTGATCGACCTTATAAATGACCGGATCCAGCGCATGGACGAAGACCAGATCAGCAAAGTCTGGGATGCCTTCGCCAAAGATCAGCCGGCAATAGTTGGTTATGTGCTGGGAGAAAGCCGCGAGCTACAGGAGCCCGACGCAAGGGAAGACATAGCCTATGTACTGACCATTATCCTGCTCAGCTTCCGGGAGCTGGCCCACGGTATTCCCGCCGTTACAGAACCCGAATTCGAAAAGGCATTCAACCAGGAGTTTGACGAAATGGAAGAGGTCTTCAATGACGGCTTCGACGAAGCCGACGCCATGGCTATCATGGACGCTTTTTGCCAGCCCGATCTCCTCCAATTTGCCGCCGCGACCATCTACAGCGAAGACGGTGATGAAGGAGAAGGCAGCAATTTTACCGAAGAGGAAGCCGGGCTTTTTATCGTTATATTCAAGACGGTGATTGGCTTGCTCCACGAAAAAGCCAGCGCACTTCCTATTTAACACGCCTCCGGTATACCCCGGCTAACCTTCCTGTTAATTCCTCTGTTACCTTCTATTACCTCTGTTACCTCCTGTAATCTCCGTACGCACCGGTGCTACCTCTCTCCGCAGCCGTCCCTTCCACCTAAAAAAACTAACAAATGTTAGTTTGCTAAAATAGTTTCTATTATTTTTGGGCAAAATTGTTGCCCATATGCATTTTCAGTTATCCGAAGAACATCTGATGATTCAAAAGGCCGCCCGCGACTTCGCCCGCAACGAATGTCTGCCAGGGGTCATAGAAAGGGACGAACACCAGAAATTTCCAAAAGAACAGATCATCAAGCTGGCAGAACTTGGCTTTATGGGCATGATGGTGGATCCTGCCTATGGCGGCTCGGGAATGGATACGGTCAGCTATGTGCTGGCCATGGAGGAGATCAGTAAAATAGACGCCAGTGTCAGCGTCTGTATGAGCGTCAACAATAGCCTGGTATGCTGGGGACTGGACACTTACGGGACCCATGAACAAAAGGAAAAATATCTTACCCCGCTTGCCCAGGGACGCAAGGACGGCGAGCTCTATATCGGAGCTTTTCTGTTAAGCGAACCCGAAGCCGGCAGCGACGCCACCTCCCAGCGGACGACCGCCGAAGACAAGGGCGATCACTACCTCCTAAATGGGACAAAGAACTGGATAACCAATGGCAACTCCGCCTCCGTTTACCTCGTCATCGCCCAGACAGACGCTGCAAAAGGACACCATGGCATCAACGTATTGATCGTAGAAAAGAATTCTCCGGGTGTAGTCGTCGGGGCTAAGGAAAATAAGCTGGGCATCCGGGGCAGTGATACCCATAGTATCCTGTTCAATGATGTAAAGGTGCCCAAAGAGAATCGCATCGGGGAAGACGGCTTTGGCTTTAAATTCGCTATGAAGGTATTGGCCGGAGGCCGTATTGGCATTGCTTCCCAGGCGCTGGGTATTGCCAGCGGTGCATACGAGTTGGCGCTGAATTATTCGAAAGAGCGGAAAGCATTTGGAAAAGAGATCATGCAGCACCAGGCCATCCAGTTCAAGCTGGCGGATATGGCTACCCGCATCGAGGCCGCCCGTCTGCTTTGTCTTCGCGCTGCCTGGGAGAAGGACCAGCACCAGGACTTTGCCCTCAGCTCTTCCATGGCAAAAGTATTTTCCTCGGAAACAGCCATGTGGACGACTACCGAAGCCGTCCAGGTCCACGGGGGATACGGTTATGTCAAGGAATACCATGTGGAAAGACTGATGCGGGACGCAAAGATCACGCAGATCTATGAAGGCACCAGCGAAGTGCAGCGCATCGTGATCAGCCGTTCGATTCTGAAGTAGCTTTGTGCCGCTTACCATCGAGCTCTTTCCCGAAACTATAGGTGAAGTTGATCTTCAGCACCCTCGTCTCCGGCTTATTTATAGACTCCTGGAAGAAGAGCCCCTGTGAATAGGTATCTACGCGGGTCTGCTGCGTATTGAGAACATCCGAAAGACTAAGCACCAGCGTAGCCGCATTATTCTTCAGGAAATCTCTTTTGATGGCTATGTCCATCCCGCCGGATGCCAGCACCTTTCCCTGTGCGACTACATTTGCCGCATTGTAGTTGCCCGTCAACTGGAAAGTATACGATTTCAACAGCTTTATATCGGAATTGAGCTTGGCAAACCAGCTAAAGCCGGAATTGGAAAGTCCCTGCGACAAATTATCGGCATTGATGTCCGTCTCATAAAGGTTGAGATTGGTTGTGGCATTCCACCATTTCGTCACGGGCACCTTAAAGATGATCTCGGCGCCATAGGTGTTGATGCTGTTGCCGTTCTCAAACGTGCTGAGCAGGGTATCTCTTGACAATGGAATATTATAGGACATCATCGGGCTGAGGGTATTCTTCACATAGAGTGTGGTATTCAAACCGACACTTCCTCCAAACTGGTTATTATAGGCCAGCTCTACGAGGTTGGTGGTCTCCGGCCGGATATGCGGATTTCCCACCTGGGGATTCTGCGGATTGGAATAATTCGTCTCTGGCGTGATCTGCCACCACTGCGGCCGGTTGACCCGCCGGGAATAGTTGAGGTGAAGGTCGCTGTTCTCTCCCGTTTTTTCGGTGAGGTAAAGGCTTGGGTAAAGCCCGGTTTGATGAAAGCCGAACCCGCTGTTGTCGTCCAGCAAACGCCCCGTATAATCGTACTTCTCGAGACGCAGGCCAGCCATATAGCTGAACTTTCCGAACTGATCGCTATAGCTGGCATAGGCCGCATAGGTGTTATCATTATACTGATAGTTATAACTGGCCGAAGAGTCTGGTACAAAATTTTGCCCGGCCTCATTTCGGAAATCGTTAAAGCTATGATTGTGGTGCAGGATGGTCTTTACACCCGTCTCCAGTTTGGCATTGCCGTCTTTGAACGGATCTGTATAATCGGTTTGCAGGGTGAGGTTGCGGGCATCTCCAAAACCCGAGAACTGCTGCCGGTAAGGGTCGCCAAGCGCTGTCGTTCCTTTGTCGAAATACTGCATGGCATAATTGCCATTGTCGGTGCCGTGATATGTTTCCAGGGCGGCGCTGGCAGACAGCTTTTCATTTGTCTTCGAAAAGGAATGCGTATAGTCGAAATTGGAATGGGAAAAGACAAACCTGTCGCTTTCATAGGAGCTTCGCTGACCACTGGAATCAATCGATCCGGTAGCGTCCTGGTAAGCGGTGTTCTGAGTGCCGCTGGAGGGATGATGACCAAAACCAATATTCCCGGAAAGGCTAAAAGAATTGTGCGGGTCCATAAAGTAATCCGCGCCGGCCTTGAACATCTGGAATGGTCCTGTAGTGACGGAACGACCATGTTGGACCGTCGTCGTTTTCGACGCGATATCATCCAGCGTCGTTGTAGTATTGGCGACAGACCGGTGTCCATGCCCCATGTAGTTGAAAGTGAAATTCCATTTATTCTTATACGCGTTGAGATTCAGGAATTCATATGTCTCGTGAAGAGTACTCCAGACCCCCGTGACGGAGCCGTTGAAACCTGGCTTGCGGTTTTTCTTCAGGACGATGTTGACAATCCCATGATTGCCCTGGGCATCATATTTCGCCGAGGGATTGGGCATGACCTCGATGCTCTGGATCTGGTCCGACGGGATCTGGTCCAGCGTCAGCTGAGTGCGTTTACCATCCAGGAGGATGGTTGGAGAGCCATTCCGCAGACTGATGTTCCCCGAGGCGTCGACGCTGAGGGTAGGTACCTGGCGAAGAGCGTCCTGTGCCGTTCCACCCTTGCTGGCGAGGCTATTGCTTACATTAAAGACCTTCTTGTCTATCTCCGTCTTCAACAGGCTCCTGGTTCCTACAACGGTCACCGTCTGCATCTGAACCGGCAATGGCCTCAGCTGGATGACACCCATGCTGACGGGGACACCCACCGTCCGGTGACCACCCGGGATGGTTTGGGAAAAAGGCTGATAGCCAACGACGCTGATCTGAAGTTTCGAAACTGCTTCCGGCAGACCGCTAAGCGTAAAGCTCCCATCGGGTCTGCTCATTACTTCGGCTGCGACCGTTGAATCCTTATGAAGCAGGAGGACTGTTGCGGCGTGAATAGGCTGTTTGGTCTGGCCGTCTATGACCTTCCCCGTGAGGGAAGCTTTGTTCTGGGCCATGCTGAACAATGGGGAGAGGAAGATAAATACTAAAAGAAAAAAAGCTCCGATAGTGACTCTGCGACTGTTTCTGGGTGCCATATTTCTACATGTGAAAGGTCTCGTGAAAGGTCCGGGCGCAAAATTAAACCAATTTGCTTTTCCACGATTGCTGTCTGTTACCGTCCGTGTAGGTATCTTCGCGTTAAACCTATTTAACGTGCCGATAAACAAGGATGCTTATTTGGATGTAAAGGCAAGCCTCGAAGAGAAGGCGGTTTTAGTGGCTGTCTCAAAGACTAAACCTGCCGAAGATATTTTAGCATTGTATGCCGAAGGACAAAGAGATTTCGGGGAGAACTATGTGCAGGAGCTGGTCGACAAGCAGCCGAGGCTGCCATCGGATATCCGCTGGCATTTCATTGGGCATCTTCAGTCCAATAAGGTCAAGTATATTATTAGTTTTGTGCATTTGATCCACGGCGTCGACAGCCTGAGCCTGCTAAAAGAGATCCACAAACAGGCATTAAAGGTCGGCAGGGTAGTAGATGTTCTCTTACAGGTCTACATTGCCCGGGAAGAGACCAAGTTCGGGCTGGATGTCGCTGAACTGGAGGACCTGCTTCAGCAAATACAGGCGACGCCGGCCGAGTTTTCAAATGTCCGTGTGCGCGGGCTGATGGGAATGGCCTCTTTTTCCAATAACCCGGAATCTATCCTGGCCGAATTTCGGTCACTCCGCCGGCTATTTGATAAATATTTTGCTCCATCAGACCCGCCTCCTATTCTGTCGATGGGCATGAGCGGGGATTATCAATTGGCTGTGGCAGAAGGCAGTACGATGGTCCGCATCGGCAGCCTGCTGTTCGGGAAAAGGGGCTGATCCTTTGGCTACCTGCCCCGGAATCGCTAAATTCGCATGTTACACAAGATCAAACAGATCATTTATGACGGAGATCAAAAAAGAAGAAGAAAAGTCCCTGAATTTCCTCGAAGAGATTGTCGAGGAAGATATTGCGGCCGGTAAATATAAAACTATCCTGACCCGCTTCCCTCCCGAACCCAATGGCTATCTGCATATCGGCCATTCCAAATCCATTGTCCTCAATTTCGGGCTGGCGCAGAAATACGGCGGCAAAACCAACCTCCGTTTTGATGACACCAACCCCGTCACGGAAGACACCGAATATGTGGACAGCATCAAGGAAGACATCCGCTGGCTGGGCTTTGAATGGGAGAATGAATTGTACGCATCCGATTACTTTGAACAACTATACAAATTTGCCGAAGCGCTGATCCAAAAGGGTCTTGCCTATGTTGATGACAGCACCTCGGAACAGATAGCCCTGCTTAAGGGGACACCTACCACACCGGGTCAGGACAGTGCCTACCGTAGTCGCAGCGTGGAAGAGAACCTGCAGCTGTTTCGCGATATGCGAGCCGGCAAATACAAGGACGGCGAAAAAGTGTTGCGGGCTAAAATAGATATGAGCTCGCCCAATATGCTGCTGAGAGATCCCATCATGTACAGGATCAAACATGCCCATCATCACCGCACCGCTGACAATTGGTGCATCTACCCGATGTATGATTTTGCACATGGCCAGAGTGACTCCATCGAAAACATCACGCATTCGGTCTGCACCATGGAATTTGTGCCGCATCGTCCCTTATACGAATGGTTCATCGACAAGCTGGAGATCTTCCCTTCTCATCAATATGAGTTTGCGCGCCTGAACCTCACCTATACCGTGATGAGCAAGCGCAAGCTGAAGCAACTGGTCGCCGAAAATTATGTTACGGGCTGGGATGATCCCAGGATGCCGACAATATCAGGTCTTCGCCGCCGGGGATATACACCCGAGAGCATCCGCAACTTCGCCGAGAAGATAGGCGTGCAGAAACGGGACAATCTCATCGATGTATCGCTGCTTGAATTTTGCGTGCGTGATCATCTCAACAAGATAGCATTGCGTCGGATGGTTGTATTCGATCCGTTGAAGATCGTTATTACCAATTTCGACCAGGAAGAGGAATGGCTCAGCAGTGAGGACAATCCGGAAAATCCGGAAACGACCCACCGCCAGGTGCCCTTTAGCCGGGAGCTCTATATCGAACAGGAAGACTTTATGGAGAACCCGCCAAAGAAATTTTTCCGCCTGTCTCCGGGGCAGAAGGTTAGGCTCAAGAGCGCCTATATCATCCAGTGCGACGAGGTCGTCAAGGACGAGACAGGAAAGATCACGGAGCTACGCTGCACTTATCTACCCGAAAGCAAAAGCGGAGGAGCGCAGTCTGGTATGAAGGTTCAAGCCACCATCCACTGGGTTAGCATCAAACATGCTATTACCGCGGAAGTACGGCTCTATGACCGCCTGTTCCGGGTGGAAGATCCATCCAGCGAAGAAGGAGATTTTAAGGACTACATCAACCCGGATTCCCTGCAGGTGTACAACGTCGTTTATGCCGAGCCGGCGCTGGGAAAGGCAAAATTCAGCGAGTACTATCAGTTTCTCCGGAAAGGCTATTTCTACATGGACAAGGATAGCTCGGAAGAAAAGCTGGTTTTTAACCGGACGACTACGCTGCGTGACAACTGGGTAAAGGAACAAAAGAAATCATAAAAAAGAGGGTGTCTCAAAAGTTGAGACACCCTCTTTGCGTATATAGGGAGCTATAGAGTGTATTGGTAAGGTTTCAAGAGTGGTGCCAGCGACGGACCGATGGCTATAGAAGTTGGTGTTGGATGAACGT
>Ga0193716_1000848_pt1 | contig 18274 bp, 15 predicted proteins | sample U2c1metaG_FD_145901 | JGI IMG/M metagenome (GOLD analysis project Ga0193716, IMG submission 145901) | Soil microbial communities from a riparian zone of the East river system, Colorado, United States - U2c1 | ecosystem: Environmental > Terrestrial > Soil > Riparian zone | place: USA: East River...
GCTTGCCGCGTGTTGACCAAGGGCGCTTCGGTGATGAACTCCACCCGCGGCAAGCGGGAGAAAATCGGCCGCATGGTCGAGATGTTCGCCAAGGAAGCCAATCCGGTCGAAGAAGCGCGCGCGGGCGACATCATCGCCCTGGTCTCGCTGGCGGATACGGAAACGGGAGACACGCTGTGCGATGCGGCGAACGAGGTGGTACTCGAGCGCATGCGTTTTCCGGAGCCGGTCATCAGCGTGTCCGTCAAAGCGAAGGTGAAAGCCGAACAGGAGAAATTCGGCAGCGCGCTCGGCAAGATGGTCCGCGCCGATCCTTCGCTGCACTTGGAGACGGATCGCGAAACGGGCCAAACGATTTTGCGCGGCATGGGCGAACTTCATCTGGAAGTCACGCTGGATCGCATGCGCACTGAGTTCGGTGTCGAGGGCATCATGGGCGAACCCCAGGTCGCGTATCGCGAAACCATCACCAAGAAGATCACCGAACAATACATTCACAAGAAGCAGACCGGCGGTTCCGGCCAATTCGCCGAAGTGTGGATCGTGTTCGAGCCGCTGGAGCGCAGCACCGGATTCGAGTTCGTCGATGAGACCGTCGGTGGATCGGTGCCGCGAGAATTCGTGCCGTCGGTAGAGAAAGGACTGAAGGTCCAAAAGGAGGACGGGGTACTCGCGCATTATCCGACGGTGGACTTCCGGGCGACTCTGATCGATGGAAGCTTCCACGATGTCGACTCCAACGCGATGACCTTTGAAATCGCCGCCAAGGCCGCATTCCGCGAGGGCATCCGCAAGGCGGCGCCGATTCTGCTCGAGCCCGTGATGAAGGTGGAAACCGTGACTCCGGGAGACTATCTGGGCGATGTGATCGGCGACATCAATCGCCGGCGCGGCTCGGTTCAGGACCAATTGGAACGCGGCACCAATATCGCCGTCGTTGCGATCGTGCCGCTGTCCGAAATGTTTGGCTACATCGGACAGTTGCGCGGTATGACCAGCGGCCGTGCCTCCTACACCATGGAGTTCTCGCACTACGAGCCGGTCCCGCGCAACGTGGCCGACGAAGTCATCGCAGAAGTGGCGAAGGCCAAGGCAGCATTGACGGCTTGATCGGCAGCGGCCGGATGAATTTGTGCTTTACAGCAGTAAAGTACCGGTTTATCGTCCGCGACGTTTGGGGTCATAAAGGTCGTACTCGTGAGTTGTTGTTCGAGTGGCAATCAGCGCTGTAAACGCGCGCGCGCTCCGGCTCGATAACGCTTAAGGTTCGCCTGTAGCGTCGTCCCGGCCTGGCGCGGGACGATTTCCGCCAATATTCGATCGGATCGGTCGGATCGGCATTTGCCGATCCCCTATCGAGACCGTTTGCGTGTGCGCATCAACCTCGAGTCGTCTCCTAGAGGAGTCGACGATGGTTAAACTGCTCAAGAGTTTCACGGAACATCCGCGCGTCAAGCAATTGGGGCCGGGCCTGATCACGGGCGCAGCGGACGATGATCCGAGCGGCATCGCCACCTATTCGCAGGTCGGCGCGCAGTTTGGCTACAACATGCTGTGGACGGTGCTGTTCACCTATCCGTTGATGGTGGGCATCCAGATGGTCAGCGCGCGCCTCGGCTACATCACCGGCAAAGGCCTGGCAGCGAACGTCAAAGCGGTATTTCCGCGTCCCGTGCTCTACGGCATCGTGGGACTTCTGCTGATCGCCAACACCATCAATATTGCCGCCGACATCGCGGCGATGGGGGAGGCGCTGCGTCTCCTGCTCGGCGGTTCCGCCCATCTATATTCGGTGTGTTTCGGCGTTTTATGCCTGGTTCTGCAGGTCTACCTGCGCTACGAAACTTATGTTCGCTATTTGAAATGGCTGACCTTGGCGCTGCTGTCCTATGTCGCCGTGATTTTCACCATCCACGTGCACTGGGGCACCGTGATCAGCGAATTGGTGCTGCCGCGGCTGGTACCGGACCACAACACCATCACCATGGTCGTGGCCGTCTTCGGCACGACCATCAGTCCCTACTTGTTTTTCTGGCAGGCCGCGCAGGAAATGGAAGACCTGCGCGCGACCAATGCTCGAAATGGCGGCACCTACATGCTTCCGCACACCTCCGAGGTCGCGCGCCGGCAAATGCGGCGCATACGCTGGGATACGTACGTGGGCATGGGTTTTTCAAATCTGATTGCCTTCTTCATCATCTTGAGCACTGCGGCGACCTTGCACGTGGCGGGCATCGTGGATATCCAGACTTCCGCGCAGGCGGCCGAAGCGTTGCGTCCCTTGGGCGGCCCCGCCGCGTTTTTATTGTTCAGCTTGGGGATAATCGGCACCGGGATGCTGGCGGTGCCGGTGCTGGCCGGCTCTGCCGCCTATGCCGTGTCCGAAAGCTTTGACTGGCAGTCGGGCATGGACCGCAAGCTGCCGGAGGCGTTGGGCTTCTACGGCATTATCGGCATCGCCACCATCGGTGGGGTGGCCTTGACCTTCACGCATTGGGATCCTGTGCGGGCGCTGCTGTGGAGCGCCGAGATCAACGGCATCATCGCCGTGCCCATCATGATCATCATGATGATACTGGCCTCGCGCCGGGACGTGATGGGCGACTTCGTCATCCGGCCGCGGCTGCGCCGCCTCGGCTGGATTGCCACCGGGGTGATGGCCGTTACCGTCGTCGCCATGATGAGCACCAGTTAGAAGGCGGGCCCGGACCCTGTAGACTATTGCGGTGATACCCACCGATGAACGCACTGAGCGCCTGAATACCAAAGCGGCGGGCATCATCGGATTGGCGGTGATGTGCAGCCGCGTTCTCGGGTTGGCGCGAGAGCTCATATTCGCGGCTCTGTTCGGCGGCGGCCGCGCGTTGGACGCGTTTACAGTCGCGTTTCGCATTCCCAATCTGCTGCGTGATCTGTTCGCCGAAGGGGCGTTGTCGACTGCGTTTGTCGCAACATTCACCAAGACCATCGCACGTGGCGGCGATGAAGCTGCCTGGCGTCTCGCCAACAAGGTGGCGACGATGACGGCCTTGGTATTGGGTGCGCTGTGCATCCTCGGCATGATCTTCTCAGACCAGCTGGTCGGGCTGCTCGCTCCGGGTTTCGATCAGGAGAAGGCGGCGGTGACCGCGCACCTCACACGCATCATGTTTCCCTTCATTCTGCTGGTGTCGATTGCCGCCTTGGTGATGGGAATGCTGAACGCCAAAAATGTCTTTGGCGTGCCTGCGATGGCATCGAGTTTTTTCAATATAGGATCCATCATCGGCGGAGTGGCGCTGGGTTACTGGATCGATCCGCATTTCGGGCCACGCGCACTCGTTGGATTGGCGTTCGCGACGGTGATCGGCGGGGCGCTGCAATTGGCAGTGCAGTTGCCGTCGCTGGCGCGTCTGGGATACCGGTTCCGCCCCGACCTGCGATGGCGCGATGCCGGCGTGAAAGCCGTCTTGCTGTTGATGGGTCCATCGGTGATCGCGGCCAGTACCACGCAATTCAACGTGCTCATCAACTCCATATTTGCCTCAGGGCTGGAGGACGGCGCGATTTTCTGGCTCGCAGCCGCATTTCGCCTGATGCAGTTGCCGCTCGGATTATTCGGCGTGGCATTGGGAACGGTCACGCTGCCGCTGCTCTCGCGATTGGTGGTGGCGAAGCAGATGGATGCATTTCGAGCAGAGCTGGCGCGCGCGATGCGCTGGGCGTTTCTGCTCACGGTGCCCTCCACTGTGGGGCTGATGATGCTCGCCGAACCGATCATCTCGGTGCTGTATCAGCATGGAAAATTCGACGCCTATCAGGCGGCGCAAGCAGCCGGAGCATTGCGTTTTTACGCAATCGGTCTTGCCGGTTACGCAGCTCTCAAAGTGCTGGTCAATGCTTTCTATGCGCTCGAGAGACGCAAAACGCCCATGCTGGTGAGCTTCCTGGCGGTGGGGCTGAATCTGGTGTTCAATTGGATTTTCACCTTTCGATTGGGGTGGGGACATCGCGGGCTGGCTTTTTCGACGGGCTGTATCGCGACGTTTAATTTTTTACTGCTGTACCTCCTGATGCAGACACAACTCAAAGGTCTGGAGTCCCGACGATTGCTCGCACTGCTCGGCAAGCTCGCGATAGCAAGCGCGGCTCTGGCTGCCGTTTGTGCCGCCGGTTCTCACTGGCTCCTCGCGGACTGGGCTACGCAAACCCTCTGGATCAAGGTCGCAGCGTTGCTCGCCACCGTGATCGTCGCTGCTTCGGCATTTGGCGCCTGCGGACTCTTGCTGCACATCCAGGAATTGAAGGAATTGAGCGCCGCTTTGCAGCGCCGGTTGAAGCGTTAGCCGGATCCTGCCTATGCCTTCTGCATCGGAATCGCGCTGCCGCGAATGACCGCCGGCCGAAGGGTGAACGCCTGCAGCGCGCGCGTCACGTTTGCGAAATTGGAGATGCCGACCAGATCTCCCGCACCGTAAAAGCCGATGAGGTTTCCGAGCCAGGGGAACGTACTGATGTCGGCTATGCCGTACTCGTCGCCCATGATCCACATATTCTCGCCGAGCCGCCGATCGAGCACGCCGAGCAGGCGTTTTGATTCATCGACGTAGCGCTGCAGCGGCCGTTTGTCCTCGTAATCCTTGCCGGCAAATTTGTGAAAGAATCCCACCTGACCAAACACGGGCCCGACGGCTGACATTTGAAACATCAACCATTGAAGGGTTTGGTAGCGGCGTGCAGGGTCGTGCGGGATGAACAAGCCGCTTTTCTCGGCGAGATAGACCAGGATCGCACCGGATTCAAACAACGCAAGAGGCTCGGTATTCGGACCGTTCGGATCGAGAATCGCCGGAATTTTCCCGTTTGGGTTGAGGGATAAAAATTCGGGCGCTTTCTGATCATGCGTATCGAAACTCACCCGGTGCGGCTCGTACGCCAGGCCCGTTTCCTCCAGCATGATCGACACCTTGACGCCGTTAGGCGTCGGCAGCGAATAAAGCTGGATGCGATCCGGATGCTTGGCAGGCCACTTGCTCGTAATGGGAAACGAAGCAAGATCGTTCATGGCTTCTCTCAATCCCAACTGCGCCGCGTGACCGGCAATAGTTTACAAATCCATGACGGAAGCGGCCTGCCGGACTTGACGCGTTGAAAACCTGCAAACGCCAATCGGGACAGCGGTGAAGGGGATATCTGCACGGCCTGGGTCAAGGCGATCTCGCGTGGTCCCCATCGGGTCTTCGAGATGTCCTTGCTGGGAGAGAGATTGATCGTTTTCAAGCGCTGTCCAATCGCATACTTGACCGTCTCCACGACCGTGGTCGTCATGACGCTGTATTTCGACCAGCGGGGATCGAAGCCGGAGTAGTACAGATACAGACTGTCCCCGATCACAAATCCGATGCGCAGCGCGACAATTTCTCCGCGAATGGCCAGCTGAAATATGCGCACCATGCCGCGGGCAGCCAATTTCGCGCAAACCTCGTGTAGGAAAAGCTGCGATCGCGCATTTGCAAAATGATTGCGGTGTACTGCCGCCCCTTGAAGCTCGGCGCGCATGGCGTGCAGCGCGAAGAAGCGTTCAAGAGCCTCTTTGACTGCGCCAGGCTCCTGCGCGACGCGCAATTCGCAGGTAAGACCGTCACGCTTGAGCGAATTGTAGCAGCGCCGGATCGACTCGTGGATGTTGCGTTTTAGTTTGGAGTTGAACTCCTCCCAGGAGGAGGGCAGATCGAGAACGTAGTCCAAGAGCGGCTGTTGAAATTTGAGCTGCGCGCAGCTCGACAGGGCCCCGACGTGCGCATCGCTGAGCACGCCCCAATTCAGCCAATCAATCGACCGCACATCCGCGACCTTCCGCCGGATCGCCCGGATGGCGGGCGCTTCATAGCCCGGCTCGATGAGAGACGTGCGGATTTCCGTGATCGCCGGATCCGCACCCAGTAGATCGAGCGTGCCGAACTGCACGGGGCCGACGGTGCGGCGAGTCAGAATCAACGGCACGATGGCGACACACCGGCCTTCGGCGTTGCGCGCGGCGTGAATCATGGGCTCGGTTCGAATGCGGCGACTGGATTCGAGGAACTGTCTGCACCAAGCCATATGCCATTCATGGAGAGCGAACGGCAGCGTATTGCCGGTAGAGCGCAACACTTGCTCATAGTCGGGTTCCAGCGCCTGCAAGGCGCTCAGGCTGGTCGCAACTTCGACCCTCATATCAGCGTTCGCCGGGATGCAACGCATTGTTCGCCCCAGGCCTCCTTGCCGTTCAGTTCGGTCATTTTGCACCTCTGGTCTCCCGCCGCAACTGAGTCATCCCTATCAACGAGGATAGCGGATTTGCCGCGGGCATCACATGCGAAATATGTAATATCGGGTGCGAAAGCGACGGCGTGCAACGCGAGGCCCCTCCAGGATCGGCTATGATAGCGGCGAACCTATCGATCAACCGGAGGGTGCCATGAAGTTACACCTGCCACTGTCAGTCTGGCCAATGCTGTTGGCATGCACACTGTGCGCAACCATTGCCGAAGCGGTGCCGGTATCGCGCCTCGAGGTTCGAATCGTCACCGGCGCACAGGAGTTGAGCGCCGGCAGCGACTTGGAGTTGCGCATCTACGAAGCCGGCAAGAGCGTCAGACGCCTGCCGCTGGTGCATGGCGAGGCATGGCTTCCTGATTCAACCCATCTGATTCCGGTAAAGCTGAACGATGCGCTCGAGCCGCGCAATGTGCTGCGCTTTGCGCTTTACTACCGCGCCGGCAGTCCGTTGGCGCCCGCGTGGGAAGTGGTCGCCGCGGATGTTGAATTGCCGTCGGGCCAGGCCGGCCCCGCACGCCTGCTCAACGCGACCTTGTCCGGCGTGATTTCGAAGCAAGGAGAGCTCGCGACAGTAGAACGCGATCAGGCAGCCCTCGCATGCAGCAGCGATGCGGATTGCGATGACCATCGGACTTGCAACGGGAAGGAACGCTGCGCTCCGCGCACCGCCGGCGCCGATGCGCGCGGCTGCGTCAAGGGTTCACCGGTCGTTTGCCCCGTAAACCAGGTGTGCGGCGAGAGTGTGGGCTGCCACGGCACGGATGCACTGAATAAATTTACGCCGGACCCCAACGCACCGAAACCGTGATCGACCTACGCAGCGACACGGTCACACGGCCGACGTCGGGGATGCGCGCGGCGATGGCCGCCGCGGAAGTCGGCGATGATGTTTTCGGCGACGATCCGACCGTCAACCGCTTGCAAGCGGTCGCCGCCGAACGATTTGGATTCGAGAGCGCCCTGTTCTTTCCAACCGGCACGCAAAGCAATTTGGCCGCATTGATGGCGCATTGCGGCCGCGGCGATGAGTTCCTGGTGGGGCAGGAAGCGCATACCTATAAATACGAGCAGGGCGGTGCTGCGGTTCTCGGCAGCATCCAACCACAGCCCCTGGAGCACGAACCGCACGGCGGGATCGCGGTTGAGCGCATCGCCGCCGCGATCAAATCGGACGATTATCATTTTGCGCGCACGCGATTGTTGGCGCTGGAAAATACCATTGGCGGCCGGGTGCTGCCGCAGGCCTACCAACGCGAGGCGACGGAATTTGCGCATTCGCGCGGACTGGCCACCCACTTGGATGGCGCGCGCATTTTCAATGTCATCGTGAAATTGAATGTCGACGAGCGCACGGCGGTGGCGGGCTTCGACTCGGTATCGGTGTGTTTGTCCAAGGGGCTTGGGGCGCCTGCCGGATCGATTCTGATGGGTACCCGATCTCTCGTCGCCGACGCGCGACGCTGGCGCAAGGCGTTGGGAGGCGGCATGCGCCAGGCGGGCGTGCTGGCGGCAGCGGGTCTCTACGCTCTGGCGAATAACGTGCAGCGGCTTGCCGAGGATCACGCCAATGCCGAATGCTTGGCCGACGGGCTGCGCGATGCCGGCCTCGAGGTATCGGCGCCGCAAACCAACGTGGTGTACGTCGAAGTCGCCCCGGCGCAAATTGCCGGCCTGAAATCTCATTTGGAGCGCCGCGGCATCATCGCGACGGTCGCTCCTCGAACTCGGTTGATGACGCATATGGATTTACCGCGCGCAAAGATTGACGCCGCTGTTCAGGCGTTTCGCGAATATCCCCACTGGCCGCATTGACTGTGAGCCTGTCTGAGTATTCCTAACGGCGCCGAAAGGTTCGCCTGGCGGCATTAAGGTCTTGCGGCGTGTCGATATCCGATGCCGCCGACGGCATATCCACGAGCACACGGCCGGCGGCCGGCAATTGCGCGATCAAATCGCGCAGACCCACATCGCCTGTGATTCGCAGCGCGCGGGGGTAGAGCCGTCGCGGCAGGATCAGCGGCGCCGCGCCGATCCGGCCGATGCGGCGGGCGATCACACCTCGCGGCGCCGCTCGCCAGCGCCGAAGCAGGCGCGCCAGCTCGCGGCTCTTAAGATTGGCCAAGTCCACCGGCAGGAGTAGAACCGCCGGCGCATAGCGCGCCGCTGCAATGCCGCGGCGCACCGAACTCGACAGTCCTTGATTGCGCCGCGAATTGGTCACGAAGGTCACGTCGATCCCGCGTGCTTGCGCGCGATAGCGCGCGGAATGGCGCGCCACGACGGCAATGATTCTTGCGCATCTAAGCGTGGCGGCCAACTCGAGCGTACTGCGCAACAGGCTCACGCCGTGCACTCGGGCGAGAGCTTTCGGCCGGCCTAGACGTGAGGACAAGCCGGCGGCGAGCACGATGATCTGCAGTCTCAACAAGGATGTCACGTTCATTTGATATTATTGCGAAATGAAAAGCGAGCGCGCGAGTCTGCAGCACAGGCCATTCTTGATACCGATTTGGTTGACCGCGATCGCGGCGGTCGCGGCGGCTGTGGTTTTCGGCCTTGCAGTGTTCGCCGCCTGGACATGGTTCACGGCGAATTCAACCACCGTTATTGTCATCCGCCATGCTGAAAAAGACACGGTCGCCGCGGCTGATCCGGCGCTGTCCGCGGCGGGCGAGGCGAGGGCGGCGCTGCTCGCCCGCATGTTCGGCGACGCGAAGGGCGCCGGCCGCCTTGACGCCATTTATGTGTCCGCCACTTTGCGCAGCCGCTCGACCGCCGCTCCCCTGGCAGCGCGCCTTGGAATCGCTCCCGTGGTGGTTGCCGCTGACGATCCGCAGGGACTGGCGCGCCGGGTGCTGCGAGAGAACAGCGGCAGACGCGTGATGGTGATCGGGCACATCAACACGGTGCCGGAGATCGTCTCTGCTTTGGCAGACAGAAGCGACATATCCAGCATCGACGAACAAGACTTTGCGACGATGTATGTCGTGTCGGTGCCGCGCATCGGCCACGCCAACTTGGTGAGATTGAGTTATTGAGGATTCGCCGTCCGCAACAGAATCGCCTTGCGCACGAAATCCGCATGCCGGCCGATCATGAAGTCCGCGAGCACCACGTCGCGAATGCGCCGGCCGCCGTCGATTAAAAATGATGCCCGACGAACGCCAATCCCCAAGGGGCCGTTGACCCCATACATTTTGGTCACCGCCTTGTGCTGATCCGACAGCAGAACGAACGGCAAGTTGTACTTGGCGCGAAACTTTGCGTGCGATTCCGGACTCTGCGGGCTGATTCCCACAACGCGCAGGCCAGCACGCCCAATCTCCGCGTGCAAATCCCGCAAAACACAGGCCTGGCGCGTACAACCGGGCGTAAAGTCCGCCGGATAGAAATACAGAACGATTGCGCCGGTGCTGAGCAATTCCGTCAGGGATCGGTCTGTCGCGGTCTCATCCGGAAGGGTGAATTCCGGGGCACGTTCGCCTGCTTTCAGCATTGCCTGCACCTCCTTAATGTTATTATGCGCGATACTTTGGCAGAGCGAAGCTTTGCTGCTAGTATTCTTCGCCCTTTTCGGGGGAGTAGCTCAGTTGGGAGAGCGTCGCGTTCGCAATGCGAAGGTCGAGGGTTCGATCCCCTTCTCCTCCACCATCCTACGAGGCCGGTTGTCCGTCTCCGGCCTCTCTTTCCTGCCTCGGTAGCTCAGTGGATAGAGCGAGTGCCTCCTAAGCGCTAGGTCGCAGGTTCGATTCCTGCCCGGGGCACTCTTTTCCAGAGGCGCTGGAAAATCAGCACTAGTGGGCTACGCAGCCCGGGCCTTGACACAGTTGCCCCTGCCGCTGAGCAACCTGATTCTCATCCGCCATCTGCACAGCCTGCGCCATGCCCTCTGCGGTCAAACACTCCTTCTGCGCTAGCCGCGAACCGATGGGCGCGGTCGCACGGCAATAGAATTTCTCGCCGTGCCGCATCTCGACGTGGTAACCCATCTCCCTCGATCGTTTTTCCGCCGCCGCAATTCGCGGATCGTATGGGACGTCCGGGTTTTGAGCGGCCGCAACCGGCGCGGCAACGGGTGCAGCAGCGGCAACGGGCGGCTTCTGTGGAGATGCTGCACATGCACTCAAAAGAATACCCAGGATCGCTATTGGCCCAACGCGAAGTTGCATGAAATCACCTCGCTGTCATTTGGCAACGAAAGGCGGAATTATTCCCGGAACCACGTATTGCTGCACGATCACGATGACCACCAACACCAGCGTCAGAATGATGCTGTGGATGAAGGTGCGCGCCAATACCGCCCCCTCCTGACCCTTCAAGTTGGTGACCGACACGCCCGTTGCGATGTTCTGCGGAGAAATCATTTTGCCCAAGACTCCGCCGGATGAATTGGTCGCGGCAAACAACAACGGGTTCAAGTTCAGCTGCCGTGCAGCGACCACTTGCAGGTTTCCAAACAGCGCATTGCCCGAGGTGTCGCTGCCCGACAAGAACACTGCGATCCATCCGAGGAAGGGTGAAAACAAGATGAACCAGTTCCCGGTCGACGATACGGCCAGGCCCAGCGTATAGGCCAGGCCCGAATAATTCATCACGTAGGCGAGGGCGACGATGAACATCACCGTGACGACGGCCTGCCAAATCTGCCGTACGGTGCGCGCTGCGCATTGCAAGAGTTCGGCGAACGGCAATCTCACCAGCAACGCGACAATGAAGGCGGCGAGCAAAATCGCGGTGCCGGTGGCCAGCGGCTGAAACGTCCACACGGCCGCGTAAGGCTTATCGTTGTATAACGTGATCGCAACGACCTTGTCCAGGTTGGGCCACGGAATGGCGTACTGTCCTTTCGCCGCAACTTTAAAAAAAGTCCAGACGATGACCGTGGCCGTCACGATCAGCCAAGGCATCCAGCCCTGCCACGCGGGCACCTCTTTCGTGATGGGACTTTGCTTCTCCATGGATGTGCGCGCTATCGCGAACTCGGGTGACGGTGCCGGACGCCAGACTTGCAGGAACAAGAGCGTCACCGCCAGCGAAGCGAGCGCGGCAAAAACGTCGGTCAGCGTATAGTCGAGATAGTTCGATGCGCCAAACTGAGCCAAGCCAAAACTCAAGCCGGCGACCGCCAATACGGGCCACAGCGACCGGATGGAACGCCACCCGCCGTACAGCGCCATGACGTAGAAGGGCAGGATGGCAGCCATGATGGGAAGCTGACGGCCGATCATGGCCGCCAGTGCCGGTGCAGGAAGGCCTGTGACTTGGGCCAAAACCGTCACGGGCGTGCCGAGGGCGCCGAAAGCGACCGGCGTCGTGTTGAATATCAAGACGAACACAATCGCCTCGAGCGCCGGAAAGCCGCACATGATCAGCAGCGATGAGGTAATTGCGACGGGCGTGCCGAAGCCCGCAACACCCTCGAGCAGCGCTCCGAAACAAAAAGCGATAACGATGAGCACGATGCGTCGATCGTTCGGCAAATGCTTCACTATCCACGCGCGGAAGGCATCGAAGCGGCCGGAGGAGACGGCGATGTTGTACACAAACAGCGCGTTGACGACAATCCACATCACCGGCCACAGGGCGAACACCGCGCCATTCGACGCTGCGGCGAACGCGATTGGCGCCGGCAAGCCCCAGACCGTGATGGCAAGGATCAGACCCAAAATGAGGCCCGCCAAAGCCGCCTGCCAGGCCGGACGCCTGAGGATGCCGAGAAGAACGAGGACAGTTGCGATAGGCAGTATCGCTACAAAGAAAGACAACGTGAGACTGTCGCCGACCGGTGTCAATAACTGATGGAACATTAACTTCCCCTCTTGCGGTTTGTTGGCCACCGCATTCACTTGCGCGGAATCCTACTCTTTTAGCGGCAAATTCGTAACAGGGCAAGTACGATCTCGCGGACGGCATGTGTGACCGCTGGGCAGACGGTTCAGATTCCCGGGTGCATAATATTGCCGGTGAGCAGTTCAGTGCGAGCCGAGTCCCAAGCGGACACTTCCCGAGAGCAGCGCCAGCGCGATGTCGTTGCCGCGCTCAGCCAGGTGCTGCCGCGCGAAACAATCTTGTTTCGCCATGAGGATACGGTGCCCTTCGAGTGCGATGCGCTCACCGCCTACCGCACCTCGCCCTTGGTGGTCGTGCTGCCGCACACGGAAGCGCAGGTCGCCGCGGTTCTCAAGACCTGTCATAACCTGGGCGTACCCGTCGTGGCGCGCGGCGCCGGCACGGGTTTGTCCGGCGGAGCTACGCCGCACCGCTCCGGCGTCATCTTGTCGCTCGCCAAATTCAACAAGATTTTGAAGATCGATGCGGCGTCATGCACCGCAATCGTGCAATGCGGAGTCCGCAATTTGGCCATCAGCGAGGCCGCGGCCGCGTACGGCCTGTATTATGCCCCCGACCCCAGCAGCCAAATCGCTTGCACCATCGGGGGAAACGTGGCCGAAAACTCCGGCGGCGTACACTGTCTGAAATACGGACTGACCCTGCATAATGTGCTGCGCGTTCGCGGCTTCATGGTGGACGGTGAGCCGGTCGAATTCGGTTCACAAGCCCTGGACGTGCCGGGCCTCGATCTGTTGTCGATCATCGTCGGCAGCGAAGGCATGCTGGCCGTGACCACCGAAGTGACGGTGAAACTGATCCCGAGGCCGCTGTTGGCCCGCTGCATCATGGCGAGCTTCAGCGATATCGAATCGGCCGGCGCAGCGGTGGCGAGCGTGATCGGCCAGGGCATCATCCCCGCAGGCTTGGAAATGATGGACCGGGCGATGACGGCTGCGGTGGAAGCGTTCGTGCACGCCGACTATGACCTGGAAGCAGCCGCGATTCTATTGTGCGAGAGCGACGGCACTCCGGAAGAAGTCGAAGAAGAAATTGCGCGCATGGAGGAGGTACTCAAGGCTGCGGGGGCATCCCGATGCGAGGTGAGCCGGGATGAGGCGCAGCGTCTGAAATTTTGGAGCGGCCGCAAGAACGCCTTTCCCGCATCGGGTGGCATCAGCCCCGACTATATGTGTATGGACTCCACCATCCCCCGCAAGCGCCTGGCGGAGATGTTGCGCGCGATTCAGCAAATGGAAGTTAAATACCATCTGCGCTGCGTGAATGTGTTTCACGCCGGCGACGGCAATTTGCATCCCTTGATCTTATTTGACGCCGAAGATGCGGATCAGATGCGCCGCTGCGAGTTGTTTGGAGCCGATATCTTGGAAACCAGCGTGCGGCTGGGCGGGACGGTCACCGGCGAGCATGGTGTGGGCGTTGAGAAACTGAACTCCATGTGCGTTCAGTTCTCGCCGGCCGAGCGTGCGCAGTTTCTCGGTGTGAAGCGAGCCTTCGACCCGCTGGAGTTGCTGAACCCAGGAAAAGTAATCCCAACGCTGCATCGCTGCGCAGAATATGGAAAGATGCATGTTCGCCGCGGCATGCTGCCTTTCCCAGAGCTGCCGAGATTTTAATGAGCACGCAAGATCCGGTGCTGGCGCGCCTCGTTGACCGGGTGAATGGCGCGCGCGAGCATCATGCGCCGCTGGAAATTCGCGGCGGCGGCACCAAGCGTTTCTTGGGCGGATTGCCGGCAGGCGAGCTTCTCGATATGACTGATCTAGAAGGTATCACCAGTTATGAGCCGACCGAATTGGTTGTGACCGCGCGCGCCGGAACGCGGCTCGGTGATTTGGAAGCGGCGCTCGAGGAGCAGGGTCAATGCCTGCCGTTCGAGCCGCCGCGTTTCGCGGCGGGCGGGACCTTGGGCGGAATGGTCGCTGCGGGCCTGTCGGGTCCGGCGCGCGCCAGCGTGGGATCGGTACGCGATCATGTTCTGGGTGTGACATTGCTCAATGGCCGCGGCGAAGTTCTCACCTTCGGCGGGCAGGTCACCAAAAATGTGGCCGGATATGATGTGTCGCGCTTGATGGTAGGGTCCTTGGGGATCTTGGGCATCCTTTGCGAAGTGTCGCTCAAGGTGCTGCCGGTCAGCATTGCGAGCGCGACGCTGCGTTTCGATTGGGACGAGACCCGCGCGCTGGAACAACTCTCTCAGTGGGCCGCGCAGCCATTGCCCATCAGCGCCAGCGCATGGCATGCGGATCGATTGCATCTGCGCCTGGCCGGCGCGCGCGCCGCCGTCGAGGCGGCCTGCGTGAGGCTGGGCGGGGAACGAACGGATCCGGCGCAGGCGAGGGACTGGTGGACCCGTGTCCGGGACCAGAGCGATGATTTTTTTTCGCTCGACGATGCACGCCTGGCGCGCGGTGAGTCATTGTGGCGGCTGTCCGTGCCCGCGATTACCGGTGCGCTCGCGCTTCCGGGGCAGCAATTCATCGAATGGCATGGCGCGCAACGCTGGTGGAAAACCACCGCCGACGCGGCGCTGGTTCGTGCCGCTGCCGCCCGCGCGGGCGGTCACGCCACGCTGATCCGCGGCGCCGACAAGTCCCACGGCGTTTTTGCGCCCTTGAGCGCGGTGCTCATGCGTGTCCATCATGAGTTGAAGCAGGCCTTCGATCCTGCGCGCATATTCAATCCCGGACGCCTGTACGCGGATCTTTGACAGCCGTGCAAACGCATCTCAGTGCAGAGTTCAGCGATACGGCCGACGGCAAGGAAGCAGCCGCTATTTTGCGCAAATGCGTGCATTGCGGCTTCTGCAACGCCACCTGCCCGACCTACCAATTGCTCGGCGATGAACTCGACGGTCCGCGGGGGCGCATCTATCTGATCAAGCAGGTACTCGAAGGCGCGGAGGTCACACGCAGCACGCAACTGCACTTGGATCGTTGCCTGACGTGCCTCAATTGCCAGACGACTTGCCCCAGCGGCGTTGAGTATGGCCACTTGGTTGATATCGGGCGAAAGCTGGTCGAAGCCAGGGTGGCGCGTCCGCCCGCCGACCGGGCGGTTCGCTGGTGGCTGAAGGAGGGACTGACCTCGCGGCTGTTCGCTCCGGCCATGCTATTGGGGAGGGCGCTGCGTCCGATATTGCCCAAGGTATTGCGCGACAAAGTGCCGGCTCGGGCGATCGATCGCGCGCCGACCCAGGCGCTGCGAACGCACACTCGCAAAGTGCTGATGCTGCAAGGCTGCGTGCAGCCTTCGATGATGCCGAATATTGATCGCGCGGCGGAGCGAGTCCTCGACCTCGCAGGCATCCAAACGGTGTACGCAGCAGGCGCGGGGTGCTGCGGCGCGTTGCGCACCCACTTGAGCGACCATCAAGGCGGCCTCGCCGACATGCGCCGCAATATCGATGCCTGGATGCCGCTGCTGGCCGCAGGCGACGTCGAGGCCATTATTTCCTCGGCCAGCGCCTGCGCTCTCTCGATCAAGGAATATGGCCACGCGTTGGCGGGTGATGCGGCGTATGCCGGCAAGGCCGCGCGGATCAGCGCGCTGGCGCGAGACTTGAGCGAATTGTTGCCGCAGCTCGTGCCGGCGCTGAAGAATCAGCTGCGAGCCGGCGCCGCAAAACGCGTTGCCTTTCACGCGCCGTGTACCCTGCAGCACGGCCAGCGGCAACGCGGGGGTGTGGAAGCGCATTTGCGGGCGTTGGGCTTCGACGTGATGGTCGCCGGCGAAGAAAGCCACCTATGTTGCGGTTCTGCCGGCACCTATTCGATCTTGCAGCCGCAACTCGCGGCGCAATTGCGCGACCGGAAACTGAATTTTCTCGCCAAGCTCGAGCCGCACACTATTTTATCCGCCAATATCGGCTGCATTCAGCATCTGCAATCAGGCACTTCGACGCGAGTGATGCACTGGGTCGAATGGCTGGACGAGGCTTTGGTTTAGATGGACCCCACGTCGCGTGCGTTATGGGCGGCGCAGATCAAGGCCGAGGCCCTGTTCCGGGAGGTGGTGGAACGCGGAATGGTGAGTGCGGGAAAACTCGAAAGCGAACTGACCGCGCAGATTCACGCGCTGGCGCAGTCTCGTTTTGGATTGCGGCGCCACTGGCACAAAAGAATCGCGCGCTCCGGGCCCAACACGCTGCTGACCTATCACGATGAATGCGCCGATCGGCGCATTGCCGAAGACGACATTGTGTACTTGGATTTCGGACCCGTGTTTGAGGCATGGGAGGCCGATTTTGGCCGCACCTATGTAGTCGGCACGGATCCCGTCAAGCATCGTCTGGTTGCCGATCTTGCGAAAGGCTTCAGCAGCGGAAAAAAGCTCTACCGCGAGTCGCCGAATTTAACGGCCGGGCAGTTATATGATCACGTCGCCGGCCTGGCAGCGGCCTACGGTTGGGAATTCGGCAACCTCGCCGCCGGGCATCTGATCGGTCGTTTCCCGCATGAACGCCGGCCGGCGGCCCCTGATCATCTCCGAATTCGTCACGGCAATTCGATTCCATTGCGCGAGCCGGATGAGACCGGTGCCGCGCGTCATTGGATCCTGGAAATCCATTTCATCGATCGCGCGCGCGAAATCGGCGGCTTCTTCGAGGAACTGTTGACGGTCGATGCACGCGACGCGGACCCTCACTTGGCGGGGTGATTCAATGCCCACACATAGGCGGAGACCGCCATCACCTGATCGCTGCTGAGCTGCGCACCCCCCATCGCCGGCATCGGAGCGCGATACTGCTTGGGCTGCGCAACGCCTCCTGCAATGGTTGCTGCGATTCCGCCATAACTGCCATTGCTCCACAGCCATTTGTTGGCCGTCAGATCCGGACCCAAGGTCGTGCCCTTCGCGTCCGCGCCGTGGCATCCGGTGCAGGTCGCGCCGCCGTCCAATCCGTGATAGACGCGATTGCCGCGAGCCACCATCGCCGGCGTAGAACCCGGCGGAGCATTGAGGCCGGCGGTGTCGGCGCCTGCATCGGGGTGTGTGCCCTCCGGCGGCTGCGCGCGCGCGGCGGCGATCGGCCCCGCGGAGTCGGTCAGGCTGGGACAGGGCACCGGTTTCGCGTCCGAGGCTCCCGCGCCGCCGCGATAAACGATGCGATAAATGCGCCCCGACACGTCGTCCGCGACATAGAGCGCGCCGTCGGGTCCAACTGCAAGACCGGACGGACGATGCGCGGCCTTGCCGGGCGACTTATCCGTTCCCGCAAAACCATCGGCAAAGATTTCGCATTGACCCGATGCCTTATCGCCGGAGAGCCCCTGAAACACGACGTTGTAGCCGCCTTGCGCGTAGGGGGCGCGATTCCACGATCCATGGAAGGCGATGAAGAGGCCGTTGCGATAGCGGGCGGGGAATTGCTGCCGGTCATACAGGACCATGGCGTTGGGCGCCCAGTGCGCCGGGAAAACCGCCGCGGGGGCGCCTTTTTGGGCGCAGAGCCCCGCTGTCTTTCCATCGCCGCCGTATTCGGGCGCGAGCACGAGCCCTTGTTGGAAGGGGTCGTAGTAGCACATCGGCCAACCGTAGTCGCCGCCCTTTTTCAACAGCAGCACCTCTTCGGAGGGCAACGTCGCTTCCTGATCGGCGTCCTTGATCACGTCCGGCCAGTTCGTGTGCAGTTGATCACGGCCGTGCTGCGTGACGAAGATATGGTGACCGGTCGTATCGACGCCAAAGCCCTCCGCATTGCGTATGCCGGTCGCATACCGTTCGGCGGGCGAAAACGCTTGGTCTGTTTTCTTCGCGTCATAGCGCCAGATGCCGCCGCGCGTCTCGAGTTCGGTGCAGGGACTGATGCCCGGTGATTTGAGGGTGCGATTTTTTTCCTGGCAGGCATTGGTCGCACTGGCGACATCGATATACAGATCGCCGTTCGTGTCGATCGCAAAAGGATGCATGGGATGATCGCCGCCCAACGGCAACCCGCGCACCACGACTTGTGATTTGGCGTCGGGGAGGACGGAGCCCTTGTTCAGCGGATACCTGAGGATTTTGTCATTGAGTTCCGCGTACAGCCAGCCCTTGTAGATGCCGATGCCGGTGCCGCCGGCGCCGCCGCTCTGCACGGTCTCTCCGAAACGCTCATTGACGTCCGCCTTGCCGGCACCCT
>Ga0193716_1000849_pt1 | contig 18268 bp, 16 predicted proteins | sample U2c1metaG_FD_145901 | JGI IMG/M metagenome (GOLD analysis project Ga0193716, IMG submission 145901) | Soil microbial communities from a riparian zone of the East river system, Colorado, United States - U2c1 | ecosystem: Environmental > Terrestrial > Soil > Riparian zone | place: USA: East River...
CTAGCCAACACGCAGGTCGTACTGGGCAGCTACCCCATCACGCCCGCGTCGGACATCCTGCACGAGCTCTCCAAGTACAAGCACTTCAACGTGCTGACGTTCCAGGCCGAGGACGAGATCGCGGGCATCGGCGCCGCCATCGGCGCCTCCTACGGCGGCGCGCTCGGTATCACCAGCACCTCTGGCCCGGGCATCTCGCTGAAATCCGAGGCCATCGGCCTGGCCGTGATGACCGAACTCCCGCTGATCATCATCGACGTGCAGCGTGGTGGTCCGTCGACCGGTCTGCCCACCAAGACCGAACAGGCCGACCTGCTTCAGGTGCTTTACGGCCGCAACGGTGAATCGCCGGTCGTCGTGCTCGCGCCGGCAACCCCGTCGGACTGCTTCGACATCGCCGTCGAGGCCGCGCGGATCGCGGTGACGTACCACACCCCGGTGGTCATCTTGTCCGATGGCGCGATCGCCAACGGTTCGGAGCCGTGGCGCATCCCCGACGTGAGCCGGTACGCGCCCATCGAGCACACCTTCGCCAAGACCGGTGAGCCCTTCCAGCCGTACGCCCGCAACCCGGAAACCCTGGCCCGGCAGTTCGCGATCCCAGGGACTCCCGGTTTGGAGCACCGCATCGGCGGCCTCGAGGCCGCCAACGGCTCCGGCAACATTTCCTACGAGCCGAAGAACCACGACCTCATGGTGCGGCTGCGCCAGGCCAAGATCGACGGCGTCACGGTGCCCGACCTCGAGGTCGACGACCCGACGGGCGACGCCGAACTCCTCCTGGTCGGCTGGGGCAGTTCATACGGTCCGATCGGCGAGGCGTGCAGGCGCGCCCGGCGCCAGGGCATCAAGGTGGCCCACGCGCACGTCCGCCACCTCAACCCGTTCCCCGCGAACCTCGGCGACGTGCTCAACCGCTACCAGAAGGTCGTCCTTCCAGAGATGAACCTCGGCCAGCTTTCGATGCTGTTGCGCGGCAAATACCTGGTCGACATCCAGTCGGTCACCAAGGTCGAGGGCATGGCGTTCCTCGCCGACGAAGTCGAGGGCATCATCGATGCCGCGCTGGACGGAACGCTTGCCGACAAGGAAACTGACAAGGCCAAGTTCGCACGGCTGGCAGCGGCCACCGTGGACACCGGCGTGGGAGTTGACGCATGACTGACCTGATCGGATCCGATCTCGGACTGACCTCGACTGGCCTCACGAAGACCAGTGCCGTGCCGACGACGGACCAGCCGCAGAAGGCCAAGGACTTCACCAGCGACCAAGAAGTCCGCTGGTGCCCCGGCTGCGGTGACTACGTCATCCTCAACACCATCCGCAACTTCCTGCCGGAGTTGGGCCTGCGTCGCGAGAACATGGTGTTCGTCAGCGGCATCGGCTGCTCCAGCCGCTTCCCGTACTACCTCGAGACCTACGGCTTCCACTCGATCCACGGTCGCGCGCCCACCGTCGCCACCGGCCTGGCGCTGGCCCGCGAGGATCTGTCGGTGTGGGTGGTGACCGGTGACGGCGACGCGCTGTCCATCGGCGGCAACCACCTGATCCACGCGCTGCGCCGCAACATGAACCTCACGATCCTGCTGTTCAACAACCGCATCTACGGGCTCACCAAGGGGCAGTACTCGCCGACCTCCGAGGTCGGCAAGGTCACCAAGTCGACCCCGATGGGCTCGCTGGACTACCCCTTCAACCCGGTCTCGCTGGCGCTGGGCGCCGAGGCGAGCTTCGTCGGGCGTGCGCTGGACTCCGACCGCAAGGGCCTCACCGAGGTGCTCCGCGCCGCGGCGGCACACCGGGGTGCGGCGCTGGTCGAGATCCTGCAGGACTGCCCGATCTTCAACGACGGTTCGTTCGACGCGCTCCGCAAGGAAGGCGCCGACGAACGGCTGATCAACGTGGCTCACGGCCAGCCGATCACTTTCGGCGCCAACGGTGAGTACTGCGTGGTCAAGTCCGGCTACGGCCTCGAGGTCGCCAAGACGGCGGACACCGCTGCCGACGACATCGTGGTGCACAACGCCCACGTCGACGATCCGGCGTACGCGTTTGCACTGTCGCGCATCTCGGAGCAGAACCTCGAGCACACCGTGATGGGCATCTTCCGTCAGGTGATCCGCCCGACGTACGACGAGATGGCGCGCGATCAGGTCAGCTCTGCAAGGGATTCCAAGCCCCACGACACGGCGGCTCTGCAATCCTTGCTCCGTGGAAAAGACACCTGGACCGTCGAATAACGTGACGACCCCGTTGGCCGCGGTCATCCTGGCCGGCGGGGCATCGCGGCGCATGGGCCGCGACAAGGCAACCCTGAGCTTCTCCGGCCCAACGGGCGAGACGACGTTCGTCGAGCGCGCCGTGGCGATTCTCGGCGAGCGCTGCTCGCCGGTCTTCGTGGTGGCTGCACCTGGCCAACCGCTGCCGTCCGGCCTGAATGCCGAGGTATTGCGCGACGACGTCCGTGGCGTCGGCCCGTTGTTGGCGACTGCCCGTGGTCTTCGCGCGGCCGCCGATGCCGGTCTTGACCTTGCCTTCGTGTGTGCCGTCGACATGCCGTACCTGACGGTCGACCTGATCGGCGAACTCGTCGGTCCTGCGGTGCGGCTCGGTGCGGACGTGGTGCTGCCATGGGACGGCCGTGACCACTACCTTGCCGGGGTCTACCGCACGGCGCTGGCTGACCGTGCCGATGCATTGGTGGCAGCGGGGGAGCGCAGCATGCGTGCGCTGGTGAATGTCGTCGACACCCAGCGGGTCGTGATGTCCGAACAGCGGGCGCTGACCAACGTCAACACCGCCGCCGATCTGGCCTGAATTCAGCCAGCAAATTCGGAATTCGTACGCCAATCCGCCGAATTAAATCGTGTGATCATCTAACTAACTTTATTTGTGACCAGTGTGGCCTGTTATTGGCGACGTAATTGATCGTCGGCCGTTTAGCGCCTAGGGGCGGATGCGATGGTGCTGCGTCTCAAACCCGCTACGGCGTAACGGATCTCGATGCCACCGGGAAAGGTTGGCAATTCGGGAATTTTACGGACCACCCGATTCCGCGGTGTATGGACCGAGGTCATTGGGGGCGAGGTCCGGGTGGCGGCGCGCGCGAGGTCGCTGCGACGGCGGTCGCCGAGGTTCGGCACTGAGACATCACCGGAGATCAGCACCCATCTCACGAAAGCTGTTGCAGAACAGAGATATTGGGGCCGTGCTCCTGATCGCCACGACTGGTGAGTGGCGCGGTGGCTCCGGGCGTTGGATCGGGTATCCGTGGCCAAATACTTTACAGTGCAGCGGTATTCACTGATCTGCCTAGCTCGGGGTGAACGGGGCTAGGCAGCGAATCAAAACCGCACTTCCTGGCGGATCGGCACTGGTGCAACGCCTTTTGCCGCGTCGCGGTGACCATTGTTGCTGGTGTGACACCACCGGCTGTGCGCCGGCTCACAAATTCCTAGTGATCTGCCTCACCAAAACACGCCCGACGTGCGATTTCCGATTCCCGTAAAAGGCGCGTCTTACCTGCACCGACGATTGTTCGGTCACACCGTGATCTGTCCGTGATGTACCCGCGACACGCGTCCGACCAAACATGACTTTGCGCCAAAAGATTTGTACGGTCCCTAAGTCTCCAAATGGAGCAAATAATTTCAAAACCAAGAACCTGCGTGTGAGCGGGGCTGCGGCAGGCCACTACGGCCTTCGCGGCGGCTGGGCGTAATGCCCGGCGAGGCGGATCTGGCCTCCCTGCTGTCGTACCCGACCGAGACGGTGCGACCCATCCCTGCCGCCTGGAAACCAGGCATTCGTCCGCGTCATCGTGGGCGTCCTTTGGCGCGCGCTTGGCGAGAGGATCGAAGTTGAAGAACATCCGCAAGACGTTCGGGCTGGCCACCATCGCCGGGGCGCTCGTCGTGGCTCCGATGGCGCTGGGCGCCGGTACCGCGAATGCGGACGGTGGCGTCAACTGGGACGCCGTCGCGGCCTGCGAGTCCGGCGGCAACTGGCACACCGCCACTGGTAACGGCTACTACGGCGGTCTGCAGTTCACCATGGGCACCTGGCGTGCCAATGGTGGCTCGGGCTCACCCCACCAGGCCAGCCGTGAGGAACAGATCCGAGTCGCCGAGAACGTCCTGAAGACCCAGGGCATCCGTGCGTGGCCGGTCTGCGGCCGGCGGGCCTAATCCCTCCTAGATATCGCGACGTCGGTCGCGACAGTTTTGACAAACGGTGCCGGGCGATATGCCCGGCACCGTTCTCATCTACACCAACTCCCCCTCCAACACATCACGCCCCGATAAAGAACTTCAGTCTCTTCTGTAACGCGTGAAATCCCTCACACGAAGTACTGGATGACCGCGTTGTGGGAACGCACAAACCTTGCAAGCGGTCCTCGTGTCAAACGGTCGGGGAAGGACCGCACAGATGAACATCCGAGACGCATTTCGCAAGACAGTCACCAACGCACTGAAGCTGGTCCTGGTCAGCGGCGCATTCGCCGTCGCCGCGCTGACCATCTCCACCGCGCTGTCCACGGGCACCGCGCACGCCGACAGCATGAACTGGGACGCCGTCGCCCAGTGCGAATCGGGCGGCAACTGGGCCGCCAACACCGGGAACGGAGCCTACGGCGGACTGCAGTTCAAGCAGGCCACCTGGTCCTCCAACGGCGGCTTCGGGTCGCCCGTGAACGCTTCGCGTGAGGAGCAGATCCGCGTCGCCGAGAACGTTATGGCCAGCCAGGGCCCCAAGGCCTGGCCCAAGTGCAGCGCCGTCGGCGGAACGCCCGCCCTGTGGACCACGTCGACGGCTCCGGCCCAGGCCCCGGCCGCCACCGGCTGCGCGGCCATGCCGACCTCGGGATTGCTTGGCTTCATCAACCCGCGGCAGATGTGCTCCGCGCTGCTCAGCCCGCTGACGACACTCGGCCAGGTGCGCTGACCTCGTTGCCGTCGGGATCGACGAGAACGTCGCCAGCGGCCGAGGCACCGGCACCGACCAGCTCTTCGAAGCCGGCCGCGACGCTCCACTGCCACCGGTTCGGCACCACCCGCTCGTCGTGCACCCGCACGAACTTCCAGATCAGCTCCGGCCGCCCTGCCGATCCGTACAGCCACCGCATCGTGCCGTCCGTCCCAGGACCGATGTCCGCCCCGAGCAGCGCAGCCCACCAGGCCGCGAGCTCTTCAGGACGGTCGCTGTCGGTGCAGACCGCGAACACTTCAGCTGGTGGCTCGGCTTCAGAGCGGTCCGGATCGATGAATGCACAGAACTCGTTGCCCTCGACGTCGGCGAGGGTGGCCCGTCGCTCCAGGGGATATTCGGCCAACACGTGGGCGCCCAGCGCCAGCAGGGATGCCACGTCGTGGACGTAGACGTCGACGTGGACGCGGTTCTTCACCACCTTGGCTCGCTGTTGCGGCCGGATGACGAGGTGTCGACGGCACGCCGCCGCGCCGAGCGCGGCCTCCCAGAATCGTGTCACCGCCGCCGGGTCCTCGGCCTCGACCAGCAGCGGTCCGAGGTGGACGGTCACTGGTCGTCCCCCGGGAGTGCGAACGCCGACCGGGACGCGATCGACGCCAGGTGCCGGGTGAGCAGCGCCTCCGGCATCACTGCGGAAGCCCGCATCATGGCGGCGCCGATGAACGCGGGCCGCACGTTCACGATCTCGCCGATCAGACGGGATTCCCGGACCAGGGGTCGTACCCGTGCCCGCCGGAAGGCGGCGAATCGTGCGAACGCGGCCGGTAGGCCGCCGTGCTCGACGCAACGCGCGCGCTCGACGCAGTGCGCCAGGATCGCCGCGTCCTCGAGTCCCTGGCAGCCGCCCTGGCCCAGATGGGGACGCATCGGATGGGCGGCGTCACCGACGAGGACGACGGAACCGCGTGCCCACTGCCGAGCCTCGGCGCGGTCGTAGAGGTCGTTGCGCAGTACGGCATCCGGGTCGGTGGTCGCCAACAACGCGGGGATCGGGTCGGCCCAGGCGCCGTACTTCGACCGAAGGTACGCAAGTTCGCCACCGGGAGAGGATCCACCCTCCGGGCCACGCTCGGTGGCGAACCAGTAGGTGTGCTCGCCTCCGAGCGGGACGTGGCCGAATTCCGTTCCCGTGCCCATGGTTTCACCGGCCAGGTCGGGGTCGAGCGAGTAGTCGGCGACGCCGCGCCATGCCGTGTAGCCCGCATAGCGGCGGGGCAGCGCGCCGTTGAGATGCCGCGCCACCACCGAACCGACGCCGTCCGCGCCGACCACGGCGTCCGCCTCTCGAGTCGTGCCGTCGGCCAAGGTGATCCGCACGCCGTTGGCGGTGGCGACGAGTTCGATTGCCGCGCGCCCGGATTCGATGGTGCCTGCGGCCAGCGCGTCGGCCAGAAGACCCATCAGTATCGTCCGCCGGACCACCACCAGCGGCTCGCCGAGTGCGTGGACGATGCGTTCAGGGGACGGATGACGCAACCACGACCCGTCATGCCAGCGCATCGCGCCTGCCGACACCCGGCCACCTGCCGCGCGAACGGCGTCACCAAGGCCGATCTCGTCGAGGGCGGCCAAGGCGTTGGGCCAGATGCTGATCCCCGCTCCCGACGCGGTGTCGGTTCGTTCCTCGAGGATGGTGACCCGGTGGCCGTGCCGTTGCAGCGCGACCGCCGTCGCCAGCCCTGCGATGCCGGCGCCGACCACCACGATGTCCTTTGTCACCGAACGAAACTAGCGCGGCGGCGTGGCCGTTACGGCAGGTGGATCAGAGATCGAATACCAGCAGGGTGCTGGTGGCCGTCGCGACCACCGCGCCGTCGGGATCGGTCACGACACCCTCGGTGAAGCCGACCCGCGACCCGGACTTGACCACGGTGCCCGTCGCGGTGAGCAGGCCGCTGGTCTGGCGGACCGCCCTGAGGTAGTTCACCTTGATCTCGATCGAGGTGTAGCCCTTGCCCTGCGGAAGCGTGCTGTGCAGCGCGCAAGCGGCCACCGAGTCGAGCAGTGTGCAGACCAGGCCGCCGTGGATGACGCCGATCGGGTTGTAGGCCGACTCGTCGGGCCTGCAGGTGAACACCACCCGGCCGGGATCGACGGAGGCCAGCTCGAACTCCATCAACCCGAAGATCGGCGGCGGCGGCAAGACCCCGTCGACGATTGCGCGCAGGAAATCGATGCCCGCCATCGCGAGGCCCGTGGCGGTGGTGGGTGCGGGGTCGTGCCACGACACGACCTTCGAGCGCAGCTCGCCCCAGGTGTCCTCGGGCGTCTCGGTCAGTTCGGCAGTCACGTGGTCTTTCCTTCGTCGAGGCGGTCGGAGATGGCGCTGTACCGGCGCAGCCGGCGTGGATCGTCGGGGGCGACGGCGTGGTCCTTGCCCCACTCCAGCAGCGCGTCCAAGACGGGGATCAGTGCGCGGCCGGAGTCGGTGAGCTGGTATTCGTCGCGCTGAGGCGCACTCTGGTACGGCACCCGGGTGATGACGCCCGCAGCGGTCAACGTCTTGAGCCGCGCCGCGATGCGGTCGCGGGGGGCGCCGGTGCCGCGGACGATGTCGCTGAAGCGGGTGGCCCCCAGTGCGATCTCCCGCACGACCAGCAGGGCCCAGCGCTCGCCGACGACCTCCATGGCCGCCGCGATCGGGCACGGTCGACCGGGTAGGTCGGCCAACGGCACTGAGGTCATGGTGTTAGCCTGCCTGGAGTGAGTTTGAAAATCAAACCAAAGAGACCACGGTCACTGGCCGTCATCGCCGCGGGCACGGCCCTCGTCCTGCTCACCTACGTGACGCCGATGGCGACCCTGCCTGGCACCGCGGCCGATCTCGGCGCCGACGCCACGGCGCGGGCCTGGCTGCTCAGCTCCATGCCGGTCGGGCTGGCCGCGGGCCTGCTGGCGGCGGGCGTCTTGGGTGACAACTTCGGCAGGCGACGCGTGTACCTGGCGGGGCTCACCATGCTCGCGGCCGGTGCGTTCGGATGCGCTGCGGCACGGGAGCCGGTGGTGTTCGTGGCTGCGCGCATCCTCGAGGGTCTCGGCGGTGCGGCGATACTTGCCTGCGGCCTGGCGATCCTGGCCAACGACTTCCCCGAAGCGCGACGCCGTGGCCATGCCACCGCTGTCTGGGGAGCCAGTGTGGGCGTTGGGATCTCGCTCGGCGTCGTCGTGTCGGCGGGGCTCGGTACGTCGCGCTGGCGAGAGTCCTACGTGGCCGTCGGCGTACTGGCGTTGATTCTGTTGTGGCCCAGCATGTCCCGTGTTCTCGAATCGCGGGCCGCGAACCGCCGCAGGCTCGACGGAGGGGGCCTGGTGCTGTTCGCCACCGCCATGACCCTGATGGTCTGCGCGCTGACGCGGGGCCGCGACGGCATCGATGCCGTCACCTCGGTACTCGCTGCGGCTGCCGTGTTGGCGCTGGCCGGTTTCGTCGTGGTCGAGCGCCGGATCCGCGATCCATTGATCGAACCCGAACTGTTGCGGCACCGCGGGTTTCGGGTCGCTGCGATCGGATCCATGACCGTCGGCGCAGGTATCACCGCCATGGCCTCGTTCGTCCCGACGCTGGTCCAGGTCGGGCTGGGAGCGGGATTGTGGACGGTCGCGGTTCTGGTCATCGCATGGTCGGGTACCAGCGTGGCCACGTCGGTGCTCCTGACCCGGGTTCGACGGTCGGTGGAGGGGCCCGCAATCATTGCGGTCCTGCTGATCGTGGTGGCCTTCGGTCAACTCTTGGGCTACGGGTTGGGCGCTGGATCCAGCCCGTGGCGGCTGGTGCCGTCGATGGTGATCGCAGGCGTGGCGACCGGACTGCTCAATGCGCTGCTCGGGCGTGAGGCGGTGGCCAGTGTCGGTGCCGACCGCGCGGCGATGGGCAGCGGCGCCAACAACACCGCGCGCTATCTCGGCGCGGCGGTCGGCATCACGCTGTTCGTGGTGATCGCCACCCATGTCGGCGACGACCTGATCGCCGGCTGGAATGCCGCAGTGCTGGTGTCCGCGGCGCTGACCCTTGTCGGCGCACTCGCCGTCGTGGCGGCGGGGAAACCCGCTCGAACAAGAGCGCTCACTCGTGCTACCAACGGCAGGTGACCCCGACACCGTTTCACGATCTCGACGACTTCCTCGCCCTGCCCCGGGTGTCCGGCCTGGTGGTGTCACCCGACGGATCGCGCGTCGTGACGACGATCGCCGAACTCAACGACAAGCGGACGGAGTTCATCAGCGCCGTCTGGGAGCTCGACCCCGCAGGCGTGCGACCGGCCTGGCGGTTGACCCGCGGCGCCAAGGGCGAGTCGGCACCGGCGTTCACCGCGGGTAACGACCTGCTGTTCGTCGCGGCACGCGCCACCGATGATGAGGACAAGCCACCCGCGTCGCTGTGGCGACTTCCTGCCGCGGGCGGGGAGGCCACCCAAGTCCTCGATCTGCCAGGCGGCGTCGACGGCGTCTACACCGCCAGGGAAGCCGACGTCACGCTCGTCGGCACGACCATGCTGCCGTCGGCCACCGGCATCGACGACGACAAGCGGTTGCGGGCATTGCGCAAGGACGCCAAGGTTTCGGCGGTGCTGCACACCGGCTACCCGGTGCGGCACTGGGACCACGACATCGGCCCGGGATTGCCGCACCTGTTGGACCTCAACGACACGCGAGATCTGACCCCGCATCCGGGCCAGGCCATGCAGGAGGTGAACCTCGACGTCAGCGGCGATGGGCGATTCGTCGTGACCTCCTGGCACGCACCGGGCCCGGGTGCGTCCGTTCGCAGCAGCTTGGTGCGCATCGACGTCGGCACCGGCGAACGCACCGTCGTCGCCGAAGACCCCGACGCAGACCTGGAGTTCCCGGCGATCACTCCCGACGGCACCGCCGTCGCGTTCGCGCGCGAGACGATTGCCACGCCGCACCAAGCACCGCGAATCACACTGTGCGTCATGCGGTTCGGTGAGCCGCTCGTCGAGATCGCCACCGGGTGGGACCGTTGGCCCACGTCGGTCACGTGGTCCGCCGACGGCGCCGTCCTCGTCGTCACGGCCGACGAGGCGGGCAGGGGCCCGGTGTTCACCGTCGACCCCACCACCTCCGAGGTCATCCGGCGCACCGACGACGACTTCACCTACACCGACGTGTCCGCCGCGCCGGGCGGCGTGCTCTACGCGCTCCGCAGCAGCTATGCGGCGCCTCAGCATCCGGTCCGCATCGATCCCGACGGAACCGTGACGGCGCTGCCCTGCGTCGAGCTGCCCAGCCTGCCTGGCGAGTTGACGGAGCTGACTGCCGCCGCGTCCGACGGCACCCCGATCCGGTCGTGGTTGACGCTGCCCGACGGGGACGACCGTGCGCCGCTGGTGTTGTGGATCCACGGCGGCCCGCTCGGCAGCTGGAACGCCTGGCACTGGCGCTGGAACCCGTGGCTGCTGACCGCCAAGGGATACGCCGTGCTGATGCCCGACCCGGCGTTGTCGACGGGCTACGGCCAGGACTTCATCCAGCGGGGCTGGGGCGCATGGGGATTCGCTCCGTACACCGATCTGATGGCCGCCACCGACGCGGCGTGCGCACACCCCAGGGTGGACGAAACCCGCACCGCAGCGATGGGCGGCTCGTTCGGCGGCTACATGGCCAACTGGATCGCGGGCCACACCGACCGGTTCGAAGCCATCGTCACGCACGCCAGCCTGTGGGCGCTCGACCAGTTCGGGCACACCACCGACGGCGCGTACTGGTGGGCTCGCGAGATGACGACCGAGATGGCCGAGGCGAACAGCCCGCACCGACACGTCGGCGAGATCCGTACGCCGATGCTGGTGATCCACGGCGACAAGGACTACCGCGTGCCGATCGGCGAGGGCTTGCGGCTGTGGTACGAGCTGCTCACCGAGTCCGCCTTGCCCGCCGCAGACGACGGGACCAGTCCACACGAGTACCTCTACTTCCCGACCGAGGGCCACTGGGTGCTTGCGCCACAGCACGCCAAGGTCTGGTACCAGGTGGTCACGGCGTTCCTTGGCAGGCACGTTCTCGGCGAGCAGTCGAAGCCGCCGGAGATCCTCGGCTGAGCCGAATTAGGATCACCACGCGGTGTCGACCCACCGGTAGGTTGGGGCCATGACCGCAGCGCAGCGTGAACTCGACATCGTCCTCTACGGTGCTACCGGCTTCGTCGGGAAACTGACGGCCCAGTACCTGGCCAAGGCCGGTGGCACGGCCCGGATCGGGCTCGCGGGCCGCTCCGCAGAACGCCTCCTGGCCGTGCGCGAAACGCTCGGCGATGCGGCCAAGGACTGGCCGTTGATCACCGCAGACGCGGCGTCGCCGTCGTCGCTGAACGACATGGCCGCCAAGGCCCGCGTCGTGGTCACCACCGTCGGCCCCTATACGAAGTACGGGTTACCGCTGGTCGCTGCGTGCGCGGCCGCGGGCACCGACTACGCCGACCTCACCGGCGAGACGATGTTCGTCCGAGAGAGCATCGACACCTACCACAAGCAGGCCGTCGACACCGGCGCCCGCATCGTGCACGCATGCGGATTCGATTCCATCCCATCGGATCTCACCGTGTACGCGCTGTTCGAGCAGGCCCGCAAGGACGGCACTGGCGAACTCGGCGAGACCAACTTCGTGTTGCGTGCCATGGCAGGTGGAGTGTCCGGGGGCACCATCGCCTCGATGATGGAGGTGATGGCGACCGCGTCATCCGACCCTGAGGCGCGGCGGGCGATGAACGACCCGTACACCCTCACCACCGACCGCGCGGCCGAACCCGACCTCGGGCACCAGTCCGACACCCCGTGGCGGCGTGGTCGGGAAATCGCACCCGAACTGGGTGGCGTCTGGACCGGAGCCTTCGCGATGGGGGCACCCAACGCCCGAATCGTCCGGCGCAGCAACGCATTGCTCGACTGGGCGTACGGCAACAGGTTCCGCTACGCGGAGAACATGAGCGTCGGCTCGTCGGTCGTGGCGCCGGTGGCCGCCGCGCTCGGGACGGCCGCCAACGCCGCCATCCTCGGCCTTGGCAGTCGGTACTTCAACAAGCTGCCGCGCGGCGTCCTGGAACGCATCGCGCCCAGCCCAGGCACCGGTCCCAGTGAGCGCGCCAGGGAGAACGGCCACTATCGGGTCGAGACGTACACCACCACGACGTCAGGTGCCCGCTACCGGACCACGATGGCCCAGCGGGGCGACCCCGGTTACAAGGCGACCTCGGTGTTGTTGGGGGAGTGCGGCCTGGCGCTGGCGCTGGACCGCGACCGACTCTCCGACCTTCGTGGGGTGCTGACCCCTGCCGCGGCAATGGGTGACGTGCTGCTGACCCGGTTGCCTGCAGCCGGGGCGACGCTAAACACCGTCCGGCTCAATTGAATCGCTGCGCGACGAACCGGTGTCAGCCCAGATCGGTTGTATTAGTGTCGAGAACGAGTTTCGCCACAACCCAGCAATGAAGGTGGAGATGACATGGCAGGTCTCGACGATCTCTTCGCGGAGATCCCCGTACAGGACATTGCGACCAAGCTCGGGGTCGATGAAGGTGAGGTGAACACCGCGATTCGCACGCTGGTTCCCGCGCTCGTCGGCGGCGTGCAGCACAACGTCCAGGCGGATGACATCGATTCGAGCAAGCTCGAGTCGGCCGTCACCACGCAGGCCGCCAGCGGTCTGCTCGACGGTGGTGTCAGCGTCGACCAGGTCGACGAGCAAGAGGGCAACAAGCTCGTCGCCAACATCTTCGGCGGCAACGACAGCGGCCAGGTCGCCTCGGCGCTGGCGGGCACCGGTGCGGGCGGTAGCGACCTGATCAAGAAGCTGCTGCCGATCCTCGCCCCGATCGTGCTGGCCTACATCGGCAAGCAGCTCACCAAGGGAAGCGGTACCGCGGCACCCGCCGACAGCCAGCCCCAGGCTGCGTCGGGCGGCGGTCTCGGCGACATCCTCGGCAGCATCCTCGGTGGTGCGTCGGGCGGCGGCGGCGGAAACAACCCGCTCGGCAGCATCCTTGGCAGCGTGCTCGGCGGTGGCAGCGGTGGCCAGGGCAATGCGATCGGCGAGATCCTCGGTGGATTGCTCGGGGGCAAGAAGTAACGCAGACCGGCGTTGGGAGCCCTCGAAGTCGCCCGACTTCGGGGGCTTTCGCGTCTGGCCGACCGGTCTTCCTAGAATGTCGAGGTGACCGCCTCTTCGAAGCCCGCTGAAACGCCCGGGGCAGCAGACCTGCCCAAGACGTGGGACCCGAGCGCGGTAGAGAGCGCCCTGTATCAGCGCTGGGTGGACGCCGGCTACTTCACCGCCGACGCCACCAGCGAAAAGCCGCCGTACTCGATCGTGCTGCCGCCGCCCAACGTGACCGGCAGCCTGCACATGGGCCACGCGCTCGACCACACGCTGATGGACGCGCTCACTCGGCGCAAGCGCATGCAGGGCTACGAGGTGCTGTGGCTGCCGGGAATGGACCACGCGGGCATCGCCACCCAGAGCGTGGTCGAGAAGCAGCTTGCCGTCGACGGCAAGACGAAGGAAGACTTCGGCCGCGAGCTGTTCATCGACAAGGTGTGGGACTGGAAGCGCGAATCCGGCGGCACCATCGGCGGTCAGATGTGGCGACTGGGCGACGGCGTCGACTGGAGCAGGGACCGCTTCACCATGGACGACGGCCTGTCGCGCGCCGTCCGGACGATCTTCAAGCGGCTCTTCGACGCCGGGTTGATCTACCAAGCCGAGCGGCTGGTGAACTGGTCGCCGGTGCTCGAGACCGCGATCTCGGACCTCGAGGTGAAGTACGAGGACGTCGAGGGCGAGCTGGTGTCGTTCCGGTACGGCTCTCTTGCCGACGGCCAGCCGCACATCGTGGTGGCCACCACGCGAATCGAGACGATGCTCGGCGATACCGCGATCGCCGTGCACCCCGACGACGACCGCTACCGGGACCTGGTCGGGACGACGTTGCCGCACCCGTTCCTCGAACGTGACATCGTCATCGTCGCCGACGAGCACGTCGACCCCGAATTCGGCACGGGCGCAGTCAAGGTCACGCCCGCGCACGACCCGAACGACTTCGAGATCGGCGTCCGGCACAAGCTGCCGATGCCGTCGATCATGGACACGAAGGGTCGGATCGCCGATACCGGAACCGAATTCGACGGCATGGACCGCCTCGACGCCCGCGTCGCCGTCCGCGAAGCGCTCGCGCGCGATGGCCGTATCGTCGAGGAGAAGCGGCCATACCTGCACAGCGTCGGGCACTCCGAGCGCAGTGGTGAACCCATCGAGCCGCGGCTGTCGCTGCAGTGGTGGGTGAAGGTCGAATCGCTGGCCAAGGCCGCCGGTGACGCGGTGCGCAACGGCGACACCGTGATTCACCCCAAGAGCCTGGAACCCCGCTGGTTCGGGTGGGTCGATGACATGCACGACTGGTGCATCTCGCGGCAGCTGTGGTGGGGCCACCGCATCCCGATCTGGCACGGACCGAACGGCGAGAAGGTCTGCGTCGGACCCGACGAAACCCCGCCGGAGGGCTGGGAGCAGGACCCCGACGTGCTCGACACCTGGTTCTCGTCGGCACTGTGGCCGTTCTCCACGATGGGCTGGCCCGACCGCACGCCCGAGCTCGACAAGTTCTATCCCACGAGCGTTCTCGTCACCGGCTACGACATCCTGTTCTTCTGGGTGGCCAGGATGATGATGTTCGGCACCTTCGTCGGCGACGACGACGCGATCACCGCCGGCGGGACGCGCGGGCCTCAGGTGCCGTTCCAGAACGTCTTCCTGCACGGCCTCATTCGCGACGAGTTCGGCAGCAAGATGAGCAAGTCCAAGGGCAACGGCATCGACCCGCTGGAATGGGTGGAGATCTTCGGCGCCGATGCGCTGCGCTTCACGCTGGCCCGCGGCGCAAGCCCCGGTGGCGACATGTCGATCGGCGACGACGCCGCCCGCGCGTCGAGGAACTTCGCCACCAAGCTGTTCAACGCCACCAGGTTTGCGTTGATGAACGGGGCCGCGCCTGCGCCGCTGCCTGGCGACGAGGATCTCACCGAAGCCGATCGTTGGATTCTCGGCGAGCTGGCGAAGACGATCTCCGCGGTGGACGAAGCCTTCGACGCCTACGAGTTCAGCCGGGCGTGTGACGCGCTCTACCGATTCATCTGGGACGACTTCTGCGACTGGTACGTCGAACTCGCGAAGGTCCAGGTTGCGAACGGCGTTGCGCACACCCCAGCCGTACTCGCGTTCGTTCTGGACAACGTGCTGAGGTTGCTGCACCCGATCATGCCGTTCGTCACCGAAACCCTGTGGCAAGCGCTCACGGGTGGCGAGTCGATCGTCATCGCGGACTGGCCAAAGCCGAAGGGGTTCACCGGATCTGCGTTCTCGAGGATCCGCGTTCTCAACATTCAGGAGCTCATCACTCAGATCAGGCGCTTCCGCAGCGATCAGGGGCTCAAGGATCGGCAACGGATTCCCGCTCGCGTTTCGGGAATCCCAACGGAAGACACCGAGATCGATCTGGGTCCGGTCTTTGCGCTTGCCTGGCTGACCGAATCGGACGAAGGCTTCAGTCCGACCGCGTCGGTCGAGGTTCGCTTGAGTCCGGCGACGGTGACGATCGAACTCGATACGTCGGGCACCGTCGACGTCGCCGCGGAGCGCCGCCGCCTCGAGAAGGACTTGGCCGCCGCCGAGAAGGAGTTGACCCAGACCACCGAGAAGCTCGGCAACGAGGCGTTCGTGGCCAAGGCGCCAGAAGCCGTCGTCGACAAGATCAAGGCCCGAAGGCAGTTGGCCTCTGAAGAGGTCGAACGCATCTCCGGTCGCCTCGCCGGTCTCTCGTGAACCCAACCGAACCGACGCCCGACGAGATCGCCGCGCTGCTGCAGGTCGAGCACCTGCTCGACCAGCGGTGGCCGGAGACGAAACTCGAACCGAGCACGACGCGCATCACCGCGCTGCTCGAGCTGCTCGGGTCGCCGCAGCGCGGGTATCCGAGCATCCACGTCGCCGGAACCAACGGCAAGACGTCGGTGGCGCGGTTGATCGACTCACTGCTGACCGCCCTGCACCGCCGCACCGGCCGCACGACCAGCCCGCACCTGCAATCCGCCGTCGAGCGCATCTCGATCGACGGAAAGCCCATCACTCCTGCGCAATACGTCGAGACCTACCGCGAGATCGAGCCGTTCGTCGAGATCGTCGACGCGCAGTCGCAGGCCGGTGAGCTTGGTCCCGTCGGCCCGAGGCTGAGCAAGTTCGAGGTCCTCGTCGCAATGGCGTTCGCCGCGTTCGCCGACGCGCCCGTCGACGTCGCGGTGGTGGAGGTCGGCCTCGGCGGAAAGTGGGATGCCACCAACGTCATCGACGCGCCCGTCGCCGTCATCACCCCCATCGGCATCGACCACGTCGACTATCTGGGCGACACCATCGCCAAGATCGCCGCGGAGAAGGCCGGCATCATCACCAAGCAGAACGTCGACGTGGTGCCGGCGGGCATGGACGTGGACACCGTCGCGGTGATCGGGCAGCAGACCCCGGAGGCGATGGAGGTGTTGATGGCTCAGGCCGTCCGCGTCGACGCCGCGGTGGCCCGCGAGGACTCCGAGTTCGCCGTGCGCCGCCGTGAGGTCGCGGTCGGGGGCCAACTCCTCGAACTGCAGGGGCTCAGTGGCATCTACACCGACATCTTCTTGCCACTGCACGGAGAGCATCAGGCGCACAACGCGGTACTGGCACTGGCAGCGGTGGAGGCGTTCTTCGGTGCGGGCGCTCAGCGTCAGCTCGACGTCGACGCGGTGCGGGCCGGGTTCGCGACGGTTGCGAGCCCCGGTCGCCTGGAACGAATGCGAAGCGCCCCAACGGTGTTCATCGACGCAGCGCACAATCCGGCTGGCGCTGCCGCGCTGGCGTCTGCGCTGCAGACCGAATTCGACTTCCGCTTCCTGTTGGGCGTCGTATCGGTGATGGCCGACAAGGACGTGGACGGCATCCTCGCCGCACTCGAGCCCGCGTTCGATCAGATCGTGGTGACCAACAACGGGTCCCCTCGCGCGATGGACGTGGAGGAACTGGCGCTGCGCGCCGAGGAGCGCTTCGGGCCGGACCGCGTGATCAGAGCCGCAACGCTGCCCGATGCCATCGAGACCGCGACCGCGTTGGTCGAGGAGTCCGGTCAGGACGACGGGTTCTCCGGCGCGGGCATGGTCATCACTGGCTCCGTCGTCACCGCGGGCGTCGCGCGCACCCTGTTCGGCCGGGACCCGCAGTGACCCAGGAGCCCCCAGAAGAGGAGCCCACTGAACAACCCGGGGACGCCGTCGCAGCGCCGGATCCGTGGAAGAGCTTCCGCGGTGTGATGGCGGGCACGCTGATTCTGGAGTCCATCGTGGTGCTGCTCGCGCTTCCGGTGGTCTCGGTCGTTGGCGGCGGCCTGAGCGCCGCGAGCACTGCTTACCTCGTCGGTGTGGCCGTCGTGCTGATCCTGATGGCAGGCGTGCAGGGCAAGCCGTGGGCGCTCAAGGCCAACCTCGGCATCCAGGCCGTCCTGGTCGCAGGGGCGTTCGTGCACGTCACGATCGGCTTCATCGGCGTGCTCTTCGTCCTGGTCTGGGTGCTGATCGCGTATCTGCAAGCCGAGGTCAAGCGCCGTCAGGAGCGCGGTCTGCTGCCCGGTCAGCAGCCCCCTTCTACTGACTAGTAGGCTCTCGCGACGTGACTGAGCGGACTCTGGTGTTGGTCAAGCCCGACGGCGTCAAGCGACACCTCGTCGGCGAGATTCTCGGCCGAATCGAACGCAAGGGCCTGAGCATCGCGGCCCTCGAACTCAAGACCGTCAGCGACGACGTCGCCCGGCAGCACTACGCCGAGCACGCGGACAAGCCGTTCTTCGGATCGCTGCTGGAATTCATCACCTCCGGGCCCGTGGTGGCCGCCATCGTCGAGGGGCCGCGGGCCGTTGCCGCGTTCCGTCAGATCGCAGGCGGCACCGATCCCGTCGAGAAGGCAACGCCCGGCACCATCCGTGGTGACCTGGCTCTCGTCACCCAGGACAACCTCGTGCACGGCTCGGATTCGCCGGAATCGGCGGCCCGCGAGATCGAGCTCTGGTTCCCCGGCCGTTAGCTGCCGGAAGGGGTGCCAACCGCACCTCGTCGGAAAAGGCTCGGCGGTGTGGGATACTGGACCAGGGTGACCGGTTCAGAACCAGGGTCGGGCGCCCGGATGAAGACTTAGACGAGCGCGACCACTTAGGACGTTCCCAAGTGCGGCGCCGACCGTCCAGCCATCATTC
>Ga0193716_1000850_pt1 | contig 18261 bp, 14 predicted proteins | sample U2c1metaG_FD_145901 | JGI IMG/M metagenome (GOLD analysis project Ga0193716, IMG submission 145901) | Soil microbial communities from a riparian zone of the East river system, Colorado, United States - U2c1 | ecosystem: Environmental > Terrestrial > Soil > Riparian zone | place: USA: East River...
AGATGCCATCCGCACATTTATTCCACCGAGCGCTGGCGATCCGTAGCTACTTCACAGCGCTCAGATACGCCGCGACCGCTTCGATGTCGGTCTCGTCGAGCGCACGCAGCATGTCGGCCATGCCAGGCGAGTTGGCGCGCGCGCCGCTGCGGAATTGGCGGATCGTCGCCGCAAGATAAGCAGGGGATTGTCCGCGCAGACGCGGATTGGCGCTGTAACCTCTCCAGCCGTTGAAATGGCAGCCGCCGCAGTCGCCCATGGCGGCTGCGGTTGCGCCTTGCTTTATCGGTGCCGCGTCGGTCGGGACGGGATCGATTTGCGGCCACGGCTGCGCACTGGCGTATTGGCCATCGCGTGCATTCTCGTCATCGCTCATTGCGGAGGCGAGGGCATTCATGGTGGCGTCTTGCGGCGTCGCCCGCACGCCGTTCTTGAAGTCGCGCAGTTGCAGATAGATGTAGCCCTCGTTCTGACCCCAGAGGATCGGAATCGGCGAACTGCTCTGCACGGTTCCGGTGACGTGGCAGGCGGCACATACGGCAGCTTTCTGTTGTGCATCTTGAGTCTGCGCAAGCACCGGCGTCGCGCACACACCGGCCAGGCCGATAAGTGTCGCAAGGCCGAGCCGGGGCAATGTTTTGAGAATTTCTCGCGCTGCCATTTTTCAACCTCACTCGATTGTAATCGAAACCGCGTTGCGTGCCGGCCGGTCAGTAGGTAAACACGTAGTACTTGTTGCCGCGCGGGTAGTTCAATTGCGTGTTGCCGCCGGCACCGACGACGACGTACTGCTTGCCGTCGAGCATATAGGTCGAGGCGGGCGCGTTGACGCCGGCGTCGGTCTTGTAGCTCCACAGTTCCTTGCCGGTAGACGAATCGTAGGCGCCAAATTCGCCGCTGCCTTCGCCCGCGAAAATCAGTCCGCCGGCCGTGGCGAGCAGGCCGCCGAACATCGGCAGCGGTTTCTTCACCGTCCAGCGAATCTTGCCGGTGTTGTAGTCGATCGCGACGATGTCGCCCCCTACCGGCTCGCCCGGCAAGCCCTTGAAGCCACCACCGAGCCACAGCTTGCCGTGCGGATATTCAGTGCTTTTGTAAAATGAGTACTTTGCCGCCATTTCCGCGGTCAGTGCAAACGCCAGGCCCAGTTTCGGATCGATCGCGAGCGGTGAGGCGCTGACGCCGCCGTTCGGGCCTGGCCGCACGACCACACCCTCCTTAGTCGGCAGCATGCGCTCGTTTTCCACTTTGACCAGCGGTTCGGAATGCCGGATCAGGCTGCAATCCTTCGCATCGTGCACGTACAAATAGCCGGACTTGCCGCCATGCAAGACGCCCGGCACGGTTCTTCCGTCGTTGTCCTTGACCGGCGTCAGCACGGCCGGGCTGACCGAATCGAGATCCCAAAGGTCGTGCGGGATATATTGCAGATGGCAGACGTACTTGCCGGTGTCGAGATCGATCGAGACCAGGGAATCGGTATACAAGTTGTCGCCGGGGCGCACGTTACCATCCAGATCCGGCGAGGGATTGCCGACCACGAAATAGACGCGCCGATTGGCCACATCAATCGCTGGGTTCTGCCAGATCGACCCACCGAGCGTTTTGTACGGATCGCCGCGCTTGGCCAGTGCGGCCTTTTCCGCGGCAATATCGCGATGCAGGTCGAGGCCGGTCGCATCGTGCGTGGCCCATACGCCGACGGAATTTTCCGGCGTCGTGTAGAACGTCCACAACTCGTCGCCGGTCTTCGCATCAAGCGCCTTGAGCGCGCCGCGAATGCCGTATTCGGCGCCGGCAAAGCCGATCAGAATCTTGCCGTCGACCGCGGTCGGCGCGGCGGTAATCGAGTAGCCCTTGACCGGATCGGCCAACTGCTTCGACCACACGACGGCCCCCGTGCGCGCATTGAGCGCAACGAGCTTGGCATCGAGTGTCGCCATGTAGACGAGGTCGCCGAGCACTGTGACGCCGCGATTGTTCGGCCCGCAACACAGCATCACCGTCGGCCCCATCTGGTGCTTGTAGCGCCACAATTCTTTGCCGGTCTTCGCATCGACCGCGAATAGATGGTTGTACGACGTGGTCAGGTACATCACGCCGTCGTAGACGATCGGGGCACCCTGTATCGATTCGGTCAGGTCAACCTGGAACGTCCAGGCGAGCTTGAGATTCTTGACCGTATCGCGATTGATGCGGTCGGCAAGGTGATAGCGCGTCTGCTCGTAGTTGCCGTGTGTGAGGAGAAAGTCGGCTTGGTCCTTTGCCGCGCTGGTCAGGCGTTCCTGGCTCAGTGTCGCGGGCCGCGCACCAGTCGTGGCATCGTTCGCCAGTGTCGTTGCGCAATAGCCGAATGCGACCAGGTAGATAGCCAACGCATGGCTATTTCGGAATCGGCGTGCACGTTCCAGCTTGCCGCCTCTGTTTGCATCAGGCATCACGCGCATCGATGAGCTTCCGTAAGTTCGATAGTCAAATATTATATTTCTCGACATGTCCAAGTCTATATTTTTCGACGAGTCAAATTCTAGATTTCGTACATATGCGCACAAGAAGTGTTTCCTTCTAATAATATCTTTTTACTTAAGTAATTTTTATCCAAGTCCAGTCGATCTCGTACAAGACAGAAATACTGCACCAGGCTAGCTTTTCGGGAGAGATAGAAGGCGCTTCTCTAAGAATGCTCTGACCTATTCGTCCGATGGGGCATCACAGGACTCTGTTCCGAGGAAGAGCACGACCGATGAAGCAGTGCACGTTCGCCTCGTTGAGTTTCGATGCGAGGAAGAAGCCGACGTGACGGGAGAAGTTCCTGGCGCCCGATGGTTTCAAATGAGACAGCGCCATGGGGTTGTCCCAACAGGTGGCTGGCATGTGCTGTGGCTGGTTTTTGCCGGAAGCATGGCGATCGCGGCCGATGGGCCGCAGGTCACCACGCTGCCGACAGTACTGGTGTCCCCTTCTTTCATACCGGGACCCGGCATCGACCAAAACCACCTGCCTTATCAAGTGCAACAGGTGGACGCGTCAACGCTAAAGGATAGCCAGGCCACCAACGTGGTCGGTTATCTCAGCGGATCTCTGACCGGCGTCAATATCAATGACTTGCAAGGCAGTCCGTTCCAGAGCGATATCACCTTCCACGGCTATCGGGCCTCGCCAACGCTAGGCGCGGGGCAGGGACTGTCCGTCTACCTCGACGGCGTACGCATGAACGAGCCCTTCGGCGACATCATCAGCTGGGATGTCCTGCCGGAAGCGGCCATCGAATCGCTGACGCTGATGCCCGGCGCCAATCCGCTGTTCGGGCTCAATACCCTGGGCGGCGCCCTGGTCTTCACCACCAAATCCGGCCTGACCTCACCGGGATTCGACGCCGACGTTTCCTATGGCAGCTACGCGCGCCGTCGCGTCGATCTGTCCTACGGCGTCAGCAATGCTCAGGGTTGGCACTTCTTCGGTGCAGGCACATGGTTCGACGAAAACGGCTGGCGCAAGCAGGCCGACGGCCATCTGGGCAATGTGTATCTGAAGGCCGGCCGGCATACCGAGGCTAACGACTGGGACGTTTCCCTTCTCGCCGTCGACAGCAAGCTGGTCGGCAATGGCCTGCTACCCGCGCAGCGCTTTGAAGACGATACAGCTACCTTCGCCGACGGTCTGTATGAGATCAACCGTCGCAATATCTATACGGCGCCGGATGTCACACGCAATCGTGTCAACCAGTTGTCGACGCATTTCACCCACCGCTTCGGCGATGAGATCGCCCTGACCGCGCTGGCGTACGCGCGGCACAGCCGGCGCGATATCGTCACTGGCGACGTCAGCGACGATTACGAGGACTATGTCGACGATTGCGGGTCCGGCTTCGATGCGTCCGGTGCACCAATGGATGGGGGTTGCGGCTACACGAGGAGCCAGGGCGCCGCTCTGGCCGACAGCGTCTTCAATACCACCCATACGCGACAGAACGGTGAGGGCGCGGTGCTGAACCTCACCGGCAACCAGGGCGTGCATCAATGGATTATCGGCACCACCTTCGATCGCTGCACGGTGAGCTATTCGCAATACGACGAAGATGCGGCGCTCGACGAGACGAATCGCGTTGTATACCCCATTCCCGGCGCCGAGCGCACGTTCTTCTCCGGCGTCGGCGGCGGCACGCGCGCCTGGAGCATGTTTGCCAGCGATACCTGGGCGGTGGCCCCGACGACCCATATCACCGGGTCGGCACGCTGGAATGCCGTCCACCAGGACAATACGCTGAGCACCGACGACGGCAGCCAACCCACCGCCTCGCACGGCTATACCAAGTTCGATCCGGCGCTGGGCCTGACCCAGGACCTCGGGCATGACATCACCTTGTTCGCCAATGCCTCGCAGAGCAATCGCACCCCGACCGTGATCGAGCTCGGCTGCGCCGACCCGGACGAGCCATGTCGCCTGCCGACGGGACTACAGGCGGATCCGGATCTCAAGCAGGTGGTAACGCGTGCTTACGAGGCCGGCGCACGCTGGCATGGCGGCGTGGGCATGACGCTATCGGGTGAGATTTATCGCACCGACAATCGCAACGACATCCTGTTCCTTCGCGCACCGCAGAGTCAGCAGGGCTATTTCGCCAATGTCGGCAAAACGCGTTCGCAGGGCATGGACCTGGATCTGGGACAGCATGTGGGGCGGCTGTCCTGGCATCTCGGTTACAGCCTGTTACTTGCGACCTACCAAAGCTCGGGCAGCCTGCAGGCCGGCGAGCGCACGATCGACTTGCGCCCGGGCATGCGTATCGCGGGTTTGCCGCGGCATAGCGGTAAGCTCACGATCGACTGGCAGGCCACGCCGGCATGGAATATCGGCGCGGACATGCAGGTGTACTCGGGCACGGTGACCAGCGGGAATGAGGACGGTCGCATCGACGACGACCTGACCCTGCGGCAGGACTGGAGTACGGCCGGGTATGCGCTGGTGGATCTGCGCACTGCATATCGGCCGAACGACACCTGGGAGTTCTATTTCAAGGTGTCGAATCTGTTCGGTCGCCACTACGAATCCTATGCGCAGATCGCCGACGACGATCTGCCGGACGGGCAGCTCATCAAACCTCAAATCGCCCTGGGCGAAGCACCGACCACGCGCTTCGTCGCACCGGGCGCACCGCGGCTTCTCTCCGCGGGCGTCCGGCTGCATTTCTGATCAGGTTTATTCCGGAAGCTTGATATCAAACGGCAGTTCGGCTACACCAAGGTGTGCTTCAAACGCAGGCCTTCCCTAGTGAATCGACCCATCATTATCACGTAGAGAACCGCCGCCGCACTGATTGACCACTACCATGATTTCCACGGCAATTGCCAACTGTGCGAGTCGAGGGGAAGTTCACCAGGAAGACTGGAAGGAGATGCGCAAACAGTCTTCAATCCGGTCGGGAGGTCCGAAGCCTTCAATCTTTCCGGATCATGATCGACCAACGTTGTCTGCCAGCCCAATGCACTCGCCAAGGGAAACAATGCGTGCGCTGCAGTGGAATCACGCAGCACTGTGTGTTCATTCCACACCAGACGTTGCGGCTTGACGGCTTCTTCGTCGATAGCGAACAGCGTTGCCACATGAACGGGTTGGCGCTTGACAAAGAACGTCCACAGAGTGTCGATGAAGTCGGTATCATGAGTGGTCGTTAGCGGCTCGATAAGAACTTCCAGTTCGCCGCCGCATCCCTTCTCCATCAGGACATCAAGACCGGATTGCGCATTGTATCTGACCAGGCGCGGCGTTGCGCTGGCAATCACCTCTTTGGCTCTGGCAACGATATCGCGCTGCGGACAGCCGCCGGATAGTTCGCGCACGACTTGGCCATCACCAAAAACCAACATGCGCGTACCGGGTCGACGAAACGTGGAGCCGCGCGTGCGCGTGAGCGCCGCCAAGGCGACTTTGGACGGTGCATCGCGATGCACCATGCGTAAAGCGTGGATCAACGTTGTCAACTCATGCGCGCAAGTGATCAGTCTTGTCGCCAAAAAGTAGAGGAAGGCCGATGGCCAATTGCAAGATCGAGCGCGGCCTTGGCGATCTGCACGCTGGCATCTGCGTCTTCCTGGTCGGCCTGCGCTTGCGCAAGAACCGCCTCGCTGTTGGTGAGATCAGTGATGCTGCTGAGCCCGCGTTGATACGAAGCCAGGGTTGCCTGATAAGCGACATCGGAGGCCTTGGTGTAGGCAAGCGCTTGCTCGCGATTGTCCAGGCTCGTCTTGAGATTGCTGTAGGCCTGGACAACCTGTTTAGAGGCCACATTCCTGGAGGCTGCCAACGAATCTTCCGCGGCGGATTTTTCGGAAACAGCGAGTGACACGTTGGTCGCGCGCGCGCCGCCGTCGGACAGCGACCATTCGAGCGAGACGAACAATGCATTGCCGGTGCGGTTGATCGAAGAATAAGGACTGCCGTCGCTGCTGATCTTGCCGATATTCTGGAACACCTGCGCGGACAGGCCGATGGTGGGGCGATAGGCCGCCCTGGCCGTATCGATCTTGGCCTCCGATGCCGCCACTTTGTTCTGCGCAGCGAGGATGTCCGGCCGCGAAGCGATCGCTTCATCGATAAGCTCATTGAGCGCGGGCAGGGTGCCTGGCGTTGCGACGTCTGACGGCGTGGCAACTTCGAAGCGGCTTTCAGGTGGCAAACCTACCGTCGCCACCAAACCTGCAAACGCCGTATCGGCGGCACCGGACGCTTTGGTTAGCGCCAGGCGCATGGCAGCCGTCTGGCGCTGTGCTTCTGCCACCTGTACCACCGTGGCGCGTCCATGATTGCGTTGCGCATGGACAGCCTGTTCGGTCAGCCGGGCCGACTCGAGCGCTTTTTGCGCCGCGCGGACGCGACCCTGCGCGGAGGTGGTCTCGAAGTAGGCTTCCGAGACGTCGTAGACCAGCTTTTCCTGCGCCCCAAGGACTGCCGACTGCGCGGCATCGGCGTTGTGCTGAGCCTGTTCTACCTGGCCTTTGCGGCGGCCGAAATCGAAGAGGAGCCACTTCATTTCCACGGTCGGAAAGATCTCACGCGTGGACGAAACGAAATAGCCCTTGGACGAGACGGTCGGCGGGATGGCCACCGGCGTGCGCTGGAAGCCGCCCAGTGCCTTGAGGCTGATCTGCGGCGCGTATTGGCTCTTGGCCAGTTGCGTGGCCAGGTTCGCCTGATAAGCCTGCTCCTGGACCTCCCGGGTTTGCGGGTTGATCGACAACGCCAACTGCAGCAGTTCTGGCAACGAGTAGGTTCGATCTTCGACTTTGGGCGTATCGGTCGTGGCCATTGCCGTGGTGGAGGTCTTGGGGGCGCCCGTCCACGACGCGGGAGCATCGCCCGCCCATACCGGCACGAGATAAGCCCATAGCGCAACGGCAATGCCGCAGGCGATAGAAGGCGACGATTTATAGCAGGCGCGACGCATGGTCTATCTCTTCGTTCAGGCGCAAGCGCGCCAGGCCGACGAGCGAGGTCGGATTGGGTGCATCAGGGTTAATCGACTCGGAGGCGGATCCTTTGGAAAGCGAAAGCAGGCGTTGCGATGCTTCAAGGTCGGCATTGGGCACAGGGTGGTCGGCGCGGAGGCGCTGGACGATGAATGCCGAGCTGGTCAATCGTTCCATCGTAGATGCCTCGCTATCGGCGGCATCGGGCGGCCTAAGGCCTTGAATCAATCGCCCTTCGAATGCCGAGCGCGATTTCAGCGAGGCGGCTTGCTGTGCCTTTGTGGTGACGTCGAGCCGCAGTTGCGCGGCAGCTTGCGTCGTCGGGGCTACAAGGAGCGCACTCAATCGCTCCAATGACGAAGACCAGAGCTTGCGCGCCTGCTCAAGCGCGCTTATCGGCCAGAGGCTGGTGAAAAAGACGCTGATCCAGAGGTTTCCGATGACGATGCCGACCACCCGATCTCGGAGTACCGTCAAATCGCTTGCCGGCGCATAGCCCTGCAACACGCCAAGGAAGAACGCGAAAGCCATTTGCATACCGGCGTAGGAGATATTCTCGCTGCCCGTGGAGACCCAGGCGCAAAGTGCCGAGACAGCTGCGACGAGCAGGCATAGCTGACCGATATCCGTCAGCGAAGGCATGACGAACACCAGGCAGAGGCCGCCGAGGAGTCCTCCCAGCAGAGCGCCTGAAATGCGCAGGGTCAACTTGTGCGCGCTTTCGCCGAAGGTGGTCAGCGAGACGAAGAAACATGTCGTAACGGCGGTTCGAATACCTGGCCAATCCAGCAGCGTGTAGGTTGCATACGACGCCATCACCGCAAGGGTCACCTTGAGCGCGAATCGCGCGTGTGCCGGGTCGTGGAAGGCGTCGGCCACAAAGAATCCCCGCGGGTGGGCGGTATGCTCTTCAGGGGTAGCCGCCTGGGCTTGTCCGCTGGCTTGTGCATGCAGGTCGCGTAGCGCCAGCTGGAGGGCTTCCAAGGCAGGATCGGATTCCGGTTCCGTGCTGTCCTGGTGGGGTGGAACGGGCGCGGTGTCGACGCCCCTGCGCTTGAGAAATAGCCAACGGCTTTGGCGAACGCTTGATGCCAGCGCATGCCGGGAAGCGCTTGACAGCTGTGGCGACAAGCCTCGGGCGATCTGCAGGATTTCCAGTACGAGGCCGAGCAGCCGCTGGTCTTCCTCCGCGAATGCCTTGAGTTTCTTGTCCCAGATGTACGCTTTCCCCCTGAGCTGGTTGAGCGACACGAGCTTTTGACGCAGAAGGGACGGATCCTGGGAGAGCGGTAGCTCGATATAGTTCGCCACCGCATCCATCAATGCCGCCGCTCGCCGACGGGAAAGGGCAACTGGATTCTCTCCAGTCAGTAGGTTGAGCACGATGATCGTCAATACCGGCGTGGCGACAACGACCCAAAGCCAAAGCACGACATGGGTGATGGCCTCGGCGCTTGGCACATCGTCGATGAGCGTCTGCGAGAGCATCAGGACGTAGCCGGCGAGAAAGGCGACCGGGCCCAGCGTGCTGGTGCGCGACAGGAATGTGCCAAGGAACGTGCTCAATGCAAGCAACGGTATCCTCAGCGCAGGTTCCGACGCGTCGAATACATAGAACAGGACCGAGAGAGCAACCGCCAGCGTTGCAGCGACCATGCCGGCTACGGCAAACATGAGCGTCGAGGCGGTGTCTTCCATGCTCAGAAGGAAAATCAGGTATGCCACGTAAGGAGGCAGCGGTATCTGGAACACCATGGTGACCGCCACGGCGATGGCCGATCCGGCGGCAATACGCATGATGGTACGAACCCTCGGCGCATCAAGCTGCAGCTCGCGGCGCAGTAGCGCGGGGAACCCTTCCACGGGAGCGCTTCCGCCGACGGAGGTCATTTCGCCACCTTGACCGAAACAGTTGCCCCGATACGCAAGAAGCTCGCATCGGATTGATCCAGGCGCACCCATACGGGGAAGCGCTGTGCAACGACGACCCAATTGAGATTTCGATCGACCGCGGGCAGCCCGGGGCCGGCTTGACCCTGCGGCTGGACGCCCGACCCAAGGCTTCCGACCACGCCCTGGAGCGGATGCTCATCGTGTCCCATCACCCAGACAGTGGCGCGATCGCCGGGCTGGAGATGGCGCAGATCCGTTTCCCGGAAGTTGGCGATGGCATACCAGTGCGTGTTGTCGATCAGGGTGAAGAGGGGGTGGCCCTCGACAGCGAACGAGCCGATCGACAGATTGAAGCCGGTGATCCGGCCATCGACCGGCGCTCGAATGGTCGTCTCCCGAACGTTACGCGCGGCCAGGGCCTGGGCGGCTTGCGCTCCGAGCAGCTGGGCCTTGAGGCTTTCCACGTCGCCAATGGCTTCCTTCGCTTGAGAGGCCTGTTGAGCGGCGGCGGCCAACTGCGCATTGGCCGTGCGCTCGTTGGTACGGGCTTCATCCATTTGCTGGGCTGTCACGAAGCCGCTCGCCAGGAGCGGCGCCATGCGCTGAACTGTGTTGTGAGCCAGGGCGAGCTGCTGGCGCGCGCGATCTGCCTGATGCGCGGCGGCTTCCGCACCCGAGCCCTGTGCCGTCACCTGACGGCTGGTCAGGTCGATGTCGGCTTCCAAGGCGGCGACCTGCGCATTCGCCTGGCGAAGCTTCATCTCAAAGGGCTCGGGATCGATGCGAAGCAACACATCGCCTTTGTGGACAAGCTGGTCGTTCTGGATATGGGACTCGACGATGCGTCCGCTCACTTCAGGTGTGATGCCCGCGCTATACGCAAAGATATAGGCGTCATGCGTGCGGGGGCGCTGGTCAAGGACAATCATCGTGGCGATCAACATCACGACGGCTGCGGCGATCGCGCCGAATGCAATGATGCGACCCAGGGTGGTCTTCTCGGACATGGGTTGCGTCTCCTTCATCCGAGCCATAGCAGCCAGATCGCCAGCGTCACGGCGATCCAGATGCATACGTAAACCACCACCGGCATCGGAAGGCCCGCATCAATGCCGGTTTTTCCGAGCACGGCGCGCAGGATCACGACACCGAGCAGCCCAAGCAATGCGCAAATCATCCAGGTCGGAAAATACGATCCCAGGATGTTTCGGGAGGGGGACGCGCTACATGCCGTCAAGGCGGCGACGGACGTCAGCATCGCCGCGGCACGCAACCGACCTGTCGCTTGCATGAGCGAAAGCCGGGGCTTTGAGCATTGACATGAACTCATGGCGCGTTGTTCCTGGTGTTAGCGATACTTGTACGAGATCCATAGACGGCTTCGCCCACCCGCGGCGGGGTGGGCGCTTGGAGATATCGCCGTTCTCTTCCGCCGGAGAACGGCAGGGCGCCTTTCGTCGCGTCAGCGAAGAAGGTTCACTTTCGCCAGATCGACCAGTTGGTTGGCTCGACCATCGAGAACCGCCCGGATCATGAAGAGCCCGAATTTGTAGGCTTCATCGAATGTCGTCGTCGGCGGCATCGCCAATTCCTGACGTGCGCTGACAACGTCCACGAGTGCAGGGCCGTCGTGCTGAAACGCTTCGATAAGCGCCGCACGCAAGTCTTTCGGATCCTCCACGCGAACGCCCTTGACACCTACGGAGTTTGCCATGTCCGCAAAGTTGGGATTGACCAGGTCACAGCCGGTATCGACAAAGCCGTGTGCCTTCATCTCCATTTCGACGAAACCCAAGGTTCCGTTGTTAAGCAGGACGATCTTGACGGGTAGATCCAGCTGCTTGAGCGATAGGAAATCCCCCATCATCATGGAAAAGCCACCGTCACCAGACATCGAGACCACCTGGCGTTTCGGATAGGCGACTTGCGCACCCATGGCGTGAAGCATCGCGTTCGCCATGGAGCCGTGATTGAACGAGCCGACGATACGGCGCTTGCCGTTGACTTTGAGATACCGCGCCGTCCAAAGGATGGGCGTGCCGACATCGCAGGTAAAAATCGCATCTTCAGCGGCCAGCTCGCTGACCAGTTGCGTCACGTACTGCGGGTGGATAACTTTGCTGCCATCCTTGGGCTCGGCCAGTTTGTCCAGGCCTTCGCGCGCCTTCTTGTAGTGGGCAAGCGCAGCGTCCAGGTGGCTTGTGTCGACCTTCTCGGGGATGGAAGGCAGCAGGCTCTGGAGCGTCTCCCTGACGTCGCCGATCAGGCCAAGATCGAGCGGGCAGCGATTGCCCAGGGCCTCCGGGCGCAAATCGATCTGCGCAATCTTGGCATGCTCGGGGAAGAACTGGCGATACGGGAAATCCGTACCCAACAACAGCAACGTGTCGCAGTCCTTCATGGCCGCGTAGCCGGAGGAAAAACCCACCAGTCCCGTCATGCCGACATCAAAAGGATTGTCGTACTCAATGTACTCCTTGCCGCGAAGCGTATGGACAATCGGTGCCTTGAGGCGTCGTGCGAGCTCGACCACCTCATCATGTGCACCTGCACAGCCCGCGCCGCAGAAAAGGGTGACGCGCGTGGCATCCTTCAGAAGATTGGCCAGCCGCTTGAGGTCTTTCAGGGCCGGGTGGACGATGGGCTTGGTCGGTACCACCCAACGCGGCACCTTCGCCACGGCCTCTTTAAGCGCGATGTCGCCTGGGATGACCACAACCGCGACACCGCGTCGCGCGACGGCGGCACGCATGGCACGCCCCAGGATCTGCGGAAGCTGGCTGGGATTGGACACCAGTTCCACGTAGTGACTGCATTCCTTGAACAGCGATTCGGGGTGCGTGGCCTGGAAGTAGTCGATGCCGATCTCTGTGCTCGGGATATGCGCCGCGATGGCAAGCACGGGAGTGCCGCTGCGATGGCAGTCGAAAAGGCCGTTGATCAAATGGAGGTTGCCGGGCCCGCAACTGCCAGCGCAGACAGCCAGCTCGCCGGTCAAGTGCGCCTCGGCGCCAGCGGCGAATGCGGCACCCTCTTCGTGACGCGTATGGATCCATTCGATGGTGCCCAGCCGCCGGAAAGCGTCCGTCAGACCGTTGAGCGAATCGCCGACGACGCCGTAGACGTGTTTGATGCCTGCCAGCTGGAGAACGTGAGCAACGTAGTCGGCAGAGGTCATGGCCATGGTAACGATCTCCCTTGCAATGGATGTCGATGCGCGACTAGGCACCAATCGTGCGAATCGGGGAAACGTTAACGCCAACGCTGCGTTGGCCGCTTGTACGCAATTGACCGGATATGTACGAAAACCATGCGCTTCCCCGGGACTGCGTCATTGCCGGCCGCGTCGACACTTTTGAGTCACGAACAGCGCATTTCGATTCCTGGCGAGTGCGATGGCATGTCTTGTCTATTCCTTGCCGAACAGTTTTATCCAAGACCATTTTGTGCGTTGCACCTACAACGACAGTAGGATCGCGGAGATCAATCATGATGGTTAGAACAACGACGCGTTCGTCCTTGGCTCGGCTGACGACTGTTATGGCCTGTTGTACCTTCCTGAGCGCCTGTACCGAAGGCGTTCTTCTCCCCAAGGGGCCTGTGGGGGCGCAGGAGAAGCAACTCCTGCTGGAAGCACTGATTCCGATGCTGATGGTGATTACGCCCATCATCCTCCTCACGCTGTGGTTTGCCTGGTGGTTCCGCGCCTCCAACGCCAAGGCGACTTATCGACCGCGGTGGGAGTACTCCGGAGCTATCGAGTTTTCCATCTGGATGATCCCCTTGCTCGTCATCCTCTTCCTTGGAAGCCTGGCGTGGATCGGTGCGCACCAGCTCGATCCGTACCAGCCGCTGGCCTCAAAGCGGAAGCCGCTTGTGGTCCAGGTGGTGGCGATGGACTGGCGATGGTTGTTCATCTATCCGGAGCAGGGCGTTGCCAGTGTCAATGAGTTGGCGATACCCGTCGACACGCCGGTCTCCTTCAGGCTGACCTCGGCAACCGTGATGAACTCGTTCTTCATTCCCTCGTTGGGCGGCCAGATATACGCCATGCCGGGCATGCAGACGCAGCTGCAGTTGCAGGCGAGCGAGTCGGGCAATTACCGGGGGCTGTCGGCCCAGTACAGCGGCGCTGGCTTCTCCGACATGCATTTCCAGGTGCTGGCGACCGACGAGGCAGGATTCCAGATGTGGGTCCGCCAGGCCAAGTCGGCGGCTACGCGACTGGATTCGACGGCTTATGACCGATTGGCGGCGGAGCATAAAGTGGGCAAGGTCGCTTACTACTCCCCGGTTTCTGGCGCTCTGTTCGATCACGCCATCGACCACGCCACGAAGCGGACGGAATCGACGTCAGGCGTCGCCGCAAGCAACCCAGGCACCACGCTATTATCTGCTGGAGCGGAGCACTGATATGTTCGGAAAGCTTACCCTAAGCGCGATTCCACTCGACCAGCCGATCATCATGGGTACGTGCATCGTGCTCATACTTGGCATCTTGGCGATCCTTGCCCTGATTACCTACAAGCGGAAATGGGGGTGGCTGTGGACCGAGTGGATCACGACGGTCGACCACAAGCGTATCGGCGTCATGTACACGCTGCTGGCCCTGGTGATGCTGCTTCGTGGATTCAGCGATGCCATCATGATGCGATCACAGCAGGCGCTGGCCAGCAGCAACGGGCACGGCTTCCTGCCACCGGAGCACTACGACCAGATCTTTTCCGCGCACGGCACGATCATGATCTTCTTCATGGCGATGCCGTTTGTCGTGGGGTTGATGAATTTCGTGGTGCCCTTGCAAATCGGCGCACGCGACGTCGCCTTCCCGGTGCTGAACTCCGTCAGCTTCTGGCTGACCGCCGCCGGTGCGCTCTTGATCAATCTGTCCCTTGGTGTCGGTGAGTTTGCCCGTACGGGTTGGTTGGCCTATCCGCCGCTCTCGGAGCTTCCTTTCAGTCCGGGAGTAGGGGTCGACTACTACTTGTGGTCATTGCAAATCTCAGGTGTCGGCACGCTGCTTTCGGGCGTAAACCTGCTGACGACGATATTGAAGCTGCGCGCCCCGGGCATGCGCCTGTCAATGATGCCCGTATTCAGCTGGACCGCGCTGGCATCCAACATGCTGATCGTCGCGGCGTTCCCGATCCTGACAGCGACGTTCGCGATGCTGCTGCTGGACCGCTACCTGGGAACGCACTTTTTCACCAACGATGGTGGTGGAAACCCCATGATGTATATCAACCTCATATGGACGTGGGGTCATCCTGAGGTCTATATCCTGATTCTTCCGCCATTTGGCGTGTTCTCGGAGGTCATCGCCACGTTTTCCCGTAAGCCGTTGTTCGGCTATCGGTCCATGGTGGTGGCGACCATGGTCATTACCCTGCTGGCGTTCACCACCTGGCTGCATCACTTTTTCACGATGGGCTCGGGCGCGGACGTCAACGGGTTCTTCGGTATCACCACCATGGTGATCGCCATACCCACGGGCGTGAAGATTTTCAACTGGTTGTTCACCATGTACGGCGGGCGCGTGCGTTTCACCTCACCGGTCCTATGGACCATCGGCTTCATGGTGACGTTCACCATAGGCGGCATGACCGGCGTGCTGATGGCGGTGCCGCCAGCGGACTTCGTGCTGCACAACAGCCTGTTCCTGGTCGCGCACTTCCATAATGTGATTATCGGTGGCGTGGTCTTCGGGTGCCTCGCCGGCCTGACGTACTGGTTCCCAAAGGCCTTTGGTTTTCGACTTCACGAGGGCCTCGGAAAAGCGGCGTTCTGGTGCTGGTTCGTGGGTTTTTACCTTGCCTTCATGCCGCTCTACATCCTCGGGTTCATGGGCATGACCCGCCGCATGAACCACTACGACGATCCGTCGTGGCTGCCCTATCTGCTGGTCGCCGAAGGAGGGGCCGTCCTGATCCTGATCGGCATCCTTCTCCAGGCCACCCAGTTGGTGTGGAGCGTCAAGAAACGCGAGACCCTACGCGCGGGCGCGGATCCGTGGGATGGGCGCACGTTGGAATGGTCAACGGCATCGCCACCACCGCCCTACAACTTTGCACGAGTTCCGCAGGTGGAAGGCATTGATGCCTACTGGGAAGCCAAGCAGGAGGTCATGGCCGCTTCCAACCAGCCTTATGAGGCGATCGAGATGCCAAAGAACTCGGGGCTTGGGTTCTTCGTCAGCGTCTTTGCCGTCATCGGCGGCTTCGGCATGATTTGGCACATCTGGTGGATGGGAATACTGGCCCTCGTCGCGTTCTTCGCGCTGATCGTATGGTCGTCCTGGGACGAAGACGACGAATTCGAACTGTCGGCCACGGAAGTTGCCCTGTTCGAACGCGCAAACCCTCACGCTGCCTGATCTGTAAAGGACGGACCTATGTCTAGCAATGTTGTTTCATTGGATATGCCATCGGGGGAGTCGGGAGCTCAACTCCCGTCCAGGCAGCATGTCACCGGTTTTGGCTTCTATCTGTATCTTCTGAGCGATGGCATTCTGTTTGCCGCATTGTTCGCCGGGTTTGCCGTGCTGAGGACCGCGACGGACGGCGGGCCTGACGGCCACGTCCTTTTCAGTGCGCGAAATGCTTTTATCGAGACAGCCTGCCTACTCACCAGCAGCTTTACCTGCGGTATCGCCATGTTGGCGTGTGACCGGCGCAACAAGTTCGTCGCGCTGATCGGATTTCTCGTGACGGCCGTGCTGGGCATCGTGTTCCTGACCCTGGAAATCCACGAATTTGCCGACCTCATAGCCAAAGGCGACGGGCCCGGGCGCAGTGCTTTTCTATCATCGTTCTTTACGCTGGTGAGCACCCATGGGTTGCACGTGACGTGCGGGCTGCTTTGGCTCGGCGTGCTGCTCGTTCAATTCCTGCTGCGCGGGTTTACGCCGGCCATCCTGCGTCGCTTCCTGTGTTTCAGCCTTTTCTGGCATGTCCTTGACGTGGTCTGGATCGGCGTCTTTACGTTCGTCTATCTGGTCGGAGGCTATCTATGACAGCACAGCAGCGGCATGACCCACGGCGCGGGGAGTCAAGCACCCCGGGGCTGGAAAGCCGGGAAGCTCACGGAAGTTTCCGCGGCTACATCATCGGTTACGTTTCGGCCATCGCGCTCACCATCGCCGCGTTCGCCATAGCACCCAGTACCAGCATGGCGCCATTCAGCGTTGCGGCAGCGCTCGCTGTACTTGCGATTGCGCAGATGTTGATTCACCTGATCTTCTTCCTGCATATAAACACCGCGCCGATGCAAAAGACCAATATCCTGGCGTTCGCGGCAGCGATGCTGATCATCGCGATCGTGGTTATCGGGTCCATATGGATCATGGGGCATCTCAACCGGAACATGCTTCCCATGGACCATCTCATGCAGATGCAGCGTTAGGGCTAAACTGGGTCCACGTGACCTGTCTATCCACTTATGCCCGCATCGGTGTAGCCATGAAAATTCCACGAGTAACGGGCAAGCTCCGCGAATTAACGGCCGCCTATGAGCGCGATCCAACGGTGATCGTGGAAAGGTCCTATAGGGCCATTACGCTTAGTGATCCGGCCTACGCCAAGCTTCCACCGGGCACCAAGAGCGACTTCATGGCGTCGATCCGGTTTTCGGCCGTGCTTTGGTGCAAGACCATGTTGACGGGTGAATACCCCTCCGACGAAGACATGGAGACATTTCGAAAGCTGGGGCGGAGGCGTGTCCACCAGGGCATTGACTTGGCATCGCTACTCCGGGCCTATCGCGTAGGGTCAAAAGAACTTTGGGCTATCTATCTGGAGTTCGGGGCCGAGCAACCGGACGTCCAGAACGAACTTCTTTTTGAGCTTTCGCCTTATCTCCTTGACCACTTCGACGAAATGGCCCAGGCAATAGCCATGGCCTATATGAAAGAACAATACGAGCAGTCAAGGTGGAAGGACGCGCTGCGATACGAACTTTGCAACCTGGTTTTCAGCGCCTCCGGGGACGTCGGCGAGTTCAGCCGGGTATCGGAGACCATGGGTATCGACCCGACAATCGCCCGGGTGGCACTTGCCTTCAACGCCGACGTGCCAGACACGCTGCCGTCCCGCGTTGAGACGGAGCTTGACAGGATGATGCTGGTCCTCGCGCGCACGGCGAAGGTCAACGCGGACGATCTGATCAGGGCGATGTATCGCGGGCGATTGATCGTGTGGATTCCATGCATCCGGGGCGATTCCCTTCTCGCCAGTGACCGCAGGATGGGGGAGTTCGCCGTGCAGGTGATCGCAAACGTCCCCGAATTCAAACAGGTTGGCGTAGGGATGATGGGTCAGGGCCCATCCGGCTGGTCCGGTTCCGTCGACGAAGCGATCAAGGCGATGGAAGTTGGCGAACGTCTTGGCGGAGGCGGCAACATCTACAAGTATTCAGACATCGCATTGAACGAAGGCGCGAGGCGATCGGACAACGTTCTTCGCTACCTGGAGTCGTTGATTGAGCGTCTATCGCACGAACCGGATCTGCTCAAAACCCTGGAGTGCTACCTGGAGCAATTCCAGAAGCGCAAGCCAACCGCGTTGGCTTTAGGGATCCACCCCAATACGTTGAACTACCGGCTCGAGCGTATCGAGGAGATCGCGGGAGGGAATCTCGGAGATCCCGCGTGGCTGGCGAAGCTTTACGTGGCGGTTGGCCTGCGTAAAGGCAGCTTGTGAGGGCAGTCAGGTCAGGAAAAGTAGCTCCGTCTCGACTGGCATTGTTCCTTTTCACAAAAAAGATCAAGTATTTTCCAATTCCTATCAACAAGGCACGCTAGTACAAGTTGGCCCAGAGCAAGCGTATTGGCTACCGGGCGGGTTTTTTGTGCGAAGCGGACTGGCTATTTCCCACTCGAACTGGATGAGGCCGTTGGGTTTCGGGA
>Ga0193716_1000851_pt1 | contig 18226 bp, 17 predicted proteins | sample U2c1metaG_FD_145901 | JGI IMG/M metagenome (GOLD analysis project Ga0193716, IMG submission 145901) | Soil microbial communities from a riparian zone of the East river system, Colorado, United States - U2c1 | ecosystem: Environmental > Terrestrial > Soil > Riparian zone | place: USA: East River...
GAGGGAGACGGCATTTGAAATAAGCGATAAGGGTTAAGAGAAGAACATGCGTCACAGAAACAGCGGCCGTCAGCTATCGCGAAATGCCTCGCATCGTCATGCGATGTTGCGCAACATGGCGACCTCGCTGCTGCAGCACGAAACCATTCGCACCACGGTACCGAAGGCCAAGGAATTGCGCCGAGTAGTCGAGCCGTTGATCACCCTCGCCAAGGTGGATTCGATCGCGATGCGCCGCCTGGCGTATGCGCGGTTGCGCGACGAGAATGTGGTGGAAAAGCTGTTTGCCGATTTGGGGCCGCGCTTCAAGGCGCGCGCCGGCGGCTACACGCGGATTCTCAAGATGGAGCCGCGTCCGGGCGATTCAGCCGACATGGCGCTGATGCAGCTGGTGGATTCCGCGGTGGTAGCGACCGAAAAGAAGGACGATACCAAGGCCGCCAAAGCCCCCAAGGCAGCCTCGAAGAAGAGCAAGAAGGCCGCGCCCGCCGCCGACGAAGGCGAAGCGGAAGCGAAGCCGAAGCGGCGCAAGAAAGCCGCCGCTTGAGGTCAGCGGCGGCTTTGTTCTGAATCAGTTGCCGGTGCTCACGTAGATTTCTTTGCTGCTCATGGCTGCGACTTGTGCCGCAAGACATCCCACCGTTCGGTGACCGCCACCCGTAGCCTGCTATCGTCGATCTTTGCGATCCACTCACGTAATTCGCGACGAGAGATGTTCGCTGGCCAGCTCAGCTCGGGGAAATGTCGCAGCCGCCGGCCGCGCCGGGTCGACAAATACAGCGCGTCGAATAGAGCTTTGGCAGGGGTAGCGATGTCGAAGTTGCCGGTGTTTCGATACGGACCGTAGCCGCCGATGAGTGCGGGGTCGAGTCGGTGGAACTGATATGTCCCAAAAGAGGTTCGTACGGTGGGACGTATTCGTCTCACGGGAGCAGGAGACTCTTAATCAATTGGTCGTAGGTTCGATCCCTACACGGCCCACCATTTAAGCCAGTATAGTCAATAACTTACGCCGGACCTGCGCATCGCTCGAGAGCGGTATTGTCCCATTCAACGCCGTTCGTGCCCATTGGTCATGCTGGTTTTTCGTTTTCTGTCTTTGAACTCCGCCGCGCCGGCACCGCCTTTGTACCTTTCGGCGACTGTCTTGCTCACCTTGCACCAGTCCGACACGAGTGCAACTCCTCCGCACTTGATGCTCGCATGACTGTAAATGGTACAGCGCAAAGGCAATCGAATTTGTAAAAAGTACCAAGGTCTCGATTGAAGTAAAGCGGCTCATCCGGCGCAGGAATTGTCTTGACGAGAGGCTCTGCCCGGACGATCCTTCGGACACGAACAAGATTGTTATGCCGGCATGAAGCCGGCGGAAACGTCGGAGAATTAACATGGGGATCAAGACGCGCTTCGCGGTGTTTGCGGCACTGGCGGGCGTCACCTTGTCCGCGCACGCGGCCATCAACGTGACGAGCTGGCGCTACGACAACAGCCGTCAAGGCCAGACGACGACCGAAACCGTTCTCACGACCGCGAACGTCAAACCCGCCACCTTCGGAAAACTCTTTTCCTACACGGTCGACGGCTATGTGTATGCGCAGCCGCTGCTGGTCACCGGCGTGAATGCCGGCGGGACGGTGCACGATGTCGTGTACGTGGCTACCGAGCACGACAGCGTGTTCGCCTTTGATGCCTACAAGAACCAGCAGCTGTGGAAAGCAAGTCTGCTCGACGTCTCGCACGGTGCCGCCAGTGGGGCGACCTCGGTGCCGAGTACAGATCTCGGCACCAATGACATCGTTCCGGAGATAGGCATCACCGGGACCCCCGTCATCGACATGGCGAGCGGCACGCTTTTCGTGGTTTCGAAGACGAAGGAAGGCACCACTCATCCGGTGCGGCTGCATGCACTCGACCTGGCGACGGGCAACGAGAAAGCAGGCAGCCCCGTCCTCATCACCGCATCGGTGCCCGGAACCGGTATTGCCAGTGTCAATGGCACCATAACCTTCAACCCCACATGGCAACTGAACCGTACCGGCCTGATGCTGGCGAACGGTTCGGTATATGTCGCTTTTGGTGCACACGGCGACAACGGTCCCTACCACGGCTGGCTGTTCGCCTACAACGCAACCACCCTCAAACAGGTCGCGGTCTACAATTCCAGCCCCAACGCCAAAGGTAACGGTATCTGGCACTCGGGCGCACCACCGGCGGCTGATACGGTCAACGGAACTAGCCGTATATTCTTCGCCACCGGCAACTTTTTCGGCACGGGCAATGGCAGCAATCCTATACCCTCTCCACCGTATAACACCCCGCAAAATTACAGCAACTCGATCGTACGGGGCGACATCACCAACGGCGGCCTGAGCATCACTGATGCGTGGACGCCGTACGATACGGTGAGTCTGAGCAGTAGCGACCGCGATCAAACTTCGGGTGGCATTCTGCTCTTGCCGGACCAGACAACCACGCCGGTGCGTGAGTTGGTGCAGATCGGTAAGAATGGTCGCATCGAGGTGCTCGACCGCGACAACCTCGGAGGTTACAACTCCAGCCACAATGCCATCGTTCAGGAGATCAGCGGCCAGGTTGCTGGCTTGTGGAGCACGCCGGCTTACTGGAACAAGTCGGTCTATTTCTGGGGAAGCACAGACAAATTGAAGCAATTCTCGCTCAACGCCGGCCGGCTGAGCGCGACGCCGACTTTTACCGGCTCAGTGACCTCTGCCTTTCCGGGCGCGAGCCCCGTGATCAGCTCCAACGGTACCGCCAATGGCATCGTGTGGACCATCCGCAGCGATACATACAGCACCAACGATCAGGCGATACTGTACGCCCATGACGCTACCAACGTGTCCCGCCAGCTGTATGCCAGCGATCAGAACCCGACCCGCGATGCAGCAGGCATGGCGGTCAAGTTCGTGGTACCGGTAGTCGCCAACGGCCAGGTGTACGTCGGCGCGCGCTCGCAAGTGAGCGTCTACGGACTCCTGTCGACCGTGAAGCCGACCGTGCCCACTCCGACCTTCAGTCCGGTACCGGCTGTATATTCGAATGCCACGAGCGTCAGCATCGCGGACGCCTTGACGAGTGCCGCTATTCACTACACCACGAACGGCACGGCGCCGACGACAGCCTCGACGCCCTACATCGGCCCCATCACGATCAGCAGCACCACACAAGTCCAGGCCATTGCGGTCGCATCGGGCTACAACAATTCGAGCGTCGCGTCCGGCATCTACACCATCGGCACGCCGCCGGTACTCAACTTTCCGAACGGGTTCTCCTCTGTAGCAGGGCTTACGCTCAACGGGAGCGCGACCAATACCGACGACAGTCGACTGCAGCTGACCGACGGTGGGCAACATCAAGCAGGCAGCGTATTCAGCTCAGCCGCCGTGGATATCCGCAACTTCACCAGTGACTTCACCTTCCAGCTGTCCGGTTCTGCGCCGTTGGGCGACGGCATTACCTTTACCATCCAGGCGCAAGGCCCGACTGCCCTCGGTCCGTCTGGCGGCGGCCTCGGCTACGGGCCCGGCTCCCCGGGAGGTACCGGAGGCATCCCGAACAGCGTGGCGGTCAAGTTCGATATCTACAACAACTACGGGGAAGGGACCAGTTCGACCGGCGTGTATGTCAACGGTGCATCGCCCACGATACCCACCGTGAGCCTCACGTCGTCAAACATCGCGCTTTCCAATGGCGATACCGTAACCGTGCATCTTGTCTATGACGGCACAACCTTGCAGATGACGATCACCGACCCGGTCACCAATGGCAAGTATGTCAGTTCGAAGACGATCAACATTCCGTCGACGATCGGAGCCACTTCGGCATACGTGGGCTTTACCGGCGGCACGGGCGGCGCGACAGCCAGCCAGAAGATCCTCACATGGGTGTTCAAATCCACCGCAGGGGCAAGCGAGGCGACCTACCAGGCCGAAAATCTATCCGCGGTGAGCTCAGGTTCTACCTTTCGCACCTTCACGTGGCCGAGCTTCTCCGGTGGCATCGGCACCATTCTCGATGCCACCAAGGTGGGCGACTACGTGATCTTGAATGTCAACTTCCCGCAGCCAGGCACCTACGATCTGAAATTGACGACCAAGGCCTATTTCCTCCGTGGTTTGTTTCAAGTGGCATTCGACGGGGTGAACGTCGGCCCGGTGCAAGATGGCTACGCCGCCACCGAATCTTACCGGACGCTCGATGTCGGACCCGTGACCATTGGCACGGCCGGCACCCACGCATTGCGTTTCTCGGTGACCGGTAAAAACGCAAAATCGACCGGATACCCGATCTGTCTCGATACCTTGACCTTCACGCCGCAATAGCTGTGCGCGCTGCCCTGACATCCTTCTTCGCGAGATGCTGCCTACTCGCGTTGCTGGCAAGCGGTTCTGCCTTCGCACAGGGTGTGCGAATCCATATGCACGGCGAGGGACCCTACGCTGCGGACGGATTTTTCTTTACCCCGGCCGATCCCAACTTGCCGGGTGGCCTGCTGCTGATTCCGGGCAAAGCGGGCGTCTCGCCGGCGATTCAGCTTGCGGCGCAGAAACTGGCGGAGGCCGGCTACCGAGTTGTACTGCTCGACCCCAACCGGGGCGGATCCCCGGAATTAACACCCCCAGAGGAACAGACTTGGGCGGACATTGGCGCGGCGCTCAAGTTCCTCGACGCGCAGTCTGTGACTCATCCTGTGAAGCTCGGCGTGCTGGGTGTGGGCGAAGGCGCGCGCATGGCGCTGCGCCTCGCCCGCGAACGACTCGTGAACGCCGTCGCGATTGAAAGCCATGATTCTCCACGACCGAATGATCTACCGACAGCCACACCGCTACTGGCCAGCGTGGCCGGGCCTGCGAAACCACACCGCAGCGCTCCACATTCCAGCCTCGCACGAATTGAGTTCTATGGAGCCCGTGATGGCGCGGCCAGCGACCAGAATGCGCTGTTCGACTCAGCGGACCTGGTCAAAATCCGACAAAACGAACTTGAATTTTTCGCGCAGCACCTGGGCCCGCGCTGAGTGATCCCCTCATTGAGCTGCCAGCCTTTGAGCGGCATCGAGATACTACTACCTTGAGGACGACGGCTTCGCCCAGTTGCAGGTCGAATTGACGGTCAATCCCCGGCTCCTTTGCGCACAGCGGCTCGAGCGAATGCGTCGCGAGTCAGGTTTTCGGGTTTGTGAGTGGTCGCGGCAACGTTGTCTTCGATGCGCACGCCGCCGTAGGGCTTGAGTTCCTCGACTACCGCCCAGTCGATATGCGCACGACGCTCGTCCGCGTGAGCCGCGGCAAGCAACGAATCAATCAGGTAAATACCGGGCTCCACCGTCACCACCACGCCGGGTTCGAGCATGCGGGTCAAGCGCAGGAAGGGATGGCCTTTGGGCCGTTCACGCTCATGACCGTTCGCATCGCCCATGACGCCGCCGACATCGTGTACCTGTAGACCCAACAAATGCCCGATGCCATGCGGAAAAAACACGCTGGTCACGCCGGACTCCAAGGCGGCTTGTCCCGGCAACTTGGTCAGGCCGATCTGCTGCATGACGTCGCCCAGGATCCGATGTGCCGAGAGATGCACGTCGCGGTAATCGCGGCCGGCAAGGATCTCGCTACACAGCGCCAATTGCGCTTTGTCCATCGCTTGCACGAGATCCGCGAACCGCCCGGAAGACTTCGCGTAGGTGCGGGTAATATCCGAGGCATAGCCGCGGTATTGGGCACCGGCGTCGATCAGGAATGAGCGCAACGGCGCGGGCGTCGCGCGTGCCAAGTGCTGGTAATGCAGCACGGCCGCATTCTCGTTGTAGGCGACAATGTTGTTATAGGGCATCTCCTCTTCGCGCTGCCCGCAGGCTTCCAGATAGCTCATGTGCGCGTCGTATTCGGAGCCTCCGCGGCTGAATGCCGCGAATGCTGCCGCATGGCCACGGGCGCCCAGTTCGCTGGCCTTGCGCAGACACGCCAGTTCATAGGGTGTCTTCACGGCACGCTCATAGTCGAGCAGCGCCATGAGATCCTTGGGGTTGACGCACTTGGGGTCCGCGCCGGGCAGCAAAGCGTCGGGTCCAATGCAGGCCACGCGGCCTAATTTTGCCCAGTGCTCTGCGGCTTTCGAGTCATCGCTCATGACGATCAAATTGACCGCATCCGTCCAAGCGGCCGTCGGCAGTTCGGCCGGCTTGTGCCAAAAATCATTGGGTTGGTAGAACAGTACCGTCGGACGGTCACCGGGCCTGTACACGAGAATGCAGCGCGGATTGTCGATGACCGGAACCCAGGCCTTGAACTGCGGGTTCACCTTGAAAGGATAGTCCTGGTCGTCCAGAAACTGGAGGGGCGGCCGGCCGGCATGAACAACCAACGCGTCAAAGCCGCTCTGCGCGAGCGAGCGGTCCGTACGCCGCATGAGCGCCGTCAAGTGCGGCGCATATAGCTGATCGAGACTGGAATCGCTCACATGTCCTCCGCCGTCTGAATTGTAAATTATGCGCTAGATGCGCTCGCCGCTATAGGTCTTTAACCCCGTCTGCGATTTCCAACGTTAAAGGCGCGCGGGCATTCGCGAAAGAGATATGAAAATGAGGCAAAACCCTCTAAAATCAGCCGGGACATTTGGGTATAGGCCCAAAACAACACGCTCGGCCTAAATTTTTTATCCTTAAATTTTCTGGGGTATCGATAGATGAAGACTAAACTTGCTCTGACCGCCTTTGTCGCTGCATTCATGCTGAGTGCCTGCGGCAGCAAGACCGAGGCTCCTGCCCCGGCCGCCTCTCCGCCTCCCGCCGCCGCCCCTGCTGCGGACGCTGCTGCTTCTGCCGCTGCTGATTCGGCCGCTGCTGCGAGCGCGGCTGCCGATGCAGCTGCCAGTGCAGCGTCAGCTGCGAAGCCGCAATAAGCTTCGTCGATAGCTGATCTCACAAGCCCGGGCGGGCGGCCATCAGGCACGTTCGTCCGGGCTGTGTCTTTTCAAGACTAGGATGAAGACTCGTTGCTCGTCAGTATCCGCGACGTCAGACATTCAAAACAGGATCGGCTCTGGATCCAGAGTGTGTACGGCGAATACATTGAGTCCCTAGCCGACCTCAATACCGGTTTATTTTCCGTCCTCGGCGCAAACAACCCGCACCAGGATGAGATTTTCGCCAACTGGTTTTCCAACGATCACTCGCATCCGCTGCTCATTCTCAAGGGAACGGAGTCGGTGGGTTTTGCCTTGGTCACGCGGCCGCGCATTCCCACGGCCGGTGAGAAGGCGGCCGACTATAGGATGTCGGAATTCTTTGTTCGAATGCAGCATCGGCGCGCGGGCATCGGCCGCGATGCTGCGACGCTGATTTTCGACCGCTTCTCGGGCGACTGGGAAATCGTCGAATATATGCGCCATCCCGGCTCGGTCGCCTTCTGGCGCCACGTGGTTACTCGCTATAGTGCGGGCCGCTTCACAGAACGCACGCGCAACGGCGAAGTACAACAGCGTTTTGCGAGCCGGTCCTCGACTGCGAAGAAGTAAGGGGGACGGGGCCGCGTATTTGCACGTTTATCGAATTATGAGCCTCAAGATCCATTCAATCCGGTCGATATTCTGACTCCTGTGCAATCAGCATCTACTGTCGCATTTGATTTCATTCGCAGCCTGGCCGGCGAATTGTCGGGCGGCCACGTCGATTTACCGTCGTTCCCTGAAATAGCGCTGCAGGTGAGGCGGATCCTGTCCGATCCCAATACCCAAGTCGACCAGATTGTGCGCGTCGTGGGATCGGAGCCGGCGCTGGCGGCCCGGCTGCTGCGCATCGCGAATTCCGCGGCGATCAACCGCAGCGGCAAAAGCGTCACCGACCTGCGTACCGCGATCGCTCGTATCGGCCACAACATGGTGCGCAGCGCCTCGATGTCCTTCTCAATGAATCAGATCCGCAAAGCCAACAAGCTGGTGACGTTGGCGCCGCATCTGAACGATCTTTGGGAACGCAGTACTTATGTGGCCGCGTATGCCTACGTGCTGGCGCGAACTTGTACCCGCGTCAACCCGGACGAGGCGATGCTCACCGGCATGATGCACGGCATCGGCAAGCTGTACATCTTGACGCGCGCCGCCGATCATCCGGAATTGTTTGCGAGCGAGTCGCTGCTGAATGACATCATCAACGATTGGTACCCGTCGATCGGCAAGGCAATTCTGGAGAATTGGAAATTCTCCGAAGCGATGGCGCGGGCGGTCGGACAGGAAGATTTCTTGCGCACCGATCTCGATGCGCCTGATCTGACCGACGTCGTCGGCGTCGCGGTCTTGATGGTTGCCTACGGCACGGACGTCGCAGGCCTCGATGCCACCCTGCAAGAGCTGCCCGCCGCCAAGCGGCTCGGCATGAATGAGTCGAAAACACTGTCCGTCATGCAAGATTCCGCGGCGGAAGTCACTGCGTTGAGCCAAGCCCTGGCCGACTAGGCTCCCCGTTCGGCCGCGAACGCTTCGGCCACGTAGGCCACGTTGTCCGGCATGATGCCGGCGAGATTCATGCGGCTGTCTGCGGTCATGTAGATGTGATGCTTTTCGCGCAGCCGCTCTACCGCGTCGCGAGATACACCGAGCAGCGAAAACATGCCGTGCTGTGTGCGGATGAAATCAAACGCGTTATCGCCCGTCACTTCTTGAAGTCTTTGCGCCAACAAGTTGCGCATATCCTGGATCCGCGTTCGCATGGCATCGAGCTCTTGAATCCACTCGCGCCTCAAGGGCGGCTGCGCAAAGATCCTGGCGGCGATCGCCGCGCCGTGATCCGGCGGCATCGAGTAAATGCTGCGGGCGATGTGCAACATGTGACTCTGCACGGCGTCGGCGCGAGCGGCGTTTTCGCTGATGACGATCAGGCCGCCGACGCGCTCCCGATACAACCCCAGGTTCTTGGAAAACGATACGGCGATCAGCGCTTCGGGCACGCGCTCCACGACCATGCGCACCGCAGCGGCATCCGCATCGAGCGAGGCGCCAAATCCCTGATAGGCCAGGTCCAGAAAGGGGACCAGGCCACGCCGCTCCAGCAGGTCTGTCACCGTCTGCCACTGCGCCGGACTGAGGTCCGCACCGGTGGGGTTGTGGCAGCAGGCATGGATGAGCACGGCATCGCCGGCGGAGGCGGCTTGTAGGCGCTGCAGCATCGCCTCAAAACGCAGCTCGTGGGTAGCGGCATCGTAGTAGGGGTAACGCTCGAGCTTCAGCCCACAGCCTCCCAGCAGGGGGGCGTGGTTGCCCCAAGTCGGATCGCTCAAGTGCATCACAACGCCGGGTGCAGCGGCTTTGATCAGTTCCGCGCCCACGCGCAGGCCGCCGCACCCACCGGGGGTCTGAAGCGTCCTCGCGCGCCGATCGCGGCGGGTGGGGTGGGCGGAGCCCAGCACCAATTCCTCCAGCGCGCTGTTGAATTCCTCGCGTCCGGCAGCGCCCACATAGGACTTGGTGTTTTGGGCCGCCAAAACCTCTTTTTCCGCAGTGCGGACGCAGTTCAGGATGGGCGTGTTGCCCGAAAGATCGCGGTAAACCCCTACGCCCAAGTCAACTTTTTGCTTAAACGGGTCTGCTCGATATTTAGCCATCAATCCGAGAATGGAATCGGATGCCAACTGCTCAAGTTGCTGAAACAAAAGTTAACGCCCCTGTCTTGATATAGAGAGCATTATATCGATCGCACCAGCGCAGGGCCGGAGAACTCGCCGTCGCCAATAAAAGACAGTAGGCGATGACACCTGCCGGCGTTAGCGTGTACGCTTCAGCCAGTCATCAGCGGGAGAGTTACCTTATGGCGCTTTGGAATGAAAAACCCACGCCGGGCCCTTCGGGTCCATCCGTTCCTTCATCGGCTTTAGCCCCCGAACGAAGTCCGCCCGATCGCGCAGTTGATCCGGGATTGGCCGTTTCGCCGCGCCGTCCCACTCCTAAGACCGCCGTCGAGGGCGGAGAATCCGTGATTGCCGCGAATCTGTCGATCGAAGGCAAGATCGAGGGCTCGGGAAATGTGCGTATGGCGGGTCGCTTCAAAGGCGATGTGCGCATCGACGGAAATTTCACCATGGATAGCGGTGCTCATCTGACCGGCCAGGTACTGGCGGGCATCGTGGTCGTCGGCGGCGAATTGCAGGGCAATATCGAATCCGCCAAACGCGTCGATGTGCTCGAAGGCGGCGTCATCGTCGGCGACGTGAAGGCGGGATCCATCACGGTCGCGGCCGGATCGCGCATGCGCGGGCATGTGGAATTCGGTTGGGAAGACGAGAAAGGCAAGGTCAAAGGCTTGGTCAACGGCAGCTAGCGATGGCTGTCGCTCGCCAGGGTAGCCTCGGCGGGACCCGGGTATGTCCGCATTGCAAGGCAACGGTGTTGCAGAGCGCGAACATTTGCCCCGGGTGCCAGCATCACCTGCGCTTCAACACCGTCAATGCCGAGCCGCAGGCTCAGGCAGTTTCCGCGATGCGCATCGAGGGGACCATACATCACCCCGGGCGCAACGAGCAGTGCGAGTACTGCGTGGTCATTGCGATCACCAACGAGCAGGGGGAGAAGATCGCGCGTCAAGTCGTCGGTGTCGGTGCGCTGCAGCCCGGTGAGCGGCACCAGTACAGCTTCTCGGTCGAATTGATGCCGGTCAAGGGCCCGAAGCTGCCGCGACTTTAAGGAGCCTGTCGGGCCTAGCGTTGATTGCTGCCCTCGATGGCGATGAAGCGCAGAAATTCTGCGCGCGTGCTGGGATCGGCGCGAAAGGTGCCGAGCATTTTACTGGTGACCATCGAGACGCCGCGCTTGTGTACGCCGCGGGTCGTCATGCATTGGTGAACGGCGTCGATGACGACGCCCACACCGCGCGGCTTGAGGACCTCATTGATGCACCCGGCGATCTGCGCCGTGAGCTTCTCCTGCACCTGGAAACGGCGGGCGTAGCCATCGACGACGCGCGCGAGCTTGCTGATGCCGACCACCCGATCGCTGGGCAAATAGCCGACGTGGGCGCGGCCGATAATAGGCGCCATGTGGTGCTCGCAGAACGATTCGAACGAGATATCGCGCAGCACCACCATTTCGTCGTAGCCTTCGACTTCTTCGAAAGTACGCCGCAGATAGGCGCCGGGATCGCTTAAATACCCGGAGAACCAGTCTTGATAGGCGTTTGCGACCCGTTTCGGCGTATCGCGCAGGCCCTCCCGGGTTGGATCATCGCCCGCCCAACTCAGCAGGGTTTTCACCGCCGCTTCGGCAGCCTTGCGGCTGACGGTGCGAGTCTTTTTCTTTGCCATACGCGATCTCCAAAGCGCCACGCGACCTTGCCCCGCATACGATAGCATGCTGAATCGAGACCGATTTTTGTTGGAACTCACCGGGGATCATTCTTGAATAATAAATCCAGCGTCAGGGTTTGCGTCGCCATTGTTTGCGCGCTGTGCGCGCAGGCTGTCTGTTCCGCTCCCGAGAGCGATGCCGTAACCAAAAAAAATGCGCACGATATTTTCAAACAGCTGATCGAAATCAACACCACCGATTCGGTCGGCAGCACGACTGTGGCAGCGCAAGCCATGGCGCAGCGGCTGCTGGACGCTGGATTCCCCAAAGCGGATGTCGTCGTGCTCGGCCCCAATGATCGCAAGGGCAATATGGTCGCGCGTTATCGCGGCAAAGCGGGCTCGAAATTGAAGCCGGTCCTGATCATCGCGCATTTGGACGTCGTCGAAGCGAAGCGCGAAGACTGGAGCACCGATCCATTCCAGTTCGTCGAGAAAGACGGCTACTTCTATGGCCGCGGAACGCAGGACATGAAGGACAGCGACGCCATTGCGGTAACCGATTTCATTCGCATGAAGAAGGAAGGATTCGTTCCCAACCGCGACATCATCCTGGCGCTGACGGCCGACGAAGAAAATGGCAAGTCCAACGGCGTCGATTGGCTGCTCAAGAATCACCGCGAACTCATCGATGCGGAATTTGCCTTGAATCCCGACTCGGGCGGCGTGCGGCCGGACAAGCCGCAGATTGTGGGATTCGAGGCAACCGAGAAACTCTACGGTGACTTTCAGGTGCTCGCCACGAACCCGGGCGGCCACAGTTCGCTGCCGATACCGGACAACGCGATTTACCACGTGGCCGATGCACTCGCGGCTTTGCGGAGGTGGACATTTCCGTTCGAGCTGAATGCCGTCACGCGCGAGTATTTCGCCCAAATGGCCAAGATCGAGACCGGGCAGAGGGCCGCCGATCTACGCGCCATCCTGGGGACGCCGCCGGATGCGAAGGCAGTCGAGCGGCTGTCGCAGGATACGCACATGAACTCGGTCATGCGCACCACCTGCGTCGCGACCATGTTGAGCGGCGGGCACGCCCCCAACGCGTTGCCGGGGCGGGCCGAAGCCAACGTGAACTGCCGCATTTTCCCCGGCCATTCGCAGGAGGAGATCCGCCTGCAGTTGGTCAAGCTGTTCAACGATCCGAAATTGACCGTCCGCTACCGGGGCAACGATGGCGAGCTGATGGATCACGGCTCGGATCGCAAAGCCATGGCGCCGCCGCCGCTGCGCGACGACGTCATGAATTCCCTGCGCAGCGTCGCCGCTAAGTTTTGGCCGGGTTTCACGGTGCTGCCGGTCATGGAAGCCGGCGCCTCTGACAGCATTTACACCATGAACGCTGGCATACCGAGCTACGGTATCAATGGAGTGGCAATCGAGCGAGAGGATGACCGGGCGCACGGCCGGGACGAGCGCGTCAGGATCGACGCGTATTACACGGGCGTCGAATTTTATTACCAGTTCCTCAAGGCGCTCACGACGCCGGCCCCATGACGGGCGGCGAGATCGCTCGCGAGCGCGCTATCGGCCCGCGAGCGCGCTATCGGGCAGTGCGCGGGACTGCCTGTCCAGACGCGCCGCTGCGAGCGAACTCGAACTGCAGCAGCCATTGCCGCGAGTCCTGGCTGTCCGCCGGTGCGAACTTCCATTTTTTTGCGGCCTCCAGGGCTAAACGCGCGAAATATTTGCTCGAACCCTGATTCTCCAGCGTTTGGCCGATGACATTTCCGGAGCGGTCAACGGTCACCAGAACCGTAACCTTAATTTGGCCGCGAATGGAGTTACGTGTGCTGTGCGAGAGCGCGGGTATTTCTTGATGAAGCACGGCAGCTGCCGCGGACATCGGCGTTGCCGGACTCTGTGAAGGGGCCGGCGGCGCGACAGCGGGTTGCGAGGTTGATTGAGCGATGCTCGATGCGGGCGGCGCGGACTTCGGGTGACTCCGAAACGGCCGCATGCTGGCCCAAATGGCCACCAACACGATAACGCCCACGGCGATGGCAGGGACGAGCAAGTGAGTCTTGGATGCACTCGGCGGGGGGGCAGGTTTGCCGGGTACTTTCATGTCGGCAGGCAGCCGGGGAACCTGGGATGCCGGTGCCTGCGGTGCCGGCGCCTGCGACGTCGGACCAAATTGGGCCTGGAGTTCAGAGATCGTCGGACGGCTGGCCGGGTTGGGGCTCAAGCAGCGCCGCACGGCGCCCGTCAATGGGTCGGATGATTCTCCAAGAACCGCCGCAGGGTTCTGCGTCAGCGCCTCAACCAGGGTGATGCCCAGACTCCAGACATCGCCGGCGGCTTCAATCGCACCGTTTTTTGCTTCCGGAGGATCGTACACCGAAGGCTTTGCGGCGACGATGGCGGAATCGCCGGCGGACCGGATGGTATCGCTCGCCAGTTTGAGCTGGTCATTGACGACCAGAAAGTTCACCGGTTTCAGCTGACTCTGCACCAAGTTCTTGCGGTGCAGGTAAGCCAAGGCGCCGAGGGTCGGGGTCAGCATTTCCCGCACTTCGTCGGGGGTCAGCGGCCGGTGAGGAAGAATCTGAGCGAGAGTCTGCTCGGCATATTCCATGACAACGAATAGAAAGGGGTGTCCTCCAAGCGTGCATCGGCCCGAATCGAGAATGCGAATCAGGTGGGGATGCGACAGGGCGGCGATCCTTTGCCAGCGCGAGAGTTGTAACTCGTCCACCGCCGGATCCGCCGGGACGAGCTTGATCGCGGCTTTCGGGAGATTTTGCGCGCGAAACTCGGTCAGGAATACCACGCTGTGGTTCGACCTTCCGAGAAAGCGGCGCAAGGGGAAGAGTCCGTTGACAATCTGACTCTCCCACTTCGTCCAGATCTCGATCTCCGTCATCGCTTGCCTCCAGGGGGACGAAAGATATCACCAAGCGTTGCTCAAGGAGCGTGCGTGTCAGCGTTTGACGACATGTCGTGCAGAACTTCGGCGGCGCCCCCGCCCTCCAATGCCATAATGGCCAAAGCAGAAATCCTCGCGGGCGCTATATGGCAATCTTACAATTGGTGAAGGCGCGGGAGCGTGATTTGGGCGGCTTCGTCGTGCGCCGAGTGCTCCCCGCACAGGGACGGCAAATGGTCGGCCCCTTTATTTTCTTCGACCATTTGGGCCCCGCTCAATTCGAGCCGGGCCATGGAATCGACGTCCGGCCCCACCCTCACATCGCGCTGGCTACCGTGACCTATTTGTTCTCAGGTTCGCTTGAACATCGCGATAGTCTCGGCAATGTGCGCGAGATCCGGCCGGGAGACGTGAACTGGATGACGGCGGGGCGCGGCATTGCGCATTCGGAGAGAACTCCGCACCTGGCGCGAGCGGCGGGCGAGAAGATTCACGGCATCCAGAGCTGGGTCGCGCTGCCCGACGGCCGCGAGGACATCGAACCGAGTTTTACGCATTATCCCGTGGCTGTGATCCCGCAGCGCACCCTCGACGGAGTCGCCCTGTCGGTGGTTGCGGGCGAAGCATTCGGCCTGGGCTCGCCGGTGTTGAGCTTGTGGCCGACGCTTTATGTGCACGCCGGCTTTGCTCCGGGAGCGGCCCTCGAGATGCCGTCCGACCATGAGGAGCGCGCCATTTATGTGGTGAACGGCGAACTCGAGGTGGGCGGGACCAAGATCATCGAGGGTCAGCTCGCCGTGCTGGAACCCGGAAAGAAACTCACACTGCGCGCCGCCGGTGAAACGAATGCCATGCTATTGGGAGGCAAACGCTTTCCCACTCCCCGTTTTATCTGGTGGAATTTCGTCGCGTCATCCCCTGAGCGGATCGCGCTCGCCAAGGATCGCTGGGCCAATCGTCAATTCGCACCGGTCCCGGGCGAGACCGAGTTCATTCCGCTACCGCCCGAATGAAGGCCTTGGCCCAGTTACATCACACGACACGCAACGCAGGAGTCTCAAAATGAGCGATAAAACCGCAACTGTGCATTGGGAAGGACGCGGCAAGCAGGGCGTCGGCAAAATCAGCACGCAGACTGACGCGCTGAAATCCTACCCCTACGGATTTGGCAGCCGCTTCGAGGATGACCGGCGCGGCACGAATCCCGAGGAACTATTGGCAGCGGCGCATGCCGCCTGTTTCACCATGGCGTTTTCGTTCGGCTGCGATGCGGCGGGCTTCGCCACGGCGGCCGTCGATACCCAGGCTGCGGTGCGATTGGTGCTGAAGGGCGGGGGCTTCTCGATTGAGCACATCGGCTTGCGTCTCGAGGCCAGCGTTCCCGGGATTGACGAGGCGACGTTTCAGAAAATTGCCGCCAAGGCGAAACAGGATTGCCCGCTCTCCAAGGCGTTGGCAAGCGTCCCGGAGATTACGCTGACGGCGATTTTGCGCTAGCAGCCTGGGACCGGCGGCTGAGTTCAACCTCTGCGCGGCAGGCGAAAGGCGCCCAGCAGTGCCGGTACCAGCCGCCGGTTGAGATGAAAGTGCTCAATGGTTTCCTCGCCGATCATTCGGGCGAGCCGATCAATTCTCCGAGCAAATCCGTGCCTCGGTAGGCGAAGCCCGTATAAACCTGCAGCAGGTTTGCCCCCGCGCGCAAGGTCTCACGGGCGTTGGCGGCGCTCACGATGCCGCCGACGCCGATAATGGGAAAGTCCGCGCCCAGTTCGGCGCGCAGTTGAGTGATGACCTTGACGGACAAAGGGTGCAGCGGGGCTCCGCTCAAGCCGCCGCGATGTTCCGCGGCAAGAGGTTTGCCCAGTAAATTCAAGTCGCTCGACGTGTTGGTGGCGATCACGCCGTCCGGCTGCAGCGAGCGCAATTGCTGCGCCAGTTCGGAAATCTGCGCTTCGCTCAAGTCAGGCGCGACCTTGACCAGCAAGGGCACACGCTTGCCGTGACGCTCCTGCAGCGCGACCCGCTCCTCGAGGAGCGTGCCAAGTATGCGTTGCAGGCCATCGCGATCCTGCAGCTCGCGCAAACGGGCGGTGTTGGGCGAGGAGACATTGACAGCCACGTAGTCGGCATGCGGGTAGACCTTGCGCAGGCAGGCAACGTAGTCGTCCTGGGCGTTCTCGATGGGCGTATCGAAATTCTTGCCGATGCTGATGCCGCGAATTCCCCGGTAGCGGCTGCCGGAGAGACGGGTGATCAGGTGATCCACGCCCTTATTGTTGAAGCCCATGCGATTGATCAGCGCAAGGGTGCCCGGAATTCGAAACATGCGGGGCTTGGGATTGCCGGGCTGGGGACGCGGGGTCACCGTGCCCAATTCTATGTGACTGAAGCCCAAGGCACCCAGGGCATCCAAGTAGTCGCCATTCTTGTCGAAGCCCGCCGCGAGCCCCACCGAATGAGCAAACTGCAATCCACAACAACGCACGGAAAATTCGGCAGGGAAAGACCACGCCGGCCACAACGGCCGCATCGCTTTCAGTCCGGCCAAGCCCAAATCATGGGCCAATTCCGGATCCAGCCGTGTGAGGATCGGCATCCCGGCAGCCGCGATGGCCGCGCCGGCGCGTCTCAAACGTATCTCCAGGTTGCCAGCGCGCCCAGATAGAACAGCACTTCGGTGAGTAGTTGCGTCATGTCGAGAGCATCCTTCGAACCGCCGGCGCGCTTGAGCTTGAGGACTGCAATGATACTAAGAGCCGCGATGATGGCGGCGGTCAGTCCGATCAGCCCGGGTATGCCCAGGAGCCCGGCCGGTGCAAATCCGATCAACAGCGCAAGAGCCAAGGCCCCGCCGCTCACGGGCACGGATTTCTCGGGCCGGGTGGCCATGACCGACACGGCCAGCGCGAAACTGGCCGAATATCCGCAAATCATGATCAACGCCGGTGGCACGTTCGCCGGAACGGCGAAGGGCAGTTTCGCCGCCGACAAGGCCATCAGGGCGTTGTACTTGATCAGCAGACACAGTACGCGGCTCAAGACATCGAGCCGTGTTGCCGGCAATGCGCTGCGCATTTCGGTGGTGAGCAGGGCAGTCGCCGCCATGGACAGAATCATCGCCACGCTCGAGGGCCAAATTTGCGCTGCGAGCCAATAGACGGCTCCGCCCAGGGCTCCGATCAGTGCGCCGATGAGCGGCGCAAGCGGGCCGGTCACGCGCACTGTGCCGTCATGCCCGTTTACGTTCGAAGCCACGCGCCGCTGCCAGCGTGGCACGCAGATAATGTCCCGTGTAGGAAGCCTTGTTGGCGGCAATTTGTTCCGGTGTGCCGACAGCGATGACACGCCCGCCGTTGTCGCCGCCCTCGGGACCCAAATCCACGACCCAATCGGCAGTCTTGATGACGTCCAGATTGTGTTCGATCACGATGACCGTGTTGCCCTCGTCGCGCAGGCGTTGCAGTACCAGGAGCAGCTGCGCGATATCCGCGAAGTGCAGGCCGGTGGTCGGCTCATCGAGAATATAGAGCGTGCGCCCGGTGGCGCGCTTCGAGAGTTCCTTGGCCAGCTTGACGCGCTGCGCCTCGCCGCCCGAGAGCGTGGTGGCGCTTTGGCCCAGGCGCACATACGAGAGACCCACGTCGAGCAGCGTCTGTAATTTTGGCTGCACGGTGGGTATCGCCGCAAAGAACGGCAATGCATCCTCGACCGTGAGGTCGAGGATTTCTTGAATATTCCTTCCCTTGAAGCGGATCTCCAAAGTCTCGCGATTGTAGCGTTTGCCTTTGCACACATCGCAGGGCACGTAGACGTCGGCCAGGAAATGCATTTCCACTTTGATGACGCCATCGCCCTGACATGCCTCGCAGCGTCCTCCCTTCACATTGAAACTGAAGCGGCCGGCTTCATAGCCGCGTGTGCGGGCTTCGGGCACGGCGGCAAAGATTTCGCGAATCGGCGCGAACAGGCCGGTATAGGTGGCCGGGTTGGAACGCGGCGTGCCCGAAGCCCG
>Ga0193716_1000852_pt1 | contig 18223 bp, 17 predicted proteins | sample U2c1metaG_FD_145901 | JGI IMG/M metagenome (GOLD analysis project Ga0193716, IMG submission 145901) | Soil microbial communities from a riparian zone of the East river system, Colorado, United States - U2c1 | ecosystem: Environmental > Terrestrial > Soil > Riparian zone | place: USA: East River...
AGGCTGCTCGAGCAGTGTGTACCGGCCGGCGATCATCACGATGTCCACATCGGACCGGCGGACGAACTCGGCGAGCACGCCGTCGAAGTTCATGCCGAGCCCGACGCCGCCGAGGACACCCTGCTCACGCAGCTCGACCAACGCCGGGAGCGCGCCGGCGAGGGTCTCCTCGACGTGGTTCTCCGCGTCGTGCACGAACGCGATGTCGATCCGGTCCACGCCGAGCCGGTCCATGCTGGACTCCAGCGAACGGAGCACGCCGTCGCGGCTGTAGTCGCGCCGCCGCCGCAGCGTCGCGGGCACGTCGAACCCGTCGGCGAGGTCCCGCTCCCCCGCGTGGTCCGGGTTGTGCTCCAGCAGCCTGCCGACCTTCGTGGACAGCACGTACTCGTCGCGCGGCCGGCCGGCGAGCGCGGCGCCGAGCCGCCGCTCGGACAGCCCGAGCCCGTAGTGCGGCGCGGTGTCGAAGTACCGGATCCCCCGGCCCCAGGCCGCGTCGACGATCGCCCCGGCGGTCTCGTCGGACATCGCGCGGTACAGGTTGCCGAGTTGGGCGCAGCCGAGGCCCACGCGGGAGAGCGCTCTCCTCATCGTAGCTCCCAGACCAGCTTCAGACCGTTGTCGTTGCCGGCGTAGTCGTCCTCGACGTCGAGCAGCGCGGCCATCCGCCGCTGCCACGGCACGTTCGCCGGATGGTCGCGCAGCGCGTGCCGCATCGCCTGGTAGTCCTCGACCTCGAGCACGTGGAACAGGTCGAGGCCGTCCCGCCAGATCCGCCACGACGACACGCCGGCGTCCCGGAGAGCGATCTCCAGGTCCTGCGGAATCACCGCGTGGACCTGCTCGTAGTCGCCCTCCCGACCCGATTTGAGCCGAGTGTGCAGCGCAACACGCATCTGGTCACCTTTCGTGGCACCCTAGGCAGGGAGGAAACATCTGACGTCTCGAGAGAAGGTCATGCCATGCCGGTCACCGACGAAGCGATCGACAAGATCAAGGGCATGATCATCTCGGGTGAGCTCGCCCCCGGCGACCGGCTCCCCAAGGAAGCCGACCTCGCGCAGCGCCTCGGCCTGTCCCGCAGCTCCCTGCGCGAGGCCGTGAAGGCGCTGTGCCTGATCCGGGTGCTCGACGTGCGGCAGGGCGACGGCACGTACGTCACGAGCCTCGAGCCGAAGCTGCTGCTCGACGCGATGACGTTCGTGGTCGACTTCCACCGCGACGACACCGTGCTCGACTTCCTCGCCGTGCGCCGGATCCTCGAGCCGGCGGCCACCGCCATGGCCGCGCTGAGCATGACCGACCAGGACATCGCCGAGCTGGAGAAGCTCCTCGAAGGACTCGAGGAGTCCCCGACCGTCGAGGCGCTCGTCGCCAACGACCTCGAGTTCCACCGCAGGATCGCGCTCGGCTCCGGCAACCCCGTGCTGTGCTCGCTGATCGACAGCCTGTCCGGGCCGACCACCCGCGCGCGGATCTGGCGCGGGCTCACGCAGGAGGGCGCGGTCGCGAAGACCCGCGAGCAGCACCGGGCGATCTACGAGGCGATCGCCGGCCACGAGCCAGAGCTGGCCAGGTCGTGGGCGACGGTGCACATTTCTGGCGTAGAGCAGTGGCTCAGAAACGCGCTCGGCTCGGCTGAGCAAGACGGGATCCCTTCCTTTTAAGTCTGGGGCTTTCCTCCGGTGAAACGTGCGAGCATCAGTGATACCAGGATGATCGCGCCATAGACAGCCTGGATCCAGAACGACGGCACCTGGGCGAGGGTGAGCGCGCCGACGTACCCGGTGAGCACGAGCCCGCCGATCGACGCGAGCACGCCCGCGACCACGAAGACGAGCCAGGAGATGCGGTCCACGTTGATGCCGGCGGCGCGGGCCGCCTCGCGGTTGCCGCCGATCGCGTAGAGCGAGCGGCCGACCCGGTGGTAGCGCAGGACGAACCCGGTGAGGCCGTACAGCGCGAGCGCCAGCCACACCGAGATCGGCAGCCCGATGAACGTCGCGGTGGCGAGGGTGAAGAACGCCTCCGGCATGTCGAACAGGGTCTTGCCCTCGGTCGCGCCGACGAGGAGTCCTCTGAGGACGATCAGCATCGCCAGCGTGACGATGAACGCGTTGAGCTTCAGCTTCACGATGAGGAAGCCGTTGAACGTGCCGATCACGGCGCCCACCACGAGGATGATCGCGATGCCGGCGAACGCGGGCCACTCGGTGCCGAAGCCGGACGGGATGACCAGCAGTGCGCCGATGGCGGGCGCGATGCCGACCGTCGACTCGAGCGACAGGTCGAACTTGCCGGTGATCAGCACGAGCGACTCGCCGAGCACGACCAGCGCGAGCGCCGCGGAGGCGCCGAGGATGCTGATCAGGTTGCTGGTGGTGAGAAAGCTGTCGTTGACGACCGCGCCGATGATCAGCAGCGCCACGAGCGCGGGCAGCAGCGCCAACTCGCGCAGCCGCGGCATCCTCGAGCTGTTCTTCCTTGCCACCACAGGCGCTTCCGCTGGCTCGGCGTCGTGAGCCGCCGCCTGCGCGACCTCCTGAAGGCCTTGGCTCTCAGTCATCTGTCCCGACCCCTTCGATGTCGGCCACCAGGTCGCCTGTCGACCAACCGGCCTCGTGCTCGGCGACCAGCGTGCCGGCGCGCAGCACCAGCACCCGGTCGCATGGCCGCAGGTCGTCGAGCTCGTCGCTGACGATCAGGACCGACTTGCCGTCGGCGCGTACCCGCTCGACCTGGGCGAGCAGCGCCTCCTTGGACTTCACGTCGACGCCGGCCGTCGGGTTGATCAGCACCAGCACGCTCGGGTCGCTGGCCAGTGCCCTTGCCAGCACGACCTTCTGCTGGTTGCCGCCGGACAGCGCGTCGGTCGGCTGGTCCGGTCCGGCCGCGACGATGTCGTAGTCCGCGATCGCCTTCGTGGCGACCGCCGACCGCGCACCCGGCGACGCCAGTCCGGCGGGGCCCATTCGGTCCAGGATGGACAGTGCCGCGTTGTCCGCTATGGACAGTCCCAACACGAGCCCCTGGCGGTGCCGGTCCCTCGGCACACAACCGATCCCGGCACGCAGCGCGGCCTTGACGTCACCGCGCGGCAGCCTGCGGCCGGCCATCTCGACGAGGCCGTGTATCGGCGACCGCAGCCCGTAGATCGTCTCGGCCAACTGGTGTTTGCCGCTCGCGTTGGAGCCCGCCACACCCAGCACCTCACCGCGGCGCAGCCGGAACGACACGTCGGAGAACGCGTCGCCGGAGAGTGCGGTGACCGTGAGCACGTCGGCTGTGTCGTCCGGCACCCGGTCCCGCTCGGCCGCGTCGACGACCGTCAGACCGCCCGCGTCGCCGGTCATCGCGTCGATCAGCTCGGTCCGCGACAGGTCCGCGACCGGCGCGGTGAGCACGTGCCGCGCGTCGCGCAGGACGGTCACCGCCTGGCAGACCTCGTGCACCTCCTGGAGGTGGTGGGAGATGAACAGGAACGTGACACCCGCGTCCTGCAGCTCCCGCATGCGCACGAACAGCCGCGCGATCGCGTCGGAGTCGAGCTGCGCGGTCGGCTCGTCCAACACGATGAACCGTGCGCCGTAAGAGAGTGCGCGCGCGATCTCCACGAGCTGACGGTCCTCGACGGACAGCTCGCCGGCCGGCAGGTCGACGTCGACGGCCACGCTCCAGGAGTCGAGCAGCTCGCGGGACGCACGCCGCAGGCGCGACCAGCGGATCACACCGCGCCGGGTCGGCTGCCGGTTGATGAACAGGTTCTCGGCGACCGTCAGGTGCGGGATGACCGTCGAGTGCTGGTACACACAGGCGACCTTGCGCCGCCACGCCTCCCGGTCGCCGAGCGGCGGCGCGGGCTCGTCGCCGAAGGTCACCACCCCGGTGTCCGGTTTGGACAGTCCGGTGAGGAGCGCCACGAGGGTCGACTTCCCCGCCCCGTTGCGGCCGACGAGCGCGTGTGACTCGCCGGCCGCGACGGTGAGACCGACATCGGCGAGCGCCACGGTGGGCCCGTAGCGCTTGCCGACCCCGATTGCCTCGACAACATTCACAGGCTGTTACCCCACAACGCCTTGTCGTCCACGTTGTCCTTCGTCACCACCGGCGCCGGCAACTGGTCCTCGAGGATGCCCGGCAGCGTCTCGACGACATTGCTGTCGTGGTCGGTCTTGCCGACCTTGAACTTCTCGCCCGCCATGGCCTTCTTCAGCCAGTACATGCCGTACTTGGCGTAGTCGTCGGCCGGCTGCGACACGGTCGCGTCCAGCTCACCGTTGCGGATCGCGTCCAGCTCCTGCGGGATGCCGTCGTTGGAGACCAGCGCGATGTGCTTCGGGTCGCCGACCGGGAACTTGAGGTTCTTGCGCTGCAACGCCTGCAGCGTCGGCGCCAGGTAGACACCGCCGGCCTGCATGTAGATGCCCTTGACGTCCGGGTTGGCGGTCAGCAGGCCCTCGAGTCCGGACGCCGCCTTCTCCGCCTTCCACTCCGCCGCGATCTCCAGCACCGTGATGCCCGGGTACTTGTCCTTCATGCAGTCGCGGAACGCCTCCGACCGGTCCCGGCCGTTGATCGAGGAGAGGTCGCCCATGATCTGGATGACCTTGCCCGTCTTGGCCTTCTCGCCGAGCACGTCGCACGCCTTGGTGCCGTACGCCTTGTTGTCGGCACGCACGACCATCGCGACCTTGCCGCTCTCCGGCGCCACGTCGACCGACACCACCGGCACGCCCTTGCGTTCGGCCTGGTTGAGGCCCGCGACGATCGCCGCCGAGTCGATCGGGGTGACCACGAGACCCTTGACACCCTGGTTGAGCAGGTTGTTGATGTCGGTGATCTGCTTCTGGGTGTTGTTGTCCGCGTTGACGGTCGGCAGCGCGTCGAGCCCCGACTCCTTCGCCATCTGCGGCACGTAGTTGTTGTACGCCTGCCAGAACGGCGAGGTCAACAGCGGCACCGTGGCGCCGACCTTGCCACCTTCGCCACCACCGCCACCGCCACCACCCGCCGTGTCCTTTGTGGATCCACAGCCGCCTACCGCGACGGCCAGTGCGGCGACCGCCGCCACCGCGCCGATGGTCTTGCGCATCGCATCCTCCTTGATGCTCGGGAGAGTCTCTAGTTGTCAGCCCGCGGTCGGGGCCGCAGGCCGTACATGCCACCGTCGACCGCGAGTGCGGTCCCGGTGGTCGAACCGGACAAAGGGCTTGCCAGGTAAGCGATCGCGTGGCCGACCTCGTCAGCCGTGACGAGCCGGCCCATCGGCTGGCGCGCCGCGAGCGCGGCACGTTCGGCGGCCGGGTCCGCCGCCGAGTCGAGCAGCCTGCCGACCCACGGGGTGTCCGCGGTACCGGGGCACACACAGTTGATCCGGATGCCGTCATCGAGGTGGTCGGTGGCCATCGCGAGCGTCAGCGCCAGCACGGCGCCCTTGCTCGCGGAGTACAGCGCCCGGTTGGGCAGGCCGGTCCACGCGGCGATGGAACAGGTGTTGACGACGGCGGCGGCGTTCGACCGGCGCAGGTGCGGCAGCGCGGCGCGGGTCACGCGGGCCATGCCGACGACGTTGACGTCCAGCACCCGGTGCCATTCCGCGTCGTCGTTCGCCGTGACGTCGCCCTGCGCGCCGATGCCGGCGTTGTTGACGAGCACGTCGATGCCGCCGAACTGTGTTGTTACCGCAGCGATGGCGGCGGTCACCTCGCTGTCATCGGAGACGTCGCAGCGGAAGCCGTGCTCGGCCGGGTTGAGGTCCAGTACGGCGATCTTGGCACCGCGGTCGGCCATGGCCTGTGCCGCGGCCGCGCCGATGCCCGACGCGCCGCCGGTGACCACCGCGACGAGGCCCGCGAAGTCGTTGCTCATGTGTGCCTCCACTCTGGACCGTCCGGGAAGGCGTATCTCGCGATGGCCTCGTCGTGGATGCGTGCGGAGAAGCCCGGGGCCGTCGGCGCGAGGTAACGTCCGCCGCGCACGATAGCGGGGTCGGTGAAGTGCTCGTGCAGCTGATCCACCCACTCGATCGCGCGGTCGTCCTGCGTGCCCGAAATGGCCACATAGTCGAACATCGAGAGATGCCGGACCAGCTCGCACAGCCCGACGCCGCCCGCGTGCGGGCACACCGGCACGCCGAACTTGGCCGCCAGCAGCAGGATCGCGATGTTCTCGTTGACCCCGCCGACCCGCGCCGCGTCGATCTGCACCACCGACAGCGCGCCGGCCTGCAGGAACTGCTTGAACATCACCCGGTTCTGCACGTGCTCGCCGGTCGCGACCCGGATCGGCGCGATGGCCTCGGCGATCGCGCGGTGCGCGAGCACGTCGTCCGGCGAGGTCGGCTCCTCGATCCAGTACGGGTCGTACTGGGCGAGCGCCCGCATCCACTTGATCGCGGGTTCGACGTCCCAGCGCTGGTTGGCGTCCACGGCGATCCGCACGTCCGCACCGACGGCCTCGCGGGCGAGGCGCATGCGGCGGATGTCGTCGTCGACGTCACCGCCCACCTTGAGCTTCAGCATGGTGAAGCCGTCCGCGACGGCCTGCTTCGCGAGCCTGACCATCTTCTCGTCGGAGTAGCCGAGCCAGCCCGCACCGGTGCTGTAGGCCGGATAGCCGTCGCGTTCCAGATCGGCGATCCGCTCCTTGCGGCCCGGCTTCGACAGTAGCTCCAGCGCTTCCTGCTCGGTGAGCGCGTCAGAGAGATAGCGGAAGTCGACCTGCGCGACCAGCTCCTCCGGCGTCAGCTCCGACAGGAACTTCCACAGTGGACGGTCGGCCCGGCGGGCGGCGAGGTCCCACGCGGCGTTGACGACCGCGCCGATCGCCATGTGCGCCACGCCCTTCTCGGGACCCAGCCAGCGAAGTTGCGAGTCACCGACCAGGTCGCGGCTGAGCGCGGCCAGCTCGCGTGCCGTCTCCGGCGCGGCGCGGCCGACGACGAGGTGGTTCAGCGCCGTGATGGCGGCGGCCTGCACGTCGTTGCCGCGGCCGATGGTGAACGCGAGCCCGTACCCGTCCGGGCCCTCGTCGGTGCGGAGCACGACGTAGGCGGCGGAGTAGTCGGGGTCGGGGTTCATCGCGTCCGACCCGTCCAGCTCACGGGAGGTGGGGAAGCGGATGTCGAGCACATCCATGCCGATGATGCGCGCCATGTCAGCCGCGTGCCCCTTTCATCAGTGCCCAACAGACATCCGATGTATACCCGATTCGCAACGCAGAATCCAGATCATCGACGACCTTGTTGCGACATTGATCGGATCAGTACGCGGGGTCACGGCGCTAGCCGACGATCAGGACCTCGAGGTTGCGGGGACCGTGCACGCCCTCGACGCGGTCCAGCTCGATGTCGCTCGTGGCCGACGGGCCCGAGATGAACGTCAGTGGCCGCGTGCCGTCCAGGCGGGCCAGCGCCTCCGGCACGGTCGCGGCGACCTGGTCCGCGTGCACGACGCACAGGTGGTAGTCCGGCAGCAGGGTCAGCGCGCGGCGGCCCTGCGCGACACCGGCGTCGAGGACGATCGTGCCGGTCTGGGCGATCGCGACGGCGCACCCGGTGAGCACGCCGTCGGCACGGTCGAGCGCCCCGTTGGACAGCGGGGACATGGGAGTGTCCAGCGACCACACGACGTCGCCGACGCGCCACCACGACGGCAGGTCCGCCGGCGCCACCATGACCCGCGCGCCGCGTGCGGCCAGCGACGACTCGATCTCCGCGACCAGCGCGTGTTCGGTCACCCTGCGCACCACCGCGCGGTAGTCGGCGATCTGCTTCTCGAGCAGTGTCAACACGTCGCCGAGGTCCCGGGTGCGGTCGTAGTCGCGCGGCACGGTGACCGGCCCCGGCCGGTCGGCGAGCGCGGCCCGAACCCGGCTGAGTATTTCGGCACGTGCGTCAGCCACGGGTCCTCCCCTGCCAGACCGCGCCGAAAACACCAGTACGCGCGTCAGCCACGGGTCCGCCGCCACCACGCCGAGAAGGTTTCCTTGGCCGGTGCGGGCAGATCCCGCGCGTCCGTCCACTTGGAACCGGGCCAGGGCAGGCGTTTGATCTTGCCGCGGCGGGCGATGAGCCGCAGTGCCGTCGCCGCCCGTTGCGCGAGCCGGTAGCGGGTCGGGGACGCCATCACCCAGCCGGCGGCGGCCATCGCGACCGACTCGGGGGTGTACGCGCCCGCCACCGCCTTGCCGCGCAGGTGGACCAGCACCTGCGGGATGTCGATGCGGACCGGGCACACCTCGTAGCAGGCGCCGCACAGCGACGACGCGAACGGCAGCGACTTGAGCAGCGCGGCCGTCTCCGGGTCGTCGGTGCCGGCGCCGAGCTGCGGGGTGAGAATGGCACCGATCGGGCCCGGGTACACCGAGCCGTACGCCTGGCCGCCGGTGCGTTCGTAGACCGGACACACGTTGAGGCACGCCGAGCACCGGATGCAGCGCAGCGCCTGGCGGCCGACCTTGTCGGCGAGTGTCTTCGTGCGGCCGTTGTCCAGCAGCACCAGGTGAAAGCTCTGCGGGCCGTCGCCGGGGGTGACGCCCGTCCACACCGACGTGTACGGGTTCATCCGCTCCGCGGTCGACGAGCGCGGCAGTAGCTGCAGGAACACTTCCAGGTCCGACCACGTCGGCACGATCTTCTCAAGGCCCATCACGGTGATCAGCGTCCTCGGCAGCGTCAGGCACATGCGCCCGTTGCCCTCCGACTCCACCACGACGACCGACCCGGTGTCGGCGCACGCGAAGTTCGCGCCGGAGATGGCGACCTCGGCGGTGAGGAACTTGCGGCGCAGGTGCGCCCGCGCGGCGTCGGCCAGCTCGGCCGGGGTGTCGGAGAGCGCTCCCGCGCCGGGCATCTTCGCGCGGAAGATGTCTCTGATCTCCGAGCGGTTGCGGTGGATGGCCGGCACGAGGATGTGGGAGGGGCGGTCGTCGCCGAGCTGGACGATCAGCTCCGCCAGGTCGGTCTCGACGGCGGTCACGCCGCCTTCCTCGAGCGCCTCGTTGAGTCCGATCTCCGCGGTGGCCATGGACTTGACCTTGACGACCTCGTCCGCATCCGCGTCCCGCACGATGCGGAGCACGATCTCGTTGGCCTCCGCCGCGTCCCGCGCCCAGTGCACCACCCCGCCGCGCGCCGTGACCGCGGCCTCGAGCCGTTCGAGGTAGGTGTCCAGGTTGGCCAGCACGTCGTCCTTGATCGCCGCGCCCGCCGCGCGCAGCCGCTCCCAGTCGGGCAGCTCAGCGACCGCGGCTGCCCGCTTGGTGCGGATAGTCGTGGTGGCGTGCGCGAGGTTGCCGCGTAGCTGGACGTCGGAGAGCGCTTTCCGAGCGGCGTCCGGGAACGTCGGACTACCCAGCCACGTCACGGGGTTGCGGCCCATGGCTCCTCCTCCGTGCTCGCCAGGATCTCGGCAAGGTGCAGCGGCCGCACCCCGGTCTTGAGCCGGGACAGGCCGCCGCCGATGTGCATGAGGCACGAGTTGTCGCCCGCGGTGAGTACCTGCGCGCGGGTGTCGAGCACATGGCTCATCTTGTCCGCGAGCATGGCCGTGGACGTGTCCGCGTTCTTCAACGCGAACGTGCCGCCGAACCCGCAGCACGTGTCGGCGGCAGGCAGCTCGACCAGGTCGAGGCCCCGGACCGCGCGCAGCAGCGACAACGGCTTGTCCCCGACGCCGAGCATGCGCAGCGAGTGGCAGGTCGGGTGGTAGGTGACGCGATGCGGGAAGTACGCGCCGACGTCGGTCACGCCGAGCACGTCGGTGAGGAGCTCGGACAGCTCGTAGGTCCGCCCGGCGACCGCTTTCGTCGACCGGTGCAGGTCCGGGTAGACGTCGCGCACCATGCCGACGCACGAGCCGGACGGCGCGACGACCGCGTCGTAGCCGTCGAACACCTTCGCGTGCCGCTTGGCGAGCTTCGTCGCCTGCGCGCGGTAACCGGTGTTGTGGTGCATCTGGCCGCAGCAGGTCTGCGCCGCCGGAAAGTCGACGTCACAACCGAGCCGCTCGAGGAGGCGGACCACCGCACGTGCGGTGTCCGGAAAGAACGTGTCGGTGAGACACGTGGCGAACAACGCGACCCGCGTACGCAACGCTCTCCTTCCTGAGCGGCTCAGGCCTTGGCGAGCACCTGACGCTGCCGGCCGAGTCCGTCGATCTCGATCTCCATCACGTCGTCGACCGAAAGGTAGGGGAAGCGGCCGGAGAGCGCGACCCCTTGCGGCGTTCCGGTATTCAACAGATCCCCTGGCTCCAGCACGAGGTACTGGCTGAGGTCGTGGATCAGTGCCGCGACGCCGAACAGCATGTCCTCGGTCGTGGAGTCCTGCCGGACCTCGCCGTTGACCCAGGAGCGCAGGCCGAGCGCCTGCGGGTCGGCCACCTCGTCGGCCGGCACCAGCCACGGGCCGAGCGGGTTGAACGTCTCGCAGCACTTGCCCTTGGACCACTGGCCGCCGGACGTCTCGATCTGCAGCGCGCGCTCGGACACGTCGTTGGACACGACATAGCCCGCGACGTGTTGGAGAGCGCTCTCCGGCGAGTCGACGTAGCGGGCCCTGGTGCCGATCACCACGCCGAGCTCGACCTCCCAGTCGACCTTGGTGGCGCCGCGGGGCACGAGCACGTCGTCGTACGGGCCGACCACGGTGTTCGGATGTTTGAAGAAGAGCACCGGCACCTCGGGCGGCGCGGAGCCGGACTCGGCGGCGTGCGCGGCGTAGTTCATGCCGACACAGATCACCGCTGGCGGCCGGGCGATCGGCGCGCCGACGCGCTCCCCCGCGATGCCGTCGGCCGGCAGGTCGCCCGCCGCGAGCGCGGCACGCACGCGAGCGATGCCGTCGGAGGCGAGGAACGCGCCGTCGATGTCGTTCGTCAGCCCGGACAGACCGAACGCGCGGTCCGCGCCGTCCAGCACGACCGGCCGTTCCGCGCCGATGGCGCCCACCCGCATGAGCCGCAAGACAGTGCCCCTATCACTCTGTTTCGGATCCCAGCCTATTGCTTTCCCACGACCGGCTGCCCGTCGACAGCGCCTGCGCCATGATCAGCGAGTGGCTGTACGCCCGCACCTGCGTGAAGCCCATCCGGCGGTAGAAGCCGATGGCGCGTTCGTTCTTGATGCCGACGCCGAGGTGCACGCCCGGCGCGCCGGCCGCGGCCAGCCCGTCGAGCAGGGCGGTCAGCAGTCGACGCCCGTCGCCATGGCCCTGTAGTCGTGGCAGCAGGTCGATGTGCAGGTGCGCCGGGTAGCGCTCGAGCACGTCCGGGCTCGTCGCCGGGGGTGCGTGGATCAGGCGGACCATCCGGCCGTCCGGGGTGTCCTCCGGGTAGCTGTCGACCGGGTGGCGGGCCCGCAGCGCGGGCCACCACTCCCGCTCGCACGCCGCGTCGAAGGCGGTCGTGTCGGGCACGCCGAGGACGTACCCCGCGACGCCGTCCGCGTCGACGCCGACCAGCGCGTGCTCCGGCGCGAGCCGCAGGTACGGGCCGACGTAGACGGCGCCGAGCAGGTCCGGGTCCTGGTACATACCGGTGGCGTCCGCGCCGCTGTCCCCCGTGCGCAGACAGATGTCGTACAGCACCGCTTCCTCGCCCGGCCGGTACGCCCGGATCTTCGCACCCATCCCGCCATTATCAACCGGTCACGGCTCGCCGCCCGGCTCCGGTCCCTCGTAACCGTCCATGGACGACTCGTCGATGCCGACCTCGTAGCCGATCTCCGGGTTCAGCTTGTTGCCGCTGACCGTCGCGCCCGTCGACCCGATCGCGAGGCCGATGGCGTGATGGGTGGCGCCCGCCGGGCGGCTGATGAACGGTGGGGAGGCTGCCACGAACGCTCGGGACCCCTCCCGAGCTCACGCCGCCGGCAGGCGCGCGGCCACCGGCCGAGCGAACGCGCCGGCGAGCACGCACAGATCCGCCATCGGGTGGTCGCCCTCGACGATGACCAGCGCCATCTCGACGAGTTCGTCGCCAGCGTCGTTGCGGTACTCCCGGTGGAACACCCTGGCCGCGCAGGTGTCCGCGCCGTAGCCCTCTTCCCGTAGGTAGGCGGCGTGGCCGGACAGGTCGAGGCGCGTGCCCTCCTTGGCGTTCGCGAGGTCGCCGCGGTCGAAGAGCACCCGCACCGACGCGTCGCCGTCGCTGTCCTGCCAACGGCAGTCCCAGTTCGCGAAGCCCGCGTCAGGCTCGGCGTCCGCGAACGCCGCCACCGTCGCGAGGTCGGCTGGTTGGAGCAGCGAGCAGGCGTCGGCGTTCGCGAGCGACCTCGGGTCGAGCGCGGGCCGGCGCGGGATCACGTCGTTGGCGCGCAACACATTTTCGGCGTGGTCGGCCGCCGCGCCCGCCACGTCGCACAGGTCGTTCCTCGGCTCGTCGAACCGGGCGTCGATCTCGAGGACGGTGGCGTCGGCGAGCACGATCTCGACATTGCAGGCACCGTCGTCCCGAATCGGCTCGTGCCGCACGACCTGCGTCCGGCCCGCCGCGGTCCCGTCGAACTGGAACACGACGTCGATGTCCTCGTCGCCGCCGTCCGCGACGCTGCCGACGTCGATGAACACGTCGCACCGGTTGAGGCCGCCGTAGTCGGCGTCGGTCCTGGTGGCCCCGAACCGGCCGAGGGCGCCGGCGTCCGCGACCGAGCAGGGGTCGGCCGTGCGCGGGTCGCCGAGCACGGTGCTGGCCGGCCCGTCGTCGGTCTCCCACGGCCGCAGGACGGCGAGAACGAGGACCACGGCGGTGACACCCGCGATGAGCACGACCTTGGCCCACTTTTTCCGTGTTGGCGCAGGGGTCCAGGTACGGACCGGCTCGCCGTCGGCGACCTTGATGGGCACGACCTTGGGGCCACTTTTTCCTGTTGGCGCGGGGGTCCAGGTAGGGACCGGCTCGCCGTCGGCGACCTTGATGAGCAGTTCCTTGGCCTGCGCGGCGGTCGGCCGATCGGCGCGGTCCCGCCGCATGAGGGCGGTGAGCACGGGTTCGAGCGGGCCGGCGTGCCTGCTCGGTTCGCCGCGGCCGGCGCGGATCCTGGTGAGGATGACGTCCGGATCGCCGGAACCGAAGGGCGGCGCGCCCTCGACGGCGGCGAACAGTGTCGCGCCGAGGGAGAAGACGTCCGAGGGCGCCTTGGCCCCGTCGCCGTCGGCCACCTCAGGGGAGACGTACGCGGCCGTGCCGGAGATCTTGCCCGAGCTGGTGATCGTGGCGGCGCGCCATGCGGAGATCCCGAAGTCGGTGACCTTCGCCGTGCCGGCGTCGTCCACGAGGACGTTGGCCGGGGTGATGTCACGGTGGACGACGTCGGCCGCGTGCGCGGCGGCGAGCGCACCGGCGACCTGTGCACCGATGCGGGCGACCTGCTCGGGGGTGCGCGTGCCCGTCGCGGCGAGACTCGTCGACGGGAAGTACTCCATGACGAGCCAACAGTCGTTTCCCTCCCCGACGACCTCGAAGACCGCGACAGCGTTGGGATGCGCCACCCGACGGGCGACGTCGGCCTCCCGCTCGAGATCCGCGCGGATGGCGCTACCGCCCGCGTGCGGCCGCTTGAGCGCGACCTCCCGCCCGTCCCGCAGATCGACGGCCAACCAGACGATCCCCATCCCGCCGGAGCCGATCAGCTCCACCAGCCGGTAACGATCAGCGATCACGTCGTCACTGCGCACGCGAAGGATCCTATTCGGACCCCGCCGGGGCACCCCCGGGTGGCACCGTCAGACGGCGGTCAGCCTTACCAGCCATGCTTGTTCCGGGGCCAGGACCGGCGGGCGGATGCCCACCGCCGCGAGTACCGCGCCCGTCAGCACCCTCGTCGGGTGTGGGGGTGCGGGTGGGACCGTGAACGGCTTGCCGCCCGGCGTGACGACGGCCACCGAGTAGCGGCGGGTCGGTGTGAGGCCCGGCATGCGCATCGACGCGGGCGCGGTTCGTTCTGACGAGGTCAGCTGCGTGTAGCCGAACACGGCCGCCGAGCCGTCCTGTGCGACCACCCCGGTGACCGTCGCCGAGGGGTCCGGGTGGTCGCCGCGCACCAGCTTTCCCGTGTGGAGGAGTGCGCGGACGGACTTGTAGAACGACACGGCGCCGGTCAGGTCTGTCAGGTCCGACTCCGACGCGATGTCCCACTCGATGCCGAAATGGCCGAACAACGCCGTGGCGACACGGAACGACAGGCTCTGCGTGCGACCGGTGGTGTGCGAGCGCGGCGGCCCGACATGCGCGCCGATCAGCTCCAGCGGCAACAACAACGCCGTCCAGCGCTGGATCGTCTGCCGCTCCACCGCGTCGTTGCAGTCACTGGCCCACACCCGGTCCGTGCGCTCAAGAATCTCCAGGTCGGTGCGGCCGCCACCACTGGAGCAGCTCTCGATCTCGACCGACGGATGGCGGGCCCGCAGCTCGTCGAGCAGCCGGTACGCGGCCAGCGTCTGTACGTGGACACCCGGCCGGCCGGCGTGCCCGGCGGCGATCAGATCCCTGTTGTGGTCCCACTTCACGAACGCCACATCGTTGTCCCGCAGCAGCTCGTCGAGGCGCGCCAACACATACGCGAACGCGTCGGGGTTCGCCAGGTCCAGCACCTGCTGGTTGCGCGACGGCACCGGCAGCGTCCCGTCGCCGGGGCCGAGCACCCAGTCCGGGTGCGCGCGGTAGAGATCGGAGTCCGGGTTGACCATCTCGGGCTCCACCCAGAAGCCGAACTCCATGCCGAGACCGGTGACGTGCTCGATCAACGGCGAAAGACCGGCCGGCCACACCCCCTCGTCCACATACCAGTCACCGAGTCCGGCCTTGTCGTCGCGGCGGTGGCGGAACCAGCCGTCGTCCAGCACGAAACGTTCCACGCCAACACGTGCGGCCACGTCGGCGAGCCCGCGCAGCCGCGCGAGATCGTGGTCGAAGTAGACCGCCTCCCACGTGTTCAGCACCACCGGACGCGGCCGCACCGGATGGGACGGGCGCGCCCGCAGCCAACCGTGGAACGCCGCGCTGATGCCGTCGATACCCGCCGCCGAGTACGCCGCGTACAGCCACGGGGACTCATACGTCTCCCCCGCAGCCAGGATCACCTCGCCGGAGGACAGCAGCTCGCCGCCGCCGAGGACGCCCCGGCCCTCGTGCACCCGCTCGGCATACGTCACGTGGTTGCCGCTCCACGCGACGTGCACGGCCCACACCTCGCCGGTGCGGAAGCCGAAACCGTTGGCACCTGCCAGGATCGCGGGTGTCGCGTCGTGACCAGTGCGGCCGCGCCGGTTCTCCCTGACCCACGAGCCCATGTCGAAATGCCGCCGCTGGGGATGTTTCTCGCGGACCCAGCGGCCCGTCAGATCCAGCAGCTCGGTCGCTTGCGCCGGCACCGGAAGCGCCGCCTCCAGACCGTCCACTATGTACGGCTCGGCACCGGTGTTGGTCACCGCGTGCCGGAGCCGCGCGACACCGGACGGCGTCAACTCCACAGTGGACACAACCCGAAGACTGTCACCCTCGAGCACGAACTCCGTCTCGGCGGCCGAGGTCGGCGCCAGCGAGGGCAGCCAGCCCGCGCCCGACCGGTGCCCACGTAACCCAGGTCGGCCCGGGTAGCCAGCGCGGGCCGATGGCAGCAGCGCGATCGGCACCGGCACCCCTGGTGCGTTGGCCTGGAGCGGCGACACCACACCGTCGGCGAGCACCGTCAGGTCCTCTTCGGACAGTTCGCCCAGCGGCGCGCCCCAGTGGACGACCGAAGGCGACTCGCGGGCGTCGATGACCATGCTGACCGTCTCGGCACGGAGATGCACAATCATCCCTTGGTGGCTCCCAACGTCAGACCGGCACGCAAGTGCCGTTGCAGCACGAAGAAGATCACGAGCGTGGGAATCGCGACGATCACCGAACCGGCGGACAGCAGGTTGTAGTCGGTGAAGAACTGGCCGCGCAGGTTCTGCAGCGAGCTGGTCACCGGGAACTTGTCACCGGTCCGCATGAACGCGACCGCCCAGAAGAAGTCGTTGTACACCCAGGTGATCTGCAGAGTCGCGAGCGCGGCGAGCGCCGGCCGGCACAGCGGCAGCACGACCTGCCAGAACTGCCGGACCACGCCGGCGCCGTCGACCAGCGCCGCCTCGGTCATCTCCTTCGGGATGGTCTTCATGTAGTTGCTCAGCACGAACGTGCAGAAGCCGGTCTGGAACGCGATGTTCACGGCGATCACGGCGTAGTACGTGTCGTACAGCGTGCCGGAGTCACTGAACCAGTACGGCACCTCGATGTTGAGGAACATCCGGAACAGCGGCACCAGCAACGCCTGCTGTGGCAACAGGTTCGCGGCCGTGAACACCGCGAGCAGCAGCAGGTTGAACTTGAAGCTGAAGCGCGCCAACACGAACGCGGCACACGACGCCAGCAGCAGGGTGATCACCACGGACGGGATGGTGATGACCGCCGAGTTGTAGAACGTCCGGCCGAAGTTGCCGCGCGTCCACGCCTCGACGTAGTTGTCCAGCGTGAAGCCGCCGAACGAGAAGTAGCCGTGCGTCGAGGTGAAGTCGTAGTCCCGCAACGAGTTGTAGACCGCCCACGCCACGGGGAACAGCCAGCCGACCGCCATCACGGTCAGGAACACCCGCAGCACCACTCGCGCCGGGCGGCGCGAGCGACCCTGCCCAACGACCGTCATCGCTGCTCCCGCATCACCTGGATCAGGTAGATCGCGATGAACACAGTCGAGATCGCGATCATGATGGTGGCCAGCGCGGAACCGAAGCCGACCCGGCTCGCCTCGCCGATCACGTTCTGTGTCACCAGTGTGGAGATCAGCTCGAGGCCGTTGCGGCCCTTGTTGATCACCCAGACGATGTCGAACGCGCGGAGCGACTCGATCACCGTGATCACCAGGATGATGATGTTCACCGGCCGCATCACGGGCCAGATGACCTGCACGAACGTCCGCACCTCACCCGCGCCGTCCACGGCCGCCGCCTCGCGCAGCGCCGGGTCGACCGCCTTCAGGCCAGCCAGGTACAGCAGCATGATGTACCCGGTGTGCCGCCAGCCGGCCGCCACCAGCACCGCCCACAGGTTGATGTCCGGGTCACCGAACCAGTCGACCTCCGTGCCCAGCACGGTGTTCAGCAGGCCCTGGTCCCGCGAGTAGATGAGCTGCCAGATGAAGCCGATCAGCGCGAGCGACAGCACCACCGGCAGGAAGAAGATGCTCTGGTAGATCTTGCTGCCGCGCAGTTCCCGGTCGAGCAGCGCCGCGAGGAAGATGCCCAGCAGCGTCGGCCCGAAGAAGAACACCACCAGCCACACCAGGTTGTGCCGCATGGCCGGCTCGAACGGCGGGTAGTTCGTCGCGAGGTCGACGTAGTTCTGCCCGCCGATGAAGTTGATGTCGCCGAGGTCGCCGATGCCGTTCCAGTCCGAGAAGGACAGCAGCACGGTCGCGATGGCCGGCAACCACACGAGCCCGACCACGACGAGCGCCGGGATCGTCACCATCAGCACCACGACGACCTTGTCCGTGGTCGTGAGTAGGCGGGCATGGCGAGACCGGGGCGCGCGGCGGACCGCGCGCTCCGGCCGGGTCATCAGGTCAGCCACCGAAGATCGTGTTCTTCTGGTCCTCGATGCTCTTGGTCAACCCGTCGACATCGTTGGGGTTGCGGATGAACTCCTGCAGCGACGGGATCATCACCGTCGACGCGAAGTCGGGACGGGTGTCGCGGTCGAGGAACTGCGAGATCGACTTGGCGTTGCCGACCAGGTCCGCGCTCTTCTGCTGCAACGCGTTGTAGCCGCTGGTGTTCGCGTCGTTGTGCGCGCCGACGTTGTTGGGGTCGAGCTTGAGGTAGGCGTCCTCCGCCTTCGCGGAGCCGAGGTAGCGCAGCAGGTCCTTGGCGCCGCTCTCGTTGCGTGGCCGCGGCGCCATCATGAACCCGTCGATGGGCGCCTCGACGACGTCACTCCCGATCGCCGAGTCGATCTCGGGGAACGGGAAGAAGTCGAGGTCGTCGCGGTCGGCGCCCTCCGGGAACTGCTGGCCGACGAACATGCCCAGCGTGTACATCCCGGACTGCTTGTTCAGCAGCGACTGCGCGGCGTCCTGCCACGTGCGGCCGAGCGCGTCCGGCTGGTGGTAGGGCAACAACCCGCGCCACGTGTCGAAGACCGTCTTGACCTCGGTGGAGTTCCACGCCTTCTCCCCCGCCATCAGCGCGCGGTGGAAT
>Ga0193716_1000853_pt1 | contig 18216 bp, 17 predicted proteins | sample U2c1metaG_FD_145901 | JGI IMG/M metagenome (GOLD analysis project Ga0193716, IMG submission 145901) | Soil microbial communities from a riparian zone of the East river system, Colorado, United States - U2c1 | ecosystem: Environmental > Terrestrial > Soil > Riparian zone | place: USA: East River...
ATGGGTGGTGGTGATGGCTCCCGGGTTGACGACGGTCAGGGCGCCGCTGTCGATGTCGTTGTCGTTGGTGAGCACGTTGCCCGAGACGGGGTTGTCCTCGGTGGTGCTGGCGGTGTCGTCGCCGGCGACCGGTGCGTCGTTGACGGCGGTGATGGTGATGGTGACGGTGGCGAGGTCACTCACGGTGGTGCCGTCGGCGGCGCGATACGTGAAGGTATCGGTGCCGAAGAAATTGGTGGCCGGTGTGTAGGTGAACGATCCGTCGGCTGCGAGGGTGACGGTGCCGTGGGTGGTGGTGATGGTGCCCGGGTTGACGACGGTCAGTGTGCCGCTGTCGATGTCGGTGTCGTTGGTGAGCACGTTGCCCGAGACCGGGTGGTCCTCGGTGGTGCTGGCGGCATCGTCGCCGGCCACTGGTGCGTCGTTGACCGCCATGACGGTGATGGTCACGGTGGCGATGTCACTCACGGCCTGACCATCGGTGGCGCGGTACGTAAACGAATCCATGCCAAAGAAATTCGCGGTCGGTGTGTAGGTGAATGATCCGTCCGCGGCCAAGACAACCGCGCCGTGCGTCGTGGTGATCGTGCCCGGGTTGACCACGGTCAAGGTGCCGCTGTCGACGTCGGTGTCGTTGGTCAGGACGTTGCCCGACACGGGATGGTCCTCGGTAGTGTTCACGGCGTCGTCGACTGATACGGGTGCGTCGTCGACCGCGGTGATGGTGATCGTGACCGTAGCCAGCTTGCTGACGGCCTGACCGTCAGTGGTCTGGTATGAGAACAAGTCCGTGCCGACGAAGTTCGATTGTGGTGTGTAGGTGAAGGATCCGTCGGCGGCGAGCGTCACGGTGCCGTGGGTCGTGGTGATGGCGCCCGGGTTGACCACGGTCAAGGTGCCGCTATCGACGTCGGTGTCATTGGTCAGGACGTTGCCCGAAACCGGGTGGTCCTCGGTAGTGCTGACGGCGTCGTCGCCAACCACCGGTGCGTCGTTGACCGCGGTCATACCGATGGTGACAGTGGCCAGGTTGCTCGTCGCGGTGCCGTCGGACGCGGTGTACGTGAAGGAGTCGGCTCCGCTGTAATTCGCTTGCGGCGTATAGGTGAACGAGCCGTCGGAGTTGAACGCGAGGGTGCCATGCGTGGGTCCGGTCCCCAACGTGGCACTCAATGTCCCCGACGTCGCACTCAATGTCCCCGGCCTGGCACTCAATGGAGTGGCCCCGACGTAGCCGTCGTTGCTCAAGACGTTGCCGGTGGCGGAGCGGTCCTCGATGACGTTCACGGTGTCGTCGAATGCAACCGGTGCGGCGCCGGGTCCGGAACCGGAGTCGGCGACCGTCAGTCGGATCGTCGCCGTGTCGGTGTGCCCGAAGTTGGGTCGCAGAAAGCCGAGCAGGCCGTGGAAGTGGAAGCAGTTCTCGGCGTCGCTGACGGTGACGGTGAACTCGTCGGTTCCGGTATAGCCGTCGTCGGGGTCGTAGGTGAAGGTGCCGGTCGCCTGGTCGACTGTCACCGTGCCGTGGGCGGGGCCGTTGAGGTCGCCGCGATCAGGTACCCCGTAGACGATGCCGTCGCCGTCCGAGTCGTAGGCGTCGAACGAGATCGGATCGCTGACCTCGCCCGGCCCGAGGGAAAGGTCCACGTCCTGCGAACGCACGTGGGGCGTGCGGTTGAAGAACGTGTGCTGAATCTCGCGGCGCACCCACGCCAACACCGCCCATAGCAACGGGGGTTGCGCGGGCGCCGCAGGACCGGGTGCCAAGAACGGGGCGAAGATCGCCGCGACGAACGTGGCAGCGATGTTGACGATCGCGACGGGTATCGCCAGGAGCGGATTCACCTGTTGCGAGAAATCCGGCGGGGGCTGCGGCAAGCTGAGGGCAGCAAACTGCATCGAGTTCGCCGTCGGCGATTCCTGATGGTCGACCGGGGATGTTTCCGCGTCGGGCGTCGTGGACTGCACGCTCTGGACGTGGTCACCGGGTTTCGGCGGCGTCGGGGTCGAACCGGCGGTCTGGGACGAATCGCTCGCGCTGTCCGACCCGGCGGGCGTGATCACGTCGTGTACGGATTCCGGTACGACCGGCACTGGGTTGCTGGCCGCGGTGGGCTCCGCAGTCGGCGTTGTTGCCGGCACCGCGGGCGGTTGCTCGGTGACCTCGGCGGCGGGCGTCGTGACGACGGGCGTCTCGGGCGCGGTAGCCGTCGGCGTAGTGCTCGGCTCGACCGACTCGTGCGTGCTTGATGGCGTCGACGTAGGTGATGACGTCGTTGCCGGCGTCGGGTCCGTGTCGGTGGCCTGGCCCGCGTCGTTCGTCGACGTGTTGGCGCCGCCGGAGCTGCTGACGTGCATTTCGGGTGCCGACTCGGCAGCATGCGCCGGCTGCGAGGTGGATCCGGTGGACGTCGTTGGCGTGGCTGGTTGACTCGTTGGCGTCGTCGACGAGGTGCTGGTCTCGGCGGGCTGTTCGGTTGCCGCCTGGTGGCTCTCGCTGGGCTGGCCGGTCGACGTCGAGGTGGATGCCGAATCGGATGGCGAGTCCGATGACTTGGCATCCGATGGATCCGATCCCGTTTCGGCATGCGCCTGGGGCAGCCCGAGGCCATGGCCGGTGGCGACCGCGGCCCCAACGCCGAGCGCCACCGCGAGCGCTCCAACGCGTCCGACATATTTACTGCAGCCCGACACAGTGACGACCATTGGTGCGACTTGGGCAAAGTTTGGACGTTGCTGATCGATGCGGAAACTGGGGTAGGTGGCCTGCTTGCTGGCTGCGCCGCTGATCTTCCGGTGGCGCGGTTTCGACCGGCCGCCACTGCGGCTCGAATGCGCGGTCAAAGGTCCATCTCCTACTGCTCAGGGCCGATCGGGATCGATTCCGGAGCTGGAAGCGGGCCGCGATGCCATGGGCGCACGCGCACGACGACGTTCAAGCCGTCGGCTCGAGGGTTCGTTCGACGGTTGGGCGAAGTCGGGGCGGGGGCCTCTAGCAATAATTTACGCTGACGAAACAACGTATGCGTCAAAATTTGCTACAAGGTTCGATGAGAGTTTTCCGCTCGGCCGTCTGCGACCACCTCGCAGCGCCGCACCGCCGGCCGGGATCGGGTGCTTTCCGCCCCGCGGCAGCGCGCCGCGCCCACAATCAGTGCATGCCCCTACTCGTGGAGGAGCGGATGCCATGAGCGCCCTCGAACCCACCCCCGAACAGTTCGCGGCATTGGCCGCGCGCCCGCCCGACGCCCCGGTCGTCATGGTCAACCTGTTGACCTTCAAGGTGGACGGCGGGCGCGAAAACTACGTGCGGTACGCGCGGGCGGTCGTGCCGCACCTGCAACGGGTGGGCGCGACCGTCCACTACGCCGGGACGGCGCCGACGGTGGTGATCGGCAACGGCGAGCGGCCCGGCTGGGACGTCATCCTGATCGCCGAATATCCGACGCCGCAGGCATTCATCGACATGGTGAGCGATCCCGACTACGCCAAGGTGCACGAACTCCGCGTGGCGGCCTTGAGACACGGCGACCTGATCGCCACGTCGACGTGGTCGATGACCGAGTGATCCCATCGCGGCGGGGAATTCCCCGACAACCGCCGACGTCGCTAATCACATGTTCCTGATCACCGGTGCCGGCGGAGGCGTCGGCAGTGTCAGCCGTCGCGTCGTTGCCGAGCTGCGGCGGGCGGACCAGCCGGTGCGTGCACTGGTCCGTCGCGACGACACGCGCGCCGACGGACTTCGCGACCTCGGCGCCGAGGTAGTGGTCGGCGACCTGACCTCGCCGGAGGACGTCGCCGGCGCGACGCGCGGCGTCACCCGGATGTACTTCAACATGAGCGTCTCACCGGAGTACGTCGAGGCGTCGGCCGTGGTGAGTGCCGTGGTCAGGGAACTCGGCGGCCTCGAGACGGTCGTGAACATGTCGCAGATGACGGTGTCTCAGATGACGCTCACGAGCACCGAGGAGTCCCGGCAGCAGCGTCTGCACTGGCTCTCCGAGCGCGTCATGAACTGGTCGGGCATACCCGTCGTGCACGTGCGGCCGACGGTGTTCCTCGACAATCCGTTGTTCACCGTCCTCGGTGCCGCGTCGATCCGCGCCAGGGGAGTACTCGCATTGCCCTTCGGCGACGGACACACCTCGCCGATCGCCGCCGACGACGTGGCCCGGGTAGTCGTGGCATTGCTTGGCGAACCCGTCACGACGGTCGGTCAGGTGTACGAGCTGACCGGGCCACAGGTGCTCGACGTCGCCGGGCTCGCCGAGCAGTTCGGCCGGGCACTGGGCCGATCGATCACCCCCGAGGAGCTCCCGACCGAGAAGATGCTCGGCCTGCTGGCCGGTTCGGGGCTTTCCGACCATGTGGCGCACCATATTTCGACGATGGCGCAGCTGCATCGTGAGGACCGGTACAACCGCGCGACGGATGACGTGGAGCGCGTCACGGGACGCCCCGCCCAAACCGTCGAGCAGTGGGTATCGGCCCAGCTGGACCTGTTCTCGTAATCGACGGGTGCCACGCCGGGGATTCGTCCACTGTTGGGATCCCTGTGAACGGATCACGAAACCTGATCTGCGCCAGCGCTGAATGCTGCCATTCGCTTACCAATTTCCTGTCAATCTCCTTGGGCTGACCTTCGGATTGAGGTCGCAGCAGGGTTAATGGACGGCGATGCGCCGGCAAGGCGTTGTGAACAATTGACGATTGGTGGATCAACATGACCCGAACTCTTGGCTCCGTCAACCGCCGCAAGGGGCCGGCCGCACTACTGGGCCTGAGCGCTCTGGTTGCAATGGGAGTCATCGGCGCAGTAGCGGGTGGCACGAGTGACGGCCAGACGGCCGTCGTGTCCGGCGGGTCGATGTCGACCGGTGAGACGACGACGCTGACGTTCTCGGGGACTGTTGAGCCGGTCAAGAACGTGCCGCCCGTGAAGGCCGCGCCCTATAAGGGCTGAGGCTCCCGCACCGATCGGATGTAGGTCGACGAACTTGGGCTACTAGCGCAAAACTGCGCCGTGTTCTACTGACGAAATGGATCGCAGCGCATTCGACCGTCTCTTCGACATGACCGGGCGAACCGTCATCGTGACCGGTGGCACCCGCGGCATCGGACTGGCCTTGGCCGAGGGTTTCGTGCTGGCCGGTGCGAACGTCGTAGTTGCCAGCCGCAAGGCCGACGCCTGCGACGAGGCTGCCAAGCACCTGCGCGACCTCGGCGGGCAGGCGATCGGCGTGCCTGCGCACACGGGCAGCGTCGACGACCTCGATGTCATCGTGGAGCGCACCGTCGCCGAGTTCGGTGGCATTGACGTAGTGGTCAACAATGCCGCCAATGCGCTGGCCCAATCGTTCGGCGAGATGACACCCGAGGCGCTGACGAAGTCCTACGAGGTCAATCTGCACGGCCCGGTGTTCCTGGTGCAGAAGGCGCTGCCGCACCTCAAGCGGAGCCAGAACGCGGCGGTGCTGAACATGGTGTCGGTGGGTGCGTTCACGTTCGCCCCGGGCTTGGCCATCTACGGTTCGGTCAAGGCGGCGTTGATGTCGTTCACGCGGTCGATGGCCGCGGAGTTGGTCTCCCACGGCATCCGGGTCAACGCCATGGCGCCAGGCCCGGTGGACACCGACATGATGCGCAACAACCCGCAGCAGGCGATCGAGCACATGAAGAACGGAACGCTGATGAAGCGCCTTGCGCATGCCGACGAGATGGTCGGTACCGCGCTGTTGTTGTGTTCCGGCGCAGGTAGTTTCATCACCGGCCAGGTCGTCATCGTCGACGGCGGCGGGACGCCGCGCTAGCGCTTGCGGGTGGCGAACGCCGCGGTTGCCTCGCGTATTTCACCGCTCGTGGTCGCGAGGATCTGGCTGCGGTTCTCGACCTGCAGTGCCGCCTCCAGGCTCGGCGCCTCGAGGTTGGCCCACAGCACCTGCTTTGTGGACTCGACGCCGAACTTGCCGTAGCCGCATAGGGTTTCGGCGATCGCCAGTGCGTCGTCGACGACCGAGCCGGTCGACAGGCGTGATACCAGGCCGAGTCGCAACGCTTCGTCCGCGGGGACCGTGCGCGCGGTGAGGATCAGGTCGAAGGCCTGTCCGGCGCCGACCACGCGCGGCAATGTGTAGCTGACGCCGATGTCGCAGCCGCCGAGACCGAGCTTGATGAACTGCGTGCAGAACCGCGCCGACTCCGACGCAATCCGGATGTCGGAGGCCAACGCCAGGGCGAAACCGCCACCGTAAGCCGGTCCGTTGACGGCGGCGATCACCGGCTGCCGCAGGTGGATCAGGCGCGTGGTGAGGTTCGCGATGCGTTCCTGCCAGCGCATGCTCGACCGGGGAAACTCCAAACCATGCTTGGCGTCCTCGGGAAACGGGTCCGTCAGGTCCAGGCCCGAGCAGAACCCGCGGCCGGCGCCCGTCAGGACCACGACGCGGCACTCGTCGTCGGCATCGATCGCTTCGAGCGTGGCGTGCAGGTCTTCGACCAAGCCGTAGTTGAGTGCGTTCAGCTTGTCGGGCCGGTTGAGCGTGATGAGAGCGACGTCTGGACGTGGCCGGGTCAGTTCGAGATGCGGCATGGCACTTGACACTATGCGCGCCAATTAATCGCTACTGTGCCATCCGTTGATCCCAGTGCCGATCAGCCGGAGCTGCTTCACGGCGATGCGCCTGATCTCCTCGAGTGCGGTCTGGTCGACGGCATCCTCGATGGCCTCGGCGATGGAGATCATCGAGTTGACGAACAGGCTCGCCAGGATGTTGAGGTCCTCGGCACTCCAGGCGTTCAGCCCGGGGAAGCGGGCCAGGTCGATCGCGAGCTCCGAGGTGATCAGGCGGATCTCGGTGCGGATGGCGTAGCGGAGCACGGTCACGCCACTGTTGCGTTCGCGGGCGATGAAGCGCCAGTGCTCGCGGCGTTCGTCCACGCCGGCGATGAGGATGTCCACGGAGCCTTCGATGACCCTGGTCGGGTCGAGCTTGCCCGCGCGGGCACTGCGCAACATGTCGCGCAGCGCGCGGAACGACTCGTCGATGAGGATCAGCCCGAGCGCTTCCATCGTCTCGAAGTGCCGGTAGAACGCCGCGGGCACGATGCCCGCTTCACGGGTCACCTCGCGCAGGCTCAGCGCGCTGAAGCTGCGCTCTTCGAGGAGCCGCAGCGCTGCCGCGATGATGGCCCGCCGCGTCGCCTCCTTGCGTTCCTCGCGAGACGGCGAGTCCCGAGAGGAACGGGAGGACGACGAGCGTCCCGATCGGGGCGTTCGTGAACTAGGCGTACGACTGTTCACTGTGTGAAACGTACCACAACCTGGCCCGATCGATTGACGGATTGGGTTAACGAGGATCACGGTGTACATATGTTCACTCAAACTTCGAAGCCGAGCCTACGGGACAGGGTACTGCGGTCGCCGCTGGTCGACCTGCTTACCGGCCCGCACGGCGTCGACCGTTACACCGAGCTGGTGGAGCCGACCTGGACCCTTGGCGATTCCCGCGCCAAGGTCGTCGCGGTCCGGCGACAGACCACCCGCAGCGTCACCCTGACGCTGGAACCCAATGCGGCCTGCAGGGCTGAATTCCCCGTCGCTTCGCTCGCCCCCGGCGCCGGACGCGTCTTCCGGGCCGGCCAGCATGTCAACCTCTCCCTCGAGGTCGACGGACGCAGGCTGACCCGCTGCTACTCACCGGCGAACGCCGAGAACGACACCCTCATCGAGGTGACCGTCGGTGTGCACGACGGTGGCGCCGTCTCCCAGCACCTGTACCGCAACGCCCGCCCCGGCATGGTCGTCGGGCTCGAGGGTGTCGGCGGGGAGTTCGTCCTGCCGGCCAACCGGCCCCGGCGCATCCTCTTCGTGTCCGGCGGCAGCGGCATCACGCCGGTGCTGTCGATGCTGCGGACGCTGATCGCCGAGGGCTACACCGGCGAGGTCGCGTTCGTCCACTACGCCCGCGCCGCCGCCGAGGCGTGCTATCGCGACGAGTTGGCGGCGCTGCCCGGCGTGCGGGTGCTGCACGGCTACACCCGCAGCGACGATGCGGCCGATCTCGTCGGACGGTTCGGCCCCGAGCACCTCGCAGCGGCCATGCCGAACCCGGAGGCCGTGTTCGCCTGTGGCCCGCCCGGGCTGGTCGACGCGGTCCGAGCGCAATGCCCCGTCGCCCTATCGGAGAGCTTCGTGCCGCCGGTGTTCACCGCGCCGAGCGAGGCGTCGGGCGGCCGGGTGGCGTTCGCCGACAGCGGCGTTGACGTCGTCGACGACGGGCGATCCCTGCTCGAGCAGGCCGAGGCGGCCGGACTGTCACCCGAAAGCGGTTGCCGCATGGGCATCTGCCACACCTGTACCCGCCGCAAGACCAGCGGCGCGGTCAAGAACCTAATCACCGGCGCCGTGTCGACGACCGATGGGGAGGACGTGCAGATCTGCGTCACCGCCCCCGTCGGCGACGTCGAACTGGCGCTCTAGGAAAGGAATTCGTCATGACTGCCATTCTTGAAAGCCCCATCGAAGACACCAAGCCTGCCAAGGCTCAGACGGCCATCACCAAGATCGTCGGCGGCAAGACCGTCACCATGACGCCCGAGCAGGCCGAGAACTTCGGCCGCGAACTCGACGCGATCAGGGAACGCGTGATCGCCGACCTCGGCGACCGCGACGCCACCTATATCCGCAAGGTCATCAAGGCCCAGCGCGCCCTCGAGGTCGGCGGACGGGCTCTGCTGTTCGCAGGCGTCCTGCCGCCGGCCTGGCTCGCAGGGACGGCCATGCTCGCCGTGTCGAAGATCTTGGACAACATGGAGATCGGCCACAACGTCATGCACGGCCAGTACGACTGGATGGGCGATCCCGCCCTGACGAGCCGTAACTTCGAGTGGGACTCGGCGTGCCCCAGCGACCAGTGGCGCCACTCGCACAACTACATGCACCACACCTACACCAACATCGTCGACATGGACCGCGACATCGGCTACGGCATCCTGCGGATGAGCGAAGACCAGCGCTGGTCGCCGTACTACCTGGGCAACCCGGTGTACGCCTTCCTGCTGATGGTGTTCTTCCAGTACGGCGTGGCATTGCACGAGTTGGAGACCGAGCGCATTCGCTCCGGTGAGATCTCCATCGCCGAGAAGCGCGACACGATCCGAGGCATCTGGCGCAAGGTCAAGCGGCAGACCCTGAAGGACTACGTTGCCTTCCCGCTGCTCGCAGGCCCGTTCGCGCCGTGGGTGTTCACCGGCAACCTGACTGCCAACCTGATCCGCAACGCGTGGTCGTACGCGATCATCTTCTGCGGCCACTTCCCGGACGGCACGCAGGAATTCAGCAAGGAGGAGACCGAGAACGAGAGCCGCGGCATGTGGTACTTCCGCCAGGTCCTCGGCTCGGCGAACCTCACCGGTGGCAAGCTCTTCCACGTGATGAGCGGCAACCTGTCGTTCCAGATCGAGCACCACCTGTTCCCCGACCTCCCCGCGTTCCGGCACGACGAGATCTCCAAGGAGGTGCAGGAGATCTGCGAGCGGTACGGCGTGCCCTACAACAAGGGCCCGCTGCCCCAGCAGTTCGCCACTGTGGTCCGCAAGATCTGCAGGCTCGCGCTGCCCTGGACTTAGGTCTGACAGTTCGGGCACCAATACATGACGCGCTCGCCGCTGCTGTCTGACTCGATCGTCGTCCCGCAGCGGCGACACGCGTTCCCGGCCCGGCCGTAGACCCACAGGTCACGGCCGGGTCTGGTGTCACCGGTCGTCACTCGATTGGCCCGGGACCGGTTGAGCCACAGCATGTCCCGTGCGCGCTGCACGACTCGTAGCGGATCCTTGACGCTGCTCACCGGTGAGGTCGGCAGCCGCCCCAGCACGAAGCACAGCTCGTTGGCGTAGACGTTGCCGACCCCCGCCATCACCCGCTGATCGAGCAGCGTCTCGGCCAGCGGCCGGTCGGGATCGGCGACCAGGTTGCTCGCTGCCGTTCGTGGCTCCCAGTCGTCGCCGAGCAGGTCGGGGCCCAAGTGCGCGACGGCCTCCATGTCGTGTTCCCGTTCCAGGACCTCCAAGACACCGAGGTCGATGCCCGCGACGCGAGAGTCTGCCGTTTCCAGGATGATCCGCACCTTGTGCGGCTGCACCCGGCGGATCTGACCGCCGATCAACCACGCGCCGTCCATCTTGAGGTGCGAGTGGATGCTCGCATCGCCGACGCGGATGAACAGATGCTTGCCGCGGCTGATGACCTCGTCGACCTTCTCGCCGGTGAGGTCGACGGTCGCAAAACGAGGCACCCGCACTTCGCACCGGGTGAGTGTCCTGCCGTCGAGCGCCTCGCGCAGCTTCATGGCCGTCCGGTACACGGTGTCCCCTTCGGGCATGCGTCCACGCTACCGCGCTCGTCCCGTGTTACGCGCAGATGTCCGCTGTGAGGTATCGATAACCGAAACGTATTCCTGTGATGACCAATCGGAAACACGTGGCTCCTGTAATTGGTTCAAGCCGAACTTCCCGGCCAGCCGGCATCGTCGCCGAGTCGCCCAAGAACCTTCACGCCAATGCTGAAAATCGGAGTCCACCATGACGTTTGACGATTCAATCGCCGAGAACATCAAGACCTCGCTCGCCGAGATCCCGCATCCGGCCCTGCCCAAGGGCTCCAACATCTACGGCGGGACGAAGATCTTCCCTGACTACCAGGCCGAGGACGGCGAGAGCTACTTCACGCTGGTGCACGGCATCGCCCACGAGTCGTCCGTCAGCTTCGTCGCCGTACTGCAGGCCACCAGGGCGCTGCGCAAGGGCTACGAATCGGCGATCTACTTCTACGGACCGGGAGCCATCAACTGTCTGGCCACCCGCGGGTTCCCCAAGACCGGCGACTCCGGCTTCCCCGGCGAGCAGAACATCAACGACTCGCTTGGTACCTTCATTTCCGAGGGCGGCACGGTGTTCTGCTGCCGGTTCGGTTTGGCGCTGCACGGCGGCCGCGAGGAAGACCTGATCGAAGGCGTGATTCCCGCGCACCCACTCGACGTGCAGGACGCCCTCATTCACTACGCCCGCAAGGGCGCAATCATCAACTCCACCTACATGGTCTAGGCGATTCACGGTGACCAAACTCGCTGCGGTAGCGGCCAACTTCACCCGCGACCTGGAACAGAACTACGCACTGATCGAGTCACTGGCCCAACAGGCGCGTGACGAGGGCGTCGACTTCATGGTCCTGCCAGAAGCCGCCATCGGTGGCTACCTGTCGTCGTTGGGCAACCACGGCGACACCATCAAGACCACGTCCAAGTCACTGCCGCCCGCCATCCGCGTCGACGGCCCCGAGATCGCCAGGGTCCAGCAGATCGTCGGCGATCTGGTGGTCGCCATCGGGTTCTGCGAACTCGACGACGACGGCGAAACCCGCTACAACGCGGCCGCCGTCCTCGACGGAGGCACCGTCTACGGCACGTACCGCAAGGTGCACCAGCCCCTCGGCGAAGGCATGTCCTACTCGGCTGGTTCCGACTACGGCGTATTCGACACTCCGGTTGGCAGGGTGGGGCTCCAGATCTGCTACGACAAGGCATTTCCCGAGGCTGCACGGATCATGGCGCTGAAGGGCGCGCAGATCATCGCGAGCCTGTCGGCGTGGCCTGCGGCACGCACCGCCACCGCGGAGAATCTGCAAGACGATCGATGGACCTACCGGTTCAACCTGTTCGATGCGGCACGGGCACTGGACAACCAGGTGTTCTGGATCGCGTCGAACCAGAGCGGAACGTTCGGATCCCTGCGCTACGTCGGCAACGCCAAGGTCGTCGATCCAGGTGGAAATACATTGGCAACAACACTTCTCGGTAGCGGCATGGCCGTCGCGGACGTCGACATCGACGGCACGTTCCGCGCCATGCGAGCCGGAATGTTCCACCTACGTGACCGCAGGCCCGACGTCTACGGCCCGGTCACGGACGCCGGGGGCACGAGTCAATGGCAGGAGCTGACCCATGCCTGAGATGACCTTCGACGTGCGGTGGCCAGACGGTCGGGTGCAGCGGTGCTACTCGCCGAGCCTGGTGATGCACGACTACCTGAGCGCGGGTACGGACTACACCGTCGCGGACTTCCTCGACCGTTCCTCCCATGCGCTGCACGAAGCGAGCGAGAGGGTGCGGGCCAAGTTCGGCTTCGCGTGCAGCTCCGCGGCATGGACCGAGGAAGAAATCTCTTCCACCGCAACGGAATTCCCATCGAACGCCACGATCCGCATCGTCGGCATGCGACCGGGTTTGGAGGCCTCATGAGTACGGACGCCGGACACGTCACGGTCGCAGTCATCGGCGGCGGCCAGGCTGGGCTCTCGGTGAGCTGGTACCTCGGCGAGGCCGGCATCGATCACGTCGTGTTGGAGGCGCAGACCCCCGTGCATGCCTGGGCGGATACCCGATGGGACAACTTCACCCTGGTCACGCCGAATTGGCACTGCAAGTTGCCTGGCTACGCCTACGAGGGTGACGATCCCGACGGTTTCATGACCAGAGACGAAGTCGTGGACTGGCTCGACGGCTGGCTGCACACCTTCACGCCCCCGCTGCTCACCCACACCCGCGTGACGAAGTTACGTCCCCTGGCTTCAGGCGGTTTCGAACTGACGCTGCAAACGGCAGCAGGCGACGAGTCCCTGACCTGTGACCACGCGGTAGTCGCGACGGGCGGATATCCCGTTCCGGTGCTGCCCTCGTTCGCAGGGTCGCTGAACACCTCGATCAGCCAGATCCACTCCGAGCAGTACCGCAACGCCGATCAGTTGCCCGAGGGTGCCGTCCTGGTGGTCGGCACCGGCCAGTCCGGTGCGCAGATCGCCGAGGACCTGCACCTGGCAGGTAAGCAGGTGCACCTCGCCGTCGGCAGTGCACCACGCGTAGCGCGGTTCTACCGTGGCCGTGACTGCATGACGTGGCTGTCCGACATGGGCCTCTACGAGAAGGCGGCGCCCGAATACCCCGGTGGGAAGGCCGCGATCGAGAAGACCAACCACTACGTCACCGGCCGCGACGGCGGACGCGATATCGACCTGCGTGGCTTCGCCGCAGAAGGAATGCGGCTGTACGGCACGCTGAGCAACGGCAAGGCCGCGACACTGGCCTTCGAACCATCGCTGGGTGAGGCGCTCGACAAGGCCGACTCCGTGTACAACTCGATCTGCGCGGACATCGACGCCCACATCGAGCGCGAGGGCATCTCCGCGCCGCCGGCCACCCGATACACCCCGGTCTGGGAGCCCGACGCCGAGACCACCGAATTGGACCTCGCCGCCCAGGGAGTCACCAGCATCGTCTGGGCGATCGGTTACCGGCCCGATTACCGGTGGATCGAAGCGAGTGCGTTCGACGGCGCAGGCCGGCCGATGCAGAACCGCGGTGTCACGGGAGTCGAAGGCCTGACGTTCATCGGGCTGCCGTGGATGCACACCTGGGGTTCTGGCCGCTTCCTCGGCATCGACCGCGACGCCAAACACATTGCGACAACGATCATCGACGATCTCCATCACCAGTCCGCGCCGCGGCTCGCCGTGGCCCGCTGAGAGGAGAATCCATGTCAGTCTCCACGCGAGTTGACCTCGCCCTGTTGGGTATTCGCGGCCGGCCGCCCGTGAGCCGTACCGCTGGTGCGGGTCCCAGCGACGACGGCCACCTGGTGATCGACGGTCGCCCCGCCGCCATCCCGCTCAACCCGCAAAGCCCCTTCGTCTTCGACGGCGCCAGGGTGCTCCTCGACGGTGAGGATTCCGGGCTCGACGTCCGCGTCATCGACCGGCCCAGGTTCTACGATCTACGGACCGCCGAGGGCGTGTCCTACGAGAAGATCGCCCGGCTGCACGGCCGGAACGTGCTCGCCACCACCGTCGTTCAGACCTGTATCCGTTACGCGGAGGACCAGCGCTGCCGATTCTGCTCGATCGAGGAGTCGCTGCGATCGGGCGCCACCACCGCCGTCAAGCGCCCCGCCGAACTGGCGGAGGTGGCCGAGGCGGCGGTGCGACTCGACGGTGTCGAGCACATGGTGATGACCACGGGCACCTCTGCGGGCAGTGACCGCGGCGCCAGGCACTTGGCCCGTTGTGTACGGGCGGTCAAGGCCGCGGTGCCCGGACTGCCCATCCAGGTGCAGTGCGAACCACCCGCCGACCTGGCCGTGCTCGCCGAACTGCGCGACGCGGGTGCGGACGCCATCGGCATTCACGTGGAATCCCTTGACGATGACGTTCGTCGCCGATGGATGCCGGGCAAGGCGACCGTTCCGCTGTCGCAGTACCGCGACGCGTGGCAAGAGGCGGTCCGGGTGTTCGGACGCAATCAGGTCTCCACGTATCTGCTCGTCGGACTCGGCGAGGATCCCGATGAACTCATTGCAGGCGCCGCCGAGCTCATCGAGATGGGGGTCTACCCGTTCGTGGTGCCATTCCGGCCGCATCCCGGCACGTTGGCCGTCGACGTCGACGGAGCTGGCGCGCCCGATTCGGCGATCGTCGAGAAGGTGTCCCGCGAAGTCGCCAACGCCCTTCAGCTGGCAGGCATGGCGGGCGCCGACCAGAAGGCCGGTTGCGCAGCGTGCGGTGCTTGCGGCATTCTGCAGAGCGTGGGCGGGTGAGCACCGTGGAGACGACGAGAACCGAAGTGGCCCAACAGCTCCGACGTAGGCAAGAGCTATCGATCCTGGCAGGCGCTCGCACCCATTCGACGCCGGCGTTCCTCATCCATCGTGCTGAGAGTGACGCGGACGTCGCGGCATTCCGCAGGCTGCGTCACGACGCGTTCGTGCGCGAGCAGCATCTGTTCGCGAGCAGCGACGCCGACGACATCGACGACGATCCGCGCACCGTGGTCCTCGTCGCCGCTGCCGCCGACGGGACGGTGCTCGGCGGAGTGCGACTCGCGCCACGGTGCGAACCGGACATCGGCTGGTGGACGGGCAGCCGACTGGTCACGGTCGACTCGGCACGGTCCTCGGGGGTTGGCCCCGCACTCATCCGGGCGGCGTGCGCCCACGCGGAGTCCGCGGGTGTGCTTCGCTTCGATGCCACGGTGCAGGCGCGCTACGCCGCGATGTTCGGCTCGCTCGGGTGGGAGAACCACGGCGATTGCCTGGTCGCGGGCCAACCACACGTCGCGATGCGCTGGCCGCTTCATCAGATGCAACGCCTGGCCGATGCCACCAAGTCGTTCCTCGGCGACGCGCTGGCGCCGCTGCGGGAGGTCCAGGGCGGCCTCGGCCCCGCGGGCTTCGTCGGCGACGACGGAGTGCCGCTGCCCGGCAGTGACTTCGTCGCCGCGTGCGATGCCATCATCCCGTCGATGGTCGAACGTGATCCGGAGTGGGCGGGGTGGTGCTCGGTGTTGGTCAACGTCAACGACCTGACGGCGATGGGCGCGACACCAACGGGTCTCCTGGATGCGATCGGCGCCCCGACCAGGTCGCTACTCACCCGCATCGTGCGGGGGATCGCCAAGGCGTCGGCTGCGTGGCAGGTCCCGGTCCTCGGTGGCCACACCCAGCTGGGCGTCCCCGCATCGCTCGCGGTGACGGCGTTCGGATGCACCGCCGAACCCGTCCGCGCAGGCGGTGGATCGGCGGGAGACACGCTGCGCCTCACCGCCGATCTGGTCGGCGACTGGCGGCCGGGTCACCATGGCCGCCAATGGGATTCCAGCAGCACCCGCGACGGCGCCGACCTGGCACGGTTGGCAACCCTGGTGGCACGGGTGCGGCCGCGCGCGGCCAAGGACGTCAGCATGGCAGGCATCGTTGGGACCGCGGGCATGCTGGCCGAAGCCAGTGGTACCGGCGCCGAACTCGACGTCGCCAGGATCCCGCGACCGGCGAAAGCCGACATGGGGCAGTGGCTGACGTGCTTTCCTGGCTACGCCATGCTCACCGCCGACCGCGCGCACGCCCGTAGGACACCAGTACCCGACGGAGTGTCCGTCGCGGACTGCGGCAGGCTGACGACTGATCCGGGTGTCCGGCTGCGATGGCCGGACGGCGTCACAACGACCGCCGTGGCACCCCATGTGACGGGACTGGGGAGGGCGTGAGTTGACCTTGGTGACGATCGCAGCCGTTGCGGCGAACTTCGGCCGCGACGTCGATCGCGGGGTCGCCAAGGTGGTCGGCATCGTGGAGTCCGCCGCACGCGATGGCGTCGACCTCCTGGTGTTCCCCGACGCGTGCCTCGGCGGCTACATCGGTGACCTGCGCGCCCCCGATCCCGACGACAGGCCGTCGGCACTGGACCCCGACGGGCCCGAGATCGCGGCGGTGATCGCCGCTGCCGGGCCGATGACCGTGTGCCTCGGCTACGCCGAGGAGGCCCACCACGGTCGCTACAACGCCGCGATCTGCGTCTCGGGCGACGGAGTGCTGGGTCACCACCGCAAGGTCCATCAGCCGGCGGGCGAAGGGCTGGCCTACCTTGCCGGAGATGCCTTCGCGGCGTTCGACACCCCGGTCGGCCGCCTCGGCATGCTGATCGACTACGACAAGACGTTCCCGGAATCCGCTCGCGCTCTGGCACTGGACGGTGCGCAGATCATCGCGGCGCTTTCGGCGTGGCCGGCGAGCGTGACCGACCGTGCCTCGAGACTGCCCGCCGACCGGCAGGCCCGGCTGTTCGACCTCTACGACTGTGCCCGCGCCGCCGAGAATCAGGTGGTGCTGGTGTCGTCGAATCAGACGGGCGTGATGGGGGCCTTGCGGTTCTTGGGCCAGGCCAAGGTGGTGGGCCCCGGCGGCGACGTGCTGGTGAACACCGGATCCAAGGGCGGAATGGCGAAGGTCACCGTCGACGTGGAAGCTGAAATCACTAGGGCCAGAAGGGTGTTGAACCACTTGGCCGAACGTCGGGTGGACGTCTACGGCATCAACACGCGGAGTTGACCGTGACATCTCCCGTCGCTTCGCTCGCCCCGCTGCGCGTCGCGCTCCTGACCTATTCGACGCAGCCCCGGGGTGGGGTGGTGCACACGCTGAACTTGGCCGAGGCACTGGCGGCGTCGGGTGTGGAGGTGACCGTGTGGTCGTTGGCCCGCCAGGGTGACCGTGGCTTCTTCCGCGACGTCGATCCCGCGGTGCGGGTCAGGTTGGTCGATTTCCCCGACCGCGGCGAGGAGTCGGTGACCGACCGCATCGTGCGGTCGATAGCCCTTCTGCGCGCCGAGTTCACCCCTGGCGAGTACGACATCGTGCACGCCCAGGACTGCATCAGCGCCAACGCCGTGGGTACCTGCATACGCACCATTCACCACCTCGACGAGTTCACCACCCCGGTGTTGGCCGAGTGCCACGAGAAGGCCGTCGTCGAACCGTATGCCCGCATCTGTGTGTCGGCAGCCGTGGCGGCCGAGGTGGCCTCGGGCTGGCGCCTGAATCCCACCGTCATTCCCAACGGCGTTCGCGCGCAACGGTTCATCGATGCGGCCTCCGACGCGCCGCCGGCACGCAACCGGCGTGACGGTTGGCTGCGAAGCCTGGGAAGGTACGTGCTCGCCGTCGGCGGGATCGAGCCGCGCAAGGGCACCATCGATCTGGTCGAGGCGTATCACCTTCTACGCCAACGTCTTCCCGACATCAGCCTGGTCATCGGCGGCGGTGAGACGCTGTTCGACTACCGGGACTACCGGGCCGCCTTCGAGCAGAAGTGCGCCGATCTCGACGTCGAACCCGTCATTCTCGGCACGCTCGAGGACGACGACCTGCCCAGCCTGGTCGCCGCGTCGGCGGCCTTCGCCTTTCCGTCGACCAAGGAGGGATTCGGGCTGGCCGCCATGGAGGCATTGGCCGCGGGCCGACCCGTCGTGACGCGGGACCTGCCGGTGCTGCACGAGGTCTTCGGTGACACGGTCCGCTACGCCTCGACGCCTGCTGCGTTCGCCGAGGCGCTCATCGACGCACTGGAGGGCAGTGCCGATCCGGAACCGGGCCGGGCGCTGGCGTCGTCACTCACCTGGGAGGATTCCGCGCGGCGTCACGTCGAGTTCTACCGGTCAAACCCGATGCCGCGCTAGCCAATCAGCTCTGCGGACAGGTCCCAGAGACGGGCCGCGTTCTCGGGGTCGAGGGCATACGGTGCGACGCCTGCGATGGTCGTCTCGTCGCGTCGGTGTATGACCGGCGCCTCGTTGCAGTCCTCGAAGTACCGGCCACCAACGCCGTCGAGGACTG
>Ga0193716_1000854_pt1 | contig 18204 bp, 18 predicted proteins | sample U2c1metaG_FD_145901 | JGI IMG/M metagenome (GOLD analysis project Ga0193716, IMG submission 145901) | Soil microbial communities from a riparian zone of the East river system, Colorado, United States - U2c1 | ecosystem: Environmental > Terrestrial > Soil > Riparian zone | place: USA: East River...
ACCGGAGTTCGGAATTCTGAAGCTGCCGATGCTGGCGTTAACTTCCGCCGCCCAGTTGGGTGCAAAATTCATTCCCACGCCGCCCTGGTAGCCGGCGTGATCCTTCGACGCCCGATCGCTGTCTAAAAAGGTGTACTGAGCCATGGGACTCACGTACCACGCGCCGGTATCGTCAGCCGTGTCTGCCGCAAACGCGCTTGGCCCCACGACGGCGGCTGCCGTCATAAGCCCACTCAAAACCATCCTCAAATTCATACCCTTCATTTCCTGCCTCCGCGTTCAGTTGCGCAAATAAAACACGGTGTAGATGCTCAGCACCGCGAACATTTGCTGAAAAAATTGCTGAAATATCTGCAGCGGGAGCCAAATCCACCGCTCTGCAAGATGTTTAACTTAATCTGACGTTGTATATAAGCTACAAACGGGGGGAGTGTCTGTAGGAGGTCGCCGTTAGGGCACGTAGGAACCTCAAGCGGGCTAAGTGCTGCTTTACCTGATTACTCGGGCACTTTATGCAGGCGAATTTCGAACAGTTTCGGCCAATTCTTTCCGGTCACGAACAATCGATCACCCTTCGCGTCGTACGCAATGCCGTTAAGAACATCTGTCTGCCCGGGCACGATGTCCTGACGCTTCAACAACCCGGCGAGATCGATGATGCCGACAACCTGGCCGCTGGCGGGGTCAATGCGCAGGACCCAGTTGGTTTTCCAAACGTTGGCGTAAATTTCACCTTTGACCCATTCCAATTCATTCACATCGCTGATGGGTTTTCCCTCGACGGTCACCCGGACGCGGTGAGTTTCCCGCAAGGTGCGGTGAGTTTCCCGCAAGGTTTTAGGATCCAGAAAGCGAAGTTCCGAGGTGCCGTCGCTCATGATGATTTCGGTATCATTCCGCGTCAGCGCCCAGCCTTCCCCCTTGTAGTGGAATTGGCGCTGCAGCTTGAACGTGGCGAGGTCGAAGACGAAGCCAACCTGCGATTTCCAGGTCAGGCTGATGATCTGCCGGTTCCAATTCACAATCCCTTCGCCAAAATATTCAGCGGGAATATCCAGTTTCTGAAGCACTTCGCCTGTTTCAAGGCGCACTTTGCGAATGGAAGAGTGTGCCTCGAGACCGGTGCTTTCATACAAAAAGCCGTTCAAATAGAACAGCCCCTCTGTGAATGCCGATGCATCGTGCGGATACGTATGCACTATCTCATAGTCATATCTTGGGGTAGCCGCCCGCGCGCCCGTGCACGCGAGTGCGCAAAGAGCGCACAGAATCGACAGAGTTCGCGCAACCGCGCGGACGTCAGTCTTTCTGAGCGTCATAGATCACGGGCCCCGCAAACTCAAAGGTGCTGACCAACACATCGCCCTTGCCGCGTACGGCATGTGCAGGTTGAGTGCAGAAGCCGCGCGCTTCGACACGGTAGGTGTGTTCCGCGGCTAGCGGCCGCTGTGTCAGGGAATCGACGGTACAACGGGAATCGCCCAACGTACCGAATATCCGGCTCGTACCCTGGACGATGACGGTCAAATTGGTTTTGACCTCGCGCGCCGACAAACCTTCTTTGACGCCAGTCAAGCCGAACACCAGCAGCAAGTTAGGTTTGGCCCCCGAAGCGCGCTGAAAACTCAACCGTACGCCGGGCGGCTTTTCGCGAAACTCACCTTCACAGCGGGTTCCGCTATTGGGCCAATCGATATTCGCATCAACCGCGCCTGCCAGCTTGGCGCGCAGGTATCCATCGCCCGATGCCAGGCACGCGACCGCCGTGCTCTTGACCGGGGCGCCCGGCGCGGCGGCATCGCTCGTTGCGGCCGCCAAAAATCCAATGATGATCAAAGCCTGTGTCGCGAAAATCGGTATCCGCGAAAATCGGTATCATTTCTTCCATGTTGCCACGGCTGCCCAAGATTTTGTTGCTCCTCGCGGGATCACTGCCCGTCGCCTTCAGTCTCCTCAGCGGCTGCTCTCTGGTCGCGCCCAAATTTACGCGGCCGAACGTCACCGTCATCAGCATCGAGATGCGCAGCGGAAATCTGCTGCAGCAGAATTTCGCCGTTAAGCTCAACATTGAAAATCCGAACGATCGTGCGCTGCCGGTTCGCGGGCTGCACACGGAATTGACTGTGGGCGGGGAGCAAATCGCGAGCGGCGTCAGCGACCGCGCCATCAGCGTTCCTGCCTTCGGCGCAGCGGAATTCGACATGACGATTACGGCGAACCTCGCCTTGGCGCTGCTGAAACTGACCGACAAAGCGAATCAGCACGCGGACTCCATTGACTACGACCTGACGGGCGAGGCCAGCATCGACCTGCCATTCCTGCGGAATCTGCCATTCCATCAAAGCGGATCATTCAAGCTCCATGGTGGCCAGTAACCCTTTGAAGTAACTGGTATTTTCACGCAAGTTGAGCAGGTTTGACCTGCCTGAGGTCTGGTAAACTTGCGGATTGAACAAAGCGCGGCGAGCCATTTGCCGCTTCAAGGGTCCCATGGCTGCCTCGCCGTACGAGCAATTGGAACAAGAGTTTCGCCGCCTGCATGCGTTTCGCGGGGCGCTGTCCTTATTACGCTGGGATGCCGCGGTGATGATGCCGCGCGGCAGCGCCGACGTTCGAGGCGAGCAACTGGCGGCGCTCGAGACTGAGCACCATGCCTTGTTGACGACGCCCAAAGTGGCGCGGCTGCTCGAGCGCGCGGAAGCGGGTGCTTCTCAACTGGAAGATTGGCCGCTGGCGAATCTGCGCGAGATGCGCCGGCAGCGCGATCACGCCATCGCAACGCCGCCCTCGCTCATTTCCCGCCTCGCCAAGGCCACGGCGCGCGCCGAAGTATTCTGGGTCGAAGCCAAAAAGGCCAATGACTTCAAGTTGCTCGCCCCTCATTTGGAAGAGGTGGTTCATCTGGTGCGCGACAAAGCAGCGCTGCTCGGCCAGGCTCGCGGACTCGCGCCATAAATGACTTCAAGTTGCTCGCCCCTCATTTGGAAGAGGTGGTTCATTTGGTGCGCGACAAAGCAGCGCTGCTCGGCCAGGCTCGCGGACTCGCGCCATATGACGCATTGGTCGACGGTTTTACGCCGGGCGTGTCGGCGGCCGATATCGACACCATATTCAAAGCGCTGTCGCGCAAGCTCCCTGGCCTCATCAATGAGGCCATCGAGGTCCAGGCGGCGCATGCGCCGGCGCCTCTGACGGGTAAATTCAGCGTCTCGCGCCAGCGTTCGCTGGCCGTGGATGTGCTCAAGGCGCTGGGTTTTCCGTTTGACCGGGGGCGCCTCGATGAGAGCGAGCATCCCTTTACTGAAGGCGTGCCGGGCGACATCAGAGTCACCACCCGGTTCGACTTGAACGATCCGTTTTCCGGCCTGCTGGGCGCGGTGCACGAAACCGGTCACGCTATGTATGACTTGGGGCTGCCGCTCAAGTGGCGCGATCAGCCGGTGGGCCGGGATCGCGGTCTGGCGCTCGAGGAGAGCCAGTCGCTGTTGTTCGAGATGAATCTGTGCCGCAGCCGCTCTTTCGTCAGATACCTGCGGCCGTTGCTGGAAAAATATCTGCAGGTAAGCGGTCCGGAATGGCAAGAGGCGAATCTGTATCGTCAGCTGATCCGCGTGCGCCGCAGCTGCATTCGCATGGATGCCGACGAGCTGACCTATCCGGTTCACATCATGCTGCGCTACGAGCTGGAAAAGAAGATCCTCGAAGGTTCCCTGCCGGTGGCCGACCTGCCGCAGGCTTGGAACGACAATCTCGAACAGCGCCTGAACATCCGTCCGGCGAACGATGTCGAAGGCTGCCTGCAAGACATCCACTGGGCCGTCGGCCATTTCGGCTATTTTCCGTCCTACGCCCTCGGTGCGGTCATCGCGGGCCAGCTCAATGAAGCGATGCGCGCGGCGCGGCCATCGCTCGATGAGGAGATCGCCGCCGGCCAATTCGGCGGGGTAATGGATTGGCTGCGGGACAATGTGCACGGCATCGGCGCGCGCTTGCCGGTACAGGAGCTCATCAAGCAGGCGACGGGCAAGCCGCTGACCGCGGCCGCGTACTTAAGGTACTTGGAAGCCAAGTATCTCGAGATCCCATGAGCAATACCTTCCATCCGGTGAGCAATACGTCCAAAAAGCTGCAGGCGCAGCTGCGCGGCTCGGTCGGCAAAGCCATTGCCGACTACGCGATGATCGCCGATGGCGATCACGTGATGGTGTGCCTGTCGGGCGGCAAGGACTCGTATACCTTGCTCGACATTCTTTTGAGCCTGCAACGCAGCGCACCGGTCAGTTTTGAGATCACCGCCGTGAATCTCGATCAGAAGCAGCCTGGATTTCCCGCCCACGTGTTGCCGAAGTATCTTGAAGATCTGGGCGTGCGCTACCGCATCATTGAGCAGAACACCTACGCCGTGGTCAAGCGCGTGATTCCGGAAGGGAAAACCATGTGCGGGCTGTGCTCGCGGCTGCGCCGCGGCGCGTTGTATCGGTTTGCCGCGGAGAACGGCATGACCAAAATCGCGCTTGGCCACCATCGCGACGATATCGTCGAGACGCTGTTCTTGAACATGTTCTTCGGCGGCAAATTGAAGGCGATGCCGCCGAAACTGCTCAGCGAAAATCGCCACCATATCGTGATACGGCCGCTGTGCTACGTGCCGGAGCGGATGATCGCTCGCTATGCGACGGCGCGTGCATTTCCCATCATTCCCTGCACGCTGTGCGGTTCCCAGACCAACATGCAGCGCATCGTCGTGAAAAACATGTTGCGCCAGTGGGAGCAGGAGTTCCCCGGCCGGATCGAGGCGATTTTCTCCAGCATTTGCAATATTTCCGGCTCGCAACTCGCCGACCCCAAGCTGTTCGACTTTGCCGGCCTCGAGGATCGTCGTGTGCTGTCGCCGATGACGGAAGCCGACGAGGACGCATTGGCGGAAGAATTAGAGATGGGGAGAGCCTGACTTGAAGAGCGCGCGGCGGCCGCGATCGCGAAGCGTCGCGTGGGAGAAGCTGTCGGACGATCAGCTCCTGAGCCTGCGCTTCTGTGATTTGAAGCTGACCATTCAGGGCACCGAGCTGCAGGACGCCATCGAGCGCCTGTACCGTGAATTGTCGATGCGCGGCATTCGCTTTCGCCCGCATTGCTGGCTGGCTCAGGAGTGGTTTTCGCCGGACGGCATTCCAGGAATCGCGATACCTTTCTACCTCGCTCACAAGCGCTTGATCAGCATCGAGCGCAGATTCATGCGCGAAGCGGAGGGCGGCAATCGCAACTGGCTCATGCGCATTCTGCGCCATGAAGCAGGACACGCGATTGATTCGGCCTACCGTCTGCGGCGGCGCAGTCACTGGCGTTCGGTGTTCGGGCCGGCTTCGCTGCCATACCCCGACACGTATCGGCCGCGGCCAGGCAGCCGCCGTTTCGTGCAGCACCTGGGAGCGTGGTATGCCCAAGCGCATCCGACCGAAGATTTTGCCGAGACCTTTGCCGTATGGCTCAAGCCGAACTCCGCATGGCGGCGTGAATACGAGGGCTGGCCGGCTTACGCGAAGCTGCAGTTCATCGATCAGCTTGCCCAGGAAATCGGCGATCAAAAGCCGCTGATCGCGGACCGCGGCACCATCGAGGATGTGACGCACGAGACCGGCACCTTGCGCGAGCATTACGAGCGGAAACTCGCGCGCTATCGGCTGCCGCGCCGCTCGGGCGCGGACGAATTGCTGCTCAAGGTGTTCACCACCGTGCCCCGCAATCGCTCCTCGCCGAAGGCCGCCAGCGTGTTGCGCGAAATGCGCGGCCCGTTGCGGCAGCAAATTCAGCGCTCGGGAGCTTTCAGCGAATACCTCGTGCACCAGGTGATGCGCCTGATGATCGAGCGCTGCGAACGCCTCGGATTGCACGTTCGCGGATCGCGGCGCGAGCTTCGAGGCCAGCTGTTATGGGTGGTGGCGCGCCTGGCGGAGTCTCACGAAGATCGTATGCTGCCGCGGGTGGCGCTGTGAGGGCTGCGTTGTGAGGGCTGCGCCGTGAAGAGGGTGCGCGCCCTGGTGCTGGTGCATTCGACGCTCGTACCGCCGGATTCGCTCAAGGGCTCGACCGAGAAAGAGATCGAAGAGTGGCGCACCGAGTACGACGTGATTTCGCACTTGAAGAAGGTGGGACACGAGGTTATGCCCCTGGGCTTGAGCGACAGCCTGTCGGAGCTGCGCCGCGCCATCACGGAGTGGAAGCCCGGCATCGTGTTCAATTTACTGGAGGAATTCGACGGCATCGTCACCTACGATCAGCATGTGGTGGCGTTTCTGGAGCTCATGCATCAGCCCTACACCGGTTGCAATCCGCGCGGCATGCTGCTGTCGCGCGACAAGGTGCTGTCGAAGCAGTTGCTGTCCTATCATCGGATTCCGACGCCGCAATTCCTGGTGTTTCCGCGCGGCAAGAAAATGCATATTCCAAAGAAATTGCGTTTTCCCTTGTTCGTGAAGTCTTCCACCGAAGATGCCTCGTTGGGCATCGCGCAGGCCTCGGTGGTCGCCGATCCAAAACAGCTCGCGGAGCGCATCGCCTTCATACACGAGCAAACTCATTCCGACGCGCTGGTGGAGGAATATATCGAGGGGCGCGAGCTGTACGTGGGCGTGATGGGAAACGATCGGCTCAGAGTACTGCCGGTATGGGAGATGAGTTTCGGCACCTTGCCCGAAAATCTGCCGGCCATCGCCACCCGCAAAGTGAAGTGGGATCGCGGCTATCAACAAAGGTACGGCATCACCACCGCGGCGGCCGAGGATTTGCCCGACGGCACGGTGGCGAGATTGGAGAAACTGTCGAAGCGCATTTTTCGAGCATTGCACTTGACCGGCTATGCGCGCATGGATTTTCGTCTCCGGCCCGACGGCGAACTGTTCGTGCTCGAGGCGAATGCCAATCCCAACATTTCGGCCAAGGAGGATTTCTCAGCCTCCGCGCTCAAGGCCGGCATGAAGTATGACGATCTGCTGCACCGGATCTTGCTGTTGGGCGAGAATTATCCGGCGGCCTGGCGCGGCCTCGAGCCCTGAGTTCGCAGCGCCCGTCAGGGCCGCGTCCATCGGTTCAGCCACGCCAGCACGGTGTCGTACCACTGAATGCTGTCGGCGGGCTTCAAGACCCAATGATTTTCGTTGGGAAAGTACAAGAGCTCGCTCGGAATCCCGCGGCGTTGCAGGGCCGTGAACACCGACAGGCCCTGTGAGTCCGGCACGCGATAATCCTGCTGACCGTGGATCACCAGCGTCGGCGCCTTCCACTTGGCCACATGGTCGATGGGATTGAACTTGGCATACTCTGCCGGGTTTTGGTATTCGGGCCCGGAGAATTCGTGCTCGGGAAACCAGAGCTCTTCGGTCGAGTAATACATGGTGCGGTTGTCGAAGATGCCGTCGTGGCTGACCAGGCATTTGAAGCGATCCGGCCACTGGCCGGCGATCCAGTTGATCATGAAGCCGCCGTAGGATCCGCCCAAGGCACACACATTTTCTCCGTCGAGCCAGGGATTGGCCTTGAGCGCTTGGTCCAATCCCAGCTTCAAATCCTGAAGCGGCTTGCCGCCCCAGTCGCCGCTGATGGAATCGGTGAACGCCTGACCGTATCCGGTGGAGCCGTGAAAATCGATCATGACGACCGCAAAGCCGGCGCCTGCAAAGGCTTGAGGATTCCAGCGCCAGCTCCAGGCGTTGCCGAAGCTTCCCTGCGGGCCGCCGTGAATCAAGAATGCGACCGGATACTTGCGGTCGGGCTTGAAATCGACCGGCTTGACCACGTAGCCGAACACATTTTCATTGTTCGCGCCGGGGAAGCTGAACTGCTGGTATTCACCGAACTTGCGTTGTTCGAGCACCGCTTGGTTCAGGCGCGTCAGTTGCGCAGGCTTGCCGCCGGTGAAACTGACCGAATAAAGATCCGCAGGATTGCCTAAATTGCTGGCGGCGTAGAACACTTTCGAAGCGCCCACGCCAAAGCCTTCAACCTCGCCTGCACCGGTGATCGCCGAGGCCCTGCCGCTGGCGGCATCGATGGCCCACAGCGGACGCTGCCCCAAATGATCGGCGGTCGCAAACAGGGTCTTGCCGTCGCGCGACCAAGCAAAGCTGCTGATCGAGCGGTCCCAGTTTTGCGTCAGCGGCCGCGTGGCGCCTGACTGCAGATTCAGCAGCACCAGGTGAAAGCGATCCGCTTCGAATCCCGGCCGATCCGTTGCCACGTACGCCAGTTGCGAACCGTCCGGAGAGAAAGCCGGCTGTCCGTCCCACGCCTTGTTGTCGGCAGTGAGATTCTTGGGCTGGCCGCTGCCGTCCGCGGCAACTCTATAAATGTCAAAGTTCGTCGACCAGGCTTCGCCCACCGTGCCGCGGACCGAGAACGCCACCTGGGCGCCGTCCGGACTGAAGGCGTAATCCTCGCGGCCGCCGAATGGCTTGCCGGGCACATCGCCGATGCCGCCGGTCAGATTGACCGGCGTGCCCTGCGCTACACCATTGTCGCTCAACGCCATCGCGAAAACCTGCGAGCGCCGGCCGTCGCTCCAACTGTCCCAATGCCTGATGAAGAGTTGCGTATGCAAGGCGCCGGTAGCTGCCGTGTGCGCGCTCGCATCCAAGCGTTTCTTGGTGCAAGGCAGATCCGTGCAATCCAGGAAGACCTCGACGCTCACCAAAATCCGATCGGCCTTGGGCGACACATGAAAGCTGCCGACTTCGAGCGGCAAATTGGTCACCTGGGTGGAATCGGGCACCGGCGTGTTGCCTCGGGGCCCGGTGCCGCTCGAACTGATGCGCCACACCTGGTTGGTGCCGCTGCGATTGGACAGAAAATAAATGAACTTGCCGTCCTTGCTCCACTCGGCCGCCCCGGAGTTGGGGCCGCCGTCGGTGAGGCGCAGCGGCGTCGCGCCGCGCTTGCCGGTATCGAGCAACCAGACGCCGGTGCGGCCTTTGTTCGCCTCCATGTCCGTGGTGCGCTGGGTGTACGCCACGCGCTTGCCGTCGGGCGCAACCGCGACCTCGGAGATTCGTTCCATGCGCACCATGTCTTGAACGGTGAAGGGCAGCGTCGGTTCTGCAGCGGGGGATTGCGCGGCGCCGGCTAGGCCCGCTACGCACCAAAGGGCAAGGGCTGGACTGAAGCGTTCGACGGACATGGGTTGCTCTCTTAGTGGAGGTACGGGGTAATTGTACTCTAGAGCCTTTAGGCAGGCTCCTGAACGCCAACTCGATCGACCATCGGCAGCGGGTGTCCTTCCTGCATTGACGCATCCTGCCATTCGCGCACGGCGGGGTCGATCAGCCCATGCCCAAGGTAGCTTTGCGATGCGGCACTCAAGGCCAAGCCGTAGCTCTGAAAGCGAAAAAACACGGGGGCGAACATGGCGTCGGCAATGCTGAAATCACCGAACAACCAGCCGGCGCCGGCGCCGTAGCTTTTCCGGCAACCGGACCAAATCTCATCGATGCGCGCGATGTCTGCTTGCAGTTGCGGCGTCAGCGGCACGCGGCGATTTCTGGCGCGTACGTTCATGGGACACTCGCTGCGCAGAGTCTGAAAGCCAGAATGCATTTCGGCGGCGACCGAACGCGCCTGGGCGCGGGCAGCACGATCCCTGGGCAGTCCGAAGCCGGTCAATTCGGCGACATACTCGCAGATGGCGAGCGAATCCCAAATCTTTACGCCGGCGCCGTCGATGAGCAGTGGAACGCGCCGCGACGGCGACAGTGCGGCGATTTGCGCCTGATAGTCGCTGTCGTCGAAATAAACCAATTGTTCCCGGAACTCGAAGCCCGCTTTGCGTAAGAATAGCCAGGGCCGTAACGACCAACTGGAGTAATTTTTGCTGCCGATGAGAAGAACGCTCATGTGCGAATTCTAACAGGCTGGGGAAGATCCATGAACGCACCCGCGGTCTTAAGTTTTGATTTGGACGACACGTTGTGGGCGGTGGAACCCGTGATCATCGCCGCCGAAACGGCGATGCTGTCATGGCTGGCAGAACGGCATCCTGAGATCATGCGCGGCCAGACCGCCGAGTCGCTGCGCGCCATGCGCGCCGGCATCGCTGCGCGATTTCCGGAGCGCAGCCACGACATGACCTTCCTGCGGCATCAGGCGCTGACGGAAATGTTTGCCCGCGCGAAGCAGCCGATCGCGCATGCCGATGAGGCATTCGAGGTTTTCTATGCCGAGCGCAACCGTGTGAAATTGTATGACGAGGTGGAAGCTTCGCTGCAGCGCTTGAGCAAACGTTATCGACTATTTGCCTTGAGCAACGGCAATGCCGACTTGAAGCGTTGCGGTATTGCGCATTGGTTCGAGGGACACATCACCGCCATCTCGGCGGGCGCTGCAAAGCCCGATGTGCGCATTTTCACTCGATTGCTCGACGAAGCCGGGGTCGAGGCGGCACAGGTGCTGCACATCGGCGATGACCCGCACCTCGATGTCGTGGGCGCAGCGCGTGCCGGCATGCAGGCGGTGTGGCTGAATCGTGACGCAAAACCATGGCCTGCGCATCTGGCGCCGCCCTCGCGCACCATCTCGACGCTCGAAGAGATTATGTAGCACCAAGTGGATGCATGCACGGCGTTAGCAGCCTACGCGTGCGACTGCTGATTAAGAAAAGCCTAAAAATATAGGCATTTTCTGACTCCAGTTCGCGCTTTTTGCGTTCACTAAAGCGTAGCGTGGTCGATAGGATGGTGTCAGCTCTAAAAGGATGCCAAGCAATGCAAGCATTGTCTGCGGGATCTCTTGTAGCGGTAAGTTCGCTGCGCGAATTCTTTCGTGACGCATTTCACACGGCGAGCGAACATCAACATCTCGGCATCGACGAGCAGGCCGAGCAATACGTCGTCAATCTGCTCACCATGTTTTCACGAGCTGACGCCTTGTATGAAAAGACCCCGGAAGGGCTGCGCATCAGGCCGCTGGCGCACATGCTGGCGGATGCATTGGAAGCGCCGAGCGCGGGTGCCCGGCAGCGCGGTCTGCAGAGGCTGGGCGATGTCTCCTTGTTCATCGCCGGATTTTTCGCGCGTAGCTTCGCGCGCAAATTGATCGACATCGACTATCACATCGCCATGGGCGGCAACGCCTACAGCTCTCTGGCGGATACCATGCAGCGCTCGATGTCGGGACGCTGCGTGGCGGCCGTCTATGCTCAACTGGCGCAGAAATTTCAAGGATTGGTCGATGCCTTGAACGAAGTGAGCGATATGTCGTATCGGCACACTGACGCCGACATATTGCGGCTCTATGAAATATGGATGAAGACCGGCAGTCCGCGGGCGGGCGGCTTGCTGCGCCAGCTCGGGGTGCAGCCCGTCACGGCGGCCGGTGCGCGCCGCGAGCACTGATCCCATGGTGCTGCGCGGCCTGCAATCGCTGCTCGAGCGCTTGTACGACGTCGAGCCACCGTACGACGTGGATGATTTCTTGGTCACGGATCGGCGCGAAGTCAGTTGCGCCGATCCGGAGAACGATCGGCGCGCGCCGGACGAGGAGCTGCTGCTGGCGGAAACGGCGGACGGCGCCGGTGTCGCGCTGTACTTGGATCCCGATGTGTTGCAGCGCTTGGAAGCGGCGAATCCGCATCAAGCTTTGACCGAAGAAAATCTCGCCGACTACTGCACCGCGCTCGAAGGGGTGAGCCACTTCGTCTATTCGACCTGGCGGCTGGATCGCGACTCGCCGGTGTCATTGCTGGAGCTCGAAACCCAGGCGGAAGTGGACAAGTATGCCGTGACGGTGTTTCTGCTGGCGCGCCAGCAGGGGAGTCACTCATACCCTGCGCAGGTGCACGCGCGCCTCTTCGATCGTGTCGTCTTCGATGCGCGCCTCGAGCCCGATCAATACGAACGCTACCGAACGGCGCATCGCTGCGCCGCGAATTATTGCCGCCGCCTGGAACGGCGATTCGTGAACAGGGGCGAGGCGAGAATCGAGGCGATGGTGCGCGAATTGCGCGGTTTCTATCGCCTGAGGCACGACGCTAAATTGCGTCACGCGCTGGCGTGATGACCAGTTAGTCCTGAGGCTCTTCGTCCTTGTTGCCCTCGGCCTGCTTTTTCAACTTCAGCCATTCGCTCAGTTTGCGTAAATCCTTTTTCGCCGGTGGCGGCTTCTTCCCCAACCGGCCGCTGTCGTAGGGGTCATAGCCTTTTTTCGTGCCGAGCGGATTGGCGCGCACCGTCTCGAATGGCGTCGGGGCATCATCGGCGATCGACAGGGCCGGGTGCTCGAGCTTTTGCAGCCGCTGCGTCGATACCTCGACACCGTAGGCGCCGGTCTGAACCTGCCACTCCCAAACCGCGTTGCCGCGCTCGTCGAATTTGACGCGCCCGGTGGATTTCTCACCGCCGGCGACCTTCTTTGAGGACGGCTCAGCCGCGCCGGCGGGAGCCGGAGGGGACGAGGTTTTTGGCTTATCGTTGCTCACACTACCTTTTTAGGTGATGCGTAGGTTAAGTCAAGCCAGAGGCCTCTAAAAGCAGCAAAGCGTCACAATTGCAGCTGATATTGTGCGCGCCACAGCGCCATCGCCGTTTTGCCGTCGTTCCATTCGCCGCGCAGAATGAGGCCTAAAGCTTCCTCCAGCGGCAGCCACTGGACTTCCAATTCCTCATCGGCATCCGGACTCGCTGAGCCGATTTTAAGATTGCGCGCCAGGTACAGGTGGATCACTTCGGTGAATATTCCCGGTGCCGGAATGTAGATGCCGAGCGACGTCCATCGCTGTGCTTCCACCCCGGTCTCCTCCTTGAGTTCGCGCAAAGCGCATATTTCAGGCGGTTCGCCGGCATCGAGCTTGCCGGCGGGAATCTCCCACAGAAAATCTTGAACCCCATGGCGGTACTGGCGCACGACGCAGACCCGATGGCTGCCGTCGATCGCCACCACCGCCGCCGCACCCGGATGGCGCACGAAGTCGATGTCGTACTCGCGGCCGTTCGAGTAGCGCAACCGCTCGGTGGAAACCTGGATGACGCGGCCGTTGTGCGCCGGGTTGCTGGCCACCGCCTGGGGTTTCAACATGAACTTAAAGCTCCTATGTGCAAAAGGTAAGGGTGACGATCATCGCTGAAACTCGGACAAGTGTGTGATCTGCCTCCTCGCGCGAACCGGGGCAGATACGCGATGCTCCGCGAAGTCCATCTTTTGTTGCGTCGACATCTGGATATACGTACAGTATCGTCACCCGTATGATGAAAGCCAAACCAAACGCATTCGACACGCTCAATCCAGGGCAGCGTCGCGCCGCTACGTTCGGCACGGCGGTCCCGGATAAGGGAGGCGTCAATGCGGGCCCCTTGCTCATCCTGGCGGGCGCCGGGACCGGCAAGACCAATACCCTGGCGCATCGAACCGCGCACCTGGTGCTCAACGGCACCGATCCCTCGCGCATCCTCATGCTGACTTTCACGCGCCGCGCCGCGCAGGAGATGATCAAGCGCACCCAGGGTATCGTCGCGGAAGTGATGTCGGACCGCGGTAAGGCGGGTGATCGCAGCGTCGTATCGCGATTGATTTGGGGCGGAACTTTCCATTCCATCGGCAGCCGCATCTTGAGGCTCTACGCCAAGCACTTAGGGCTCGATCCGAACTTCACGGTGCTCGATCGCGCCGATGCCGCCGATCTGATGGACGTGATCCGTCATGAATTGGGATTCTCCACCAAGGACAAGCGATTTCCGCGCAAGGATGCCTGCCTCGCCATCTACTCCTATCGGGTCAATACGCGCCTTTCGCTGAAACAAACGCTCGAGGAGCAATTTCCGTGGTGCCGCGAGTGGGAGGCGGATCTGACGCGGCTGTACCGCGAATACGTCGGGCGCAAACAGAAGAATCGCGTCTTGGACTACGATGATTTGCTGCTCTATTGGCACGTCATGATGCAGACACCAGCCTTGGCGCAAAGCTTGTCCAAGAACTTCGATCACATATTGGTGGATGAATACCAGGACACCAGCACCCTGCAGGGCGAAATTGTCCAGGCTCTCAAACCCGACGGCAGGGGCGTCACCGTGGTCGGCGACGATGCGCAGGCCATCTATTCTTTCCGGGCAGCCGCGGTCGAAAACATCCTGGGCTTCGCCGATCGCTACAAGCCGAAGGCCGACGTCGTCGTGCTGGCGCAGAATTATCGATCGACGCAGCAAATACTGGATTCCGCCAATGCGTTGATGTCGGAGGGCGCCCGCCAGCATCGCAAGACCTTGCTGGGCACCCGGCAATCGGCGCAACGACGCAGCAAATACTGGATTCCGCCAATGCGTTGATGTCGGAGGGCGCCCGCCAGCATCGCAAGACCTTGCTGGGCACCCGGCAATCGGCGCAAAAGCCGTTCTATGTGGCGCTGGACGACGCGCAGGCACAGGCCGAATACATCACCGGCAAGATTTTACAGACTCGCGAAATCGGCGGGTCCTTGAAACGCCACGCGATCCTGTTCCGCAGTTCGCATCACAGCGACGTGCTCGAAGTCGAACTGACCAAGAAAAACATCCCCTTCGTGAAATACGGCGGCCTCAAGTTTCTGGAAGCAGCGCACGTCAAGGACATGATGTCGGTGCTGCGCTGGGCCGACAATCCGCGAAATGCGGTGGCGGGCTTTCGCGTGTTGAAGCTGCAATCGGGCTTCGGACCGGCCAATGCCAAACAGGCCTTGGAGCACTTCGAGGCGCGGGGTTTCGAGGCCAAGAGCTTGGCGGACTACGATGCGCCGCAGCCCGTGAAAATGGAGTGGAAGAGATTCTGCGCGTTGTTCGAAAAGCTCGCCGATCCGGCGACGCCCTGGCCGGGCCAAGTGGGATTGGTGAAGGATTGGTATAAACCTCAGCTGGAACGAATCTACGATTCCGGCTGGACGCGCATGGGCGACATCGAGCAGCTGGATCAGCTGTCGGTACAGCACCCGAACAGAGAGCGGTTCTTGACAGAGCTCACGTTGGATCCGCCCCTGGCCACGAGCGATCAGTCGGCCGGCGCCTCCAAGGACGAGGACTACGTCATCTTGTCCACCATCCACTCCGCCAAGGGCCAGGAGTGGGACAATGTCTACATTCTCAACGTCTCGGACGGTAACTTTCCGTCTGAATTCTCGACCGGCAAGCCGGAAATGATCGAGGAAGAGCGCCGCTTGCTGTATGTGGCGATGACGCGTGCGCGCAATGAATTGCATCTGTGCGCGCCGCTGAAATTTGCGGTCACCCAACAGGCGAAGAACGGCGACGCCCACGTGTACGGTGCCAAGAGCCGATTCATGACCGACAAACTGCTGGATAGTTTCGAGAAAATTTCCGTGCGCACCACGGTTGGGGCGGAAAGCTTAAAGGCCGGCGATGCGGCAACGGTCGACGTCGTCGCGCAACTCAAAGAAATGTGGTGAGCCTTTCGGGTACGCCGCCACCCGTTAGGGGCTTACCAGCGGCGTGACCCGCCGCCGCTTCCACCACCGCCACCGCCGCCCCCACCGCCGCCGGGTTTTCGCGGCGCTCGTTCTTGGGCCTCATTCACGCGCAGCGGCCGACCCCCCATTTGGAAGCCGTTCGTCTGTTGTATGGCGTTTTGTGCTTCTCCGGCAGCCATGTCAACGAACGCGAATCCGCGGGGCCGCCCGGTCTCCCGATCGTTGATGAGTTTGACGGATTCAACTTTGCCGTGGCGCTCGAATATCGCGCGCACTTCGTCTTCTGTTGCGGTGAATGGCAGGTTGCCAACGTAGATCGTCGTCATTCAACTAATCTCACTGACAGAGTTTCAACATCAGACACCGGCGCGAGTCGCCGGGGTCTGTACCCGGAGGGCCGTACACCAATATCGACTAGGGAAACGGCCTAATGGCCGATGCTACGCTTTGAGATTATTGTTGGCAAACGCAAGATATAAGGCGGAAAGGTGCTTTATTCGACCTCCAAGTACGCATAGCCGTTGAGTTCGTTTTCATAAAACCGCTTGACCGCTTGGGCTTCCGTCAATGACATCCGGCCTTCTTGGACTGCCCGCTCGCAGTCCCGGGCGATCCCCGGATAGAGCTCGTCGGTGTCGTACTCCATGTACTCGAGCACCTTGTTGGCCGTGTCGCCTTTGACGATTTCTTCGATCCACCAGCCGCCGCCGTCCTGCAGCCGAATGTGCACGACGTGGGTGTCGCCAAACAGATTGTGCAAATCGCCCAGAGTTTCCTGGTAGGCACCCACCAAAAAAGCGGCCAGGTAGTAGGGCTCGCTGGGGATCAATTCATGAACTTCCAGCGTGCGCTTGGTGATTCGAGGATGCACGAAGCGATCGATTTTACCGTCTGAGTCGCAGGTAATATCGGCCAACACCGCATTGCGCGTCGGGCGTTCAGTCAGGCGTTGAATCGGCATGATCGGAAATACCTGTGAATCGGCATGATCGGAAATACCTGGCCGATGGCCCAGCTGTCGGGCAGCGATTGGAAAATCGAAAAATTGCAGAAATAGATGTCGCTCAGCATGTCCTCGAGGTTTTCAAGCTCTTCAGGAACTCGATCGAGCTTGCGGCAGTAATCGCGGATCTTGGCGCAGGTCGCCCAATAGAGCTTTTCCGCCAGCCCGCGAAACTCGAGGCTCAGATATCCGAGGTTGAACATTTGCAGCGCCTGCTCGCGCGCCTGTAGTGCATCGTGATAGCACTCCACCAGACGCCGCTCGTTCACCGATCGATAGCTGTCGAACAAATCCAGCACCGGCTGCGGCACTTCTTCGGATCCGTGGTAGTCCTCGGCCGGCTTGCCGGTGACTTTGAATTGATCGAGCTTGGAGGAACCCAGCGTGTCGAACACCAGCAGGCTGTGATGGGCGGCGATGGCGCGGCCCGACTCGCTGACGATCATCGGATGCGGCACGTCGCGTGCATCGCAAACGCTCTTGATGCGGTACACGACATCGCTGGCGTATTCATTGAGGGTGTAATTCATCGAGGACTCGTAATTGGTCCCGCTGCCGTCGTAGTCGACGCCCAAGCCGCCGCCGATGTCGATGTACTTGAGGCCGGCGCCCATGATTTTGAGTTCCGCGTACACATGGGCCAGCTCGTTGATGGCATCCTTCACGCGCCGGATGTCCTGCAGCTGGCTGCCGGGATGGCAGTGAACGAGCTGCAGGCAGTCGAGCATGTTGCGCTCCTTGAGCAGCGCATACAGATCGAGAATCTCGCTGATGAACAGGCCGAACTTGGATTTCTCGCCGGCAGATTCGCGCCATCGGCCGGCGCCTTCGCTGGCGCCGGCGCCTTCGCTGGCGAGCTTCACGCGCACGCCGATCTTGGGTCTCACGCCGTACTTCTCGGCATGCTTGAGAATCAAGTGGATCTCTTCGTAGTTCTCGACGACCGGAATGATGGTGCGGCCGAGCTTGGTCGCGATGATGACCGCTTCGATGTAACTGTCATCCTTGAAGCCGTTGCACACCACGAGACGATCCGGTGCATTCTCGGTGATGGACATGACCGCGAGCAATTCCGGCTTGGAGCCGACCTCGAGCCCGAAGCCGAATTCCTTGCCGTAGCGGTAGACCTCTTCGACGACCAGTCGTTGTTGGTTGACCTTGATGGGGAATACCGCGGCATAGCGATTCTTGTAGTCGTTCTCGGTGATGGCGGTGGCGAACGCGTCCGCAAGATGCCGCAGCCGATGCGCCAGAATGTCCGAGAAGCGAATCACCACGGGCGTGTGCAGGTCGCGCGCCTTGAGTCCTTGAACCACGTCGTACAGATCGATTTCCCGAGTCGCGTCCAGATTCGGCCGGATGACCACATGGCCTTGCGCATTGATCGAGAAGTATCCCTTGCCCCAGGCTTCGACCTGATACAGGTCCAAAGACTCGTCGGCAATCTTCCACGGATGGTTGGGGGCGTTCAGCACTTTCGCGGGCGTGTTCATGTGGCGCGCACGATAACAAATTGGGGCTGCATGTAAATGACCGCGTCGTGCATCGGGATGCGAGGTTACGCGCCGCGGGCAACAGGTCGATTCGGATCTCTAATCCATTCGCTCCAGGAACCGGCGTACAGCTTGGCTCCGCCAAGCCCGGCAACCTCCAAACTGAGCAAGTTGTGACAGGCGGTGACCCCTGAGCCGCACATCGCGGCCAGGTGCGCCGCCTGCCTGCCGGCGAGGCGCGAAACCCACTGACGCTTGAGATCAGGCGCGGGCATTTA
>Ga0193716_1000855_pt1 | contig 18196 bp, 19 predicted proteins | sample U2c1metaG_FD_145901 | JGI IMG/M metagenome (GOLD analysis project Ga0193716, IMG submission 145901) | Soil microbial communities from a riparian zone of the East river system, Colorado, United States - U2c1 | ecosystem: Environmental > Terrestrial > Soil > Riparian zone | place: USA: East River...
GACGCCGAGGTGCTGCACTTCAGCGTGCCGCTGGCGGCTCCCGGCGTGCGGCTCGAACAGACCTGGGACACGCTCGGCATGCGCGGCACGGCCAGCCACGACGTGGTGCTGGAGGACGTGCTCGTGCCGAAGGACAAGATCGCCGGCCGGCGGCCCTACGGCGAGTTCGGCGGGCCGCTGATGGCCGCCGCGCTGCACTTCGCGCCGGTCGGCGGGGCGACGTACTTCGGCATCGCGGCCGGCGCGCGGGACGCGGCGGTGACGGCCGCGATGGCCGGCAACCGCGGTCCGCTGCCGCTGTCCGCGCTGCCGAGGGTGCACCGGCAGATCGGGCTGATGGACGCGAAGCTGCGTGGGGCGTGGTGGGCCCTGATGGGCTCGCTGGACGAGCTGGGCACCGATTACCAGGTCACCCCACCGGCGCTGTCCTCGGTGATGCTGGCGAAGCGTCAGGCGGTCACCGAGGCCGTCGCGGTGGTCGACCTCGCGATGGACACGCTCGGCGGCCGCTCGTTCTACCGGCGCTCACCGCTGGAGCGCGCGTACCGGGACGTGCGGGCCGGCACGTTCCACCCGTTCACGCCGGAGGCCACGCTCGCCTACGCGGGCAAGCTGGCACTCGGCGACCCCGGCGTGACGGAGTAGGTCACTGGTTCTCGGCGGAGACCGGCTCGCCGACACCGAGCCGGTCCACCGCCCACTCCGTCACCTTGCGTGCGACGTTCTGGGCGGTCAGGCCGAGCCGGACGAGCACCTCGGACCGGGTGCCGGGGCCGTGGAACTCCTGTGGCACACCGATGTCACGCAGCGGCACGTCCAGGTCCGCGTCGCGCAGCGCGGCGGCGAGCGCCCAACCGAAGCCGCCGTGCCGGCCACCGTCCTCGACGGTCACCACGAGCCGGTGCTCGGCCGCCAGCTCGACGAGCGCGTCCGGCACCGGCAGCACCCAGCGCGGGTCGACGACGGTCACGCCGATGCCCTGGTCGGTGAGCCGGTCGGCGGCCGCCATGCCCAGCTCGGCGAACGCGCCGACGGTCACCAGCAGCACGTCGGCCGTCTCCGGCGCGGCCGGGCGGCGCAGCACGTCGACCGTCCCGCGCCGCTCCATGGCGGCGACCTCGCCGCCGACGGACGCCTTCGGGAAGCGCAGCACGGTAGGCCCGTCCTTCACGGCCACCGCCTCGTTGAGCTCCTCGCGCAACGTCACCGCGTCGCGCGGCGCGGCGATCCGGATGCCTGGCACGACGCCGAGGATCGACAGGTCCCACATGCCGTGGTGGCTCGCGCCGTCCGGGCCGGTGATGCCGGCGCGGTCGAGCACGACCGTGACCGCCTGCCGGTGCAGGGCCACGTCCATCAGAAGCTGGTCGAACGCGCGGTTGAGGAACGTCGAGTAGATCGCGACGACCGGGTGCATGCCGGCCATGGCCATGCCGGCCGCGGACGTGATCGCGTGCTGCTCCGCGATGCCGACGTCGAACCAGCGGTCCGGGAACTTCTCCGCGAACTTCGCGAGCCCGGTGGAGCGCAGCATGGCCGCCGTGATCGCCACGACGTCCGGCCGCTGCTCGCCGATGCGGGCCAACTCGTCGGAGAACACCGACGTCCACGACTCGGCGCCCTTCGCCCTGGTGGGCTTGCCGGTGATCGGGTCGATCGGGTCGGTCTGGTGCATCTGGTCGACTTCGTCGTTCTCCGCGAGCGGGAAGCCGCGGCCCTTGCATGTGGCGACGTGCACGATGACCGGCCCGCCGAACTCCTTGGCGCGGCGCAGCGCGGCGTCCAGCGCGGCGAAGTCGTGGCCGTCGACCGGGCCGAAGTACTTGAGGCCGAGGTCCTCGAACATCATCTGCGGGCTCAGCGCGTCCTTGATGCCGCGCTTGGCCGCGTGCAGCGCCGCGTACAGCGGCCTGCCGACGACCGGGGTGCCCTGCAGCATTCGCTTGCCGGCCTCAAGCGAACGCTCGTAGCCGGGCGAGAGCCGCAGCGACGCGAGGTGGTCGGCCAGCCCGCCGATGGTCGGCGAGTAGGACCGGCCGTTGTCGTTGACGATGATCACCATCGGCCGGTCGCGGCCGGCCGCGATGTTGTTCAGCGCCTCCCAGCACATGCCGCCGGTCAGCGCGCCGTCCCCGACCACCGCGACCACGCACCGCCGCTCGCCGCGGAGCTGGAACGCCTTCGCGAGGCCGTCCGCGTAGGACAGCGCGGTCGAGGCGTGGCTGTTCTCGACGAGGTCGTGCTCGCTCTCCGCGCGGCTCGGGTAGCCGGACAGACCGTCCTGCTGGCACAGCGTGTCGAAGTCCGCGCGCCGGCCCGTGAGCACCTTGTGCACATAGCCCTGGTGACCGACGTCGAAGATCACCGGGTCGTTCGGGGAGTCGAACACGCGGTGGATCGCCATGGTCAGCTCGACCACGCCGAGGTTCGGGCCAAGGTGTCCGCCGGTCGTGGTGACCTTGTCGACGAGGAACTGCCGGATCTCGGCGGCGAGCCTGGTGAGCTGCTCCGGGGGCAGCCGCCTCAGGTCCGTCGGGCTTCCTACCGAGTCGAGCAGAGACACCTCGTCGGTCACCACCGGTCACCTCGTTCTCAGATTGCGGGACGTCGCGCCGATCACGGCCAGTCTACGAGCGCGGCCGTCCGGCGCGTGCCCCCTACACTCGGGCGGGTGCCTGTCGCCTTCGACACCACCGGCATGGAGCGACATGACGAGCGAACCTGGTTCGATCCCCGAACCGGCGACCAAGTCAGTCTCACCTATATCGGTCTGGTGCCCGACCTTCCCGCGTCCCTCGACGATCTGCCGCTGCTGCGGCACCGGCTCGCGCTGGAGACCGCGGAGGTCGGGGCGATCATCGAGGCGCACGTGGTCGCGCTCGGCGGCGTGCCGGCCGTGCTCCAGCTGATCAAGCTGCCGATCCCGGACCAGGACACCGGGCTCGCGTTCATCGCCGCGTTCACGCTGCCGAAGTCCAACTGCAGCGCCGTGCTGCGGATCCAGTGCACAGAGGGCCCCATGACCGGCGCCCGCGAGACGATGGTCGCGGCACAGGTCGGGTTCGAGAACTGCTTTCCCCCGCACCCGTACGCGCCCGACCTGCGTGGGCAACTGCCGTTCAACGTGGCGGACGACCCGTCGTGGGACCAGCGGTTCCCCGACCACCCGCTGACCAGGGCGCGCGCGTGGGCGCACCGGATGATCGCCACCGCCAGGGTGGACCCCCAGTTCGCCGCACTACCCCCGTTCCACCCGACCGAGCACCCCGCAGCCGCACCGGGCTACGACACCGAGCCGGCCGCCGACCCGAGCCCCGCCGCCCAACCAGGCAATGTCGACCTCGGTCACGCCGACCAGCCAGGCAACGCCGCCAACCTGGGCCTGGCCGGCCAGCCGAGCCACACCGCCAACCCGGGCTACGCCGACCAGCCGTCTCCGGCCGCCGCGCACGCGCCGACCCCCTCGCCATCTCCGGCCCAGCCGGCGGCCGAGGCGGGTGATGTTCTGCACACCGTGCTCGTCGGGCTGCCGATCGGCGCCTATCTGCCGCTGTGGCAGGAGAGCGGTGTCACGTTCTGGCGGATGGCCGACCCCGCGGCGGTGCGCGCTCGGCTCGGCTCTGGCATGGAGTCGCGGTCGGAGGTCGACTCGCGGCGGTTTCGTGAGGCGGCGATGTTCAGCCCGGAGCGGCAGACGCTGTTCCTCATGAACCGCTACCGCGACGACTCCGGCCACCTCGGCGGCACCAGCACGCAGCTCACGCCCGCGACCGAGGAGGAGGCCTACCGCGCGGTCGACGACAAGGCGCTGTCCGAGCTGTACGCGTGGCTCGGCGAGGTCGTGCTGTCGGCGGTGCAGCGCGGCGAGTTCGTCGCGATCGAGACCGGTGGGTGGCAGGTGCCGATGACCCCGGTGGTGCTCGTGATGTTGCGCACCGACGGCCGCGCGTGGCACTCGGTGGTGGAGACGTCGCCGGTGCCGGTCGGCGCGCCGGTGTGGCGTGACCAGCAGCCCGCGGCGGGAGACACGCAGGTGCTCGCGTCGCCGGCCACCGACCAGACCATCCGCGCGTCGGGGCTGCTGACCAGGTTCGCGGTCGCCACGTGGGCCATGCACCCGTTCCAGCTTGGGCTCTCTTTCGGACCGAACCCCACGCTCGAACAGCGGTGATTCGATAGGGTCAAAGCTCACGATCGGCGCGAAGAGGGTGGGGATCCAGAGGTGACCGAGCCGCAGCCGGTGATGGCGCAGCCGGACCAGGACCAGTTGACCCGGCAGGTGGGACGGTCGCTGTTGACCGTGGCGGGCGACGGTTGGACGCAGGTCAGGGCCGAGTATCGCTCGGCGGGACGGCACGTTGAGGTCGACGTGTTCGTCACGGGCCCGGAGGGCCAGGAACGGCCGGTACGGCCCCCGCAGGAGGTCGTCGAAGGACTGGGCCGCCTGCGTCAGGGCATGTACCGACCGGGCCGGGGCACCTGGCTGTCGGCTCTGTACCTGCTCGAACCGCCGAGCGCGTTCAGCGCGGAGTTCGAGCCGGACGCCGAGCCGCGTTGGCGACGCGTGCCGCCGCCCATCGGCTTCTCGGACGAGCTGCGGTTCTTCCCGAGGGCCGACGAGCACCTCCCGGACTGGCTCCGCCAACGCGCCGGCCTGCCGCCCGCCGCGGGCGACCAGCCACCGACGCCACCCGGCGGCATGCGACAGCAGCAGCAACAGCCACCCGGCGGTGGCGTGCCCGCGCCGGGGGTCCAAGCCGCGCCGGCCCCGATCGGCGGCCCACCGACCCCGCCGCCGGGAACCCCGCAGCACCGGCAGCCGGCCACGCCCGGCGGCGGCCAGGCGCCCGGTGGCTGGCCGCCGCCGGGTAACTGACGCGCGGCGCGCGTGACCAGTAGGTGGCCGTTGTTCGTGGCGCTGGCCGGCGTGTTGGTCATCGTCGGCGTCGTCGTGACGGTCGTGGTGACCGACGAGCCATCCCCGCGGCGGCCGCCCATGGCCGTGCTGTGCCCCGGCCCGACGGTCGACACCCTGGGGCAGGTCGACGGCCACGACGTCGTCCAGCTCATCGAGGCGGCAGCGGAGCGCGCCACGGCCGGCGAGCTCCTGTTCGCCACGGTGCGCGTGCAGGAGGACGCCGACACCAGGGGCGCGTGCACCGGCTCGTCCCACCGGATCCGGGTGCCCCGCGCCGAGATCCGCACGTCCGGCACGAACGAGGCACCCACCGACTGGCGGGCCTCGGCCGAGGACGCCGCGCTGAAGTACCTGGGGTTCCCGCCCGGCAACGAGGCGGCGACCGTCGACCAGGGCACCGTCGACATCGGGGGCCCGCAGGCCGGCCTCGCGATCGCGCTCGCCATCGTGGACAAGATCACCCCGGTGAACCTGACGGGCGGCGCGACCGTCGGCGCCGCCGGCACCGTCGACGACACCGGCGCGATCGGGCCGGTGAGCGACATCGCGCTGCGGATGGCCGCCACGCGCGACACGGGCGCCACCGTCTTCCTGGTGCCCGCCGACGACTGCGCGAAGGCAGGCGCGGGCGCACCGAAGGGCCTACGACTGGTCAAGGTCGCCACACTGAACGAGGCCGCCGAGGCACTCCTCGACGTCAGCGCCGCGCCGAGGTGCTGACGACCGTCAATTGTCCGCGACAAATACCGAACAAACTCGAACGGGAAAGTGAATACGTCGAGTCCCACCGTATGGAGTCTTCCGCCGCCATGAACAATGCGGCACCGTCGCATTCATGAGAAACACAATCATCGCCGTGCTCGCCGTTGTGGCGACACTGTTGACCGGCCTCACCGCCACCGCGAGCGCTGGCACTCGGGCCGCGGTGCTCGGCCATGTCTGCGAAGGTCCGGTCGGGTCGACCATGAAGTTCAGCATCGTCGCGAGCGGGTCGATTCCCGCGAACAGCACCTGGACCGTCGCCACCACGAAAATCATGGCGCCATACCAATTCCAGGCCACCTCGGATTCCGCGGTGCTGCAGTCAACTCGCCTCAGCGACAGCTCCATCAGGTTCACGGCGGCGAGCGCACTGGCGAACGGCACGGTCGTGAAGATCACGCCGAGCTATTTCTTCGTCGCCAGCTCCGGCACGACCACCGTCTCCATCACCGGCTACGGCGGCAGCCACGCCGTCAACTTCTCGAGCACCCAGCACCCCTGCTAACGCACCAACAGGGCAACGCACTCCACGTGGTGTGTCATCGGGAAGGCGTCGAACGCACGCAGCGCCTCGAGCCGGTACCCGTGTCCGGCGAAGATCGACACATCACGTGCGAGCGCGGCCGGGTCGCACGCCACATAGACCACCCGCGCGGCGCCTCTGGCCGCGATCGCGTCCACCACCGTCCGGCCGGCGCCCTTGCGCGGCGGGTCCAGCACCACCGTGCGGGGATCGGGGCCCTCGCCGGCGGCGAGCACCGCCTCCACCCGCCCGGCGAACACCCGCACCTGCGGCAGGTCCGCCAGGTTCTCGGCGCCGTCCTCCGCGGCCGGCCGGTAGGACTCCACGGCCATGACCGACCCGGACGGCCCAACCTGCTCGGCGAGCACCGCCGCGAACAGCCCGGCCCCGGTGTACAGGTCCCACGCGGCGTCCCCCGCCGCCAGCCCGGACCAGCCGGCCACGACCTCGGAGTACAGGTCCGCCGCGTCCGGGTGCGCCTGCCAGAACGAGTTCGCCGCCACCCGCCACTCCCGGCGCACGGCGCGCTCGACGGCGACCCCGCCGGCGAGCCCGTCGACCGCGACGTGCGTGTGCGCGGTCGAGTCCACCGCGACCGACAGCTCGGCGCCCGGCGGCCACGACCGGTCCACGACCGCGTCCACGGTGCCGGGCGCGGCGATCGGACAGTCGTCGACCGCCACGATCCGGTGGCTGCGGTGCGCGCGGAACCCTGGCCGGCCGTCGTCGTCGACCGCGAGCCGGGTCCTGGTCCGCCAGTGCAGCGGGCCACCGGGCAGCTCCTCGACCTCGACGTCAAGCTCGATGTGGCCGAGCCGACGGAGCTGCTCGGCCACCACGGTCGCCTTCAACGCGCGCTGCCCGGCCGGCGTGGCGTGCTGCCAGTCGCAGCCACCGCAGCCGCCCGGCACCGCCACCGGGCACGGCGGCTCGACCCGCTCGGGCGCGGCCGTGAGCACCGACACCGCGTCCCCACGGCAGAACGAGCCGCCCCGGTCCTCGGTCACCGCGACGAGCACCCGCTCGCCGGGCAACGTGTGCCGCACGAACACCACGCGGCCGTCGTGCCGCGCCACGCAGTGGCCGCCGTGCGCGACCGGCCCGACCTCGACCTCGAACCGCCTACCGACCCACGAAGAGGTCACCTTTTGCCGTCCTTCTTGTCCGAAAGTCCTCGACGAACCGCACCCGGCGGCAGCTCCTGGCGATCGCGGTACCGGTGGCGCAGCCGCTCGGAGGACGCCAGCTGCCACGGCACGCTCGTCACCATCACGCCCGGCACGAACAGCAACCGCCCCTTGAGCCGCAACGCGCTCTGGTTGTGCAGGAACTGCTCCCACCACCGGCCGACGACGTACTCGGGGATGTACACGCTGATGACGTCGCGCGGGTTGGCGGTACGCACCCGCTTGACGTACTCCAGCACCGGCTTGGTGATCTCCCGGTACGGCGACTCGATGACCTTGAGCGGCACCGAGAAGTCTTCCTTCTCCCACTGCGCGACCAGCACGCGGGTGTCGGACTCGTCCACGTTGACGGTGACCGCCTCCAGCACGTCGGGGCGGGTCGCCCGCGCGTAGGCGAGCGCGCGGCGCGTCGGCAGGTGCAGCTTGGACACCAGCACGATCGCGTGGTTGCGGGACGGCAGCGTCGTCGACTCGCGGTTCAGCTCAGCCGCCCGCAGCTCCTCGGCCACCCGGTCGTAGTGCCGCCGAATCGCGGTCATCAGCAAGAAGATGGCCGCCATGGCCGCGATGGCGATCCACGCGCCGTGCGTGAACTTCGTGATCAGCACGATCACCAGCACGAGCGCGGTCATCACGAGGCCGAACGTGTTGATCGCCTGCGACCGGCGCATGCGCTTGCGCTTGACCTCGTCGGTCTCCGTGCGCAGCAGCCGGTGCCAATGTCGGATCATGCCGCTCTGGCTCAGCACGAACGACACGAACACACCCACGATGTAGAGCTGGATCAGCCGGGTCACCTCGGCGTTGAACGCCACGATCAGCACGATCGCGAACGCGGCGAGGCCGACGATGCCGTTGGAGAACGCGAGCCGGTCGCCGCGGGTGTGCAGCTGGCGGGGCAGGTAGCGGTCCTGCGCGAGGATGGACCCGAGCACCGGGAACCCGTTGAACGCGGTGTTCGCGGCCAGCACCAGGATCAGGCCGGTGAAGAAGATGACGTACCAGATCGCCGGGTCGAAACCGCCGAACACGGCGTTCGCGAGCTGCGCGACCAGCGTCTTCTGCTCGTAGTCGGCCGGTGCGTTGGTCAACTGGCGAGCCGGGTCCTCCGCGATCTTCGCCTTCGTGACCGACGCGAGCAGGACCAGCCCGAGGAACATCACGATCGCGAACACGCCCATCAGCAGCAGCGTGGTCGCCGCGTTCTTCGACTTCGGCTTGCGGAACGCCGGCACGCCGTTGCTGATCGCCTCGACCCCGGTCAGCGCCGCGCTGCCCGAGGAGAACGCCCGCAGCACGAGGAACACCAGCGCGAACCCCGACAGGTGGTCGCCCTCCGCGACCAGCCCGAAGTTCGCGCTCTCGGCCGGAATGTCGTCGCCGAACACGAACGCCCTGGTCACACCCCAGATGACCATCGCGAAGATGCCAACGATGAACGCGTAGGTCGGGAACGCGAAGACGCTCCCCGACTCCCGGATGCCCCGCAGGTTCACCGCGGTCAGCAGGACGATCGCACCGACCGCGAACTCCACCTTGTGCGTCGCGACGAACGGCACGACGGAGCCGATGTTCGCGGCGGCGGACGCAATCGACACCGACACCGTCAGCACGTAGTCCACGAGCAGCGCGCTCGCCACGACGAGCCCCCACTTCGGCCCGTGGTTGACCGTCGCGACCTCGTAGTCACCGCCGCCGGAGGGGTAGGCGTGCACGTTCTGCCGGTAGGACGCGACGACCGCGACCATCAGCAGGACGACCACGAGGGCGATCCACGGGCTGAACACGTACGCGGAGACCCCGGCGACGGACAGCGTCAGCAGGATCTCCTCCGGCGCGTACGCCACGCTGGACATCGCGTCGGAGGCGAAGACCGGCAGCGCGATGCGCTTGGGGAGCAGTGTGTGGGCGAGCCGGTCGGTGCGGAACGGACGTCCGACGACCAACCGCTTCAGCACGGAGGCGAGCTTGGGCACGGAACGGAAGCGTAAGCGGTCCCATCACCTCATTGGATCAGCCACCGGTAGGTTCTTGCCAGCAACACCCGAACTGACCACCGCGACCACCGAGGAGGCGCACTCGTGCACGTGGTGATCATGGGCTGCGGCCGCGTCGGCTCGTCGCTCGCGGCGGCCGTCGAGCGGCTCGGCAACACCGTCGCCGTGATCGACAAGGACGCGCACGCGTTCCGCAGGCTGGGCATCGACTTCCACGGCCAGCAGGTCGTCGGCGGCGGCTTCGACCGGCGGGTGCTGACCGAGGCGGGCATCGAGCGGGCCGGGGCGTTCGCCGCCGTGTCCAGCGGCGACAACTCGAACATCATCTCCGCGCGGGTGGCCCGCGAGACGTTCGGCGTCGAGCACGTCGTCGCGCGGATCTACGACGCGAAGCGCGCCGAGGTGTACGAGCGGCTGGGCATCCCGACCGTCGCCTCCGTGCCGTGGACGACCGACCGGCTGATGCGGACGCTGCTGCCGGACGGCGTCTCGTCGGCGTGGCGGGACCCGACCGGCAAGGTCGCGGTGCTCGAGCTGCCCGTGCACGAGGGCTGGGTCGGCCACACGGTCGCCGAGCTGGAGGGCGCGACGGGCTGCCGGGTGGCGTTCATCATGCGGTTCGGCACCGGCGTGCTGCCGACGGCGAGATCCGTCGTGCAGCACGACGACCAGGTCTACGTGGCGGCGCTGTCCGGCACGGTCAGCGACATCGCCAACGCGGCGGGGCAGTCGCCCGAGGAGGCGTCGTGAGCGGAGCTTGCGGAGCGAACCATCGACACCCAGGACGCCACCGCACCCGCGGAGGGCGCCGGTGGAGCGGAGCCTGCGGAGCGTTCCGGCGCCACGGAGCGGGCGAGGAGGCGTCGTGAGCGGAGCTTGCGGAGCGAACCATCGACACCCAGGACGCCACCGCACCCGCGGAGGGCGCCGGTGGAGCGGAGCCTGCGGAGCGTTCCGGCGCCACGGAGCGGGCGAGGAGGCGTCGTGAGCGGAGCTTGCGGAGCGAACCATCGACACCCAGGACGCCACCGCACCCGCGGAGGGCGCCGGTGGAGCGGAGCCTGCGGAGCGTTCCGGCGCCACGGAGCGGGCGAGGAGGCGTCGTGAGGGTTGCGATCGCGGGTGCCGGCGCCGTTGGCCGGTCGATCGCCGCCGAGCTCGTGGGCGGAGGCCACCAGGTGATGCTCATCGAGCGGCTGGAGAGCCAGTACGAGCCGCACACGGTCGAGCAGGCCGAGTGGGTGCTCGCGGACGCCTGTGAGCTCGCGTCGCTCGAGGACGCCGGCATGCAGCTCTGCGACGTGGTCATCGCGGCCACCGGCGACGACAAGGTCAACCTCGTGGTCGCCCTGCTCGCGAAGACCGTGTTCGCCGTGCGGCGGGTCGTCGCGCGCGTCAACGACCCGGCCAACGAGTGGCTGTTCACCGATGCGTGGGGCGTCGACGTCGCGGTGTCCACGCCACGCATGCTCGCCGCCATGGTCGAGGAGGCGGTGACCGTCGGCGACCTCGTGCAGCTACTCACGCTGCGGCAGGGCCAGGCCAACCTGGTCGAGCTGACGCTGCCGGAGGACACCCCGCTCGCGGGCCGCGCCGTGCGCGAGATCCACCTGCCGAAGGACTCGGCGCTCGTCGTCATCCTGCGCGGCGGTCGCGTGATCGTGCCGCAGCCCGACGACCCCCTCGAAGCGGGCGACGAGCTGCTGTTCGTGGCATCGGCCAACGTCGAGGACGAGATCCGCAGGGCACTCGGCTACTGACCTCGCGCCGCTCAGCGTGCGCACCAGCCCACAGGTTCAAGCATTGCTCCTGACCGGGACCCGAGGTAGCTGATCCGCGCTGGCGTCGCGTGCGGTGCCCGGCTACACTGAATCACATAGACCGATCATGATTCAGTGCTGCGAGGAGTGGCTACGATGACAACGGATGCCGGTGCGCTAGTTGAGCGTGCCCGCGTTGCCGCGGGTCTCAGCCAACGAGCCCTTGCGGACGCGGCTGGTATCTCGCAGCCCACCTTGTCGCGGATCATCTCCGGGGATCGGGTGGCGAAAATGCCGGAGGTCGTGGCGATCGCATGGGCAACCGGACATACGGTCGCCCAACTCACCGCGACTGGGACAGTGGCCGACCGGGTGCAGTGCGCGGCGCGAGCCACTAACGACTCCGGCATGGACGGCATGCGCGAGGCGCTGCTGCACTTTTTGGAATTGGACGACTACCTGGAAGACCAGGCCATTCCCGCCACGATCTGACGCGGAGAGAAGACCTTGAACGCCGAGACCGAGGGGCACACCGCCGCTGCGCGGTTCCGCCAAGAGCACCACTTGGGCGTGCAGCCGTTGGGTGATCTCGTGGCGATCATCGAGCAGGCAACCGGGATCGACGTGGCCGTACTCGATGTCGGCCCGGACGAACACGGCCTGACGATGCGAGACCCGGCGCGCGACGCCGTGTTCATCGGCGTCGCGCGCACCCCGAACCCGATGCGACAACGCAGCACGCTCGCCCACGAACTAGGCCACGTGCTGTTCGAGGACTGGCCGGACGGCGGTACGGGCAACTTGAGCGACCGCAGCCCGGCGGAGATTCGAGCCGACGCCTTCGCTCGGCACCTGCTCGTACCGGTCGAGGGCTTGCGTGAGTTCCTCGGGAACCGGGAGTTCGTGACCCAATCCACCCTCTCTGGGATCGTTCAGCGATTCCTGGTGTCACCCCAGATTGCCGCCATCGCGCTGCACCAAGCCAATTTCATCGATAACGACATCAAGCAGGAGTGGATGGCGCTGACGGCGCCACAATTGGCTGCCCGGTTCGGGTGGAGCGATCAGTACCGCGCGTTGCGGGCCGACTCCGATCAGCGGAGGGCACCGCAACAGTTGCTCGCCCGCGCGATCAAGGGCTACGCGGAGGCGGTGCTGTCTGCACAGGCCATCGCCACCTTGCGCGGCATTACCTTGGAGGCCGCCGAGGCGGACCTGCGCGAGGCAGGTGTCGTGCCCGCCGAGCGGGCGGTCGCGTGGGCTGATCCCACCGAACTGCCCGACGTGCACGTAGACCTAGCGGCTCTGGACGAGGACCTCAACGCGCCAGACGACGACGGCCAGGTCACGGCGGCGGAGAGAGATTCGGGATGAGTCGCCGGCCGATCATCGACGCCGGACCCGGTCTGAACTTCCTCACTATCAACAAAGAACGCCTTCTCATCGATGTCCTTGGGCCGCTCAGCACCCCGGAGACCGTACAAGACGAGGTACTCCGCAAGGCCCGGCAGGATGGGCGCTTCCGCGCCGCCGCAACAGTCTGGCGAAAGCTGACACCCAAGTGGGTGCAGATACTTTCCGATGACCAAACACCCGAACTCGCGGCAGTCGTCCACCGGATCACCCAACAACCCATGGCAGAGCGGCTGAAACACCCGAAAGACCTTGGCGAGACAATGGTCATCGCGCACGCGGTCGTCGCCGCCGAATCCGGCGAGACAGTGATCGTGCTCATTGATGACGGGTCAGGGGCACAGATTGCCACCTCGGAGATCAACCGACTCAGACGGCTCAGGACCAGCGGTCACGCCGTAGGGTCGATCAGACTAGCGAGCACGCTGACAGTCCTGGAGCGCGCAGCACGCGGACAGCACATCCCAGACAAGGCCACGATGCGTGGCATCTACGAACGGCTGCGCGGTCTCGATGATGGCCTACCGCCGATCGAGAACACCAACCTCCTGTCACCTGCCCGCTGGTCCTGATCAGGTAGCGGTATGCGCCCCCTGGCGACGGCGCACAGCCCTCTGGTACTACGCCGTCTCACCCGAGTACTTGGCTCGGAGGCGTTCCTCGACCTCGCGGTCGGTCTCGCCCGCGTCCTCCTCCAGCTTGCGCACCCGATGGCCCGCGCTGCGCACGGCCCACACGGTGACGACCAGCGCGATCGCGGTCAGCGGATAACCCATGGCGAGGCGGGCGAAGGCGAGCCAGCCGGTCTGGTCCTCGTCGTAGAGCCAGCGCTGCACGATGAAGCGGGCCGCGAACACGGCGACCCAGGTGAGCGTGGCGATGTTGTAGGCGCGAACGGCCTTGCGGTCGGACCGCCAGCCCATGCCGTGCCCGTTGAGGAACGACCAGATCACCCCGACGAGCGGCCAGCGCACCAGGATCGACGCGAAGAACACGCTGCCGTAGATCAGGCTCGCCCAGATGCCGAACAGGAAGAAGCCCTTGGCCGAGCCGGTGCGGTAGGCGATGAACGCCGCGATCCCGACCCCGAAGAACCCGGAGATCGCGGGCTGCAGCGGCTCCTTGCGCACCACCCGGACGACGGTGATCAGCAGCGCGCTGCCGAGCGAGGCCCAGATCGCCGGCGCCAGGCCGAAGAACGAGTTGATCAACACGAACACGAGGACCGGGACGGACGAGTAGATCAGGCCGCTGATGCCGCCCATCTGCTCGAGAAGCGTCTGCGGCGGCTCCTCCTTGGTGTCGGAGGTAACCGCGGGGTCCTTGCCAGGTTCAGTCATGTAGCCGTCTGCAACTCGTAGTAGGGGTTGTAGAGCACCTTGTGGCCGTCCCGCATCGCGATCCGACCCTGTGCCTTGATCGTGCGGCCCGGCTCGATGCCCGGGATCCGACGACGACCGAGCCAGACTAGTGTCACGCCCTCGGTCCCGTCGAACAGCTCCGCCTCGAGTGTCGCCACCGCGTCTCTCGGGCTCAGCTCCACACTGCGCAGCCGGCCGAGCACGGTGACCTCGTCGCCGGACCGGCAGTCGCAGGCCCTGCGGGCGCCGAGCGCCTCCGCGTTCTCGGAGAGGTCGTCCGCGTCGAGCTCGTCAATATCGCTCGTCAGCCTCTTGACCAAACGGCGAAAGGGGCCCTTTCGCTCCCCACTTTCCCGAGGGGCTTCGGTGCCCATGGCGCGCTCCTGTTACTTGGGGCCGGCCCCGACTCCGGCCCGAACAAATCAAGCGTAACCACGTGAAGCAGGACCTGGTGGAGGATCACGCTCGTGAATGTTGTCGAACCGGGGTCCGCCGGGGTCGCGGTCCTTCTCCCCGGCACTGGCTCGGACGAGAAGTTCGTGCGATCCGTGTTCGAGGTGCCGCTTGCCGCCGTGAGCGTACGCACGGTCGCGCCGGCGCCCGTACCAGGGCCGATGCTCGCGGAACGGTACCTCGCCGCCCTCGACGCGGCGGCCGCCGACGGCCCCGTCCTGGCCGGTGGCATCTCCTTCGGTGCACACCTCGCGACCGAGTGGGCGCTACGCAACCGTGACCGTTGTGCCGGCCTTGTGCTTGCCCTTCCGGGCTGGCACGGCACGCCCGGAGAAGCCCCCGGCGCCGTCTCGGCCAGGTTCGCGGCCGACTCGGTCCGTTCCGCCGGGGTGGCCGCCGCCCTTGCCGCCGCGACCGAGGGGGTGCCGCCGTGGCTGGCCGACGAGCTGACCCGCTCGTGGCTCGGCTACGGCGACGGGCTGGCGGAGTCCCTCGAGGCCGCCGCCGGCCGTGCCGCGCCGTCGCTTGCCGACCTGGCGACCCTCGACGTGCCGGTGGGCATCGCGAGCTGCGTCGACGACCCCGTCCACCCACCCGAGGTGGCCCGCGAGTGGGCGACGGCACTGCCGAAGGCGTCGGTACGCACAACCCGGCTCGCGATCGTGGGCACGGACCCCGAGGCGCTCGGCCGTGCCGCGGTGCTGGCGTGGCTCACCGCGGGCGGACGCCCCGGCCCAGCCGGGTGACCGAGCCGGCTGTCAGCTCTCCTGCTGTTGCGCGATGTGCTGCGCGATGGCGGGCGGCAGCTCGATCGGCAGCGGGGTACGCACCGGCATCGGCTGCGTGCCACGCACCACCACGGAGCCGCGCACCAGGTCGTACAGCGCGTGCGCGCTCTGGTCCGCCAGGTCCGGCGGGCCGGCCACGACGCCGCGCAGCATCCAGCGCGGCCCGTCCACCCCGACGAACCGGAGCGACACCTCGCCGAGCGCGGCCACCAGCTCCTGACCCCACTCACCCGAGGTGCTGCGCACCTTGGCGCCGTCGCCGCGCAACTGGTCCGCCAGCTCGCCGCACACCTCGCGCCACAGACCGCCCGACCCCGGCGCCGCGTACGCGTTGACGGTGAGCTGGCCCGCCGGCGTGACCACGTGCACCGCACGCACCCCACCGTTCGGGTCCATCTCGACCTGCAGCTGCGCACCGTCCGGCACGGGCAGGCGCACCGAGCCGAGGTCGAGGCGGTTCACGCCGTCGGCCGGCTCGTCCGCCTCGTCGTGCGGACCGGCGTTGTCGAAGAGGTCGCCCTCGAACTCCGAGTCGTGGTCCGACTCGTACTCATCGCTCTCGAGAGCCGGGTCGGGATCCCGATCCGTCCGGCGACGTCGCCCGAACAGTCCCACTGCTTCTCAGCCCTCCACCGGGGTCAGCACCGCGTGTCCGCCGGTCGACCCGTAGCCGCCGGCCCCGCGCTGCGAGTCGGTGAGCTCGGACACCTCACGGAACACCGCGTGCTCGACGCGCTGCACAACCAACTGGGCGATCCGGTCGCCGCGCCGCAACTCGATCGGCTCCCGCAGGTCGTGGTTGATCAGACAGATCCTGATCTCGCCACGGTAGCCGGAGTCGATCGTGCCCGGCGTGTTCACCACGCTCAGCCCGACCCGCGCCGCGAGGCCCGACCTCGGGTGCACGAACGCCGCGAAACCGTCCGGCAGCGCGATGGCCACCCCGGTCCCGACGACCGTGCGTTCCCCCGGCGCGATCACCACGTCGGCGGTCGTCACGAGATCGGCTCCGGCGTCCCCCGGCGTCGCGTAGGACGGCACGGGCACGCCGGGATCGAGACGAGTGAGCAGGACCTCCACGCTGGGCACGAGCGGCGAGACTACTCTGATCCCGTGACCGACACTCCACGCGGTGCGGCCGCGCAGGCACCGGCCGAGCGCACCCCGGCGGGCACGCCGGTCCACCGAGAACGGCTCTACGTCACCTGGTACTGGTGGCTGCTGCCGATGCTGGCCGGCGGGCTGCTCGCCGCCGAGGTCCACCTCGGTTATCCGGGCGTGCGCGCATGGCTGCCCTACGTCCTGCTGCTGCCGCTCACCGCCGTGCTGATCTGGCGAGCCGGCCGGATGCCGGTGCGGATCGAGGGCGGCGAGCTGCACGTCGGCACGGCGCACCTGCCGCTCGAGTTCGTCGGCGAGGTCCAGGTGATCGGCGCCAAGGACAAGCGCAAGGTGCTCGGACCGCACCTCGACCCGGCGGCGCACGTGCTGCACCGCGGCTGGGTCGGTCCGGTCGTGCGGGCACGGGTCACCGACCCGGCGGACCCGCACCCGTACTGGGTGTTCAGCACCCGCCACCCGGAGCGGGTCGCGGAGCTGCTTCGCGACAGTGAGGGTTGTTCACAACTCCGACCGGGAGGGTAGGCCGCCGTGCGTCTAGCGAGGGTGCTGGTCATGTTCCGGCCCAGCGAGGGTAGGCCGGAGGTCTGCCCGAGTGGCCGGAGGCGCAGCCCACCTGCCTGACCCGGCCACTGACCCATGACCAGCGCCCTCGCTGCACGGCGGTCTGCCCGAGCGGTCGGACACGCAACCACCTCAACAACCCAGCCACGCACCCCGTTGTGAACAACCCTCTTTGAATAGGCAGGGGTAACGACGGAGAGGGCCTGTCGCCCAGTAGGCGACAGGCCCTCTCCGTGTGTCACGCCCCCGCGTGCCGCGCCGGTCAGGCGCAGTCGCGGCAGATCGGCTGTCCCCTCATCTCCTCCGCAAGCCTGCTGCGGTGATGCACCAGGAAGCATTTGGAGCAGGTGAACTCGTCGGCCTGCTTAGGCACCACTCGGACCGTCAGGTCCTCGCCGGACAGGCCGGACAGGTCCGCACCGGGCAGCTCGAAGCTCTCCGCGGTCTCGGACTCGTCCACATCGACGACCCCGGACTGGTTCTCGTTTCGACGTGCTTTCAGCTCTTCGAGCGAGTCCTCGGCGAGATCGTCGGCCTCGTTGCGGCGTGGCGCATCGTAATCGGTGGCCATGGTCATGCACCCCCACTTCAGGATGTGTTCGCGCGCTGGTCAACGTTCAGGCGCTCCAGTTTGTGCCCGCCAACTTGAGTGACGGAGGTCTCGCACGTCGCGCCAGATACTTCGGCGCCCATCGGAATCGATTCGCTTGTCATGTTCGACGACTGGAGCGGGCAGAGGGTAGCCCATGAAACGAGAGCTTTCCAGCAGGTCACCCGTTCGGGTGTGTCCGGCGCACTGAAGATCCACTTTTGCCCGGCCCGGCGAAACGACGGCGGGATGCTGAGCAACCCGACGTCACCCTGAGCGTCTATCTGTACGCGGGACGCGGTCGTGACCCTCACAGGGCTCGATCCCGACACGATACGTCTACAGTGCCGGGCCGAACCCGCCGATAAGAGCTGAAACGCCTAGGCTGATCAGCAACGAATAACTGGGTGGGAACGCGGCTCTAGGGGTTGGCGATCCGAGGGAGGCGGAGCAGTGGCGGCCGGGAACGTCATGCGGAACGGTCAGCGCTATCGGAAGCGCCGGCCCTTGCCTGCGTTCCTGCTGATTCTCGTGCTGGGGGTCGCGGCCACGGTCGTCTGGCTCAAGGTCATGACCACCGACGAGGAGGTCCACGGCGCCGCGCACTGCGACCCGCCGAGCGCCACCGCGAAGGGTAAGACCACCCCGCCGCCAACGCTCGGCAAGGCGCTCGAGCCCGCCGCGCTGGACCGGACCACGCCGATGGCGCCCTCCGGGGCACTCGTTCGGGTGGTCAACGCCGGCAGCCAACGGGGGCAGGCG
>Ga0193716_1000856_pt1 | contig 18195 bp, 12 predicted proteins | sample U2c1metaG_FD_145901 | JGI IMG/M metagenome (GOLD analysis project Ga0193716, IMG submission 145901) | Soil microbial communities from a riparian zone of the East river system, Colorado, United States - U2c1 | ecosystem: Environmental > Terrestrial > Soil > Riparian zone | place: USA: East River...
AACGGCGGGGACGAGGGCGGGGACGACGGCGGCGACGAGGGAGGCGAAGAGGGTGGAGACGACGGCGGAGTGGACGGTGGCGTCGACGGTGGGGTGGACGGTGGCGTAGAGGGAGGAGTGGACGGAGGCGTAGAGGGAGGAGTGGACGGAGGGTACGACGGCGGCGACCACGGCGGGAAGATCACGATCGGTGGGATCGGAATCGGGATGAACGGCGGCAGTTGCGGAATGACCGGGGCCGGAGGAACATCCGCCGGCGGCGGCGGCACCTCGACGGGCTGCTCGATCGGCGGCCCGGCAGGCGCATTGTCGACGACGGGCCCGTTGTTGGTCCGCGGGCTGATGTACGGCTTGAGCGCGGGAGGGGCCGGCGGCGGGGTCAGGACGGCGACCGGCTGGGCCACCGGGTCGGGTTCGTGTGGAACCGGAGGCAGATAGCGGCCAGGCACCGTGTCGGACTGAACCGGGGGCGACGCCAGATCGCTCGTCGACGCCGCAGGCCGGACGTTGATCGCGACGGTGACCGCCAACGTCGCGAAGCTGACGATGAGGAACGCAACCGCGCTGCCCATCAAGATCATTCGCTGATGCACCGGCGCGACCACTTCGGTGTACGTCGTCGCGTCGTCGTCGTGCTCAGGGATCAGCTCGCTGAGCGGATCCATCGGCATCTCGTAGGGGGCGTCGTCGTAACCGCCCATCTCGATCGGCAGCGGGTCGGGATCGGCCATCGAATAGGCCAGCTGCGGCTCGGCTGCCGCGCGCAGCCCGGTGACCGCATCGGCGGCCGGGCTCACCACGGGCGCCAGCTGCGTCGCCGGCGCCGCGGCTGGCGCCAACTGCGTGGCCGGGCCCGCCGGGTCGACGAGGGCCCAACCCACGGTCTTCGCTGCTCCCCTGGCGATCGCGAAACTCGCATCGGTGGGCAGTTCCACCGGCACCGGCGACTGCTCCCGGATGCCCGCGGCGACGGACTCGAGGTCCTCGCGATTCGACACGAGCATCACCTTGACGGGCGCTTGCGGCTGCGCTCCCATCCCCGCCAGCACCGCAGCGCACGCAGCGGCGGCACCTGCGGCGCCGATGGGCGCGGACGCGAGCACTGCAGCGGGCATGGAGTCTTCGCCGACCGTGGTCAGCGTTGCGGTGTCGTCGTCGACCAGCAGTAGCGCGGCGTCGGCGTCGGTGCTGCGGACCAGAGCCGTGGCCGCCTCGACCTCGGAGACCACCTCGACGTTCTCGACTCCGGCGCGCAGCAGCATCTGGCGCAGGGTGTCGGCTTGCAGTGGGTCGGGGAAGGACAGCCGCGTCGCGGAGAGCCGGTTGCCCGAATCAGTCACCGCACGGTAGGTGCCGACGATGGTGTCCGCCAGGTCGGTCGTCGCGGCGTTGTTGGGCAGGTCGAGGGCATATTCGTCGAACACCTGGCCACTAGGTGTGCCGATCATCGCCAATCGGGCGACCGGGCCGGTCACCGCGACCCCGAGGACTACGTCCACAGGACTACTCCTTACTCAGGACCTACCCATCCGTATGGGTATTCGCTCACCGCCCTGCAACCGTTACCCAACGTCCCAATTCGACCCCGGCCACGCTATCGCAGATCCTTGGAACATCCTTGGCGTCGCCTTGTGCACCCGGCCGAAAATGGGAACAGTAAGTGACGTGAGCGAACATCAGGACGCAGCCACGGCCCAGGTGGCGACCGTGGCCGTGCCCGGCGCGGCCAGCGTCGGCTACGTCCCCACCCGCACCAACCGGGTGCGCGACGGACTCGCCGTGGCACTGCTCGTCGTCGCCCTGCTGCTCCCGTGGAGCATCGTCTTCGGGGTCGGCGTGCCCGGCAGCAACGGCCTCCTGTTCGTGCCCGTCGCCGTGGTGACGCTGCTCGCCGTCGTCGCCGCGCTCGCACCGCACGTCGGACCGTTGCGACTCACCGCGCCGCAGCCCACCCTCGGCCGCACCATCCGCGTCCGGTTCCTGCTCACCATCCCGTACGTACTCTGCGTGCTCGGGTTCATCGGGTTCCACATCGTGGAGACCATCCGCTTCGGCGGGACCGGTGCCGTGCCGCCGGGCGCGGGGCCTGGCATCTGGCTCGGCGTCGCGGGCGCATTGCTCGCCGCGCAGCCGCCGATCACCAGTATCACCATCGAGGACAACGGTTTTCGCCGCTGGTATGCGGTAACCCGGCTCATCGGCGTGGCCTCGATCGTGCTCGCGGCGTGGGCCGTGGTGTTCAACCTGTTCTGGCGACTGCGCTATCTGTTCGTCACCACGGGGACCATCGCCGGCCACGACGTCGCGGTCGTGGTCACGACCCTGCTGTACGGCGGGGTGGCGATGGTCGCGTTACTCATCGGATCGGCCTGGCTGCTGCAGAAGACGGCTGCGGCCCGGCTCGCGACGACGGCGCTGGGCGTCTCGGCCGGAATCGCGGGCGTGCTGGTGTGGGTCTTGAGCGTCGGGCGCGACGTCGACGCCTTCCACGGCATCGCCGAGAACACGTCGACCGCGGCCGTCGGGTACGAGGGCTACCTGGCCTGGGCCGCAGCGGCGGCGATCGTGGCGCCGACGACGCTGTACGCCGTCTTCCTCGTCAAGCCGCCGACCATGGCCGTCTACCGCGGGGCAGCGGTGAAGTGCTTGACGCTCATTGCCTTTTGGACGTTCGCGGCGGCGGGACTGCGCGTCACCGACTTCCTCATCGCATTGACGCTGGACCTGCCGCGGTCCCTGTACGACAGCTTCGCGCTGATGGCGTTCAACGTCGTCACCGGATGCATCGCGGTGTGGCTGCAACGCCAGCTCGCCAAGGGTGGACTGTCATCGGTCGTCATCGCCGCGTTCAGCGGTTCGCTGTTCGTCTTCACCGCCGCGCAGCTGGTCATCGGCGTCGCGCTCGCCCCGCGGTACGCCGACCCGACACCGCGCAGCCCCGACGCCATCTACGGCAACGACCTGGCTCAGCAGATCACCAGCATGTTCGACGTCGTGATCTGCGTGCTGAGCCTGGCCATCCTGGTCGCCGTCGTCGTCACAGGACCGTTGGCGGGCTACCTGACGCGGCGCCGCGCACCTCGCAAGACCGCCCCGGCGCCCGTCGAGCCGCCGACGGCCGTGGTGCCGCGGCCGCAGCAGACCACCATGCCGAAGATCGTTCGGCTCAAACAGGATTCAACGACTGTGCTCGCCCCACCCACGCAGGTCGTGCCGACCACGGAGGTACCGGTCGCCACGACTGCCCTGCGGATTCAGCGGCGGCCGGAGTCGACGTCACGTCATGCGGCTCCCGATGGACCGACGGTGCCGGCCAAACGCCCGTTCGCCGCAGGGGCTCCCTCGGAACCTCTCCCCGAGACTCGCGATCCCGGCGAGCCCGGAGACTAGTACCTCTGCGGCCCGTCAACATTTGATGACGACTCTGGCAAGACACCCATGCCACTGAGGCCGGACCCACTACGGGCAGAAGTGCAGCAGCCCCAAAGGCCCTGAGACGCAACCACCACCGCCATACCCGCCGTACCCGCCGTAGCCATAGTCCGGCGGAGGCGGCGCCCACCCCGGTCCGCCGCCCCAGCCGCCGCGGCCTCCGTCCCAGCCGCCCGGCCGCCATGGGCCGCCCGGCCCGTGGCCCCAGCCCCGGTCCTGCGCGAATCCCGCCGACGATAGGACGGGAGATGGTGCTGCGTTCGCCACGCCAGAGCCGATGCCGAGGGCAGCGAGCCCAAGTGATCCGGCGATGACGGTTCCTGCTGCGATGGTCTTCAAGTGAGTCATGCGAAACCCTGCGATTCTCGTCTGGCAATCGAGGACCCTGAGCAGTTCATTCGGCCCAAAGTCGTTCCCGGAGAAGGAAAGACGATTCCTCTCCTGCGATCGACGGTACGCCGGAGTGGTTATGAACGGGCTGTGCAGACGATATGCGTTTCACAGGCCCGGAGGCCGTGCCGCTACTGCGGGTATTGCGGCTCGTGGAAGCGGTTGATGATCGGAATGCGCTCGATGATCCGGTCGCGGAGCCGCGGTTGCGGGGGCGGCGACGGTACGTAGGCGGGTGGCGGCACGTACGCGGGCGGCGGAACGTAGGCCGGCACGGGTGGCACGTAGACGGGCGCAGGCGCCGCGGCGGGCGGTTGGTACACCGGTGCGGCCTCGGGTTGGGGCGCCGCCGGTTTGGCCACCACGATCGTCTGCGCCACTGCTGCGGCTGCCTGTCGCAGGGACGGGGCAGGCCGCTGAGTCGACGGTGCTGCGGGGGCCGCGGCGTTGACGTTCTGAGGTTCCTCCATCGCCGAATCCGGCGCGGGTCGGATGCCGACCGCGACCGACAGCGAGACGAGGAACGTCAGCACGGCGGCACACAGGACGGCCGACAACACGCCGACTCTGGACGTGACAACCGGCGCCACCCACGCGATTGGCGCCTCGGCTTCGTTGACCTCGCGGGCCGCTGCCAATGCCGTGCCGCGGGCCAGTGCCAGATCGGCCTGTGCGGCGGAGAAGACCTGCGCGTCGGAGATCGCCTCGAACGAGGACACGATCCCCTCGACGTCATCCGAACCGACGACGAAGACCGCGTTGGGGGGCCGGTCGGTGGAATCCAGCAGCGCGATCGCGCCGCTGGTCGGCTCGAGTTCGTCGTCGCCGTCCAGTGGCCGGTCGATGCGATCGACCTTGACGTCGCCGGCGTGCACGCGCGCGAGGAGTGCCACGTCGGGCTCGACGACGCAGACGGCGACGTCGTCGTACTCGGTGATCTCGGCGATGCCGAATGCCAACGCCCCGGCGGCGTCGGTGTCCGGGACGACGACGACGTTGCGCACCCCACGATCGGCCAGGGCGTCCAGCACGGCGCCCGCCGACACCGCGGCCTCATTGCTCCAGGTCACGCCGACCGCATGCACCCGATTCTCGGCGACGACGTCCCGGTTCAGGAGGACGTCGAGTAGGAAGTCGGCGTCCAGTCCCCCGACGAGGAACTCCCCGCGGTCGATGCGCACACCCTCGCCGGTCGCGCCCTCGACGAGCACCCAGCGCACCGAGGTAGACGTCACCGACAGACCAACCACCAGGTCCATGTGCACGCCCCCGATCCGTCTTCACTCACTGCCAGGTTACCGATGCACGCAAGGTTTGCATGGTGGGTAACCCCCACATGAACAACGCATTCAGGTCCGCCCGAACAGCACTTCGGCGGTTGGATGGATCCGAAGGACCCTCACGGCATAGGAATGAGTAATGCAATGACCGCGGTGACCGCGACCTGGCGCTCGACCGACCTGAGCCCGTTGAGCGACGACACGCTCGCCCAGCTGGACGGCTGGTGGCGAGCTGCGAACTACCTGTCGGTAGGCCAGATCTACCTGCTCGACAACCCGCTCCTGCGGACACCGCTGTCGCGCGAGGACGTGAAACCACGCCTGCTCGGCCACTGGGGGACCACACCAGGTCTGAACTTCATCTACGCGCACCTGAACCGGGCGATCAAGGACCGCGAACAGTCGACGATCTACGTCACCGGTCCCGGGCACGGCGGTCCCGGCCTGGTCGCCAACGCCTACCTCGACGGCACCTACTCGGAGATCTACTCCGACATCACCCAAGACGCCGAGGGCCTGCGCCGTCTGTTCCGACAGTTTTCCTTCCCGGGCGGCATACCGTCGCACGTCGCTCCCGAGACGCCAGGCTCGATCCACGAAGGCGGTGAGCTGGGCTACGCGCTCTCACACGCCTACGGTGCCGCGTTCGACAATCCCGACCTGCTGGTGGCCGCGGTGGTCGGCGACGGTGAGGCGGAGACCGGAGCACTCGCGACCAGCTGGCACTCCAACAAGTTCACCAACCGCGCCAACGACGGCGTCGTCCTGCCGATCCTGCACCTCAATGGCTACAAGATCGCGAATCCGACCGTCCTGGACCGTATTCCGACAGAAGACCTGCACAGCCTGATGCTCGGCTACGGCCACAACCCGTACTTCTTCGAAGCACTCGACCACGCCGACCCGGCCGACGCGCACCGTGCCTTCGCGGTGCTGCTCGACACCGTGCTCAACGAGATCGCCGAGATCAAGGCTTCCCCCGACGTCGACGGGGAGTTGACCCGCTGGCCGATGATCGTCTTCCGCTCCCCCAAGGGCTGGACCGGACCCGCTTACATCGACGGCAAGAAGACCACCGGATCCTGGCGCGCACACCAGGTTCCGCTCGCCAACGCCCGCGACACGCCCGAACATCTGCAGGTGCTCGCCGACTGGCTGGCGTCCTACCGCGCCGAGGAACTGTTCGATGCAGACGGCAAGCTCGACCCGAGGATCGCCGCGCTCGCACCGTCGGGCCATCTCCGGATGAGCGACAATCCGCATACCAACGGCGGCCAACTGCTGAAGGATCTGCGGCTGCCCGACTTCCGCAAGTACGCCGTCGACGTTCCCGCACCGGGCGCGACGATCGCCGAATCCACCAGGGTGCTTGGCAATTGGCTCACCGATGTCGTGCGGCTCAACCCGCACAACTTTCGGATCTTCGGTCCCGACGAGACAGCGTCGAACCGCCTTCAGGGGGTCTACGACGTGACCGACAAGCAATGGAATGCCGAGTTCTTCGACCCCGAGGTCGACGAGCACCTCGCTCGCGCCGGCCGCGTCATGGAGATGCTGTCCGAGCACCAGTGCCAGGGATGGCTCGAGGGATACCTGCTCACCGGGCGGCACGGCCTGTTCAACTGCTACGAGGCGTTCATCCACATCATCGATTCGATGTTCAACCAGCATGCAAAGTGGCTCAAGGTCACCAACCACATTCCGTGGAGACGACCGGTCGCCAGTCTGAACTACCTTCTGTCCAGCCATGTCTGGCGTCAGGACCACAACGGCTTCAGCCACCAGGACCCCGGCTTCATCGACCACGTGGTGAACAAGCGCGCCGAGGTCGTCCGCGTCTACCTCCCGCCGGACGCGAACACGCTGCTGTCCACCTACGACCACTGCCTACGCTCGCGCCAGTACGTCAACGTCGTGGTGGCAGGCAAGCAACCGAGCCCGAACTTCCTGACCATGGAGGAGGCGATCGCACACTGCACGCGAGGGCTCGGCATCTGGGAGTGGGCGGGCAATGAGGTGCTCGGCAAGGATCCGGACGTCGTCATCGCGACGTGTGGCGACGTGCCGACACTGGAAGGCCTCGCGGCCGTCGACCTACTGCGGAAGAACCTGCCCGACTTGAGAATTCGCTTCATCAACGTCGTGGACCTGATGCGGCTGCAGGACGAGACGGAACACCCACACGGCCTGTCCAACCGCGAATTCGACATGCTCTTCACCCGCGACAAGCCGGTGATCTTCGCCTACCACGGCTATCCGTGGCTGATCCACCGCCTCACGTATCGCCGCGCCGGCAACGAGAACCTGCACGTGCGCGGGTACAAGGAGGAAGGCACCACCACGACGCCGTTCGACATGGTGATGCTCAACGACCTCGACCGCTACCACCTGGTGATCGACGTGATCGACCGGGTGCCGTTCCTCCAGTCGACGTGCGCGACCCTGCGCCAGCAGATGGTGGACAAGAGGATCGAGGCCCGCGAGTACACCCGCGAGCACGGCGACGACATCCCCGAGGTGCGCGACTGGATGTGGCCCGCCGCACACGGCGCCACGTTCACGTCGAGTGTCGCCGCGACAGTCTCGACGGCAGGTGACAACGAGTAGAAGGCATACTCCAACGGTGACTGCTCTCGAGTACTCGGATTCCCTTTTCATCTCGGTCGAACCGGACCAGCTTTACGCGATGGTGTCGGACGTGACCAGGACGGGCGAGTGGAGCCCGATCTGCAAGTCGTGCGAGTGGGATGAGGGCGCCGGTCCCGTCGTCGGCGCCTGGTTCACCGGCCACAACGAAACCCCGGAGCGGACCTGGGAGGCCCGGTGCCAGGTGGTGGCCGCCGATCCCGGCCGGGAGTTCGCGTGGGAGGTCAACAAGGGCTGGGCGCGCTGGGGGTTCACCTTGGAACCCACCGACGGCGGCACCCGTCTGACCGAGTCGTGGGCATTTCTTCCTCGCGGTATCGCTGGGTTTCAGAAGAGGTTCGGCGACGAGGCCGATACCCAGGTCGCCGAACGCAGTGCGGCGGCGCACCACGGCATTCCGGTAACGCTCGCGGCAATCAAGAAGGCCGCCGAATCCGGATAGCCGGAGTTACGGCGCGGTACGCCTGCGGACGGTGATCGAGGGCACCTGCGCCAGGCTTTGCCCCACGACGCAGTAGCGCTCCGTCAGCTCGGCCAGCTTGGCCAGCGTCGCGTCGTCGGCATCGGTCTGCACCTCGGCGACGATGCCGACCTCCTGCACACCGACGGGTACGTCGCGGGACACACCCAAGGTGCCGCGGGCATCGAAAATCCCGGTGGCGCGCAATTCTGCGCTGGCGATGTCGATGCCCATGGCGGTGGCCACGCTGCGCATCGTCACCCCGGCGCAGCCCAGCAGGGCCTGCAACAACATGTCACCGGAGCACGCGTCGCTTCCGTCCCCGCCGGTGGCCGGATGCAGACCGGCACGGATCGGGGCGGCCCACGTCTGGACCGACGCCGTGACGGGTTTCGCCTCGAATGACGCTTCGGCTTCGATCGGGGTGCGCGCGCTGGCCGGGTCGTCGCGATACTGCTGCTTGAGCGGCTTCTGCAATTCCCGAAGCGTGGCTGCGTCCATTCGGCCATTTTGGCACCCAATGCCTGAGAGCCCGGACGAAGGGGGCGTCCGGGCTCTCAGGGGGCTTTGGGTGGGGCTTACTTGTGGTTCTGGTGGTGATGATGCACCGAGGTGCCGGGCTGAGGCGTGTTGGCCTGGTGCGGGAACGCGGGGTGCTGGGCCGGTGCGCTGGTGGCCGGGCCGTTGTAGCGGACCGAGGTCTCGGCGTGGCTGGCGGTGGCCGTACCCAGGGCGATCAGGGCGGGAGCGGCGAGCAGAGCGGCGGTGGCGGCGACCCGGCGGGTGATGGTGTTCATGTGAATCTCCTTGTGTGAGTAGTCTTTTGAGTTTCTCTGCCGGTGTTTTCCGGCGATGAGACAACTATGTCGCACACTCAAGGAGATGTATGTCCGCTGACCAGCCACTACACCGGATGAAAGGCGTGTCCCCCGATCAGGGGACGCGAGGTGGACGGATGGCAATCGCGTGGGTGGATCCTGCCACCTCCGGTCGCGATTGCCTCCTTGAACAGGTCTTTGTGTGACATTCTGTGCGGGTGTCCGCGGGGGGCCCGCCTTCGGGGGTTGTGACGTTCTTGTTCACCGATATCGAGGGTTCGACCCGTCGGTGGGAATCCGATGCTGCTGCGATGGGGTCGGCGCTCGTCGTGCACGACGAGGTTCTGCGCACCGCAATTGAGTCGCACGGCGGTTTTCTGTTCAGTCACACCGGCGACGGGGTCGTCGCCGCGTTCGCATCGCCGAAGGCGGCCATCGACGCCGCGGTCGCTGCTCAGCAGAGGTTGGAGTTGCCAGTCCGGATGGGACTAGCGACCGGCGAGGCCGAGCTTCGAGACGGCGACTACTTCGGCACCGTACTCAACCGCGCCGCACGGGTAATGGCCGCTGGACATGGCGGTCAGATCCTGCTGGCCGACTCCACGGCAGGACTGCTCAGCGGAGTGGAGCTGGCAGATCTGGGGCCGCGGCGGCTGCGAGACCTCCCGATCCCGATCAGGGTATTTCAGCTGCATACGCCGGGACTGCGGACGGACTTCCCGCCGCTACGGACACTCGAGGTGAATCCGGGGAACCTGCGGCCCGCGGCCACCAGCTTGGTGGGCCGCGAGTCCGAGGTCGCCGAGATCGAGGCGGAATTGCGGAATCATCGGCTGGTGACGTTGACCGGGGTGGGCGGAGTCGGCAAAACGCGGCTTGCGACCGAGGTAGCGACGCGTCTCGTTGATGAATTCCCCGACGGTGCATGGGTTTTCGAGTTGGCCACAGTCGCCAATCCGGCGGCTGTGCCCGATGCGGTGGCGGCCGTGTTGGGCATAACGCAGCAGCCTGGGAAGACCGTGAGCGAATCCGTCGCCGCCACGCTTGAGGGCAGGGTCCGGTTGTTGGTGTTCGACAACTGCGAGCATGTGCTCGACGCAGCGGCGGATCTAGTGGAGGCCATCCTCGCGCAGTCCGCAACGGTGACGATCCTAGCCACCAGCCGTGAGGGACTGGGTGTCGCGCGTGAGCAGATATGGCCGGTGAAGTCGCTGAAGGTCGGCGCAGCGGTGGAATTGCTGGTCGAACGCGCTCACAGTGTGGCACCGGGCTTTTCGGCCGACGACGCGGTGCTAGAGATCTGTCACCGCCTTGATCGCATTCCGTTGGCCATCGAGTTGGCAGCGTCGCGGATGGCGTCGATGACCGCAACCGAGGTGCGCGACCGTCTCGATGATCGATTCAAGCTGTTGGTCGGGTCACGGCGCGGCCTGGAGCGCCACCAAACGCTGCGCCACGCGGTGCAATGGTCCTACGACCTCCTCGACGACGTGGAAAAGGTGCTGCTCGATCGGTGTTCGATATTCGCCGGCGGATTCGATGTTGAAAGTGCTTGCGCGGTCGCCGGATCCGACGGTGCCGACGACTACGTAACCCTTGATCTGCTCGACGCGCTGGTGCGCAAGTCGCTGTTGGTCGCCGACCGGTCATCCGGGCGGACGCGGTATTCGATGCTGGAGACGATCCGCCAGTTCGCCGAGGACCAACTCGTCGGGGAGGCGGAGGCGACCGAGGCGCGTGCGGCGCACGCCCGCTACTTCGCGGGGCGGGAAGCCGACATCATGTCCTTGTGGGACAGTCCACGTCAGCGCGAGGCCTACAACTGGTTCGCCATCGAACTGCCGAATCTGCGCACGGCATTCCGCTGGGCTGCAGACCAATGCGATCTGGATGTCGCAGCCCCCATCGCTACGTTTGCGGCGTGGTTCGGTTTTCTGACTGAGAATTACGAATCGATCGTGTGGGCCGAAGAGCTCATCGAGCCGGCCCGCGCCGTCGACCACCCCCGGCTCACGGCCCTGTATGTGTTGACGTCGCTGTGCTACAACACCGGACGGATCGATTCGGCCATTCACTACACCGAGGCCGCCGAGAGGTCGATCAGCGGTGCGAGCGTTCACCTCCCGCACACCGCGGCGGGCTTCCTTGGCAGTGCCTACCCTGCCGTCGGCCAGCCGGAACGGTGGGTTCAGTGGTTTCGCGCAGAGCTCGCACGCGGTCGCTACACCGACCCGTACAGCAGGACGAACGTCGTCATCGCACTGACGGTTGCCGGTTCCATCGACGACGCGATGGCCGCCGCCGGCGGTCTGATCGAGGCCGCCGAAGCGACCGGCAACCCGTACGTGCTGTCATGGGCGCTCGTGGCCCACGGGTATGCCTTCCGCTCCAGTGATCCCGGCCTTGCGCTCGCTGCCGCGCGCCGTGGCCTGGCCATCGCAAGAGACAGCGGCAACCGCTTCAACGAGACGATGCTGGTGCACATGCTGTCCGGACTCGAGGCCGAACACGGCGACCGGATGGCCGCGTTGGATTACTTCACCGTGTCGATCGGCAACTTTCACGAGTCAGGCAACACCTACATGGTCAGCGCGCCTCTGGCTCTCCTCGCCGTCTTACTCGACCGGCTCGGGCGTTACGAATCATCGGCGACGATCGCAGGCTTCGCAGCGGCCAATCCCATGACTACTGCGGCTCTACCCGAAATCGACTCGGCGATCGTTCACCTTTGCGGTGTCCTCGGTCAGGCGACCCACGAATCGTTCGCGCACGCGGGGGCAAGCATGACCACCACGGCGATGGTGGCCTACGCCTACGACCAAATCGACCAGGCCCGAACGGCGCTAACCGACGCCTCGAAATAGACGACATTCGAGAGTGTCAAAACTCAGTCTCGGATACATGGCGCAGCGATATGACGGACATCGTTGACCAGCGGTGACACGATACTGACGTGGAGGGCGCGGGGGGTGGTCGCAGTGCGGTGACAGCGGCTGGACTGTCGTGCGGGTCGTGCGGCACCGAGTTTCCACCAAACTCCAAGTTCTGTAGCGAATGCGGTGCACCGGTCGCACAGGTCAGCCGATCGGCGGAGTACAAGCAGGTGACGGTGCTGTTCGCCGATGTGGTGCATTCGATGGAGATCGCAGCGACTGTCGGTGCGGAGCGGCTCCGCGAGATCATGTCCGAACTTCTGGACTGTTCCACAGCCGTGGTGAAGCGCTACAGCGGAACGCTGAGTCAGTTCACGGGCGACGGCATCATGGCGGTGTTCGGCGCGCCAATCACGCTGGAAGACCACGCGGTTCGCGCCTGCCTGGCAGCCTTGGGCATTCAGCAGGAAGCGAAGCGGCTCGCGGCCGGGGTCCACGATCGCGACGGTGTGGATCTGCGGCTGCGGGTGGGACTCAACTCCGGCCAGGTGATTGCCGGTGATATCGGCTCCAGCACTGCGAGTTACACCACCATCGGCGAGCAGGTCGGCCTGGCTCAGCGAATGGAGTCGGTGGCACCACCCGGTGGGGTGATGCTCAGCGCATCGACGGCCCGACTCGTCGACGACGTCACGACCCTGGGCGAGCCCGAGCTCGTTCAGATCAAGGGTGCCGATGAAGGGGTCTCGGCCCGCCGCCTGCTGGGCATGGCAGAACGGCGTCGCGGTGTTGGGCGTGCCGAGTCGAAACTCGTCGGCCGGCGACCGGAACTGTCCGCCGTCGAGAACCTGTTTAACCGCGCTATCGAGGGCCATGGCGCGGTGGTGGGAGTGGTGGGGCCACCTGGCATCGGCAAGAGCCGGGTGGTGCGGGAAATAGCGACAATCGCTGCTGGACGCGGCCTGCAGGTGTTCAGCGCCTTCTGCGAATCGCACGCCAGCGACGTTCCCTTTCAAGTCGTGGCACGGCTGCTGCGGGCGACCTTCGAGTTGCGTGGCCTGGATGCCCCGGCTGCGCGTGCGCGAGTGCGCTCGCAGTTAGTGGATGCACATCCCGAGGACTTGCTGCTCTTCGATGACTTGTTGGGCATCGCCGATCCCGACGTCACGCTGCCGACGATCGACGCGGATGCGCGGCGGCGGCGGTTGACTGCCCTGGTCAATGCCGCCTCGTTGGCCCGCCGCACCCCCACGGTCTACGTGATCGAAGACACGCACTGGATCGATGAGGTCAGCGAGTCGATGCTTGCCGAGTTCTTTGCGGTGATTGCGCAGACACCGTCGCTGGTGTTGATCACCTACCGGCCCGAATATCGGGGTGCATTGCGCCGGTTGGCCGCTACTGAGGCAATCGCTCTTGCGCCACTGAGTGATTCGGAAACTGCCGTACTGGTTTCGGATCTGCTCGGGCCCGACTCCTCGGTTCGGGAGGTGGTCAGCGTGATCGCCGACAAGTCCGCAGGAAACCCGTTCTTCGTCGAGGAGATGGTGCGGGACCTGGCCGAGCGCGGCGTCCTGCGCGGCAACCGTGGCGCCTACGAAGCGACCTCGGATGCTGCCGGGGTCAGTGTGCCCGCCACCTTGCAGGCGACCATCGCCGCCCGCATCGACCGGCTTGACCCGGCCGCCAAGCGCACCTTGAGCGCGGCCGCCGTCATCGGCACGAAGTTCAGCCGGGACCTCGTCGAAACGCTTGGAATCGATCCCGTCCTGCAGGACCTGCTCAGTGGTGACTTCATCGATCAGGTCACACCCACCGGACAACCCGAATTCGTGTTCCACCATCCGCTGATTCGCGCAGTGGCCTACGAGTCACAGCTCAAATCGGATCGCTCCGAGCTTCACCGGCGCGTCGCAGCCGCAATCGAATCACGCGACCCGGCAGCAGCGGAGGAGAACGCGGCGCTGATCGCCGAACATCTCGAGGCCGCCGGTGATGTGCACGCCGCCTACGGCTGGCATATGCGAGTTGCGACGTGGGCGACCAACCGCGACATAGGCGCGGCGCGACTGAGTTGGGAGCGCGCCCGCAAGATCGCCGATGCGTTGCCCGCCGACGATCCCGACCGGCCGGCCATGCGCATAGCCCCGCGCACCATGTTGTGCGGGATCACCTTTCGAGTCCACGTCGATGTCGCCGGTGACCGCTTCGAGGAATTGCGGGAGCTGTGCACCGCCTCTGCGGACAAGGCGTCACTGTCGATCGCCATGGCCGGGCTGGTGGTCGATCACGCGTTTCACGGGCGGGTGCGCGAGGCGTCGCGGCTGGCATCGGAAGCCATGGCCCTCATCGAATCGGTCGGCGATCCGACGTTGACGGTGGGCCTGTCCTTCGCGCCGATCTACGCCAAGTTCGAAAGCGGTGAGTGGGCTGCCGTGCTGCTGTGGTCTCAGCAGGTCATCGACCTGGCCGATGGTGACCCGTCTCATGGCAACTTCATCATCGGGTCGCCGTTGGCGCGCGCCTTCACGACCAGGGCAATGGCTCGTTACTGCCTGGGTCGTCCCGGATGGCGCGACGACTTGGAGCATGGCCTCGTTCTGGCCCGCAGCGCCGACCCCGCGTCCTACGCCACCGTCGTCACCTACGTCTACTTCGTGGGGATACCGCATGGGGTGCTGAGTCCCGACGATCGCGCAATGCGTGAGATTGAGGATTCGCTACGGATTGCCGGGCGATCCGGTGATGACCTCGCCGTGTCGAACGCCCAGTTGGCGCTGGGCTATGCGCTGGTGCATCGTCCAACGGCCACCGAGCACGATCGCGGACAGAAGCTGCTGGCAGAACTAAGCGAAGCGTTCCCCCGCCGAGGTCGACACCTGGGCGATTTGCCGCTAATCAACGCATATCTGGCACGTGAGAGCGCTCGGTGTGGAGATCGCGATGAGGCCATCGTGCTCATGCGCGCCGCCGTCGACCATTTGGTCCGCGAGGGACAGCTGCTGACATGGGGCATGCCAGCGACGGGTGTTCTGGTGGAGGCACTGCTAGATCGCGGGTCCGAAGGTGACGTGGCTGAAGCCGAGGCCGCCATCGAGCGATTGTCGGCAGCGCCAGCCGACGACCGTCTGGTTGTCCGCGACATCGTGCTGCTAAGACTGCGCGCGCTGCTGGCGCGGGTTCACGGCGATGCCACGGCTTACGCAAACTTCCGAGACCGTTACCGCGACGAGGCGAAAACGCTTGGCTTCGAGGGTCATACCGCGTGGGCCGAGGCGATGCCATGACGGCGGCCACGCAATTGTTTGCCGACGCCTCGAAATAGGCCTCATACGAGAGTCTCGAAGTCGGTGACGACACCGCTGCTAGTGGCTTGCCACCAAGAACCTCTAGCTCCCCCCGTCCTAGCGGTGTGCTGATTGACCGTAGGCTGGGAACTCCAACAGAGAGGTGCTGACGATGGCCGCTTATGATCTTGCCGCGTTGTGGGAGGCGCACTGTCGGTACGAGTTTGACACGCGGGACGTGGACGCCACTATGGCCACCATGGTGGCCGAACCCTATGTCAACCACATCCCCACCATGACCGGTGGCGTCGGCTTCGAGAGCTTGCGACACTTTTACGCGAACCACTTCATCGGGGTCAACCCTCCCGACTTCGAACTCCTCCCCGTCAGCCGCACGGTCGGGGAGAGTTCCCTCGTCGACGAGTTCGTCGTCCGCTTCACCCACACCACTCGGATGGACTGGATGCTGCCCGGCATTGAGCCCACCGGACGGGCAGTGGAGATTCCGACAGTGGCCATTGTGCAATTCAAGGAAGACAAACTCGTGCACGAGCACATCTACTGGGACCAGGCCAGCGTGCTCGTTCAACTCGGTCTGCTCGATCCCGACGGCCTTCCCATCGCTGGGGCCGAGACCGCGCGCAAAGTGCTTGACGTTTCCCTGCCAAGCAACACGCTGATGACTCCGTCGGATTAGGACGCCTCGCCCACGGACACGAATTCGCGGTGAGTACGACTGGCACGTCTCACAAGAGACCTTCCGAGACACCCTTGCGTCGACCCGCGATCGTTGTTCACGGCATCCCGCGGCAGGCCAAACTCTTAGGTATCGACACGGTCACGGACCGATACCGTTCGATGCCACACCGATCACAACAGCCACACTGATCACTATCGTCACATCAGTCAACTGAAGACGTCAATGCGACGTCCCACTTGGAAGGTGTGACATGTCGCCGCGTCCTCGTATCGCATCGGTATCGATGGCGTCGGCGGCCGTGATCGGACTCATCGTTTCTCTCGGCGTCACGCCGACGGCCAGCGCCGAGCCGTGCGAAGGCGCTGCCGCCCAAGCGCAGCCCCTGCCCAACCAGGCATTCGAGATCCCCAGCCCGTCCAGGATCGCACCGCTCAACCGGCCGATCGGACACAAGCCCAGCGGCGCGAACGACCAAGCGGCGCTTCCCAAACTGGGACTTCTGCCCTCGTTCCTGAAGGCGCTCACACCACCCCCGCAGCCCGTGCACCAACAGGCGGCAGTGGTGCCCCCCAAGCCCGCTCCCGTCGCCAAGCCCGTTCAGCCGGCGCCCGCACCCGTGGCGGCACCGCCTTCCGGGCCGCCGGGAACGACACTCGTTGGCTGGGTGACCGGACCCGACAGCCCCAACCAGACCATCCAACGTTTCGCCATCACCGGCACCGACCTCGGGATCATGTGGGACAACGGCGATCCCACCAACCATCAAGTGCTCATGGCGTTCGGCGATACGAACGGCTACTGCGGAATTCCCAACAAGCAGTGGCGATACAACGCGCTCTTCCGCAGCTCGGATGGCGCGCTGACGAACACGATCGCCGTGCCGGATGGCGTGGTCGCCAACAAGTATTCCGGCTCTCCGGTCTGGCGACAGGGTATCTCCAAGCAGATCATCAACACCATCGGGCAGGCGTCGGAGGAGACGGGCATCATCCCGACTGCCGGCGTCGCGGTCGGTGGTAACCAGTTGCTCAACTTCATGTCCATCAGGGACTGGAACAGCCCGGGCTCGTGGTCGACGAACTTCTCGGCAATCGCTGTGTCGCAAGACAATGGCGAGAACTGGGGCGTCTACCCCGGGACCATTCGCCCACCCACGGGCGGCAACGAGAACTTCCAGATGGGGGCGTTCCTCAAGCCCGGCCCCGGCGACCCGTACCTCTACTCGTTCGGGACGCCGAACGGCCGCGGCGGTTCCGCCTACATTGCGCGTGTTTCCCCGAACCTGGTGCCGGACTTGACCAAGTACGAGTACTGGAACGGCGACAGCGGAGCCTGGGTGCCGGCCAATCCGGCGGCCGCGACGCCGGTGATCCCTGGCCCGGTCAGCGAGATGTCGGCGCAGTACAACACCTATCTGCGGCAGTACCTGGCGCTGTACGGCAACGGCTCCAACGACATCGTGATGAGGACTTCGCCGACACCCCAAGGCCCGTGGGGTCCCGAGCAGCTGCTCGTTCCGCAGTCGCAGATCCCCGGTGGCATCTACGCGCCGTACCTGCATCCGTGGTCGACGGGTCGCGAGCTGTACTACAACCTCTCGCTGTGGTCGGCGTACAACGTGATGCTGATGAAGACCATCCTGCCGTAAGGCTTAGTTCGCGACGTAACCCTTGCCCAGGTTGACGACGTTGCAGTAGGCGCCATTGCCAGCGGCTTTGGGCGCGTTATTGCTGCGCGAGACGATCGTGCGCCCACCGATGGAGACCCGACACGTCACCGTGCCTGGATCGGGGCCGGGATGGATGCCGGTGAACGTCAGCGACGGCGCGCTGCCGTTGTAGTCGTACGCCGCCGACCACGGCAGGCCCGCCACTTCGACGATGGGCTCGTCATTGGCGCCGAAGTACGACACCTGCACACCGTCGCCGAACGAGCCGGTCAACTCGAACACGATTGGGGTCGACGCGAACGCCGTCCCCGGAGATGCCAAGAGCAGTCCCCCACCAAGTGCGACGACAGCGGTGACCCTGCCCAGCTGACGTGTTGTCGATTCAATCCCCATGCGGGAAGTACAGCACCGCGAGCGGGCCGGCGTCAGGCGAACGGGCCTGAGAGCCCGGATGTGGAGGCATCCGGGCTCTCAGGGGGCTTTGGTGGGGCTTACTTGCTCTTCTGGTGGTGGTGATGCTCGGCGGTGCCGGGCTTGGGGGTGTTGACCTGGTGCGGGAAGGCCGGGTGCTGGGCCGGGGCGCTGGTGGCCGGGCCGTTGTAGCGGACCGAGGTCTCGGCGTGGCTGGCGGTGGCGGTGC
>Ga0193716_1000857_pt1 | contig 18183 bp, 16 predicted proteins | sample U2c1metaG_FD_145901 | JGI IMG/M metagenome (GOLD analysis project Ga0193716, IMG submission 145901) | Soil microbial communities from a riparian zone of the East river system, Colorado, United States - U2c1 | ecosystem: Environmental > Terrestrial > Soil > Riparian zone | place: USA: East River...
CGAAGTGCATTCACAAATCTAAACCACGATCGGCGAATCGTTGGCAGTGCGTGATGAATGCCGCCAAGGGTTTTGACAGCACCTTTCCTCGATGGTGAATCAAACTGAATTGTCGCGACAGCCGCGGCAATTGGGTGGAAAGTATCGCGAGCCGCTTTCCGATGACAAGCTCTTGCACGACGCAGCGCGATAAGCAGCTCAACCCCAAGCCTTCCGCGACCGAGTATTTAATTGCCTCGGAACTGCCGAGTGTCATCGCCGATTGGATGTGAAGAAGGTGCGGCAACAGCGCCGCCTCCACGGCCTCTCGAGTTCCGGACCCGTGCTCTCTGAACAACCAATGGGCGCCGCGCAACTGGTTTGCGGTCAGCTTGCGATGCTTCGCGGCTTTTGCCAGAGAATGAGCCGGCGCAGCCACGATGACCAGTTCATCTTTTAACCAGGGGAGTACTTGGAGGTCGGATTCGTGGCAGGGTCCTTCGATCAGTCCCATGTCGGCCGCAAAATCTCTCACCGCCGTGACGACATTCAGCGTATTGCCGATCTGCAGTTCAACCCGTGCCCGTGGATGGCTCTCGCGAAACCGCGCCAGCAAGGCCGGCAGCAAGTAATTGCCGATCGTCGTGCTTGCGGACACACGCAGGTCAATGAGTGGTCCTCGATCGGCAGATTGAAACGAGGCTTCGATGCCGTGCGCGCCGTCCAAGACCGCTAGTGCAGCGGGCAACACGGCCCGTCCGTTGTCGTTGAGTATGAGGCGCTTACCCACCCGATCGAACAGGCGTGCGCCCAGTGCGCGCTCGAGTTCGTTCAAGGCCGCGCTTGTTGCCGATTGCGACAACGGCAGACTGGCGGCGCCCGCGCTGGTGCTGCCGTGGATCGAAATCGCGCGAAAGATTTGCAGTTGGCGCAGGGTCAGTTGCATTTCGCGGATATTAAGCTGTTTTATAGATTGATTATAGATAAATAATCTGTTTTACCAGTAGATAGGCTTCGTCCATAGTTCGGGCATGATTCCGCTAACGAACCCAGGGTTTGATTCCCCCGCGGGACGCCGGCCCAACCGCTGGGAGGGTGCAATCAATCGCCTGCCCGGTATTGCACTGGTGGGCACGTTGGCGATCATGGCCATCGAACTCGGTAAGGTTGGTTGGCTGCAAGCAAATGGGATCAGCGCGCTCACCATTGCCATTGTGCTCGGCATGATCGTCGGCAACACTTTGTATCCGCGCATCGCATCGGCAAGTTTGAGCGGCGTGAATTTTTCCAAGCAGACCTTGCTGCGCGCCGGAATTATTCTGTACGGCCTGCGTTTGACGTTTCAGGATATTGCCAATGTGGGTCTTGCCGGCGTGGCGATCGATGCCTGCGTATTGAGCAGCACCTTCGCGCTTTCCTGGTGGGCAGGCACCCGTCTCTTGGGGCTTGACCGGCGAACCGCCATGCTCATCGGCGCAGGCAGTTCGATTTGCGGCGCTGCAGCGGTCATGGCTGCGGAACCGGTGGTGGGCGGGCGCGCCGGGCAGGTCGCCGTGGCCGTCTCGACCGTGGTTGTTTTCGGCACCTTGGCGATTTTCCTGTACCCCGCCCTTTATCATCTGAATGAGCACTTTCAGTTTCTCTCAACGTCCCCCAGGGCGTACGGCATATTCGCCGGTTCCACCGTTCACGAGGTTGCCCAGGTGGTCGCCGCAGGACGCGCGGTAAGCGATACGGCTGCCAACGCAGCGGTGATTACCAAAATGGTGCGTGTCATGATGCTGGCGCCGTTTCTTGTCATCCTCTCCGCTTATTTGTCGCGCAGCCCAGATCCAAGCGAGAAAATCGCGTCTAACGATACTCAGTCGGCGCGGCGCATTGTCATCCCATGGTTTGCGCTCGGCTTCGTCGCCGTCGCGGCTGTGAATTCCCTGGCGGCACTGCCCAAGACGGCGGTCGGCGCCGCGGTTAACTTCGATACGGTGATATTGGCGATGGCCATGGCGGCGCTCGGGGTTACCACGCATGTGTCTGCGATCCGCACCGCGGGAATCAAACCTCTCGCGCTCGCCGCGCTGCTGTTTGCCTGGTTGGTGCTCGGCGGAGCAGCGATCAACGCCGGGGTTAGCGCGATCTTCATTTGAGCGCTGCGAGGGCGCTGTCGGTTGCGCTCGCCACATGAGACGCGCATGCTGAATCATTCGCCGTTGGCGGCGCAAATAAGAAACGCGACCTCACCAAGAGAGGCGCCTTACACAACTATTTTCGGGAGAACAAAATGCAAACCATATTCAAAACTCTACTGGTCGGAGCCGTCCTTGCAATCGGGTCGGGCACGGCGCTCGCGGCGGACGCCGTCGAAGGGACGTGGAAACTGAATCTCGCGAAATCGACCTTCTCTCCTGGTCCGGCGCCCAAGAGCCAGTCGCGAACTTACGTTGAATCCGCACAAGGCATGACAGTGACAGTGAAGACGACGGCTGCGGACGGCAAGGAATCCACCACCACCATAGTCTTCAAGGACGATGGCAAATCCTACCCGGTCAGTGGCAACCCTGACTTCGATGCCATATCCGCAAAGCGGGTGGATGCGTTGACCCTCAACAGCAGCCAGACGAAAGCGGGCGCGACCGTCGGCACCGCGGTACGTACTGTGTCGAAAGACGGCAAGACGATGACTTTCAAGCAGAAGGGCACGCATGCGAACGGTGGAAAGTTCGAGGACGTGTCGGTCTACGACAAGCAGTAGTCGCTGAGTCCGTGGGGCCGCGCATGCGCGGCCCCCCTGCTCCTTCAAAAATAATTTCGAAGGGTGGCCACATCATCGAGCACTGCATCAATCCCGGTATACAGAAGGTTCATGACCTCGTGGGATTGAAAGGCGCGACTGCGATTCTGTTTGCCGTGCTCTCTTAAGACGTCAAGATCAACAAGGACGCCGATGGCCGTATTCGCGGCAGGAAAACTGACCTTCAGCTGGTGTGCAGCCGCATTGACGGTAATCACAGGCTGTCCCAGGAGAAGCTTCGACAACTGCCAGACAGTAGCGTGCTTTCGCATCTGTCTGCCTGCCAGTGCTTGATCCCATCGATCGGAAAGCTTCGAAAGCTCTGATAGGAGGTGCACCGTGTGCCGACAGGAGGCAATCACGCACTCTAAGAAGAGTTGATTCCACGTCTCCCACCGCAAATGCATCTGCACCTCGAGCAGCGCATCGTAGTATTCGCGCTGGCGCACTTTAAGAAAGCTAGCCAAATGCAGCGGTGGCTCCCCTTCGGCTAAGAGCATCAAGGGAATGAGGATTCGCCCCACCCGGCCATTGCCGTCGACGAAGGGGTGGATACTCTCGAACTGCGCGTGAATGAAGGGAGCTCGCCCGAGAATAAGGATCTGGATTGCGCTCTCCTCGGACGGCTCGTAGCCGATCCCCGCCACAAGATCTTCCATGAGCGGTGGAACTTCTGTCGCCGGAGGCGGAATGAATCTCGCATGCTCCATCTTCATGCCCCCGATGAAGCTTTGCACGTTGCGAAATCTCCCCGGTGTTGCCCGGGTGTCTCCGCGCATCAGCTGCCTGTGTAAAGACAAAATGAGCTCAAGATCAAGCGCGCTCTTGCCGCGCTCTTCGATGGCTTTCACAGCTTCCGCGTAGGCATGCAGATAGTTCATTGTCCGATCGGCATCGGCATTGCTAACCGCGTCCTTCGTCCCCGCCTCGATTTCATGCAACAGGAGCTCATCGAACTGAGTATGCGTTCCCTCGATTTGGCTGCTATCGACCGCCTCCCTGCGATTGAGCATGTGCATGAGAAGTCTCGCGTACCCTGGAGCTGCTGCGACCGCATCGCCGAGCACCTGCATCTCGCGGCGGGCAAGCGGCAGGAGGGGCGAATCCAAGGGCAGAAATTGAAGTTTCGGGGGTACCACCGCATAGCAGCCAGAGCGTCCCGGAACGGGTACCGCGCTTGCCCGGAGGCTTTGGTGGAGGGCTGACTTTTTCAACTCTGAAACCTTTAATAAGAAGTGGTTTCATTAATACTTTACTATAGAAACCTTTAATTACGAAGGGTTTGATTAAAGTTTTCTTGTCGCCCATATATTGTAATATGGGCACCCATATGAAAACCACAATTGAGATTCGAGATCCGATAATGAAGGAAGCGAAAGCGTTGGCGAGACGCGAGGGCATCACGGTCCGCACGCTCGTTGAACGAGGGCTGCAACTGGCGCTTGCAGAGCGAAAGACGCCGCGCGCATTTACGTTGCGTGACCTTTCGGTAGCGGGTAGCGGTCTGCAGCCCGACGCAGCCCGTCGTACGTGGGACGAGCTTCGTGCCCTAACCTATGAGAGTCGAGGCGATTGATCGCCGTCGACACGAACTTGCTGGTGTATGCCCATCGTCGTGACAGCCCGTGGCACGAGCGGGCCTCGGAATGCATTCGAGAACTCGCACAAGGTAACGCGCCATGGGCCCTGCCTTGGCCGTGCGTACATGAGTTTCTCGCGATCGTGACGCACGAACGGATTTTCTCGCCGCCGTCGCCGCCACCAAGAGCTAGCGAACAGGTAGCGGCCTGGCTGGAGTCTCCGACGCTCGTAATGCTTGCCGAGGCGGAAGGCTATTGGCAGGTACTTCATCGACTGATCGAACTATCCAAGGTCACCGGGCCGCGCATCCACGATGCGCGCATAGCCGCTTTGTGCATCCATCATGGCGTCCAAGAGCTCTGGAGTGCAGACAGAGATTTCAACCGATTCGCGGACCTTCAAACGAGAAACCCGCTCGTGGCGAAGTAGCGGTACAGTGGCTGAGACCGTGTCGGTGAATGGGAATTGGCGTCTGACCTTCGTGTTTTAAGGCTCCGACGCGATCCTGGTCGATTACCAGGACTACCACTGAAGTGGAGGTTAGCTTTCCCAATGCTCGCAGCTCGCGCTGCATGCTCTCGGGGCCAGCTTCTTGGGGGGGGGTTGCGCTATATCGCGTATCGATATAGTATACGACATGTGACTATCCAGTCGTTCAAGTGCGGCGACACGGAAGGACTGCACTCTAGGCGGCGAGTACCGCGTTTTGTGAACATCGAAGCAGTCGCGCGCCGCAAGTTGGCTCAGTTGGATGCGGCCCACCTTCTGCAAGATCTGGCGTCGCCCCCAGGGAACAGGCTTGAAGCATTGGATCGGGACCGCAAAGGGCAACATAGCATTCGCATTAATGACCAGTGGCGCGTCTGCTTCGTGTGGACGCCTCAAGGTCCGACTAACGTTGAGATAGTGGATTACCACTAGAGGAGTTATGTGATGGCCAAGAAATTGAAGCCAATTCATCCAGGTGAGCAACTGCTCCAAGAGTTCATGATTCCTCTCGAACTGTCGAGCAATGCTCTTGCGCGCGCCTTGGATGTCACGCCGGCGCGTATCAATGAGATCGCGCGCGGTCGGCGCGGCATCAGTGCGGACACAGCGCTTCGTCTCGCGCGTTTTTTCGGCACGTCGCATCAATTCTGGCTGAATCTGCAGGCGAATTACGACGTGCAGTGCGCCGAAGATGAGGCCGGTTCCAAGATCGCCAAGATTAAACCGCGTGAAGAGGCAGTCGAGCACGCCTAGAACCTCGCGAAGCGCACGCCACTCGCGCTTCGCGCGCCGTCGCCAAGGCGCTCCGGCGTCCAAAATCGCTCCAGGCGATTTTGCGAACTCGGTGAGTTCGTCCACGCACCCTGCTCCTTCAAAAATAGAAAGCGGCCTCAAAGCAGGCCCCTTTCTATTTTTGTTGGCGGAGAGGGTGAGATTGACTCGGGCCATCCTGGCCCTCGCGCTTCGCGCGCCGTCGCCAAAGCGCTCCGGCGTCCAAAATCGCTCCAAGCGATTTTGTCGAACTCGGTAAGTTCGTCCGCGCACCCTGCTCCTTCAAAAATAGAAAGCGGCCTCAAAGCAGGCCCCTTTCTATTTTTGTTGGCGGAGAGGGTGAGATTCGAACTCACGAGCCCCGTAAAGGGCCTCCGGTTTTCAAGACCGGTGCATTCAACCGCTCTGCCACCTCTCCGGCGGGTTGCGGCGCGATTCTACCCGACAAAATATGCGTCTGCGCGGCTCCTAAGCCATTGAATGGCGGTCACTTAGCCCTATATCGGCCTGAAGCGGCTAAATCAACACCTCAAGGGGGTGCTAAAATAGCGGCTGAGGCTTATGGAGGACACGATGGCCACTTTCCCTGGTAGTAATTCTGCTTTCCCGAGCACCGGCGTCGACAGCCGTGCCGTTTTCATTACGCGCACCTACACACACGTCGTGGGTGCCATCCTTGGTTTCATTCTGGTCGAACTAGCGTTGTTCGAATCCGGTCTGGCGGGGCAGATCGCGAGCTTCATGCTCGGCTTCAATTGGTTTCTGATACTCGGCGCCTTCATGCTCGTGGGCTGGCTGGCAACGCGCACTGCGCAAACCAGTTCTTCTCTCGGCATGCAATATTTCTCGTATGCGGCCTACGTGGTTGCGCAAGCGCTGATCTTTGTGCCCTTGCTCTACATCGCCGACCGGAAGGCGCCCGGCGCTATCGACAGCGCGACCTTGATCACAGCGCTCGGCGCGGGCGGTCTCATGGTTGTCGCCCATCGCACTCGCAAGGACTTCTCCTTCCTGCGCGCCATTTTGATGTGGGGCGGCGTGGTGGCGATTCTTGCAATGATTGGCGGCGCCGTATTCGGCTTCCAACTGGGAACTTGGTTCTCGGTAGCCATGATCGGCTTCGCCGGTGCCGCGGTGCTCTACGACACCTCGAACATCATCCTGCACTATCCGGAAGATCGCTACGTGTCGGCGGCGATGCAGCTGTTCGCATCGATCGCGCTGATGTTCTGGTATGTGCTGCGGCTCGTGATGGGCAACCGCAACTAACGACGTCAGTCACAGCTGCTGCAGATCACTGCAGCAGCTGTGCCCCGCCCATGTAGGGCTGAAGTGCGGCCGGTATGGCGATGCTGCCGTCCGCCTGCTGATAATTCTCCAAGACCGCCACCAGTGCGCGCCCAACGGCGACGCCCGATCCATTCAAGGTATGCACGAGTTCCGGTTTGGCGCTCTCGGGATTGCGCCATCGAGCCTGCAAGCGCCGCGCTTGGAAGGCCTCGCAGTTGCTGCAGGATGAAATCTCGCGATACCTTTTCTGCGACGGAAGCCAGACTTCTAGATCATAGGTCTTCGCGCTGCTGGGGCTCGTATCGCCGGCGCACAAGGACAGCACTCGATAGGGCAACTCCAACGCCTTGAGTACATTCTCAGCGTGCCCGGTCAGCTCCTCGAGCGCCGCATAAGAATTCTCCGGGCGCACGATCTGCACCATCTCGACTTTGTCGAATTGATGCTGCCGGATCATGCCGCGGGTATCTTTACCCGCCGCGCCCGCCTCGGATCGAAAGCAGGGTGTATGCGCAACGAACTTCAGCGGCAGCCGCTCGGACGCCAAAATCTGATCGCGCACCAGATTCGTCAGCGGCACTTCGGCGGTCGGGATCAAGTAGAAACCGGGATCGCCGCGCACGGCAAACAAGTCCTGCTCGAACTTCGGCAATTGTCCCGTGCCGAGAAGCGCGGTGGCGTGCACGAGGTACGGCACGTAGGCCTCGCGATAGCCATGATCGCCGGTATGTAAATCCAACATGAATTGCGCCAGAGCACGGTGCAGCTTCGCCAGTCCCCCGGTCAGCACCGCAAACCGCGCGCCGGAAATACGGCCTGCAGCTTCAAAATCCATCCCCAGACGCTCGCCGAGCGCCACATGGTCTTTGGGCTCGAACGTAAATTCCCGCGGCACCCCAAAGCGGCGTACCTCGACATTGGCGCTCTCGTCGCGCCCATCAGGCACGCTGGCATCCAAGATATTCGGCAGTCCCAGCTGCAGATCCGTGATTTGCGCTTGGATTTCCTCGAGGCGCCTCTCCACGCCTTGCAGCCCGGCGCCCAGTGCTTCCCCCGCCGCAAGCAAGCTGCCCAGGTCCTGGCCCTTCGACTTGGCGAAGCCCACCGCCTTGGCATTGGCATTGCGTTCGGCGCGCAACTTATCGGCCTCGATTTGCACGCTCTTGCGCTGCTCCTCGAGCGCGGCAAATGCCTGCACATCGAGCACAAAGCCGCGCCGCGCGAGCGCGGCGGCAACGGCGGGTAAATCGCTGCGCAGCAGCTTGGGGTCAAGCACTCTGGAATCCTCTGCAATTGGTCATGGTTTACCGGTCTCCGGCGTCTTCGCATCGCGTGCGCGGCGCGCCGCCAGCGCCTCTCCGATTTTGATTTCAAGCCCGCGCGTGACGGGCACATAGTACCTGCGGTCCGGCATCTCATCCGGGAAATAGCGCTCCCCGGCGGCATAGCCGCCCGGCTCGTCGTGCGCATATCGATAGCCTTTGCCGTAGCCGATTTCCTTCATCAGGCGCGTCGGCGCGTTGCGCAGATGCAGCGGGACTTCCAGCGATCCCAACTTGCTCGCATCCTCGGTTGCCGCAGTGAATGCGGCGTAGACGGCATTGCTCTTGGCGGCGCACGCCATGAACACGATGGCTTGGGCAATCGCCAGCTCGCCTTCGGGACTGCCCAGGCGCTCATAAACCGCGCACGCTTCCAATGCCATGGTCATTGCTCGGGGGTCGGCATTGCCGATGTCTTCGCTCGCCATGCGCAGCGCGCGGCGCGCCACATACATTGGATCGCAGCCGCCGGCCAACATGCGGCACAGCCAGTACAGCGCGGCGTCCGGATCGCTGCCGCGAACCGATTTATGCAGCGCCGATATCTGGTCGTAGAAATTCTCGCCGCCCTTGTCGAAGCGCACGTAAGTGCTGCCGATCACCGCGCGCATGGTATCGACATCGAGCCGGCGGCCGGCGGCGTCGGGCGCGCTCAAGTCCGCGGCAGTCTCCAATAAATTGAGCATGCGCCGCGCATCGCCGTCGGCGGCCGCCAACAACAGCTCGCGCGCGCCCCCGTCCACTTGCAGATTCAATGTACCTAAACCCCGTTCCCGATCCGCCAGGGCGCGATCGAGGAGTTTGCCCAGATCATCGGTGGTCAGGGATTTCAGCACGTAGACGCGCGCACGCGACAGCAAGGCGTTGTTGACTTCAAACGACGGATTCTCGGTCGTCGCGCCGATGAAGATCAGCGTTCCGTCCTCGACATAGGGAAGAAACGCGTCTTGCTGCGCCTTGTTGAAGCGGTGTACCTCGTCGAGGAATAAGACCGTGCCCCGCGTACCGCGCAAACTGCGCGCCTGCTCCACCACGGCACGAATATCCTTAATTCCCGCCTGCACCGCCGAGAGCCCGACGAATTCCGCATTCGCGCCCTGGGCAACCAAGCGTGCCAGCGTCGTTTTTCCGGTTCCGGGCGGTCCCCAAAGAATCATCGAATGCGGATGACCGGACTCCAACGCCCGGCGCAGCGGCGCGCCCTGCCCCAACAGGTGCGACTGGCCGACATACTCGTCGAGAGACTGCGGACGCAATCGATCGGCCAGCGGCCGATACGTGCCGTCGCCGACCGTCACTTGGCGGCGCGTCCAATCACATCGACGCCCGGCGGCGGCACGAAAGTAAACAGGTCAGCGGCAAATTTCGCATTGCGGCTCGGGTTGCTGAAGGTCAACTGCGTGATCTGATTCAGTTTGTCCGCGAGGAACATCGATGCCAGATCGCCATGGCGAAATCCGATCCGCACCAGTTGAAAGTCGGTGTCAGGGTGCTTCGGGATCAGCTGGTACCACTCCAGGCCATCGCTCGGCGGCAAGGACGTGACGTCGAACTGGCTGCTCAATGATCCGCTGCCGGACAGCAGCACCGCCGGCGTGTTGGCCAGACTGGCATCCATGTCGCGCACATTGGCCTGTTGCAGATCCTTGTCGTAAAACCAGATCTGCTTGCCGTCCGCCAATATCAATTGCTCTGACGGCTGCGAATAGTCCCAGCGAAATTTCCCAGGTTTTTGCAAGGACAGTTTTCCGGCGGCGCTGCGCATCACCTTGCCGTGACCGTCATCGATGGTCTGGGTGAACTCGGCAGACCAGGTGGCAAGGCCGCTCAAATACTTTTCGACTTCCGTCGTCGGCGAAGCGAAGGCCCCTGCTCCGCTCAACAGCGACAACAGGCAACCCAGCAGCGCGACGGTAACTGTCTTATGAACCATCGATGTCATACCTCGGGCGGCGCGTTGCCGTAGATTTCTCGATTGCCATTCGACTGCAGCGGACCCACGAGTCCTGCCGCCTCCATCGCCTCCACCAACCGTGCCGCGCGGTTGTAGCCGATTTTGAGGCGTCGCTGGACGCCGGAAATCGACGCCTTGCGCGTCTCGGTGACGATGCGCACCGCTTCGTCGTACAAGGGATCCGCTTCCGCGTCGGCAGCACCGCCTTCGCCGGCCTCCTCCTCGTCCGACGGAAATCCCGGTATGGGATTGCGCGGGCCCTCCAGGATTTCGTCGATATAGACCGGCGGCGAGGCGGACTTCAACCCCGCCACCACACGATGCACTTCTTGGTCCGAGACGAATGCGCCGTGCACGCGTGTCGGAATCGATGTGCCCGGAGGCAGGTACAGCATGTCGCCGTGGCCGAGCAGCGACTCGGCACCGCTCTGGTCCAGAATCGTGCGCGAATCCACTTTCGCCGAGACCTGGAATGCAATGCGTGTCGGGATATTGGCCTTGATCAATCCCGTAATGACATCCACCGACGGGCGCTGCGTGGCCAATATCAGATGGATGCCGGATGCTCGCGCCTTTTGCGCCAGCCGGGCGATCAGCTCCTCCACCTTTTTGCCGACGATCATCATGAGGTCCGCGAGTTCATCGATGATGACCACGATGAAAGGCAGGGAGGTCAGCTCCGGCACATCTTCCTCAACCACGCCGGGCACGCCTTGCGCGATTTTTTGCATGCGGATCGGGTCTTTGATCGGCTTGCCGCTGTCGGCGGCGTCCTTCACTTTGCGATTGAAGCCGCCGATGTTGCGTACGCCGAGCGCCGACATGAGTTGATAGCGCCGCTCCATTTCCGCCACGCACCACCGCAGTGCGTTGGCAGCCTGTTTCATGTCCGTCACGACCGGCGACAACAGATGCGGAATACCTTCGTAAACCGACAGTTCCAGCATCTTCGGATCGATCATGATCATCCGAACATGTTCCGGGGTCGCTTTGTAGACGAGGCTCAAGACCATGGCGTTGATGCCGACGGACTTGCCGGACCCGGTGGTTCCCGCGATGAGCAAGTGCGGCATGCGAGCCAGATCCGCGACGATGGGCACGCCGCCGATGTCCTTGCCGAGCGCGAGGGCCAACGGCGAGCCGACCTCATCGTAGGGCTTGGATTTGATGATTTCGCCCAACGTCACGATCTCGCGCTTCTCGTTGGGAATCTCCAACCCCACCACGGATTTGCCGGGAATGATTTCCACCACACGAACACTGATCGCCGATAAGGCGCGCGCCAGATCCTTGGCCAGATTGCTGATCTGGCTGACTTTGACGCCGGGCGCCGGACGCAACTCAAAGCGCGTGATCACAGGTCCGGGCTGCACGGCCACCACCTCGACCTCAATACCAAAATCCCGCAGCTTGATTTCCACCAGCCGCGACATGGCCTCCAACGCTTCGTCCGAGTAGGACTGTTCGCGCGAACCGGGTTCATCGAGCAGGGACAGTGCCGGCAATTCGCTGGACTTCGGCGCATCGAACAACGGCACCTGGCGCTCGCGTTCGACCCGATCGCTTTTTTGCGGCAGCGGGGCCGGCGCTTCGATCCGCGGCGGCGGTCGACTGGCGACTTTTTTCTGCTCCTCGCGCACGACTTCTTGGCGCGCCTGCTTGCGAAGCTGACCGGACGCGAGCTCGCGCCGTTGCTCCAGGCGGCTTCTGGTCCACTCGATCGCGCTCAACACCCACGCACCGAGCTTGTCCATCACTTCAAACCACGACACGCCCAAAAACAACGCCACACCGGCCAACCACAAGCCGAGCAGCAACAACGTGGCGCCGAGAAAACTCAAGCCACGGGCGCCGCCCCTGCCGGCGAGTTCACCGAGTACACCGCCGGCGCTGTTCGGCAATCCAACCCCGCTCCAGTGCAGCGTGGCGAGACCACAGCTGGTCAGCAGCGTCAGCACGAACCCGACGGCACGCAATAAGGTATTGATGCGCCCGCGGCTGTCGGGCAGCGCCTGATCTTTGTGGACCAGCCAGCCGGCATAGGCCAGCATCACGGGAAATAGATAGGCCGGACGGCCAAAAAGCAGCAGGAAAAAACTCGCCACCCATGCGCCCACCGGCCCGATCCAATTGCCGACGGGACCCGGCCCGCCGGTATCCGAGAAACTGCGATCGTGATCGTGATAGGACACAAGCGCCAACAGCAGCAACAACGCGAGCGCACCCAGAACCCAGAGCGTGCCTTCGCGCAATGACCGCGCGACGGCCGCAGAGAGTTTCGCTTTCTGCTTGGGCTTCTTGGTCGAAGAGCCTTCGATTAGATCTAGACCTTTAATGATAATAACTTCTTAACTGGTTGAATAATATGTAATAGTAACCCGGTAAACGTGCGGCAACAACATCGGGGCAGTTGCTGAAGGTGGACTTGTAGGAACTGGCTGGAGCCCACAGATTTACTTACCATGGGTCAGCTAACCTTTAGCGCTCGCCGGCGACTTTCGCCGAGCGACAATTCAAGACGAGAGGCAAATTATACATGAGCGTTGTCAGGCACAGTCGTCTCCTCATCCTGGGCTCTGGACCTGCAGGCTACACCGCGGCCGTTTATGCGGCGCGGGCGAATCGCAATCCCGTCCTGATCACCGGCTTGGAACAGGGTGGGCAGCTCATGACCACCACCGATGTGGATAACTGGCCGGGCGACGTCGAGCACCTGCAGGGACCTGCGCTGATGGAACGCATGCGTCTGCACGCCGAACGCTTCAATACCGAAATCGTGTTCGATCACATCAATCGGGTCGAGCTGCGCCATCGCCCGTTCCATCTCTACGGTGATAACGGCACTTACACCTGCGACGCCCTGATCATTGCGACGGGCGCCTCGGCCCAATACTTAGGATTGCCTTCAGAGGAGACCTATCGCGGCAAAGGCGTGTCCGCCTGCGCAACCTGCGACGGCTTCTTCTATCGCGGCAAAGCGGTTGCCGTGGTCGGGGGCGGCAATACGGCGGTCGAGGAGGCGCTGTACCTCACCAATATTGCTTCGCACGTGACGCTCGTGCACCGGCGCGACAAATTGCGCGCCGAGAGGATATTGCAGGACCGATTGTTCGCGCTGGAAAAGGCCGGCAAGGCCAGCATCGTTTGGAATCACACCATCGAGGAAATTCTCGGCGATGACTCGGGCGTTACCGGCGCGCGTCTGCGGGCCGCGGGCGGCAGTGCCACACGCTCCATCAAGGTCGACGGCGTATTCATTGCCGTCGGCCATGTGCCGAACACCCAGCTGTTCGATCAGCAATTGGAAATGCGCGGCGGATATATCGTGGTCAAGGGCGGCAGCGAGGGCGGCGCTACCGGTACCAGCCTTGCGGGAGTTTTCGCGGCCGGCGATGTGGCCGATCACGTCTATCGCCAGGCCGTTACCTCGGCCGGCACCGGGTGCATGGCGGCACTCGACGCCGATAAATACCTAGAACGAATTGAGGCCGAGACCCACGTCAAACCGCGCGCTGCCCACGCGTGACCTTTCGGCCGGCGCGAATCCTCGAGAGCATCGCGCAGATCGACGCGCGAAGCTGGAACGCGCTGGCGGGAACTGCACAGCCTTTTCTGCGCCACGAATTCTTCCTGGCATTGGAGCAATCCGGATGCGCCGCCGCCCGCACCGGCTGGACCCCCCGGCATCTCATCGTCGAGGACGCCAAAGGTGTGCCTGCGGCGGCCATGCCGCTGTTCCGCAAGGCGCACTCCCGCGGCGAGTTCGTGTTCGATTTTTCTTGGGCCGGCGCTTACGCGCAACACGGTCTTAACTACTATCCGAAATTGCTGACGGCGGTGCCGTTCACGCCCGTTTCGGGACCCCGTGTCCTCGTGGGTCCTGACGTCGATGCCAAGGCCATCACCAAGAGCGTGGTGCGCGCGGCGCTGGACTATGCGCGAAGCGAACAACTGTCCTCCTGGCACGTGCTGTTCCCGACCGACGAAACCGCTGCCGATCTCGATCGCGCCGGGCTGATCCTGCGTCGCGACTGTCAGTTTCATTGGTACAACCATGGCTACGAATCCTTCGAGTCGTTCCTGGCGACTTTCACCGCCGAGAAGCGCAAGAAAGCCAAACGCGAGCGTCGGCGCGTCGCCGAAGCCGGCATCGAATTCGACACCCTGCACGGGGGCGACATGACCGCTTCGCTGTGGGACGTCGTCTATGAATTCTATGCCGATACGTTTCATCGTCACGGCCACGAGCCCTACCTGAACCTGGATTTTTTCAAGCGCGTGAGCGCCGCGATGCCCGACGAACTCATGCTCAAAGTGGCGCGCGTGGGGGCCGAACCGATTGCCGTGGCCATTTTCTTCGTGGGCAGCGAGGCGCTGTACGGACGCTACTGGGGAGCCGGCGGCAACTTTCACAGCTTGCATTTCGAGGCCTGCTACTACCAGGGGATCGAGTACTGCATCGAAAAGAAGCTGCAGCGCTTCGAACCGGGAACTCAAGGCGAGCACAAAGTCCCGCGAGGATTCGTCCCCACCCTGACGCACTCCGCGCATTACATCGCCGACCGGCGATTTGCGGCGGCGATTCGCGACTACGCCCAGCGCGAAGCTCGCGGCGTCGACAACTATGCCGCCGCGGTCAATGAGCACGTCCCGTACCACCGCACGCCCGATGAGGAGCTGCGACTCTGAGCAGACTCGTTTGGCTGGGGGAGCAGGCGGATCCGAATTGGTTTCCGCCCTTGGACCAGGCATTGCGCGAGCCGCCGGGGCTGCTCGCCGCGGGTGGCGATTTGAGCCCGACCCGGCTGCTCGCGGCCTACGAGCGCGGGGTGTTTCCCTGGTATTCAGCGCAACAACCCATCCTGTGGTGGTCGCCGGACCCGCGCATGGTCCTGTTTCCAGCTGAATTCAAATGTTCAAGAAGCCTGAGCAAAACCTTGCGCCATGGCCCGTTCACGACCCGTGTCGATCTGGCTTTCGCGGCCACGATCCGCGCTTGCGCCGCGCCGCGCCGCTCAGGTCCCGAGACGTGGCTGAACGCGGAAATGATCGAGTCCTACGACCGTCTGCACGAACTCGGATTCGGACACTCGGTCGAGACCTATCGGGATGACAGCCTTGCCGGGGGCTTGTACGGCATTCAGCTGGGGCAGGTATTCTTTGGTGAATCCATGTTCAGCCGCGAACGCGATGCCTCAAAAGTGGCCTTGGCGCGCTTGGTGGATGAGTGTCGCGCACGCGACATCAAGCTGATCGACTGCCAGGTCGCCAGTGCGCATCTGGCGGGCTTCGGCGCCCGCGAGGTCTCGCGCAACGAGTTTGCCCGGTTGCTGAGCCAGTACGCCAGCCGCGCTCCCCAGGGCAAATGGCCCAATGAACCCCAGCAACCAACCTGAAGGATTCCGCAAGGCTAGTAAATTGAGGGTGCTTTATGCACAATGCGCGCGGTTCACGCATACCACAAGGACGCATGTCAAAAGAAGAGGCCATTCAATTCGAGGGCGAGGTCGTTGAGACTTTGCCCAATACGACATTTCGCGTCAAACTCAAGACCGGCCATGTAGTTACCGCACATATCTCAGGCAAGATGCGCAAAAACTACATCCGAATCTTAACCGGCGACCAAGTCACCGTGGAGATGACTCCCTACGATTTAACCAAGGGTCGCATCGTCTACCGGGGTCGCTGAAACAGCTTGGCAGCTCTCCCGAGCCCTCCGAAACCTTCAAGAGCGGGGTCGCTTCGACCCCGCTTAAAGGTGGCGCGCAGCGCCTAAGAAGTGCTGTCCTGGTGCGACAGCAGTGCCGGCTTCGGATCCGCGGCATGTGTTTCCAGCTTGAGCTTCTCGCCGTCCTCGCTCAAGGTCACCTCGACGTGACCGCCATTCACGAGCTTGCCAAAGAGCAGCTCTTCGGCCAGCGGACGCTTGATGAACTCCTGGATGATGCGCGCCATGGGCCGCGCACCCATCTTCGGATCGTAGCCGCGCTTCGCGATCCAGCGCCGCGCCGGCTCGTCCACGGAAATCGACACGCCCTTCTGTTCGAGCTGAGCCTCCGCCTCGACCAGGATTTTGTCGACCACCCGCTCGATGGTGTCCTGATCCAGGCTGCCGAACTGAATGACGGCATCCAGTCGATTGCGGAACTCCGGGGAAAACAGCCGGCGAATCGCCTCCATGCCGTCGGCGCCGGAGTCCGACTGGGTGAATCCAATGCTCGGCCGGCTCATCTCGAATGCTCCCGCGTTCGTGGTCATCACAATGATGACGTGGCGGAAATCGGCCTTGCGGCCGTTGTTGTCGGTGAGCGTGCCATGATCCATTACCTGCAATAGCAGATTGAACACGTCCGGATGCGCCTTCTCGATTTCATCGAGCAGCAGCACGCAGTGCGGATGCTTGGCGATCGCTTCGGTCAACAGGCCGCCCTGATCGAAACCGACATAGCCCGGCGGCGCGCCGATCAAGCGCGACACCGTGTGACGTTCCATGTACTCCGACATGTCGAAGCGCACGAATTCCACGCCCATGGCAATCGCCAGCTGCCGGGTCACCTCGGTCTTGCCGACGCCCGTGGGGCCGGAGAACAGGAAGGAGCCCACCGGCCGCCGCTGATCGCCGAGACCGGAGCGGGACATTTTAATGGCCGCCGACAACGCCTCGATGGCCTTGTCCTGGCCAAATATCGTCAGTTTCAAATTGCGCTCTAAATTCTTCAGCACGTCGCGATCGGACATCGAGACATTCTTCGGCGGTATGCGCGCGATGCGCGCCACGACATTTTCAATTTGCGTCACGGTGACGGACTGCGCGCGTTTCTCGACCGGTTGCAGGCGCAGATTCGCTCCGGCCTCATCGACGACATCGATGGCCTTGTCCGGCATGTGCCGATCGTTGATATGCCTGGCAGCCAGCTCCGCCGCCGCACGCAGCGCATCATCCTCGTACTTGATGCCGTGATGCTCTTCGTAGCGCGATTTCAAGCCGCGCAGAATATCCACGGTGTCTTGCACGGACGGCTCGGTGATATCGATCTTCTGGAAACGCCGCGCCAGCGCGTGATCCTTCTCGAATATCCCGCGGTACTCGTTGTACGTGGTCGATCCGATGCAGCGCAAATCGCCGTTGGCAAGCGCCGGCTTGATCAAATTGGAGGCATCCATCACGCCGCCGGAAGCCGCCCCGGCACCAATGACGGTGTGAATTTCATCGATGAACAGAATTGCGCCCGGCTGCTTCTTGACCTCGGCCAGCACGGCCTTCAGACGCTTCTCGAAATCGCCCCGGTACTTGGTTCCCGCCACCAGCGAGCCCATATCGAGCGAATAGATGGTGGCATCCAACAGCACGTCCGGCACTTGATTCTCGACGATCATGCGGGCCAGTCCTTCCGCGATCGCCGTCTTGCCGACACCGGCCTCACCCACGTAGAGGGGGTTGTTCTTGCGTCTCCGGCACAGAATCTCGATGGTGCGTTCGACCTCCAGCTTGCGGCCGATCAAAGGATCGATCTTGCCCTTGCGCGCCGAGTCGTTCAGATTCGTCGCATATTTCTCCAAGGCGTTGCCGCTGCCCTCGCCCTCGCGCTCGGCATCGGGTGAGGCAGAGCTATCGTCCCGTTCACTGCGCTCCTCGCCTCCAGCCTTGGACAAGCCGTGCGCGATGAAATTGACAACGTCCAGGCGCGAGACATCCTGCATGCTGAGCAGGTACGCCGCGTGGGATTGTTTTTCGCTGAAGATCGCCACCAGCACATTGGCCACCGTGACTTCTTTCTTGCCGCTCGATTGGACGTGAAACACGGCCCTTTGCAGGACCCGCTGAAACCCCAGAGTGGGCTGCACGTCCCGGTCCTCGCCGGTGGGCAAACGCGGCGTGGTCTGGTCGATAAATTGTTTGAGTTCGGTTTTGAGCTTGGCGGTGTCCGCGCCGCAAGACTTCAAGATTTCCCGTACCTTGGGGGTGTCTACGATCGCGAGCAGCAAGTGCTCCACGGTCATAAATTCAT
>Ga0193716_1000858_pt1 | contig 18180 bp, 16 predicted proteins | sample U2c1metaG_FD_145901 | JGI IMG/M metagenome (GOLD analysis project Ga0193716, IMG submission 145901) | Soil microbial communities from a riparian zone of the East river system, Colorado, United States - U2c1 | ecosystem: Environmental > Terrestrial > Soil > Riparian zone | place: USA: East River...
CGATCGGGCTCGGCCTCGCCACCGCGGTCGGCGCGGCGCTGGCCCGCCCCGACCGGCTGCCGGTGGCGGCACTGGGCGACGGCGGCTTCCTGATGAGCGTCGCCGAGCTGGACACCGTCGTGCGGCTCGGTCTGCCGATGGTGATCGTGGTCTACAACGACGACGCGTACGGCGCGGAGATCCACCACTTCGGCGACGCCGACATGACGACCGTGCGCTTCCCGCCCACCGACCTTGCCGCGATCGGCGCCGGGTTCGGCTGCGCGGGCCTCACCGTCCGCACGGTCGCCGACCTCGACGGCCTCGCCGAGTGGCTGGCCGGACCGCGCGACCGCCCGCTGCTGATCGACGCGAAGATCACCAGCGACGGTGGTGCGTGGTGGCTCGCGGAAGCTTTCGCGTGAACCTCGCTCCACCGAGCGGGACGTTACCCGAGCTGGTCGAGCGGCCGGCCGAAGAACTCCATCGCCGCGGCCTCGTCGGCCTCGGTCGGTGTGTCGTCGTCGGTCGCGGGTGGCAGCGGCTGCCCGGACAGCTCGATGCGGTAGCTGGTCAGCTGGTGCTGTGCCCACGGCTCGAACGCGTCGCCCGGGTAGCCGGGGACCTCCAGCCGGATGGCCTGCGCCGCGTGGTCGAGTGCGAGACCGCCGTAGTAGTACGCGTTGTCCACACTCCCGTGCAGCTCCGCCAGCCGCGGCCGAACCTGCTGGTACAGAACGAAAGCCGACCGCTCGGTCAGCTCGTCGGCCAGTGTCGACACGGCGCGGTGCGGCAGCTCGCCGCCGGACGGGTACGCCAGCAGGTCCACGTGGTACGCGAGCCAGTACACGGCCTCCCGCAGCGACGCGAGCTCCGGCCGTGCCGCCAGCCGGTTCGACAGCTCCTGCCGCCAGCCGACGATGTCCTGCGTGGTCGTCGCGAGCCAGCCACCGTGCTCGCCGAGCCGGCCGTCGAACGAGGAGAAGCTCTCGGCGAGGGCGGCGAGCCACTCGAGGTAGGTGTCGAGGTCCGGCGACGCCGCGAACCACCGCGCGTTCGCGACCACCGATGCCACGTACTCCGCCGGGTCGACGGCGACCGGCTCGACCGACTGGGGCCCGCTCGGCCCGACCGCCGTGCGTGCCCGTCCCGCCGCGTTGGCCGCGAGCTTCTGCAACGGTTCGGCGCCGACGGACTTCGCCATCGACGTCACCACCTTCGACCGCGCCACGTCCTGTGCGGCCGAGGCGGCGTTGCCGGCGAAGTGCGCGAGCTTGCGTGCGTTCCCGGTCCGGTCGTCCAGCGCCTTCTTCAGTTCGCCGACCTCCGCGTAGAACTCCCCGTAGTGCTCGTCGAGCGCGACGACCCACTGGTCGTAGCGCTGCCGGCCCTGCAGCCGCGGCCGCCCGCCGGTCTGCACGAGGAACTCGAACCCGGCGCTGCCGTTGGGGTGGCACGCCTCGAGCCACTCCCGGTAGAGCTGGTGCCACACGCCCTTCTTCTTCAGCAGCCCGCCGACGTCCTTCGGTCGCGCGTCCCCGAGGATGGCGTCGGCCTGGACCCGCACCCACTCGAACTCGTTCTCGGGCATGGCGCTCCTCGCTGAGGTCGGTGCTGGGACCAGCCTCCGGCACCCGAGTGGTCGAACGCACTGGGGAACGACCCCAGGCACGCCCCAGGAAGCCCCAAAGGTGGCCTTCAGGGCAGACGCGGGGCGCGCGCTCTGCCATGCTCTCCCCGCCAGGAACACGAGCACTTGAGGAGACACCCATGTCCGGTCAGTTCGAGGCGTCCGTCGAGATCGACCGGCCCGTCGCGGAGGTGTTCGCCTTCCTCGCCGACGGGACCAACGATGCCAAGTTCAGTCCCCGCGTGCAGAAGATGGCGAAGACGACGGACGGCCCGACCGGCGAGGGCACCGTGTACGCCAGCACGGTGAAGGACGCCGGCATGACCACCACGCGCGAGTTCCGCATCACCGAGTTCGTCGCGCCGAGTACGATCCGCTGGACGGAGCTGTCGAAGAACCTGGTGACCGCGGTCGAGGGCGGCTACGACCTCGAGCCCGTCTCGGAGACGAGTACCCGGCTGCGCGTGTTCAACGTCCTGCAGGGCAACGGCTTCGGCAAGACCATCGTCGGCTTCGCGCTCAAGGCGGCACGCAAGGACGCCCCCGACTTCGCGAACCGCATCAAGGCGGCGATCGAGGCGAGCTGACCTCATCCCCGCGTGAGCAGTAGCGGCACCCGCTGTTCCGCGCGGGTGAACGAGCCGTGCTGACCGACCATTGTGGACAGCAGCGACTCCGCGTGCGAGCGGATCACACCGGTGCCATCCCGGCCGGCGACGACCACGTCACCGACGCGCCCGCGAACCGCGCCGAGAACGGGCCGAACCAACCCTCGGCCACGGCCTGGTCCCGGGAGACCGTCCACGCCGCGTCGCCGAGCACGCCCTGCCACGTGGCGAGCACGTCGGTCGCGGCGCCCGGTTCCGCGTGGACGTAGCGCGCGCGGGCGTCGCCGCTGAGTGTGCGCACGCCGGCCAACAGGTCCGGCTCGGTGTCGGCGTCGAAGGTCCGGTCCATGGTGACCATGCCGTGGTCGCCCGTGACCGCGAGGACCGTGTCGGCCGGCAGGCGCGCCGCGATCGACTCGACGAGCCGGTCGATCTGCGTCAGCTGTAGCCGCCAGGGGAGCGAACCGGGACCGTACACGTGGCCCATCGCGTCGAGGTCGGCGTGGTAGCCGTACACCAGCCGCCGGCCCGGCTCGTCGAGCGCGGCACCGACCGACGCGGCAAGGTCGCCGAGTGCGTGCACACCCCGAAACGTGCCGCCGCGCAGTGCCGCGCGCGTGAGGCCGGAGCCGAGGAACGCCCTCGGCGACACCACGGTCACGCCGACGCCGGCCGCCTCGGCCCGTTCCAACGCCCGTCCGTTCCGGCTGCACCTGCTCCGGCGGCCGCTGCTCCCGCAGGTCGACGGACGTGCCGCGGGTTGTCCAGTGCAGGGCGTCGAGGACCGCGTCGTCGTCGACCGGGAACGACGTGCCGAGCATGCCGTGCGTGCCCGGCGGCAGTCCCGTGCCCAGCGAGGCGAGGCTGACCACCGTGCTGGACGGGAACCTGACGGGCAGTGGCCCCGCGTCGGTCATCGCCGCGAGGAACGGCGCGTCGGTGGCGTGCGCGCGCAACAGGTCCGCGCCCAACCCGTCGATCAGCAGCAGCGCCGCGGCGCGGGCCGGCTCGACCACCAGGCCGGCGGCGGGACCCGCGTCGAGCGCGGCGACCAGCGCGGGCAGGACCTCGGCGAGCGAGCGATGGCCGTACTCGGGCAGCGGCGGCATGCCCCCATCCTCCCCGACGTGCTCAGTAAAGGTGCCCGAGCAGGTCGACGTCGCCGTCCGGCCACCGCGCGTCGGTCACGGCTCGCACTATCAGCGCCTCGGTGTCGGTCCGCTCGGTCAGCCCGAGCGTGGTGTGTTCGTGGATCTTCACCCAGGTGACGCGATTGTCCTTACGCGACCAGCCGTGGCGCGTGTACACGCGGTCGTCGTCGGCGAACAGGACGACGAACTCGACGGCGCAGGCGCGTGCGTGGTCGAGCACGGCGGCGAGCAGCCGCCCGGCGAGCCCGTGCGACCGCGCCTCGGCCGTCACGCACAGGTCGACGACGCCGAACGTCCGCAGCACCCGGTCGCCGACCCGGATGATCCGCAGCTCGACGCCGACCTGCGCGACGACCGCGCCCCCGACGGTGGCGACGAACCGGAAGTGCGGCGGCAGCTTGAAGTAGCTCCGCTCCGGATAGTCGGGAAAGCACTCGCGCAGGATGGCGCACAGTCGCGCGGCCAGCTCCGCGTCGATCTCGGGCTCGGCGATCCTGACGATCTCGGCAGCACTGCACATCCGAGGAACTCTAGCTCTCGCGCCCTCCGGTCCCGTGCTCGCGCTACTTCGGTGCCTGCTTGCGTTCTCTGCCGGCTCGCAGCTCCGTCGCTTGTCCTTGCTCTTTGTCTTTTCTTGCCCCTGTCTGGTGCCGTCCTTCCCTTCTTGACGCTCCGCATTCTTGTTTCTGTCGGCGTGCTCGATTGGGTGATTCTTGTTGGCGGGTAAGGGTTTCGTCGGTGGTGGCGGGTATTCTGAACACATGTTCGACGACGAAAGTGCTGAGATTCTTGCCGAGTTGTCTGCTGGGGAGCGTGTTGATGCGCAGCGTGCTGCGAGGAAGTTGGGTCGGGTTGCGCGGTTCGTTGAGTTGAACCCTGGCGAGTTCGCTCCCCTGGAGTTGAGTGCGGCGACGGGTTGGACTCCGCTGCATACGCAGCATCGGATCAGGTTGGCGACAGCGTTGACAACGCGGTGTCCGGCGACGTTCGCGGTGTTCAGCGTGGGGGACATTCCGGAGTACAAGGCACGTCGGATCGTTGAGGCTGTCGAAGTTCTCTCCGATGAAACGGTCGCACTGGTAGAAGCGGAGATCGCGGCGCAGGCGGCGGGGTTGAGCAGCCAGCAACTCAACTACCGGCTACGTCGCGCGGTGGCACGCGCGGACCCGGAAGCTGCCGCTCGGCGTGCTGCGGCGAAGTCGCTCGCACGGCAGGTCATACATCAGGGTCTCGATGACGGTGTTGGTCTGTTGTCAGTGCAGTGTGATGTAGAACGAACACAGCTCGCATATCAACGAATCCAGGCTCAGGCACGGCAAATCAAGTCCGCTGGCGACGACCGCAGCATGGATCAGATCTCCACTGACGTGATGATGGACCTCCTGGCAGGTAAGGGGTTCGAGAACGCAAAGGTGATTGTCCGGTTGACGTTGCCGGCGTCGACGGTGTTGGGGGTCGATTCGAAGCCAGGCTATCTCGCCGGGTACGGGTGGCTACCTGCCCAGCGGGCACTCGAGCTGGCCGCCCAGAAAGACGCAGTGTGGCAACGCATCCTGACCGACCCGTTGACGGGGCATGCGGTGGATGTGGGGCGGCGTAAGTACCGGCCGTCGGCCGCTCTACGGGACCACATCGAAGCCCTCTACCCGACGTGTACTGGTCCAGGATGTGTGCGGCCTGCTCACCTGTGCGACTTGGATCACGTGACGCCGTTTCCGCAGGGGGCGACGGATCAGTTCACTGTCCGTCCGGCGTGTCGGACTCACCACCGGCTCAAGACCCTTGGTGGATGGCGGGTGGAACTGTCGGGCAATGGCCGAGGGTTGACGTGGATCACGAAGTATGGGTTCCGGTTCACGCATGAACCGGAGCCGATCGCCGATCCGGATGTGGCACCATTCTGAGGGATGGTGTGCTGCTTGACACGGGGGACGATCGCCTACGGGGTTGGGTGGTCCGGTGGCTGGGGCGATCGGGGCCGCGCCTTCGCCGATGCGTCCCAGCCGGGTGATCAGCGACGGCGAAGACACGGCAACGAGCAGTGGGGTGCTGGCAACGGGTTGCGTCGAGTGCTTACGTTTGGGGATTGATGTGTCCACTTCTGGCTGGACTCACCTGTTGGTGGTGTCACATCCGGTGGTCTTGCCTAATCTTGTTTGCTTGCAAGCAGAATAGATTGGCAGGGGCGGAAAATAGTGCGTGCGGGGAGAGTCGGCCGCCTCGATGACCGCCGCTGGACTGCATGTCTTCCTGGCCCAGTCTCATCCTTGGTGCGCAACCCACTGCTCGTTGCCGTGCCTCGCCGTGGCTGAGCACGCCGTCGAGACGTATCGGCGAGGTGCGGCTCCGATCGCCCCAGCCATCGGACCGCGCACCCCGAAGCGATCGTTCCCGTGTAACCAGCGGTAAGAGGCCGAACAGCGAACCGAGCCACTCGGCAACGCAGAGATGGTTGTCTGCTGGTGGTTACACGGCAGGACGATCGCCTACAGGGTTGCGTAGTCCGATGGCAACGGGGTTACGTCCAGTGGCGCGTCGTGCCGTGATGCGTCCACTTTCTGGTGGACCCACAGCTGGTGGTGTCACATCCTGCGGTCATGCCTAATCTTGTTTGCTTGCAATCAAAATAGCCGGAAACTCAGGCTAGGACCTCGCGGAGTCGGCGGCGGTGACCAGGACCGGACATGCCGGACGGCGCCCACCCGTGGGTGGACGCCGCCAGCGAGGAAACCGACTACAGCCGCAGTGTCACGGTGTCCACATCGAACAGTGAGCCGGCACCTCCCGTGAACGTCAGGAACAACGGTCCGGTCGGCGTCCCGGTCACGGTCCCGGACACGTCCTGGAACGTCTCCCACGAACCGGTGACCGGCACGGTCACCGACCCGAGCACGGTCCCGGTCTGCGACCCGGCGCGCAGGGTCAACGTCCCGCCCGCGCCAGCGGACGAGATCCGCACGGTGAAGCTCCTGGCGCCGGTGGTGGACAGTTGCGAGTACCCGGCCCAGTCACCGTTCTCGATGTACCCGGCCGTGGCGCCGCCGCTGGCCGCCGCGTGCGCCGCCGCCTGCACCCCGCCGGTGGACGTGTACGCCTCGCCCTCGGCGGTCCGGATGGTCCCGGCGCCGGCGGGGTTCAGCGTGAACGCGTCCACGTCGAACAGGTTGCCCTGACCCGTGACTCCCTTGAACACCAGGAAGAGCGATGTCGTCCCGGCCGGGATCGACGACACCCCCGCGGACACGTTCGCGAACGTGTCCCAGCCGCCGGTAGGTGCGACCGCGACCGAACTGAGGAGCGTCCCGGTCGCGGAACCGGCCCGCAGCTCCAACGTGCCACCGACACCACCGGACGACACCCGCGCCGTCACGCTTGCGGCACCGGACAACGCGTACGGGGTGAAGGAGACCCAGTCGCCGTTGTCGATGAACCCGACCGTGTTGCCGCCTTCCGCACCGCCGTGCGCGGCGAGCTGGACGCCGCCGGACTGCGCGCTGAAGTGCTCGGCCTGCCGGTGCCTCGGCTGCAGCTTGCGCACGCTGTGCGTGACGAGGCCGCCGTTGTCGGTGTACTCGGCGTCGAACACGCCGAACACGTTCGCGGCCGGGTCGTGCTCACCGTCGATCGGCGTCGTGATCGACCCGGTGCAGCCGTTCTTCGACGTCAGCTCGTGCTGGTGTTGGTCGTGCCCGAGCAGGTAGCGCACCTTCACCCGGTTGCAGTCGATCGTGCCGTCCTCCGGGTCGGACACGTTCACGGTGAAGTTCACCGTGTCCCCGAAGGAGAACAGCGCACCGTCCGCTGGTGCGGACAGCGTCACCGACGGCGCCGTGTTGCCCACCGAGATCTGCACGTTCGCCGATCCGGGAAGGCCCTGGGGATCCCGCACGGTCAGTGTCGCCGTGTAGTTCCCGTTCGTCGTGTAGGTGTGCGACGGGTTGGCCGCCGTCGACGTGCCGCCGTCCCCGAAGTTCCACTGGTAGGTAAGCGCGCCGCCTTCTGGGTCGGAGCTGCCGGCCGAGGAGAACGTGACCGCCAGCGGCGCCGGCCCGGACGTCTTGTTCGCGGCCGCCTTCGCGATCGGGTTGCGGTTCTGGTTGCCGATGAACTCGACCCGCCACAGCGCCTGGTTGTTCGACCCGGTGCCGTAGTCGAGCACGTACAGCGCACCGTCCGGCCCGAACGCCATGTCCATCACCTGCGTGCCGGTCCACGGGAACGCCCCGATGTCGCCGACGCCGCCGGAGCCCGTCACCTCGATCGCCTTGATCCACTTGCGCCCGTACTCGCCGGCGAAGAACCTGCCGTCCAACGACTGCGGGAACTTCACCCCCGAGTTCAGGTTCGGGTCGTACCGGTAGACCGGCCCGCCCATGGGTGACTCCGAGCCGCCGCCGAACTCCGGCGGGGTGCCGCTGTCGCCGCCGTACCTGATCCACGCCGCCTTCGGCGCCGGCAGCTTCTGCAGACCGGTGTTGCGGAACGAGTTGTTCGTCGCGCCGGTCGTGCAGTCGAACTTCCCGCCGGACGGGCCGGACGGGAACGTGAAGTCGTTGTAGGTCTCGGTAGCGGTGTTCGTGCCGGTGCAGTACGGCCAGCCGTAGTTGCCAGGCGCGGTGATCCGGTTGAACTCGACCTGACCGTTGGGGCCGCGGTTCGGGTTGGTGCTGCCCGCGTCCGGACCGTAGTCGCCGAGGTAGACGATGCCGGTGGCCTTGTCCACGCTCATCCGGAACGGGTTGCGGAAACCCATCGCGTAGATCTCCGGCCGGGTCTGCGCGGTGCCCGGCGCGAACATGTTGCCGGCCGGGATCGTGTAGGTGCCGTCCGCCTGCGGCTTGATACGCAACACCTTGCCGCGCAGGTCGTTCGTGTTGCCGGCGCTGCGCTGCGCGTCGAACTGCGGGTTGCGGTTGTTACGCTCGTCGATGGGGGTGTAGCTGTCCGACTGGAACGGGTTGGTGTCATCACCTGTTGTCAGGTAAAGGTTTCCGGCCGCGTCGAAGTCGATGTCACCGCCGACGTGACAGCACTGGCCCCGGTCGTTGACCACTCGCAGCACGATCTTCTCGCTCGCCATGTCGAGCGTGTTGTTGGTGTTGAGTACGAACCGCGACAGTCGCAGCTCGCCCTTCCACCGGTCCCAGTCCGCCTGCGTGCCCTCGGTCGGCGCGTCGCCGCCGGGGGTGGTCAGCGCGGCGGAGTAGTACAGGTAGATGAACCGGTTGGTGATGAAGTTCGGGTCCGCGGCGACGCCCTGCAGACCCTCCTCGTCGTGGGTGTAGACGGACAGCTTGGCGGCCTGCGTCGTGGCGCCGGCCGCGTCGGTGACGCGCACCGTGCCGTCGCGGGCGGTGTGCACGACAGAACGGTTGGGCAGCACGGCGAGCGACATGGCCTCGCCGAGCTCCGCGCCGCCGGAGGCAAGTTGGACCTGTTGGTAGTCGCCGGGTGGGATGACGGATCCGGCCTGTGCGGCGGGGGAGGGGACGAGTAACGCGGTGAGCAGCAGTGCGGCGGTCACGCCGTACCGACGCCGTTTGGGCAGGGACATCGGCGTCCTTCCTAGTTTCGGTATGCCTGGAGCTCGGCGAGCTGACCGGCGGGCCAACCGGTGTTCGCGGTGAAGACCAGCCGCACGTAGCGTCGCGAGCCCGCGGTGACGGGGACGGCGACCGTGTTCTGAGCCGCCGGGTCGAACCGGTAGCCCTGCGCGCCGGCCACGGTGGTGTACGCGGTGCCGTTGGTGCTCGCCTGCACCTGGATCGTCTGCGTGCGGGCGCCCCACGATGGCGGCAGCGACAGCACGAGCCGGCTCAGGTCCTGCGCGGAGCCGAGGTCGACCGTGATCGACTGCGGGAACGCGTGGTTCGCGCTTTCCCAGTAGCTGCCCTGGTTCCCGTCGTTCGCGGCCGTCGCCGGGTAGCCCGGCTGGGTGCTGCTCGCGGTGATCTGCCGGCCTCGCGCCAGATCCGGGTTGGCCGGTGGTGTCGTGCCGCCCGTGAACTGGTCGACCCAGTACTTGGTGCGGTCCAGGTAGGCGGTCTCCGCGGCCGCGCCGGTCTTGCCGTACGCGCCTTCGAAGGTCAGATAACCCTGCCCGGCGGGCGGGTTCGACCTGGCCGGCTCGAGGGTTGACCCCTCGTGCCACTCGTTGAACGACGTGACCGACACCCAGGTCGGCGCGCCGCCGGTGGCCGGGGCGAGCGCGTTGCCCCACTGCCGGTCGTAGGCGGCGCCGTTGTCCCGGTTGACGGTCGGGGTCGTGTTGCCGGGCACCGCGCGGTCGTCGAGGTAGCCCGGCGCCACCGACGGCGCCCACACCAACCCGTTGGCCTTGCAGAAGTCCGACGCGTTCTTCCACCCGGGCGCGGTCGCGCCCGCGATGCCGTCGTAGGTGTACATCCCGCCGAAGTGCGCGACCTTGGAGGTGTCGGTGGTCTGCGCCAGCACGATGCTGGTGCTCTTCACCTGCTCCAGTGCCGTCCAGTCGGTGACGCGCAGGCTCTCGAACACATAGAACGCGGAACGGTTGCCGTGCGCGGCATCCCGGTAGAACGCCGGGCTGGAGCCGTAGCGGGAGTTGATGTAGTTGATGTCCGCGACCGTCGAGTCGGCCGTGCGGCTCGCGTACGGTTCGAGGTGCCAGGCTACCTTGATGCCGTACTTCGCCGCCGCGGTGAGGATCTTCGGCGTCAGATTGTCCTCATAGGACCCTTGACCCCACCAGCTCGTGACGATCGTGCCCGCGCCGGAACGCTGCACCCAGGCCATGTGCTGGTCGAGCGCCGCGGTGTCGCCGGAGTCGTACGCGCCCAGTGTCGGGTAGAAGTTGGCACCGATATCGTTCGGGGGCGTGTGGCCACCCTGGTCCCAGTGTCGGTAGGAGCCGTTGACCGTGGGACTGCCGTACCACGGGTAGTAGAAGAGATGGACGTCAGCCGGAACCGCCTGGGCTGCCGCCCCTGACGCCGGCACGGGTGCGGAGACCGTGCCGAAAGCCAGGAGCAGCGCCAGAAGGCCGACAATGCTGTGCAGGGGTCGCATGTCTGCCCTTCATCCTCGCAACGTTGCCAGGTGCTTCGGATGATACGCAGCAGTGACAGATAGTGGCAATATGCCAACAGGCATATGAAATTTATTGACTGCCACTTGCGCTTTCTTGCAATGGCTTGCGGCCTGGCAAACAGGGCAGTTCTTTCGGGGGAAGGGGATCGATGGACGAGCGTGACGGCCTCGCGGCACGGTTCGAGGCGCAGCGCGGGCACCTGCGCGCGGTCGCCTACCGGATGCTCGGCTCGTCGGCCGAGGCGGACGACGCCGTGCAGGAGGCGTGGCTGCGCCTGACCCGCGTCGACGCCGGCGCGGTCGACAACCTCGCCGCGTGGCTGCGGACGGTCGTGTCCCGCGTGTGCCTCGACATGCTGCGGGCCAGGCGGTCGCGCCGCGAGGAACCGGTCGGGCAGCGGGCGGTCGACGAACCGTCGGACGCCGATCCGGAGGGCGACGCGGTGCTGGCCGACTCGGTCGGCCGCGCATTGCTCGTCGTGCTCGGCACGCTCGCGCCAGCCGAGCGGATCGCGTTCGTGCTGCACGACCTTTTCGCCGTGCCGTTCGACCAGATCGCGCCGATCGTGGACCGCACGCCGGTCGCCGCGAAGAAGCTCGCGAGCCGCGCCCGGCTGCGGGTGCGTGGCACGACGACGGTGCCGGCCGAGGCCGTCCGGCACCGGGAGGTCGTCGAGGCGTTCCTCGCCGCTGCCCGCGGCGGTGACCTGCGGGCGCTGCTCGCGGTGCTCGCACCCGACGTCGTCCGCACGGCGGACCCGCAGGCGCTGCCGGCCGGCGCGGCTGTCGAGGTGCGGGGCGCCGAGGTCGTCGCGAGGGAGACCGTCGGCCTGCGGCGGCGGGCGCGGCACACCGGGATCGCGCTGGTCGACGGCACGGTCGGGGTGGTCGCGGTCGTGCGTGGCCGGCTGGTGCTCGCGCTCACCGTCCGGGTCGACGGCGACCGGATCGCCGCGTACGACGTGGTCGCCGACCCCGCCCGGCTGGCCGCGCTCGACGTGTCCGTCCTCGATGTCGAAACGCCGGCGCCGGTTACGACTTAGGGTCGACACGACGCCCAACCTCGAGGAGAGACCATGTCCGACCAGGAACTGACCGTGCCGGGCGCGACGCTGCGTTATGACGTGCGCGGCGCGGGCCCCGTGCTCCTGCTGATGGGCACGCCCATGGACGCGACCGGGTTCGCCGCGCTCGCGCCGCTGCTCGAGCGGGACCACACGGTTGTCACGTACGACCCGAGAGGCATCGCGCGCAGCTCGGTCGACGACCGAACGGCGCAGGTGACGCCCGAGCAGCTCGCCGACGACCTCAGCAGGCTCCTCGCGGCCGTCACCGACGAGCCGGCCGCCGTGCTCGGCAGCAGCGGCGGCGCCATCGCCGGGCTCGCGCTGGTCACCGCGCACCCAGAGCAGGTGTCGGTGCTCGTCGCCCACGAGCCGCCGGTGACCGCGCTGCTGCCCGACGCCGCCGAGCGGCGCGCCGACCTGGACGGCATCTACGAGCTGTACCGCGACGAGGGTGTCTGGCCGGCCATGGGCCGGTTCCTCGAGGTGATCGGCATCGAGACGCCGACGTCGACGGAGCCGCTGCCGATGGAGCTCACCGAGGCGATCGCCCGCGACACCGGGTTCTTCCTCGCCAACCTGCTCCGCACGGTCTCGCTGTGGCAGCCCGACCTGGACGTGTTGCGTGCGTCGTCGACCAGGATCGTGATCGGCGTCGGCGCGACGTCGAAGGGGCAGTTCGCGAACCGGACCGCGCTCGCGCTCGCCGAGCGGCTCGGCGTGACGCCGGTCGAGTTCCCCGGCGACCACGGCGGGTTCGCCGGGGAGCCGGCGGATTTCGCCGACGTGCTGCGCGGTGTGCTCCAGAATGCTACTGACCAGTATCCTGCGGTCCGGTAACCATTTCCCGCTGCCGTATTCCTGTCGTAGGAGAGTGCCCGATGCCGACGTTGACCCGAGATGCCGATGTCTTCGTGCTGGACCTCGGCGACGGCGAGAACCGGTTCCACCCGGACTGGCTCGCCGAGGTGAACGCAGCGCTGGACAAGGTCGAGGCGGCCGACGCGCCGAGGGCGCTCGTCACCACGGCCGGCGGGAAGATCTACTCCAACGGCCTGGACCTGGAGTGGCTCGGCACGCACGGCGACCAGCTACAGAGCTATGTCGCCGGCGTGCAGGGCCTGCTGGCGCGTGTCCTGGAGTTCCCGGCGCCGACCGTCGCGGCGATCCCCGGGCACGCGTTCGCGGCGGGCGCGATGCTCGCGCTGGCGCACGACTTCCGGGTCATGCGTGCCGATCGTGGGTTCTTCTGCCTGCCCGAGGTGGACATCCACATCCCGTTCACCCCGGGCATGGCCGCGCTGATCCAGGGCCGCCTCACCCCGCAGACCGCCCACGAGGCGATGACCACCGGCCGACGCTACGGCGGCGCCGACGCGGCGGCGGCCGGCATCGTCGACAGGGCGGTGCCGTTGGACGAGGTGCTGCCGGCGGCGTTCGAGCTGGCGCGTCCGCTGGCCGGCAAGATGCCGCAAACGCTCGCGGCCATCAAGTCAGGCATGTACGCGCCGACGTTGGCGACGCTCCGGCAGGGCTGATCTCACGAAACTCAGCTCCGGGGGCGCTAACCCCTAACCACGTGCGCGCGTACGCGGTCGCCTTCCACCCAGCCCTCGCGCGCGGCGTAGCGGATCATGTCCGCGAAGCCCGCGAGCCACTCGTCGTCGCCGTTGCCGGCGGTGCGCAGTGCCGCGATGTCGAGCCAGGCGTGCTCGCCGGACAGCTCGCCGAGACCCGCGGCGCGCAGGGCGCCGCCTGCCGTCGCGTCGTCGGTCTCCACGATGTCGACGCGCAGCTCACGCAGGTTGCTGGCGTCCTCGACCGCCGCCCGCTCGCCCGTCACCCGAACGATCATGTGTTCTCCTCACGAGTCGGAGGTGCTGCTGAGCACCGAGACCGCGTTGATCAGCCATTCGCCGTTCTGTTGGACTAGCTGGTAGCTGTGCCGCTCGCGGATCCGGCGGCCGTCCTTGAACACGTACCGCACGGTCACCTCCACCACCGCGCCCTGCGCCGACACCTCCGAGGCCGCCACCGACTGGATGCCGCCCCAGAATGCCCGGTAGCTGTCCGCCCCGCCCGCCGGACGCTGCTGGAACGTGGCGGTCAACCGCGTGAACCCCTCGTCCGGGTTACCCGGCATCAGCGCGTAGTAGTCGCTGACCGCCGCCGCGGGGTCCGCCGGCGGGGCCGGCGTCGAGGACGAGACCGACGTCGTCGGCGGCTCGGACGACGACGGTCGGGTCGGGTCCTCGGTCGGGGTGTCGTTCGCCGTGGACTCCGTCGTCGAGCCCGCCGCCGTTCCGGTGCCCGGCGTGTCCTTCTTGTTGATCAGCAACAGGGTGGTCGCCACGGCGGCCGCCACCAGCACACACGTCACCGCGAGGAGGATGCCGGCCCTACGGCGTCGGGTCGGGGCGGGCGCGGGGGCGGCGACCGGCGTCGCCTCGGGAGCCGGTGCCGGCGTTGGCGCGGGCCCCGCGGCCACCGCCGCGAGCGCGGCCCTCGCCGCCGCCATCGTCGGCCGCTGCTCCGGGTCGGTGCTCAGCAACCGCGTGAGTACCCCGGTCAGTGGGCCGGCCTGCTTCGGCGGCATCACCTCGCCGGACGCGATCCGGTGCAGCATCGCGACGGCGTTGTCGGTCCGGCCGGCGGGTGGCGCGCCCTCGACGGCTGTGTAGAGCGCGGCGCCGAGCGAGTACACGTCGGACGCGAACGTCGCCTTCTTGCCCTGCGCCACCTCGGGCGCGAGGTAGGAGGGCGTGCCGACGAAGGTGCCCGTCGTCGACCCGGTGACGTCCTCGACCACGCGGGAGACCCCGAAGTCGGTGATCTTCACGGTGTCGTTGTCGCCAACGAGGATGTTGCCGGCGGTCACGTCCCGGTGCACGACCCCCGCGGTGTGCGCGGCGGCCAGCGCGCCGGCTGCCTGTGACCCGATCCTGGCGACCTCGACGGGGTCGAGCGTGCCGTGCTCGTCGAGCAGGCGGGCCAGGCTGCTCGACGGCAGGTACTCCATGATCAGGTACGGCTTGCCGTCGTCCTCGATCACGTCGTACACGGTGATCAGCTGCGGGTGGTGCAGCTTGGCCGCGATCCGGCCCTCGCGCATCGTCCGGCGCCGGATCTCCTCCAGCCGGGACTCCTCCAGTGCCGGCGGCAGGATCACCTCTTTCACGGCGACCGTGCGGCGCAGCCGCTCGTCGTGGGCCTTCCAGACCACGCCCATGCCGCCACCGCCGAGCCGCTCGGTCAGCCGGTAACGCCCAGCGACGACCTGGTCCACATCCATCAGCCCACACCCCGTTCGGATCTCACCCGTTGGGGTTTACACCACGGAGCGAAACCGAAACGGCCCGGCACGCCGTCGCTGCGGAGTGCCGGGCATTTGTCACTCCTCGACGCCGAGTGCGGCCCGTGACGGCGTGCCGCACACACCGAAGTCCCGGGTCACCGTGCGCTACGGCACGCGTGAAGTGGTCGAACGACGGCCGAGGGCCGCAGACTGATCACCGATCGATCAACCGTGTCGATCCCTACGTCACCGGTTTGGGGATCACTCGATCGGGTAATCGCCTGCGTCAAGCAGTCGGCGTTCGGTCAGCTCGGGGTGGAGAGCAAAGGCGGTGCGGGCGCATGGATCTGGAGTTCGACTCGGTTGTCGCACGGGGACTGTGGCGGTACGTGGATCTGGTCACCGAGGCGCTCGGGCTCGCCGGGGGCGGGTCGCTGGTGCAACTCGGCCCGCCGGTCAACGCCTACCTCGCGCTCGATGGACGCATGTCGCTGTTCCCGACGCGTGACGTGGCGCTGCTCTGGGACGAGGAGCACGGCTGGTCGGCCGGTGTGGAAGCCGAAACCGAGCTTGCCGTGCACTCCTACCTCGGCGGGGACGTCCTGCCGGCCCCGGCGGAAGTCGCCGCGTTCGCGACGGGAGTGCTCACCGCCACCGACGCGGGCGGGGCGGACCCGGTGGCCCTGCGCGCCGCGGACGCCGCCGACGATCTCGCCGACCGCCTGGCCCGCTTCGCCGTGCCGTACGCGAGCGAGGATCGCCAGCCGGCCTGATCGCGCGGCCCACTTCGCCCAGTTGTACGCCAACCAGGACCGTCAGCCTGCCTCATCTCGCGGCCCGGTTCGCCCAGTTGTACGCCGGCGAGGACCGTCAGCCGGTCTGATCGTCGCGTGAGGTGCGGAATTTCGTGGTTTCGGCTGCTTCAGCCGATGCCATGGCCTCTGCCGCGGCGGAGGCGGCCGCCGCCGCGTCGTCGGCGGCACGCGACGCCTGCTCGTCCGTCACCACGGCGCGGGTCGCCGGTGACTTCGGCAGTGTCTCGGCGAACGCGCGGGACACCCCGGACAGCGCCGCGGTCACCTCGCTGGGAATGACGAAGAACGTGTTGCCCGGTCCCTGCGCGAGCTGGGGCAGCGTCTGCAGGTACTGGTAGGCGAGCACCTTCGGGTCCGGGTCGTTGCGGTGCACGGCCTGGAACACCTCGTCGATCGCGCGGGCCTCGCCCTCCGCCTTGAGGATGCGCGCGGTCCGGTTGCCCTCCGCGCGCAGCACGGCCGCCTGCTTGTCGCCCTCCGCGGTGAGGATCTGGGACTGCCGCTGGCCTTCCGCGCCGAGGATCGCCGCGCGCTTGTCCCGCTCGGCGCGCATCTGCTTCTCCATCGCGTCCTTGATGGTCTTCGGCGGGTCGATGGCCTTGATCTCGACGCGGTTGACGCGGAGGCCCCACTTGCCGGTCGCCTCGTCCAGCACCCCACGTAGCTGGCTGTTGATGGTGTCGCGGGAGGTCAGCGTCGACTCGAGATCCATGGAGCCGACCACGTTGCGCAGCGTCGTGACCGTAAGCTGCTCGACACCCTGGAGGTAGCTCGCGATCTCGTACGCGGCCGCCCTCGGGTCGGTGACCTGGAAGTACAGCACCGTGTCGATCTCCACCACCAGGTTGTCCTCGGTGATCACCGGCTGCGGCTGGAACGACACCACCTGCTCGCGCAGGTCGATCGCCGAGTAGACGCGGTCGATGAAGGGGATGACGAAGCTGAGGCCGGGCTTCAGTGTGCGGCTGTAGCGGCCGAGCCGTTCCACGTTGCGGGCCCGCGCCTGCGGCACGATGCGCACCGCGCGGAACACCACGAAGACGACCAGCAACACGATCAACGCGCTGACGATGAGCGCGACGGAGATGTCCATGTTCACTCCCGGGGATAGACGAAGGCGGTGGTGCCGCTGATGCGCATGACGTCGACCGTGGCGCCGACCGGGATGACGGTCGTGTCGTCGAACGTGCGGGCCGTCCAGTCGTCGCCGTCGATGCGCACCAGGCCGTCCCGGTCGGTCACCTCCCGAACCACGAACGCCCGCTTGCCGACCAGCGCGTCCACGCCGAACCGTTCGAGCTGCGGTTGACGCATGTGCCGCAGCGCGACCGGCCGCACCAGGACCACGCCGGCCGCCGCGGCCGCGGCGAACATCACGAGCTGGACCGGCAGCGGCAGCCCGACGGCGGCGAGCACCGCGGGCACCACCGCGGCGGCGGCGAGCACTCCGAGCGCGGCCGTCAGCGTGAAGATCTCCGCGACGCCCATCACGACAGCGATGACCAGCCAGATCAACCACAGTTCCATGTGGTGGCCTCCTACCGCCGTGTTTACCCGAACCTGCCGGTACGCCGGTGGATCGTGACGTTCTCGCAACGTCAGGCGTGCTTGCCGAGCCACTCCAGTGCCGCCGCGCCACCGTTCAGCACCGAGATGTGCCCCTCGTCCTGGCTGATCCGCAGCTCCGCGTCGGGGCAGCGGTTCGCCAGCCACTCGCCGTGGGCGCTCGGCACCACCCGGTCCTGGCCGCCGTGCAGGAACAGGACCGGCGCGTCGATGTCGGCCGGGTCGAACCCCCACGGGCCGGCGTTGGCGAGGTCGTCGTCGATCACCGGGCCGGGGCCGGCCGCCATGGCCGGGCCGACGACCTCGCCGAACCAGCCCCACTCGCCCGACAGCGCCCTGAGATCGGCCACCGTGAGGTCCATCTCCGGCTTGTTCCCGGACTTCTCGAACCGTTCCTTCTCCGCGCGGCCTCTCGTCGCCGCGCCGAGCGATGCCACGCTCGCGTCCGACATGCCGGCGAACCAGTCGAGTCCCTGGGCGGTGACGAGCGCGAACGGGGCCATCCCGGCGACGCTGATCGCGGCGAACACGCGGTCCCCCAACAGTGCGGCGCAGGCCAGGGCGTGCGGGCCGCCGCCGGAGGAGCCCATGACCGCGAACCGCTCGAGGCGCAGCGCGGCCGCGATGGCGGCGACATCGCCTGCCGCGGACGCCACGTCCCGCCCGGGGTTGGGCGTCGAACCGCCGTAGCCGGGCCGGTCGTAGCCGACCCAGCGGACGCCGAGCCGGTCCCCGGCGCCGAACAGCGGCTTCGGCGGCGTGCCGAGGTTGGGGGTGCCGGCATGCCAGAAGACGGTGGGCCCGCCGGCGTCCCCGGTGTCGTATACGTGCAGCGTGCGGCCGTCGGCAAGCGTCAGATCGGTCTCGTTCACCGCCGCAGGATACGTGTCTTCGCGCACGCGGGTGGAGTAGTCGGTTGCGCCGATCGCCGACGTTGCCGAGCAGGGCGGGTCCGTGCGTGAAACCATTGGTGTGCGAGGAGGTTGCCATGAGGGACGCGAACC
>Ga0193716_1000859_pt1 | contig 18150 bp, 25 predicted proteins | sample U2c1metaG_FD_145901 | JGI IMG/M metagenome (GOLD analysis project Ga0193716, IMG submission 145901) | Soil microbial communities from a riparian zone of the East river system, Colorado, United States - U2c1 | ecosystem: Environmental > Terrestrial > Soil > Riparian zone | place: USA: East River...
CGGACCGGGAGCGGTGGGCGGACGGGCGCACGTTCTCGTTCGAGCGCGTGCTGGCCGCGCCGCGGGACGTCGTCTGGCGGCATTGGGTCGACGCGGACCTGCTCGCGTCCTGGTGGGCCCCGCCGTCGATGACGGTGACCGACTGCGCCCTCGAGCCGACGCCGGGTGGCCGAGTCGTCCTCGAGTACCGCGACGCCGAGGGCCGGTACCGCTCAGCGGGCCGCGTCCACGCCGCGCTCGAACCCGAGCACCTCGCGTTCGAGCTTTCGGTCCTGGGCGCCGCCTCGTTCACCGGCCACTACGACCTGGCCCTCACCGAGGCCGAGGGCGGCACCCGGCTGCGACTCGACCTGCGCATCACCGAAACGTCCGTCGAGGCCGTGCCCCACATCGCCGGGATCGAAACCGGCTGGGGACAGGTGCTCGACAACCTCACGCAAAGATTGCAGGACAGTCATGACCCGCAGAGTGACCGCGAACCTGTGCCTCACCCTCGACGGCCGCTACAACGGCCCCGGCGGTGACATGGGCGCGATCGTCTGCTACGCGACCACCGAAGTAGCGCGAAATCACCTAACCCGCATCTGGGAAACCGCGACGACAGCGGTACTCGGCCGCCGCAACGCGGAGGGTTTCCTGGGCTTCTGGCCGACGGTCGCCGGCGACGAGAACGCGGACCCACGCGATCGCGGGTATGCGAAGTGGCTGGTGGACACGGAGAAGGTGATCCTGTCGACCACACTGACGTCCGCGCCGTGGGAACGCACGCGGGTGGTGAACGCCCCCGCCGCGGAGGTCGTGACCGAGCTGAAGTCAACCGGCGAGGGCGACATCCTCGTCAACAGCAGCGCGAGCGTCATCAAGCCGCTACTGGCGGCAGACCTACTGGACCGGCTGTACCTCATGATCAACCCCGAAATAGCCGGCGACGGGCAACGCCTCTTCGACGACGGCCTGCCAAGTTCGAAGTGGACGCTCACACACCAGGAGACCGGCGAACTGGGCGAGATAGCGCTGGTCTACGACCGCGCACGCTGATGTCTCGCCGAGGAGACGAAAGAGTGGGGCGCAGGCACCGGACACCAACCTTCCGCAAGACCGTCGCCACGCTGCTCGACGAGGCCGGCCTCACCGCGCGCCAGATCGCCGACATCCTCGGGCACGCACACCCGTCGATGACCCAAGATGTCTACATGGGACGAGGCGCGGCCAGCCGAGACGGGGCCGACGCGTTGCACGCCGCGCTCGGTCGGGAACCCTCATAAACTGGGGGTTTTCTGGGGGTCCGATCTTGAGACCTCGGCGCATGACCTTGCTGACCTGGCGTTTTGGTGGGCCTAACGTGGCACAACCCGAACACCCCGGTGCTGGCCGAAGGCCCGAGATCAGCACCAAACCAGTCGGCATCCGCCGCATCTCCCCAGGTGAAGCACAATGAACCCCGAGAACACCGCCCGGCCTTCCTCCACTCCCTGACGATGCGGCTCGGCGTAGGCGTGCGCGACGCTCGACCACGGTCACCAGACCGGGCCGGAGCACCTTTGCTGCCGCAGGCGAGCCAGATCAGCATCGTCAGCGATTCGTGCTCTATCGCCCGCGCGAGCAGTAACTCGTCGAGCGCCTTGAGTTGCAGCGTGGTCGGCAGCCTCCACCCCAGGTAGCCGCACCCGTCTCTATGACCCCTGACCAGCCAAGATCACGAACTCCAACGGGAGTGATTGCTAGGCCGCCGATTCACCGTGGGTCGCCCGCTAGGCGTCGAGAGCGAAGGCAGCAAGCCCGGTCTCAAGCAGGTGCGCGGCGCGGCGGACTTCGGCGGTGACCGCGTCGCGCACCTGCGCCGGACTCCGGCGCCCGTCCAGGTACTTGCGCGTGGAGTTGACCTGGACGCTCCACAGCCCGAGCAGGGCGGCGGCGGCGATCTGGGGTTCAGGGTCACGCGGGTCCAGCCCGGCCCGATCGGCCAGGACCTCACAGGCAGCGGCGGTCATCTGCTGGAGCATGTTGCGGTGGTACGCCTGCAGCGCGGGCGTGTCGCGGACCATGGTTTCGAAGCGCTGCGCCGCCTCGGCGGCCCAGGCCTTGTCGTCCTGTGCCTCGAGCCACGAGGTCAGGTTGTCCAGTTCGCCGGCCAGGATCCGCACCATGCCCTCCAGCGGCGTCGTTCCCGATTCGGCGAGAGCCGCCCGGAGGGCGGCGAGCAGATCGTCCGGGAGATCGAGAACGAGTGATTCCTTGGTGGGGAAGTAGTTGAACACCGTCGTGGGCGAGACTTCGCACACCTCCGCGATCTCCGCGACAGTCACGTTGTCGAAGCCGTGTTCCAAGAACATCTCGGTGGCGGTGCCGATCAGCATCTGCCGGGTCGCGCGCTTGCGCCGCTCCCTGAGTCCCGTGGCCTCGCCGACGGCCGGTGCACGCAGCGCGCTCCAGTCGACGGTGTGTGCGTCCATGACCACGCAGGATAATCACCTGCACACAATCATGGTGTTACGCTAAACTTATAGTGACATCAATTTTGGTCGCCCGTCAGAAAGGGGCAAGTCATGTCCGATCTCGAGCGCAACAAGCAGGTCGTCCTCGACTACTACACCACTGCGTTCGCCGGGAACCCGGAGAAGGCGATCGCCGACCACTTCGGTCCGCGCTACATCCAGCACAACCCCGACGCGCAGAATGGCCCGGAGGCGTTCATCGGGTTCGTGAAGTGGCTGCGGGGCAAGTACCCGGACCTGAAGCTCGACATCAAGCGTGTGATCGCCGAGGGCGATATGGTCGCTACCCACTCCCACCTGGACCTCGAGCCGGGAAATCCGGGCAACCCGGGACGGGCGCTGGCGGACTACTTCCTCCTGGAGGACGGCAAGGTCGTCGAGCATTGGGATGTGATCCAGGAGGTGCCCACGGCTGCCGCGAACGACAACGGGATGTTCTGATATTCGCCGCCGCCCAGAACCGGCGTTGCCCCGCGGAGGTGATACACCTGCAGTATCTGGCCTCGGCGACCGGGGACATGGAGTTGTGGCGCGAGGTGGTGGCCCCGACGTCGAATGGACCGAGGTCCGCGCATTCCGCGGACACACCTCCCATGAGGTTGGTGGACCTGACGCGTCAGCATGCGAACCGCGAACCGACGCTGGTCAAAGATCAACAAGACTGCGCCGCAGAGCCAACGAACTCGCACCGTGGGGTCTGCGGGGCTCGGCCCCGCAAGGTAATGACGGACGACGTGGTCCGCGCATTCCGCGGACACACGTCCGCTGAGGTTGGTGGGCCGCCTGGGGCTCGAACCCAGAACCTACGGTTTCATGATCAGCTTCGCCGGTCTCCTGCTGTCATCTGCCGACATGCCGCGCTACCTGCGACATTAACAAACGGGAACGGGCAACGTGGCGTGTCCACCGCGGTCGTCTGCGGTTGTTTTCTGGGAGTAGACCAGGGGAACGATCTTGCACCTGCTCCTGGGTGGCCACCCACAAGGAGGGGCTTCCTGCAATCCCGTCGACCTGGCGTGAGCCCGATCGCACCGTGTCAAGGGGCCACCGCCTCGCCAACCGCACTCTACCTCGGAAGCGGCCCCTTGACACGGTGCGATAGCCCTTGTGGAGGTCGACGGGATGGCAGGACGTTCCCCCGACGAACCGCAGCGGGGTCTGCATGCCTGCCATCCTGGAGACCTGCCCGCCCGGCGAGGGCATTCTCCTTACGCCTGCGCCGTGGATTTACTCGGCAGGCTCGCTCGAGCCAAGCAGTAGGGCGAGCACATCTTTGGCTGCTCGACGTTGCCACTCATGCCGGGAGCACACGGCGATAGCGGCCAGGGAGCCGATTTGTCCTACGTAGACGGTCAACAGGATGGCTGGCGCTGAGGCCCACCCAACGTCCATCATGTAGCTGGTCCTTCCTCATGAGGGATCGAGAAGGGGCTCACGCCGGACTTGTTGGCTGACAGGACGGCGTGAGCCCTTGGCCGTAAGCACATCACGGCCCCAGCATGAGATACGATGCGCGTCACGTACCAAGTCGTGGGATCGGGTTTGTAGGATTCCTACAAAAGCGTTCACGAAAGCTTGTCGAGGCCCGCCAAAACTAGCGACAGCCCTACAGCAGTACAGGTTCCCCGTCAACCTGGTCCGCCTCCGGCCGACCGGCGCGCGTTGGGACCGGCGCCAGCCGCACGCCCAGCGCGCAGTGCCGCGTCGGCCATGAGCACAGCGGGCCAGCGGGCGCCGACAGGCGCCCGCCTTGAACAAGTAGAGAAAGTCTGAACACAACAGCCGTGCCGGTCCGGTGTGGACTATGCCTCGCGGATCTCTGGGCCACGTCCTAGCTGGACAGTCGCGTCCCGTTGGAAGCATGCGCCGGAACCGGATGGGTCATCGACCACGCGGACGAGTTCAAAGCCGCGGTCCGCGTAGTACTTACACAGACCGGGGTTCGAGCGCCAGGCGTCCAACCGGATCCACTTGGAACCTTCTCCGACAGCGCGGCGGGCAGCCCAGTCCATGAGCGCGGAACCGACGTCGGCACCCTTCACGGACCGCTCGGTGATCATCCGGCAGAGGTACAACGCATCGTCCGGTTGGTCTTCGGGGAACCACATCGCCGGGTCTACGTTCCGGTTGGCGGTGATCGTCCCGATAAGGGTGCCCGTTGTACTGGTCGCGAGCCAACAGGTTCCGGCGTCCACTGAGGCACGGATGTTGTGGAGCTTGACCGGGTACTGCCACTGGTCCAACCCGGCTCGTGCGAGCGACGCGGCAGCTCGGGTCCACATGTCTGCGACCACGTCGACTTCCGTGGCAGTGGCTCGGCGGACCGTCACAACGTGCGTCAAGGTGTGGGCTCTGGGACCAGGTGTGCGGTGTAGCCGGCTGCGACAAGGCGAGCGTAGGCGGCCTGCACGTCGCCGGGGATGTCCTGATGGATCGCGTAGCCGTTCTCCGCGTAGAGCCGCATCCGCTGCGTGTCGCCGACCATCACGTTGATCATGCGCGGGATGTCACCGATGTTGGCCGCGTAGTCGTCGAGCTGGACACGCTGTGACGTGCACACGACGTCGACGTCCGGCCACAGTTTCCGGCACGTCGCGTATCCGCGGCGCTCCTGGTACGGCCGCGAGATGAGAGTGATCGAGTCCGGCGTGATGCCTTCACTCGTCAGCAGGTCGCGGGTGAACTGGAGGTTCTCGCCGGTGTTGCGTGCCTTCGGCTCGACCCGGATCACCTCGTCGGGGACGCCTTCGCTTAGGGCGCGTTCCCGGTAGTGGACGGCTTCGCCGCGCGGGAACCGGTCGATGGTGGTGGGCGCGTTGGCACCGGTGAACACTACGAGCGGGAACAGACCCTCGTGGTACAGCTCCGCGGTACGTACGGCCACGCCGACGTCGTGACTGCCGAGACCGATCCCGACGTCGGTGTGGCGCGGCTCGTGGTCGAGGCGGTGATAGTTCCACAGGATCTCGACGTCATCGCGGACAGCGGCGGGGATCGAGTCGGGCACAGCGCGCCTCCTCAGTTGGGAAGTTGGAAGCTGTAGGACCACGAGAAGCGGCTCGCCGCGTGGATGCCTCTGGCGAACTCCACCGGCACGTCGTCGGCCGTGTAGGTCGTGCGGTGCAGCACCATGACCGGCTCGCCGGCCGGCAACTCGAGTTCGGCAAGCTCTTCGGGCGTGGGCATGCGGGCGGAGAATGTCTCGGTCATGTGATCGGGTTCGAGACCTTGCATGGTGAGCACCGCGAAGCCGCCACCCGGTGTTGCTGTGCCCGGCTGCGGGTCCACGATCGGCGTGCCTTCGACGTGCTCGGGCCGGTAGTAGCTCGTCAAGGTGTGCGTCGGGATGCCGGCGTCCTTGATCAGCCGAGCACGTTCATAGACCGGCGCACCCACGTCGATGCCGAGTGCGTTCGCTGCATCCGCGTCAGCCTCGGTCCGCTCAACCTTGTTGGTCTGGTCGTCGCGCTTCCACTCGCGTCCCGATGCCTCGCGGTCCGCGGCGAACGCCACGAGACCGAATTTCCACTTGCTCTTGGCGTACCGCTCGACGCCGAGGCGCTTCATCGGCGGCCTGGCACGGACGACAGTCCCCTTGCGGCGGACGGGCGTCACCAGTCCCTCGGCCTCCAGGACGCTCACGGCCTTGCGGACAGTGTTGACGTTGACGCCGTGCTCGGCGGCGATCTCGTCCTGTTTTGGCAGGGTGCTGTTGGCTGGGTAGGTCCCTGCCTGGATGCCGTCACGCAGCGCCGATGCCAGCTCGCGGTAGCCGATACCCATGCGTCGCCCTTCCCTCGTCAACGTCCCCAATAACTCTAGCTCTACTGCCGGACACTGCGAAAGTGAGTTGATAGAGCTACTTCTATTGACATCTGCCAGCAACCGGTGTTCTATAGAGATAGTTCTATTGGCTAGCTGACGGAGGCACGCATGTTGCGGAACATCCCAGTCGAGCTGTCTGGCCACAAGGTGCTGGTCACGGAGGCTCCAACGGTGAAGACCCGCGAGGGCAAGGACGGTCAGCCGGAGGTCGTGACCGACCGGGACGGCGTGACGCAGTACGTGGTCGTGCTGTTCGTGAAGCCGCGCCCGAACGCGGATGGCTACGCGGGTAAGGGTGCGGAGATCAAGTGCACGCTGGAGACGGACCCGGGTGACGAGGTGTCCGACGGTGACCTGGTCGAGCTGGTGAACCCGCGGGTGTCGCACTGGGAGAACGAGATCGACGGCCGGCAGATGTCGGGCCTGGCGTGGCGTGCGGTGGCGGTCAAGCCGGTCGCCTGACCGTCAACCCCAAATTCTCATAATCGAATTCCTGATCTGAGCGATTCGTAAGCCGTTTCGGTGGGCTGTCTGTTCCTTGTCAATTCCATAGTGGGCCGATCTATGCCTTCTCCCGGCGCTGCAACATGTGTCGGGAGAGGAAGAGTTTCGTTTGTTCCCGCGTCGACTGAGTGTGGCGCGGGGGCATTCGTGGCGTTTCCTCAACGAGGCAAGGGAGGTTGGTCGGTGACACGACTGGTGCGGCCGACTGTGCTGCGGCAACGGATCGTGGCGCGGTTGGACCGGGAGTGCGCGCAGGTGAACGCGTGCTCGGACGAGGAGTGGCAGACGGTGCCGGCGTGGCGGCAGGGCTACCTGGCGGGTCTGCGGATCGCACGGGGAATCGTGCGGGAAAGCGGTGAATGATGCGTGAGATTCAGCAGATTATCGACGCAGCGAACGCGGCATACCGCGATTTCATGGCTACCGGACCGGATAAGGAGGTCCGGGACGTGGTGCGGAACGCGGTGCGGTTCCTGGCGGTGGACCTGACGACCGCGCGAGAGTTCGCGGCGACACGGAAGGCGGCATAGGCCCCCATGCAGATCGGAGCGGTCAATCGACGCGCACGGCAACGGTACGCGAGCTTCGTTACCGCGATGGAGATGGTTCGGACCGCGCTGGACGAGGTGAACGTGCTCGTCCTGAAGGTGGAGAAGCGGCCGCACAGTACGGGTTGGACGGTGTCCACCAGGAGTGAGCTGCAAGCCATGCGCCGCAACGCCATCGAGGAGTTGGAACGGCTGCGTAAGAAGACCAAGCGGTACGAGGCGGAGCTGATCTCGCGGGAATGGAGGCTGTGATGGCACACCAGGTGGACCGCACCTTGGAAGACGTGGACAAGGCCATGGCCGCGTTGCGGCAGGCCATCAAGAACATCCCGGCGCGACGGCAGGCGTTCAAAGCCAACCACGACCGGATGGCACGTGAGGTAGCCAAGTTGACCGTGGCGTTGTCGGACTCGCGGTCGGCAATCGCCGGGCAGAACAGGCGTCGGAAGCGCTGAACAACCCAACACGGGCATGCGGGATCGGCCCCGGTCACCTCATGGGTGGTCGGGGCCTTCTGCTGCCCGGCAACGGAGGTGAACGGCATGAGCAAGGCAGGCAAGAGCGGAAGCGCCGGTAAGCAGGAGTCGACGCGGCGTCCGGGTGCGGAGTGGCGTGCGGCGGCGTGGGCGGTGCGGCACCCGGGCAACCTCGCCGTGCCGGGCGCGTTCGGTGTCGGGTGCGCGGAGCTGGGCGCACAGACCATGGGTGTGGGCACCGGCGCGGCGGCGGTCGTGTTGGCTGCCTGGTACCGCGGGCACCCGGACACGTTCGACCGGTGGGTGACCCCGCGGGTGCGGTCCTGGCGGCGGCGGTGGGGGACCTACGTGGGTCGCCGGTGGCGCAAGGCCATGGAGGACTGCGAGCTGTTCACCACGCACCGCAAGTCCGGTGCGGACCAGTTCCCGCGGGTGCTCAAGGTCCGGGCGCACTCGCCGACCGTGGACACGGTGTGGGTGCATCTGGCGCGCGGTCAGTCGATGCGCAGCTTCACCGACCGGCTCGAGGAACTGTGCGCGGCGCTGAACGTCGAGCGGGTCGGGGTCGAGAAGGTCAAGCCACGGGTGATCGGGCTGATCGTGCAACACCGGGAGCCGTTCACCGCCGTCATCGACGCACCCGAGATGCCCTCGGATGTGGACGCGGTTGACCTCGCATCGGTCTACCTCGGTGACGACGAGTTCGGCGGACAGTGGCGCGAGTCGCTGACCGGCAACCACTGGTTCGTTGCGGGTGCGACCGGCGCCGGGAAGAACAGCATCGGCTGGTCGCTGCTGCGCACCCTCGCGCCGCTGCTGCGGGACGGCCTGGTGCGGCTGTGGGTGTGTGACCCCAAGCAGATGGAGTTCGCCAAGCTCGCGTCGGTGGCGCACCGCTACGCCGCCACCGACGAGGACTGCGCCGACCTGATCAGCGACTACGTCGAGGATCTCAAGACCGCACAGCACGGGTTGGGCGACAAGGGAAAACGCACGCTCACCATGTCGGCGCAGACACCGATCAACCTCCTGATCGTGGACGAGCTGGGCGCGCTGCTCGCCTACGGCGACTACGCCCGCGAGAACCGGCGCAACCTCGCGTTGGTCGGATCACAGGGCCGGTCCAGCGGTCACCACATGGTCGGGTTCGTGCAGGAACCCACCAAGGACACCGTGCCGGTGCGGGACCTGTTCACGGTCCGCGTGTGCCTGCGGCTGACCGCCTCGGGACAGGTCGACGGTGTGCTCGGCGAAGACGCCCGCCTGCGCGGCGCTCTGGCCGACGAGATCCCCAACATCCCCGAAACCGCAGGCATCGGCTACGTCATCCGACCCCGCTCCCGGACCCCGATGCGGGTCCGCGCGGCCTACGTCGATGACCGCGAAATCGACCAGCTCGTCAACGTCGTCCGCAATGGACGGTCCAGCGGACGGACCAACCTGGAAGTGGTGGCCTAACCATGAACAACATCAGCGAACGGACCGGCGTGACGCTCGGTCTCGTGGTCCTGCTCGGCCTGTGCACGCTGACCGCGGCCGTGCCGATCGCCGGCTACGTCATCCTCGGACTCATCGTCGCGCTCGTCGTCGGCGTCGCCGCCAGGGTTGGTGTGCTGTGGTGGCAGACCCGTTGGCAGGCACCGGAAGTGGACATCCGGCACCGGCCGGCGCGGGTCTCGGTGGCGGCCACCCGCACGCGGCGGGAGGTGGCGTGACCATGTTGCACACCACCGGTCGCCTCATCGGCACCTGGGTCCGCGTCACCCTGGTCCTCGGCATGCTCGTCCTCATCGCCGGGTGGGTGTGGGGCTTCGGTTCCACACCGTTCGTCATCGCCGTCATCGCCGCGGTGGGGGTCGAGCTGCTTGCGGTCCGCGGACTGGCCCGCGAGTGGGTGTTCGACGCCCGCGGTCACTGGTGGTGGTTGTGATGGCCGACCAACTCGACCTGTTCGGCAGCCCGGTGGCCGCGCCGTCGTCTCGGCAACAGCAGCACCGGCCGCAACGGCCTACCCGGTCGCGTCGACCGCAGAACTCGGCTCGACCGGAGGTTGCCGCCGATGTCCTCGCCGACGTCCACCACGGCCGCTACGGGCTCCTCGACGACGGTGACCGGTACGTGGTGTTCGAGGACGACACCAAGGTTCGCCTCGCGCCAGACGACAACGTGTTGGCCTCTCTGGTGGCGAACGGCTACGTCGAACGTCGGCCGGCTCGCGACACCGTGTCGTGCAAACACGGCGCGATCCGTCGCCCGGTCACTCCGTTGCGGCTCACCAAGTCCGGACACGCGCTCATGCACCGGTGGTCCGCGCTCGCCCCGTACGGCACCGACAAGCGCAGGAAGGGAATGGCCGTGACAGACAAGGCCGGTGACGACGGACTGACCGAAGAAGAACGTCTGGACATGGCCGCCGCGGTCCTCTGGGACCGGCTCCCATCCGACGCCCGGCGAGACATCTACATGCACATGAGCGCTGAGGAACAGGCCGCCTCGATCCGCGGGGTCAAGCGCGGCCGTCGGCTGCTCCGCGAGGCGCGCAACCGGGCCAAGAACAGCGGCGGGTGACCACTATGGCCACGATCACCGACACACAGATGCACAGCGAACACGGGGACCATCACGCGGTGCCGGTGCAGGCTGGCGACCCCTACGGCACGTGGGAAGTGTCCTGGCTACCCGGCCGGGAACTCAGCCGGTGTCAGGCCATCACCGCGATGGTGCTCACCGACTTCATCGGACACAACGCCCCCGTGCCGGGCAGTCCACGGTGGACGTTCGTTGTCGGCTGGGCAGACGAACTGCACCTGACCGCCGAGGAAGCCGTCACACGGATACAAGGCCAGTGGCGGTGACCCGCGACCTGTTCGAAGACGAGATACCGCAACCCGGCCGGGGTCAACACCAAGAAGGGAGGTGACCGCGCGATGCGCGACAAGCTCGGGGACGTGATCCGGATCGGTGTCGCTGTCGTCCTTGGCGGGATCGGTGCGGCGGCCGGCTTCACTCATACTCACGATTGGGCTGTCACGCACGGCCAGACCGGGTGGCTCGCCTGGGCAACCGCGGTGGTCATTGAGGGCATCGCCATCGTGGCCGGCATCGAGATCCACCACGACCGCGCGGCCGGGCGCCCGTTCAAGTTCCCGGCCACCGTGCTCGTGTTCGGGGTGCTGGTCCAGATGACCGCCCAAGTCGCAGAGGCCGAACCGTCGCCGGCCGGCTGGCTCGTCGCAGCGATGCCCGCGCTCGGGTTCCTCGCGGTCGTCAAGCTCCTCATGCGACGGATGCCCGAACCGTCCACAGCAGACGCACCGGTGGCTGTTCTAGACCGCCCGATGCCACCAGCGGTCGCCGAACCGGTCGCGCCGACCGTGCCGCGGGTGAAGCTGCCCGCGGAGATCACCGCCCGCATCGACGCCGTCGTGACCGCCGCGCGTGACGAGGGTCGGGAACCGTCCATCGAGGACATCCAACGGGTGGCCAAGGTGCCCGCCGACCTTGCCCGGCGCGTGCTCGCCGACCGCCCGGCCACCAACGGCCACCTGCTACCCGCACACGACTAACCCGCACAGCACGACGGGCGGGCGCGGCCAACCACCAACGTCCCGCCCGTTCCGCTGTGCCCCAACAACTTCACCAGGAGGTGATGCCTCATGTGGACACTGGACGATCGCATCCGCGACCGGCTCAAAGCTGCCGACTACGGCGACTGGCGCGTCAGAGTCGAGGCCATCGGTGGATGCGCCAAGCCGATCCGCCTCGCCGGTGGCTCCACCCTCATGCACGCCCCGACCGGAGAGGTGATCGACGAGTTCGACGGCACGGCATGGGTTCCGTGCGGCAACCGGCGTTCGGCGGTCTGCCCGACCTGCTCGGACCGCTACGCCGCCGACGCGTTCCACCTCATCCGCGCCGGGCTGTCCGGTGGGTCCAAGGGTGTGCCCGAGTCGGTCACCGACCGCCCTCGCGCGTTCGTCACCCTCACACCGCCCTCGTTCGGACAGGTCCACAACCGGGCGTTCACCGCCACCGGCAAGGCGATGCGGTGTCCGTGCGGGGAACGCCACCACGAGGCCGACCCGCGCATCGGCGGCCCGATCGACCCCGACACCTACGACTACACCGGCGCGGTGCTGTGGCAGGCACACACCGGGGTCCTGTGGCACCGGTTCATCACCCGCCTACGCCGCGAGATCTGCAAGCGCGTCGGCATCCGGGTCCGCGAGTTCGGGGAAGTCGCTCGGGTCTCCTACGGCAAGGTCGCCGAGTACCAGCGCCGCGGACTCGTCCACTTCCACGCCGTGATCCGGCTCGACGGACCCGAGGGCGCCGCCGACCTCCCGCCCACCTGGGCCACAACGGACCTGCTGGAGGCGTCCGTACGGGCCGCAGCCGCTGCTGTCGTCGTGAAGTCCGCCCGACCCGACGGGGCACGCCTCCGGCTCGTCTGGGGTGCACAGGTGGACATCCGGCCGATCACCCGCACGTCCGATGTGGAGGACGAGGACGGGCAGATCAGCGAACAACGCCTCGCCGGCTACATCGCCAAGTACGCCACCAAGGGCACCGGTAAGACCGAGGCCGCCGACCGCCCCATCCGGTCGCAGCTCGACATCGATCACCTGCACATCTCCGACCACCACCGACGCATGATCCAAACCGCGTGGGACCTCGGTGACCTCGCACGGTACGAGGAACTCAACCTGCACCGGTGGGCACACATGCTCGGGTTCCGCGGCCACTTCCTCACCAAGTCCCGCGCCTACTCGACCACCTTCAAAACCCTCCGCGGTGACCGACAGGCGCACCGGCTCGCCGAACGCATGACCGCACTCGGCATCCCGCCCGAGGACTTTGACGACATCACCGTCGTCAACGACTGGGAATTCACCGGCACCGGCTACGCCGACGACGCAGAACGCGAACTCGCCGCCGCCATCTCCGACCGCACACGTCAAGCCAGACAACACAAACACCGACAAGAACAGGACACCCGACCATGACCAAGCTGTGGGGTATCAAGGACGTCGCCGAATACCTCGGCATCCCCGAACAGACCCTCTACCAGTGGCGCACCAAGGGCTACGGCCCGCCTGGGCGTCGTGTCGGCAAGTACGTCAAGTACATCCAGACCGACGTTGAGCAGTGGTTCCGAGAGCTGCCAGCGGAGGTGGCCTGATGCCTCGTCCGCCGCTTCCGGTGGGCACGCACGGCAAGATCACCACGTATGAGGTCGCGCCGGGCAAGTTCCGGGCTCGCTGCGGCTACCGACACTACGACGGCAAGATCTACCCGGTTGAGCGCTACGGCACGTCGCGGGCGCACGCGGAACGCCGGTTGAAGGAAGCCATCCGAGACTGGAGGGCACCAGCCGCAGCGGGCGAGTTCGGGCCGAACAGTCGGTTCCGCGAGATCGCGATGGGTTGGCTCGCCGAGTACGAGCGGGACGCCGACCGCGGCTTCAACTCGTGGGGCTCGGTCGACACGTACAAGAACCGGCTGACCGTGATCGTCCTGCCAAAGATCGGGGAACTTCGGGCGCACGAGATCGAATCGTCGCCCGTGGTCCTAGATGGTTGATTCCGTGAAGTTGGTGTTAGTGGTCGTAGGCGATGAGTGATCGTTTGCTGGTCACGCCGGTGGTCCAGTTGTGCCAGATGGCCGCGGCCATGGCCAGCAGACGCTGTGCGACGCGGGTGAACACGCCTGCTGGGGTGCGTCCGGCATGTCGTTCGAGGCCGAGTTGGCTTTTGAGGGTCTGGTTGACCGACTCGATCCACTGGCGTACCCCGCCGAGGTCGCCGTTGCGGTAGGTCTCGTCCTTGCGGTCCGGGCGCAGCAGGCGCAGGTCTTTCGACTCGGTGAGCGTCTTGAACTCCTCCCCGGAGAAACCCTTGTCTGCCAACAAGACTTGGCCGCTGCGGATCAGGTGATGGTTGTTGTCCAGCAACGCCGCGAGCACCTCACGCTCCCCGATCTTGGGGTCTGCCAGGCACCACATGACCGGCATGCCGTCACCGGTGCACACCAGGTACAGCTTCAGGCCCCAATACCACCGAGAATGCGACGCACAGTAACCGTAGTTGGCGTATCCAGCCAGGTCGGAACGTTTCACCGTCTCCTTCGACATGCCGCACGGCACCGGGGTCGCGTCGGTGATCCACAGATCATCGAACCAGGACGGGCACTGCGCGGCCACCGCGAGGATCGTCTTGCACACCAACGGATACACGGCCCTCAACCGTTTGTTGTAGCCGGACTGTCCCAGCAGACAGGGGAACATGCTCCGCCACTGAGGGGCACCGTGGACATGCCGGATCCAGCGGCGCTCACTATCGAAACGAAGCAACACCTGAGCCACAGCAAGACAAATCAGTTCACTGTCAGTCAACCCCGGTCGGCGCCCACGACCGACACGAGGTGGAACCACATGGTCATCGACGAACACGTAGAGTGCTGTCAGGAGGGTGTCTAGTTCTTTGCTCACACATTGATCTTGGACACCCTCCTCCCACGTCCCGAACCGGGACCCCTTCACATGATCTTCACGGAATCAATCATCTAGACCGGGTGTGCCAAACCACGCGAGACGAGAAGAGCGCCAGTTCCGCGAAGATCGTGAAGTCGGTGATCCGCAACGTCTGCATGTTCGGTGTCCGGGTCGGCGCGTTCGAGGCAAACCCGGCCCGGGACATCGGGCGGATCGAGTCCAAGAAGGCCAGGAACCGGCCGGCCAAGCCGCGGGCCATGAGCGCTGACGAGGTGTTCGACCTGCTCGGCAAGCTCGACGCCGACGAGGTGGCGGTGGCTGCCGACCTGCCGGACCTGATCCGCCTGTTCCTCGGCACCGGTGAGCGGACCGGGGAAGCGCTCGCGGCGGACTGGGCGGACTTCGACGCCGACGCCAGGCAGCTCACCATGGCGGGCAACGTCATCCGGGCGACCGGAAAGGGTCGGATCATCAACCGCGGCAAGACCGACAACGCGGTGCGGCCGATCCCGCTCGCCGACTGGTGCGTGACCATGCTCGTCGACCGGCACGCCGCACTCGGCCACCCGACGTCCGGACCAGTCTTTCCCAGCTCGACCGGTTCGATCCGCGAGGCCAGCAACGTCCGTAACCGGGCGTGGAACCCGTTCAAGGAGCGCGCCGGGTTCGGGTGGGTGACCTTCCGGACCTTCCGCAAGACCGTCGCCACCCTGCTCGATGATGCCGGCCTCACCGCGCGCCAGATCGCCGACATCCTCGGGCACGCACACCCGTCGATGACCCAAGATGTCTACATGGGACGAGGCGCGGCCAGCCGAGACGGGGCCGACGCGTTGCACGCCGCGCTCGGTCGGGAACCCTCATAAACCGGGGGTTTCCTGGGGGTCCGATCTTGAGACCTCGGCGCATGGCCTTGCTGACCAGGCGAAAGAGTGGGCCGCCTGGGGCTCGAACCCAGAACCTACGGATTAAAAGTCCGCAGCTCTACCAATTGAGCTAACGGCCCGCACGGTCATGCTACCGAGCGCGTGCGGGCCGTCGAGACGGGCTCAGGTGAAGATCCCCTGCCCTGGTGTCAGCACGTGGTTCGGGTCGTAGCGGCGCTTCGCCGCGGCGAACTCCGGGTAGCGGCGGCCGTAGTGCGCTCGCCAGTCCGCGGGGGTGAGGGGGATGGCGCCTACCGGGTAGTGCGTCCCGCCCAGGGCTTTGACCCTGTCGTACTGGTTTCGGTTCGTCGCAAGCAACCGCTGGACGTCCGCGTCGTTCGGGGGGCTTACCGCGCGCAGCAGCGCCAGCAGGAAGACCACCGGGGTGTCCGGCAGCATCACGAAGCGCTGCTTGATCAGTTCGCGGGGCACCGGATACAGGAGGACTACGCCGCCCGCGTCGGCCGGGCTCGTCTCCGCCAGGACGCCTGCCACGTAAGCATCGGTGGCCCCGTCCGGGATGAAGATGTTGATCCACGGGCCGGGTAGGCGCAGCGCCTCGAGCTGCTGGACCAGGTCGTAGATCCGGTTCAGCCAGACGAAGTACGGGAGGTCCGAGATCTCCACGCCGGCCGGGTGGAGACCCGCGGTCAGCGCGGCATCGTCCGGGGTGTTGGGCGGCGTGTAGTACTGGACGCCTTCCAGCACGTAGCTCCAACCAGTGGCGGTCGGCGTGAGCTGACCTTCCAGGTAGCTGAAGCGGCGGTCCGCGAGCGCGGTGCGCTGCGCGGCCGTGAAGCTCGCCAGGTCCGGGTAGGACAGGTGGTACACGCGCGCCGTGGTCTCCGCCGGGATGAGCCGCACGGTCGCGCGGACGATCACCCCGAACTGCCCGAGCCCGCCGAGCACCGAGTCGAACAGGTCGCGGTTCTGCGTCCGCGAACACGTCACCAGGTCGCCCTCGCCGGTCACCACGTCGAGCGCCAGCACGTTGTCCACCTGCAGACCGTGGTGCGACGTGGCGCCGCCGATGCCGCCGACCGACAGGGTGCCGCCGATCGACAGGCCAAGGTAGTCCGTCGAAACGGGTGGGGTCGTGCCCTTCGCCAGGGTGGCCTTGACGAGGTCCAGCCACTGGACGCCCGCGTCGACGACGGCGTGGTCGGCCGCCACCTTGTGAATGGTGGCCAACGTGCTGGAGTCGATGACCACGCCACCACTCGCCTGCGCCTGCCCGTACGTCGAGTGCCCCTGGCCGCGCATCGCGACCCGCAGCCGGTGCTGGTTCGCGAACCGCACCATCCGCTGCACGTCCCGCACGGAACCGGGCCGCAGCACGGCGATCGGCTTGCGGTGGACGAGGTGGCCGTAGTCGTCGGCGGCCTCGGTGCGGGACTCCTCGTCCAGCACCAGCTCGCCGTCCAGACCGGGGAGGGCGACGCCGGGGGTGGCGTCGGCCTCGGTCAGCCACCCGAGGCCGACCGGGTCGAACGCGACGACCGTGGCGGCCGCGACGCCAGCGGCGCCAGTGAGAAGGGTGCGGCGGCTGATCTGCAACTTGCGCGGTTCCGTTGACACGCGGCGCACCATAACTCAGGTTCCGGCTGGAAAGTTCACCCGTTTGCCGGATGCTTGCGCACTGAGCGTGTGTGGGTTGGCACCGCGCAGCGCGGCGCCAACCCACACCCGTACCCCCAGACAGGTGACGTCTCACCCAGTCTGGCAAGAGCACCGAGGAACGAACACGAAGAACGACACGCAGTTTCAGCGCGTACGTGGGTCGCGGCGGACCAGGAGCAGAGCGCCGCCCGTGAGGATCAGCAGCAGTGCCAGCGCGGACAGTTCCGCCACACTCACCCCGGTGTCCGCCAGCGTCGTCGGACGGGAGCCGGGCGGGCGAGCCGCCGCCTGCGGGGTCGGCGACGCGGGAGTGGTCGGGGCCGGCCGCGCGGCGTCCGGATTGGGTTGGGTGGGGCCCGGGACCACGTTCAGGTACTCGTTCGTGTGGAGCACCGCGCCGGTCACCCGGCCCCGCCCGCCCGGCACGGCGGCCTTCGCGTATGCCCTGGCGCCGTTGTTGCCGAAGTCGTCGCCGCCGAAGACGCAGTCCATGGTCACGTGGCCGAAGAGGTGGCTCGCCCGGCGCCAGCTCGAGCACGCTCACACACGAACGTCAGCACCGCCGCCAGCGCGACGGACACCATCCTGATCACACGACCTCCCGACGCCGGACGAACAGCAACGCCGTTCCGGTCAGCAGCAACAACATTCCCAACGCAAACAGCTCCTCGACGCTGACGCCCGTGTCCGCCAGGTTCGCCGGCCGCGCGCTCGCCATCGGCGCGGGTGGCGAAATGTCCGAAGTGGACGGTGGCGACGGCGCGTCCGGGTCGGGCTGCGTCGCGCCGGGCAGCACGGGCAGGTCCACGAAGGCCACCCGGCTCGCGTACACCTGCACGTCCTGTGCGGGGTTGTCCCTCGGTCGCCACGGACCGACCACGCGCAGCTCGTACGAGTCGACGGGCACGCCGGCGAAGTGGAAGCGACCCCGCGCGTCGGTGACCGCCCGCGCCGCGACCCGGCCCGTACGGTCCGCCAGGTACAGCTTGACGTTCGGCAGTCCCTCGCCGTACGACACGCCGGAATCGTCGAGATCCTGGTACAGCACCCCTTCCAGGTCGCCGTACGCGCCGGGCACCGTGGCCAGCGCACTCGCCGACACGTGGTTCTTGTACTCGTCGCCCACCCCGAACTCGCAGTAGAGCAGCACGTGGCCGTACTCCCAGCCACCTGCCGGCACAACATCGGTGACCTCGAACGTCCTGGTCTGGCCCGCCGGCACCGTGACCCCGGCGCCGGTGTTGGGGGCGAGGTCACCCCACG
>Ga0193716_1000860_pt1 | contig 18148 bp, 17 predicted proteins | sample U2c1metaG_FD_145901 | JGI IMG/M metagenome (GOLD analysis project Ga0193716, IMG submission 145901) | Soil microbial communities from a riparian zone of the East river system, Colorado, United States - U2c1 | ecosystem: Environmental > Terrestrial > Soil > Riparian zone | place: USA: East River...
TCCAACACGTCCGAAAGAATCTGTCCCGTATCGAAGTTCATCGAGGCCGCGGCGATTGCCTTGATGTTCGGCGCGAAGGCTTCGGCGAACACCTTGAGATCCGGTGCCCTGGTGTCGAGGAAGTTTTGCACCCGGGCCAGAAACCGCCCGAAGTTTCGGATGGATTCCGGTGCGCCCGTATCGGTCACGACGTAGAAGGAGGCCCATTCCAGCCTGGCCAACGACGGGGCAAGGGTGGCCAGAACCGGGCTGATCGAAGCAATTGCCGGTCCGACGAAACCGGCATTCTGCAAAAGAGTTTGGAAGTTGGCGATCGTCTCCGAGCCGGTGCCGTTCATGCTTGTCACGGTGTTGCGAAGCAGCGTGCCGGCGCGTGTCAGGTTGGGCAACACGGTTGCTTGACTGGGTAGTGCTTGGTCGGCCACGTTCACCAACCTGCTGAGCTGGCCCGGGTCCATCTGGTTGAGGACGCGCACCACGCTAGTGGCGAGTTCGGATATCGAGGCCGGCTGTTGGACGTCCTCCGTCGCCACCTGCTGGCCGTCGTGGAACATCGGACCTTGCGAAGTACGCGGCACCAGCCCGATGTAGGACTCACCCAGTGCCGACAGATTCTCGAGCTTGACGTCGCTGTCGACCGGGATCGGATACTGCTTGTCGACGTAGAAGCGGATGGTGGCACTTTGCAGCGACGTGTCGATGCCGGTTACCTTTCCGACCGGCACTCCGCGCAGCAGGACGTTGGAATCCACCACCAGGCCGTTGATGTCCGGCACCTGCATGGACACGTTGACCCTGTCGTCTGGGGGCCCGATTCGCACTCCGAGCGCGCCGATGTAGTACACGGAGCAAGCCACGATCAAGCCGAAGGCGACGAACGATATTGCGTGCTGAATCTTCACGGTGTTGCTCCCAGCATTCGCAAGACGTCCTGCACGTTTCCGGAAATCTCACGCCCGTCTGCGGTTTGAACCGAGGTGATGTTCATCGCGGGATACTTGTCCTCCGGCAGGAACATCTTCGTGAACAGATCTCGCCACGGCCGGTACTCCCCCTCGACGGCCCACTTCGACTTCTGAACAGCCCCGAGCGCAGTACCAAACGAGTCGAGGAAGGGCACCAACCAGAATCCGCCGGTGTAGATACTGCCGACCGATGGGAGCAGCTTGCTGATCGCCACAGAAGCGTCGGTGGACCGATTCCACGCCAGCTGCCCCGCCGGGGAGAGCCAGTACCGAAGCTGCGGAATAGTGCCGGCCATCACACTCGCCGTGCCCGCGAGGCCATTGAGCCATTGATCGACGGTGTCGATGTTCTGGGACAGGTCGGCAAGGTTCATCGACACTCGCGAAGCAAGTGCGCGCACTTGTTCTGCGTGCTCGGGCGTCACCCGATTGATGCCGATGATGCTGTCCTGAACGCGTTGGATCGATCCGCTTCCAATGAAGTTCGCCAGATTCGCGATGGTGTCCTCCAGCTGCGGCGGCGAGGTCGTCTGTGCCAAGGGAATCCGCCCGCCCGGCTTCAGTGGGACGCCAGCGCCGGCAGCATCCGGGGCGCGGTCGAGCGCGACGTAGATGTCGCCGAGAACCGTAGCCTGCTGGAGCACGGCCAGAATGTCGGACGGCACTTTGACCGAACGGTCGATTCGGGCGGTCACGTCCGCGGCGGAATGACCAACGCCGACGTGCTCCACGACACCAACCGTGGTGCCATCCATCACGACTTTCGCGCGATCCGGCAGATTGACCACATTGGCGAACTCGATGACGACGTCGTACCCGTCGCGGTAGCTATTTCCTGGCTGCGGAAGATCATTCACGTTGATCGACGCACACGACGAGACGGCCACCGCGCACAGCAGCGAGATCGCCACGGAACACAGCCTGCGCATCATTGGCTCGCCTTCATGAACACGTACTGCAGCAGATTGACGTCGACGGCGTAGGGCTGCCCGGCGACGTTGGCACAACTACCTGGCATCGAGAAGTTCATGAGGTTGCACACCGCAACCCCGTCCGGCGTTCTGATCCGATACAGCGGCGGCCGGTAGAAGAGGTCGAACTGGTGGTTGTTGAAGTGGTTGGCTGCCGTGTTGATCCACCACGGCAGCGGATCGAGCAGGCTCGCCAAACCCCGTGCGTGAGGCGTCATGATGCGAAACACGTCCGAGGTTGCGTCAAGGGTCAACTGGAATTCCTCACCGGCGTGAATTTCCAGATCGGAAACCGCATTGATGAGCGACGGAAGCGGCCCCGTCAGATTCTCGGCCCCGGCCACTGCGTCACGGAGGTACGGGGTGGTGATGACCGAATCGTTGATGATCTCCTTGAGCGGGTCGCGCAATTGGACCAGCGTCCGGGTCAGCGTGGAGAGATTGCCGACGATGGAGCCCAGGTCGCTGATGGGCGCATCCGGGTTGTCAAGCAGCCGTGACGACGTCGTGAGGATTTGGTTGATTCCGGGGCCGCTGTCGTGGGTCGCTTGATCGAGCTGACTGAGCACGTCTCCGATATTCGACGAATTCTGTGGATTGATCCCATTGACGAAGGTGTTCGCCGACCCGATCACCTCGGAAAGACTCTTCGGCGTCATCGACCGTTCGAGTGGAACGCACTGCCCAGGCGCCAGTTTCGGTCCGCCGTCATAGTTGCCGACCAGCTCCAAGGCCCGGTCGGCCAGAATCGACGTCGAACGAACGACCACCTTCACGTCGTTGGGCAGGGGGCGGGTGTCGGTCACCGAAAAGTCGGCCTGAACGCTGGTGGCACTCGGCGATATCTTGTTCAGCGTGCCGATCTGGTAGCCCATCTGCGTGACCGGGTTGCCGACGTAAAGACCGTTGGAGTCCGGCAGAATCGCGCAGTACGCGCTCGCGTGTGATTCGGTCGTCGCGCCGCAGGATGTGCCGCCGACGACGACGGCACTCGCAACGACCAGACCTGCGCCGGCACGATACGCACGCTTGGCCACTCGCATCAGCATGGACTTGCCGGCAACGGGATGCACAGATCGGTGGCCAACAGTTCGGGCGGCGCGTTCTGCGCGTCCAACGTGCGTTCCATTCTGTCGCGAGTTCGCCGCAGGATCCTCACGACGAGCCCGCTGCGGTCCGCCCATGTCCTGACGATCTGCTGCCAGTGAATGAACTTGGCGAGGAACTTGTCGCGATGGTTCATGTAGAACGCGCCCAGTGTGCCGATCCCCTGCATGACATTGCCCATGCCCTGCATCGCGCCGGCAAATCCCTTCCCGTACAGAACAAGCGTCTGCTCGAGGATGGAGATCTTCTCGATCAGTTGCTGGAGCTGGCCGCGGTAATTGCTCAAGCGTTGGATGTACTCATCGGACAGATTCAGGATCGCGGTCAGCTGCCCCTGTTGCCGGTCCAGCGTGTCGGTGAGCGTCGTTCCGGCAGCGACGATCGAGGAGATCGACTCGAGATTGGGGCCGGCCAGGCCCTGTTGAACCTCGTTGAGCGACTGGTTGATCGGCGCCGTCTCGACACGTTGGGTCACCGTCGTCGCATCGGCCAGTGCGCGAATCAAGCTGTAGGGCATGGTGACCCGGTCTCGAGGGATGACGCGGTCCCCCAGCGGCGCGTCGCCGAGGGAGTCGATGTTCACGTAGTAGCCGCCGACGACGGTGAGCATCCGAACCTGAACGTTGGACTGGTCCCCGACGAACGCGCTGTCCTCCACCGTTGCGCGCACGCGCACCTGGTCGGGCTCGATCGACATGTCCTTGACCTTGCCGACCGTAATACCGGCTATTCGAACGGTGATTCCGGGGCTTATCGATGACGCGTCGTCGGTGGAGAACGTGACGATTCTGCTCCCCAGTGGGCTGACGTACAACATCGCCGCGACCAACCCCAGGATCGTCACTACCGCCAGTGTGCTTGCCCCCCACAGCCGCGGGTCCTTGAGCACTCTCATTGGTTGCACAGAACCACCCTCTGACCATTGAGCAGTACGTCGACCGGAAGCGGAAGCTCGGCGCGTCCACGCGAACACTCCAATGGACGACCTTCTTGGGATGGCGGCGGAATGTTGTTCCAGATAACGGGAACCAGCTTGATCGCGCTGATGGTGTCATCGAAATTGGTGAACGCCTTGTCGAGTGCGGCATCGACGTCGATGCCGGGCTTCAATCCGGCGTTGTCGAGAAGCCGGACGACGGATTCGCTGAAACCCGGGCCATAGATTTGGGACTTACGGAATTCGTCGAGCACGCTCAGCGCGCCGTCGATCGGGCGATTGGCCCAGTCGATGATCTGGATGAATTCATTGGCGTGCCCGGTCATGGTGTCGGCGACATCCTTGAGGTTCTGAAACAGTGTGGCGACGACTTGCTGACGGTCGGCGAGGAACTGCGTCAGCGTGTGGATACTCTCAAGGACCGGTCCGAGCCCAGTGCCGTCGCCGGACAGGAAGTTGTCGACGTTGGCTGTGAAAGTGTTCAAGTCAACGGGGCTCAGCGTCGAGAGAACCGGCTGTAAACCGTTGAACAGCTTGGTGATGTCGAACGAGGGCTGGGTCATCGACGTGGGGATGTGCTTGACCGGCGAGGCCGCAGGCACCCCGTCGGACGCGTCGGCCACGTCGAGGTACCGCAGACCTGTCAACGCCTGGTACTTGACGGCCAGCCTGGCATCGGTTCCGATGCTGTAGCGCGAGTCGATGGTGAAGCCGACCTCTGCGATACTCTGCCCCGAACGTCGGCGAAGCTCGATGGACGCGACCTTGCCGACCCGGACACCGCGAACCCGCACGTCTGCGCCGGTGTGCAGACCCGAGACGTCGGTGAAGTCCGCCGTGTAGGAGCCCAGCTTGGAAGCAACGGGCTGGGTGATCACGTTCGACACCAGGATCAGCAGCAAGATCGCGATGACCGCTGCGACGGCCAGTCGCCACAGGGCAGCAATGGGTTTCATCGCGGTTCGCCCCCTACCGCGTCGATGGGAGCAGCCACGCCCGGCAGGCTGTCGAGTATCACGCGGACGTTGATCGCACGTTGGTCGGGCGAGCCGGCGAACATCCGTTCCAGCCGCGTCCGCAGTTCACGACCCGTGTCGGCGATCGCGTCAGGCGGGACGAGTCCTGGCGTGACGTCGGTCAGCGTCTGGATCACGTCGATCAATGGAGCCAACTCGGTGCTGTGGGAGCTCTCCAACCTGCCTGCCGCACCGAAGAGGCCATTGGAGGTCTCGTCGATGGTGGGTTTGTAGGTGTTCTCGAAGAAGTCGTCCGTGACGTCGTCCAGGCTGGCATGGATCAAGTGGTCGCCAAGGCTGGTGCTCGCGTTCACGAATCCAGGGAACGCGACGCTGATCCCCGTGGCGTTCGTCAGAAGCTGGGCGGTGCTTACTGTTTGGACGTTCGCGAGGGAATTGGACACGACGAGCATCGTCTCCAGTAGTGGGTCGAGCCCGTCGAGGTAGCTGGTCGCCTTCTCGATCACGTCCACCAGGTGGGGCGTCAGGACGCCGTGGGATATGTCGCCGAGTCGGGACAGCAACGCCTGGAGGGTGAAGTTGCCCGAGGGGGTGGTCTTGATGAGGCTTCCGTTGACCAGGGCCTGGCCCCCGTCGCCGGGGACCAGGTTGATTCCGGTCACGCCGAAGTAGTTGGCAGGTCTGAAGTCGATTGTCATGGCGTTGGTGAGGCCCGCGGTTGGTCCATGCCGCAGATCGGCGGCCAGACGGACCCCGCCGTCAGGAAGGCTCGACACCTGCGTGACTTCGCCGACCTTCACGCCATGCATGAGAAGGGCTGTTCCCGCGGCGACGCCCTCACCGACGTAGGGCGATTCGATGACGACGCCGAACTGGTCACTGGGACGACCGCTGTGAGGATCGACGACGGCGAACGCCGTGATGGCCAAGGCCACGCTTATCGCCAGACCCATCCCGACCGCGGTCAAGATTCGATCCTCACGTTTCTCCGACGACCTGTGGAACAGCATCTGCCACCTACCCTTTGAACACGAAGACGGGTTGAAGGCCCCACAGCACCACGGTGAGGGTGAAGTCCAGAACCATGATCGCGACCAGGCTGGCCCGCACTGCGCGCCCGGATGCCAGGCCGACGCCAACGGGACCGCCGGTGGTGAAGTAGCCGTAGAAGCAGTGGATCAAAGTCACTGCTGCGCAGAAGATCGTCGCCTTGATCAGTGAATAGACGATGTCGGTCAGCGGCAAGAACTGGACGAAGTAGTGATCGTAGGTGCCGCCGGGCTGGTCGAGAAAAACCCGAATCACGGTGTTGGACACGAAGAAACTGACAACCAGTGTCATCAGGAACCCCGGAACGACACAGAGCATCGAGCCGACCAGGCGGGTGCCAACGACGAAGGGTATCGGTCGTAGACCCAGCGCTTCGGTGGCGTCGATCTCTTCGGAGATTCTCATGGCTCCGATTTCAGCGGTCATGCGGCATCCGGCCTGCGCCGCGAAGGAGATGCCGGCGACCAGCGGCGCCATTTCGCGGACGTTCGCCAGACCGCCGATGATTCCGGAGAGCGCCCCGAATCCGATGAGGTTCAGTGTCGCAAACGCTTCCACGGCCACCGACGCCCCGATGGCGACCCCGAGGATGAGCAGGACGCTGATCACGCCGCCGTCCACGATGATCGATCCGCGCCCCCAGGCCAGACTGTTCATGGCTTGGAAGGTCTGGCGACGGTAACGCCGCAGCGTGATGGGCAGCAGCCACACAGTCTGGGCAGTGAAGACGACGAACTGGCCGGTCGTGCGAAACGCACCTTGGGCTACACGTGCCGACAGCAGTCGGGAGGCGAAGGCAACCGAGTGCTTGGACGGAACGCTCGACGATGTCACTAGGAGATCTCCATCGGAAAGAACATGGTCTGAAGCTGCGTGACAGCCAGGTTCGCAATTGCAATGCACACGACATTGAGTACGACCGACGAGTTCACCGCGTCCGCGACGCCGCGTGGTCCGCCCTTCGCCTCCATACCGCGAAGGCACGAGATGATGGCCACCATCGCGGCGAAGAGAACTGACTTCCCCATGGTGAACCAGACGTCGACCATCTTCGCGAAGGCGCCAAATGACATCCAGAAGCTGCCACTGCTGACGCCGCTGACCGTCACGGACAGTACGTACGAGGCGCCCACCGCGGCGGCGATGATGATCGCGCACAGGATCGGCGCGATGAGGATCATCGCCAAGAAGCGAGGAACGACGAGGCGGCGGACGGGGTCGATGCCCAGCACGCGCAAGGCGTCCAGTTCTTCGCGGATCGCTCGGGCGCCGAGATCTGAGGCGATCGCCGCTGCGGCGGCTCCGCCCATGAGCAGACCTGCCGTGATCGGCGCGCCCTGCCTGATTACACCCACTCCGCTGGCCGCTCCCACCAGCGAACTCGCCCCTAACTGGTTCACCAGACCCGAGGTCTGTACGGTCACCATGGCGCCGAAGGGGATGGCCATGAGCAGGGCCGGAGTTGCGGTGACCTTCAGCAATGTCCAGGCCTCGACGACCATCTCACCGAACGGCAGGCGCAGCGAAATCGCGTCGATCACCGAGTAGCGCAGCACGGCTAGGGCCATCGCCACCCCGCGGCCGGTCGTTGCCGCACTGTGCACGGGGATCATCAGAATGTGCGACAACACCCTAGTCAGCGACCGCCATGACTTATTCGCTGCGGCCCTCGCCGGTTGATCGGCAAGCTGCACGGATCGCGGTGTCGGCGCGATCTGTGGTGCCCGCGTATCGGAAGCTATTTGCAAGGTGTCCATCCGTGGTTAACTGCGCAACCTGCGGGTGCGAGGTGTCTCGTGCCGAGAAGATGCAAGGTTCAGACCTATCATTCTTACGTATGTTAGGTCGCGACTATCATTGTGTACACACCGAACTGACCTCCTGTCAATGGCCACTTCAAGTCTCCTTCGGTTTGCCAGAACGCCCCATGAGCGGTTCGGCGTTGATCGCGCCGCCCTGAGCTCGGCAGATTCGTGACTCACGCGTAAATTTCATCTTTGTCTGCACCGCAGGTGAAAAGACCACCAAGCGCACGCTGCGCCCGAGGGCCCAAAACGGCACCACATGCCGGAGTCGTCTCTCGTAGGGCACATGATCGCTAGCGGCAGACGTGTGAGCGATCGATCCTGCTGCCCCACTTCAGCGCCCTCTGCACCGACGGGCCGTAGAACCAGACGGGCTGGTGAGCCTTGATGCCGTTACTGACATTCATCAGGTATTGCCAGAGCTGGTAGAAGCTCTCCCCCTGGTAGAGCGGGAAGTAGGTGTCGCCCACGTAGTCCTGGGTAGTACTCATGGCTTGGGCGCGCGGGGCGAGGAAGTCCACTGACTGGTCGACGTTGGCGGTGACCGCGTCGGCCAGTTGCTGATTCCCGCCGACGTTGTAGTCGCCGTTGTCGGCGACCACAGTCACGTTGAACCTGTCGATCTGGGTCATCAGCGTGTCGTACTGGGCATTGAACCACTGGCACATCTCCCCCTCCGCTGCGATCTCCGCGTCGGTCACACTTCCCCTGGTCTGGTCATAGGGGTAGGGAAACTTCGGCACCCAGCCGGTGGGAGTCGGTGCAATCACCGGTAGAGGTGGAGCGATCTCGTCGACGGTGGGTCCGGCACTGGCGGGTCCGGCCAGGACGACCATCGCCGAGCCTAGTATCGTCATGATCGCTAGAAAAATCTCACTTGATCGACGCATTCTTTGCCTTCTGACTCGGTTGAAGCTAAACCGCGTAGGTAGCACCGTACTGGATTGATGCTTTCCGCAGAACTGCTTTTGACCTTGCTGATCCACCCTCTGCGTGAGCACAGGCCGCCACCCGGGGCTGCGAGCACGAGAGTGGCATCGACAGTATTCGTATCTCAATCCGGCATTGGACTACGCAATCTGCGCTATTCTCGGTCCGCGGAATACAGTTGCCCTCTATCTCGATCAGAACTGTGAGGAATGATGCAGCGTCACCGACCGGCTCATATCGTGCTCAGTTCGGCGCTGGCCGCCGCGGTGGCGACGGTGATGGCGCCTCAAGTGATGGCCGACCCGGTGTCGACGTTGACCAGTGCCGTCGACACCGTGCGAAGCGCCTCGCAGTGCCCGCCGTTGCAATCTGATCCGCTCGTTGTCCGCGCCGCCCGGATGGCCACGCAACAAACCAGCGACTACGTCAGCCATCGCAGCGCGGCGGTGCCGTTCACCGACCCGATGCCAGCGTTGAAGACCATCGGCTACACGGGTAAGACAGCGCTGCTGGTGTCGGGCTATGGCACGTCGGAAACGGATGCAGTTCACGGCGTCCTCTTGGAAGCCCGCGATTTGATCCCGAACTGCTCGTACACCCAGTACGGGGTGAGCGCGACACGCGATGACGGCGGGTTCAACCTGGCCAATCTCATACTGGCAGCACCGTGAGCATCGATCAGCGTTCGGCGGGCCGGCCGAAATGAAGTGGGCCATGCGATCGACACATTCATACGCAAGACATCCGTACTTACGGGACGATGATCTAACTCGCGTTGTTGGAGTGCGTATTGATTGTGGATTATTGACATGGCCTACTCTCGGCTCTAGGGTGGCAGCGTGGTCGACGTCACATGCCGGTGCTCGCCGATGCCGGCGCGGAGCGGGATCGACAATTCGTCACGGTGACGATTCGTTGTGCCCACCGCCTCGGGGCCGCATACGGGGCGGCATGATGATTTCGGCGCTCGGTTGGCACGGTGATTTTCGAGGCATGCGGCGGTGGCTCGGCAGCATCGGTGTAGGACTCGCCATCGTCAGTGTGGTGGCGAGTGTCCTCACGGGGATCGTCGCGACCGCACACGCTGAGCCTGCCTCGGGCGAACCTGCTGCGACTCCCTATCCAGAGCTGCGGTACTTCACCGAGATCGATGCCGCGCCCTACGCCGTGGGCGATACGCCGGCAGCGGATTTTCCGGACCAGCCAGGCGTGTGGTTCGTGACCGCGCAGGGCCTGAGTTGCGGCATCTGGTTTCGCGGAAGCTTTGGTTGCACGGGAGACATTCCAGGCGCCCCTGCGGGTATCACGCGGATCGGGTGGATCACCGGCGACACGAGAGTTCACTACGACTGGACGCTGGCCATTCGGTTCGCGCCGACTCAGTCGCAGGGCTTGATGACGATACCTCCCCTGACGTACATCACGATTGAGGGCACGACGTGCGCGACGACGTTGGATGGCAGCACTTATTGCGAGCGTGGACCGTTCCGCTTCATGATCACCTCAACGCGCACCTGGCTCAACGGGTAGTCATGCCGGAACACATCGCGCGGCGCGGGGGGGTGCTGGCTGGATTTCTCGTGGGTGCCCTCATCGCGGTGGGTGTCGCAGCACCGGCGTCTGCGGTACCAGCCGAGGGTCCATACCCCGACATCGACACCACGCAATACAAGAGGGTCGTCGACATCGAGATGTTCAAGGTGACCGATGAAGACGGTATCTGGTTCACCACGATGACGGGGCTGTACTGCGGCATCGAAGCCGACGGAAGTTATGGATGCTCCGGACGCCTGCCGGGAGCGCCCCAGGGGGACAACGAAATCGGATGGTTTGTGGGCGACACCTTTCCCCGGCTCTACCACACCGACGAGCCGCGGTTCGACTCTGGTAGCGCTCAGCAGATCCTAAGCGGGAGGCTCTACATCGAGTACCGCGGATCGCGTTGCGCGGAAACCCGAGAGTCGGGGGTTTACTGCATCCACGGCGATGACCCACGTAGTCAAATCATGGTCACGACGGGCATGACATTTCGTGGACCCGAAGGAACACCCAGCAGTTAGCCCAAAGACGTTGTCGGAGTGGTGGCGAGCGGCCTAGCCATGCGCGTGCAGGGGTTTACCCGATAGTGCGAGCATCGCTTCACCCAGCGCTTCGTGCTGGGTCGGATGGGCGTGCGGGAAGCGACCGACCTCGGACGCGAGGGCCTCCCACCCGACCACGATTTGGGCCTCACCGATCAGCTCGCTGACGCGATCGCCGACCATGTGCACCCCCAATACTGGTCCGTCATCATCCTTTTCACCAGCACGCACCACCTTGACACCACCGGTCGTGCCGAGGATCTGACTCTTGGCGTTGCCGGACAGGTCGTAAACCACGACGGTCGCGGTTCCATAGCGCTTCCGCACTGCTGCTTCAGTGAGGCCCACCGCAGCCACTTCAGGGTGCGAATACACGACCCGGGGCACCACGTCATCCGATGGTGGCACTGGCGCCAACCCGGCCATGTGCTCGGCGACGAAGATGCCGTGGCCGAAGCCGCGGTGAGCCAGCTGTAGGCCGCGCACGATGTCGCCGATGGCGTAAACCCCTGGCACGCTGGTGGCCAACGTGTCGTCGGTGACGACGAAGCCGCGCTCCAGCGCAATCCCATGCTCGGCAAGGCCCGCCTGGCCGGTACGCGGCGCACGCCCGGTGGCGATCAGCATCACATCTGCGTCCAGGGTTTCTCCGCCTGGCAGCTCCACGGTGACGCCGTCGGTTCGTGTGGTCGCCGAGGCGATCTCAGTGCTGGTGCGCACAATGATGCCCCGCTTGGTCAATGCGCGTTGCAGCTGCTTGCCTACCCAGGGATCTTCGGCGGGCAGGAGCGACGGCTGCGCTTCCACGATCGTCACCTCGGCCCCGAATGATGCCCAGAGGCTGGCGAATTCGACACCGATCGCGCCGCCGCCAACGATGACCGCGCGACCTGGAATGGCCTGCAGGGCCAAGGCTTGGTCGCTGGTGATGATCCGGTCGGACAGCTGCAACGTGGACGGGATGTGTGGCTCGGAACCTGTTGCCAGTACCACGAAGCGACCGGTGTGGCGAGTGTCGTCGACTTGCACGTCGTGGCCGCCCAGATAACGACCGTGTCCGGTCACCACGGTGATGTCGTGGCCGCGCACTAGCCCGGTTAGGCCGGTGTACATCCGATCGACGAGACTGTCGCGATAGGCCGAAAGCCCATCGACGTCGATGCCGACGAAGTGTGAGGTGATGCCGAACGTTGCGCTGCGGCGAGTGAGGTCGGCAACTTCGGCGGCATGCAGCAGCGCCTTGGTGGGAATGCACCCGCGATGCAGGCACGTGCCGCCAATCTTGTCCGCCTCCACCAACGTAACCGAGAGGCCGAGCTGGCTGGCCCGCAAGGCACAGGAGTACCCCGCTGGCCCACCACCAAGGATGACTACGTCGCAGTCGTGCTCATCTGGTGCAGTCATCACAGCCACCCGAGCGCCACGATCGGCTTCTCCACGTAGTCGGCGAACAGCCGCAGGAACCCGCCCGAACTACCACCGTCACAGACGCGGTGGTCGAACGTCATCGACAGCTGGGCGACTTTCCTTATCGCCAACTGTCCTTCGAAAACCCATGGCTTGTCGATGATTCGCCCGATACCGAGAATCGCCGCCTCGGGATGGTTGATGAGTGGCGTTGCCCCGTCACTGCCAAGGACGCCATAGTTGTTCAGCGTGAAGGTACCGCCCGTCATCCGCGCGGGCGGCAGTTTGCCGTCGCGGGCCAACGCGGTGATCTCGGTCAGCTGACGGCCCAGTTCAATGGTGTCGAGGGTGTCCGCACGCTCGACGACTGGCACCATCAACCCGCGCGCCGTTTGCGCAGCGATGCCCAGGTTGACGTGGGCGTACTGGATGATCTCGCCGCGCTGGGCGTCGACCGTCGCGTTCAGCTCGGGATACCGCGTCAGGGCAGCTACGGCCAACCGCGCCAGCAGCGCCAACAGGCTGATCTTGTCGTCTGCGCCGACCGCGGCATTGATCGCCTTGCGAGCCTCGATCAGACCTGTCGCATCGACATCGACCCACGTTGTGGCCCTGGGGATCTCGCGGTGGCTGATCGTCATCTTGTCGGCGATGGTCTTGCGTATCCCCGACAGGGGGATGCGCAGATCAGCGTCGTGCGTACCGTCGGCGGGCTTCGGCGCCATCGCGGCGATCGCTGTTTCGACATCAGCGCGGCGCAGCACACGGCCGGGGCCAGACGAAACAAGCGAGGCGACGTCGATGTCGTGGCGGCCGGCCAGTGCCCGCACCACCGGCGAGATCACCCGGACGGCTTGCTGCGACGACTCGGCGGATGCGAGGGCGGGAGCCGGTACCGGCGGCCGCCCGGCGGCCGGGTGGCTACCCGCACGCCGGCGTCGGCGCGAAGCTGCACCGTCGCCATCGGTGCCGTATCCGATCAGCACGGCCCCCGAACCCGAATCGGTCGCCGGGGTGTCTGGGGCACCAGAGCCATCGGCCTCGCCAGCAGGGGCAGCCACGGTGATCAGCGGATCGCCTACCACGAGCGTGGTACCGGGCTGGCCGTGCAGCGCAACGACTCGCCCTGCGAACGGGATTGGCACTTCCACTAGAGCTTTCGCTGTCTCGACCTCGACGACAAGTTGGTCGACGGATACGGTGTCGCCCTCCTTGACCTTCCATTCGACGATCTGGGCCTCGGTAAGGCCCTCACCGAGATCGGGGAGGGTAAAGACCTGTTCGGTCATGCCGACACCGACCAGGTCGCGTCAACAACGTCGTTCCATTGCAGTCGCTCGACACTGTCCAGGACCCGATCGACGTCGGGCAGGTAGGCGCGTTCCAATCGCGGTGGCGGATAAGGGATATCGAATCCGGTGACCCGCAACACCGGTGCATGGAGGTGATGAAAGCAGCGCTCGGACACTCGAGCGGCGATCTCGGCTCCAACGCCTGCGAAGCCCTGCGCCTGATGAATGACGACACAGCGACCGGTCTTGCGGACCGACGCGTTCACGGTCTCGTCGTCGTAAGGCACGATCGAACGCAGGTCGATGACTTCCAAGTCGCGGCCCTCCAGTGCGGCCGCTTCGGCAGCCGCCAGCGCCAGCGCTACGCACGGACCGTAGGACACCAGGGTCGCATCGCGCCCCTCGCGGCGAATTACCGCCTTTCCCAACGGTTCTGCGGATTGAAGCTCGACGTCGGCGCGCGAGAAGTACAGCTGCTTGGGTTCGAGGAATATCACCGGATCGGGGTCCTCGATCGACGCGCGCAACAGGGCATACGCGTCGGCCACCGTGGCGGGGCTGACGACCTTGAGCCCTGGGGTGTGTGCGTAGTACGCCTCGCTGGAGTCGCAGTGATGTTCTACCCCGCCGATGCCGCCGCCGAAGGGGATGCGGATGACGATCGGAATGGACAACGCTCCCCGCGTGCGGTTGCGGAGTTTGGCAACGTGCGACGTTATCTGTTCAAACGCCGGGTAGGCGAAGGCATCGAACTGCATCTCCACGACCGGTCGATATCCCACCATCGCCATGCCGACGGCAAAGCCGACGATGCCCGACTCGGCCAGCGGCGTGTCGAAGCAGCGGTCCTCGCCGAAATCGCGTGCCAGCCCGTCGGTCACCCGGAACACTCCGCCCAGCGCTCCGACGTCCTCCCCGAACACCACCACGTTGTCATCGGCGGACATCGCGTCGCGCAGTGCGGAATTGAGCCCCTGAGCCATCGTCGTGATCGGCATCTAGTTCACCTCCGTCTGCAACGCCAGCTCGGCTTCCAGTTGAGCCCGCTGCTCGCGCAACTGCGGGGTCGGCTGGGCAAACACGTGGTCGAACAGTTCGAGCGGATCAGTGGTGCGCACTGCACTTGCCGCCTCGCGGAGCGCCGCCGCGGCCGTCTCGGCCTCGTCGTTGAACGATTCGAATGCGGCATCGTCCAGAAGGCCGTTGCCGCGGAGATACTTTTCTAGTCGGGCGACCGGATCCCGTTCAACCCAGCGCTGGACGTCGGCCGGGTCGCGGTAGCGGGAAGCGTCATCGGCGTTGGTATGCGCCTCCAACCGGTACGTCCGTGCCTCCACGATGACCGGCCCGTTGCCGGCCCTGACGAAGACGGCTGCTTCGTCCATCACTGCCAGCATCCCAACCGGATCATTGCCATCGACCAGCTCGCTGCCCAATCCGTAACCGATTCCCTTGAGCGCCAGCGATGGTGCCGCCGTCTGCCGCTCAATGGGCACGCTGATGGCGAAGCCGTTGTTTTGCACTAAGAAGACCACCGGGGCCTTGAAGACCGCTGCGAAGTTCAGCGCTTCGTGGAAGTCGCCCTCGCTGGTACTGCCGTCTCCGCACAAAGCCAACGCGATCGTGTCGTGGCCGCGCCGCGATTCGGCGTACGCCAGACCAGTGGCGTGCAACAGCTGGGTCGCCAGCGGTGTCGCTTGCGGCGCAGTCCGATGGGCCGCGGGGTCGTAACAGCTGTGCCAGTCACCGGCGAATGAACGCAAGACCTCGGCAGCCTCAACACCGCGGGCGTGCACCGCCACCGAGTCTCGATAGGTCGGGAACATCCAATCGGTGGACCGCAAGCTCATCGCGGCTGCAATCTGGCACGCTTCTTGGCCCCGCGACGATGGGTACACCGCAACCCGGCCCTGCTTGCTCAGTGCGGTGGCCTGCTGGTCGAACCGACGGCCCAGCACCATGTTGCGATACATGTGCACCAAACGCTCGTCGCTCGGACGGGGGTAGCGCGCAGTGCATCCGGTGAGTCGGCCGTCGACGTCGAGATATTGCACCGGCGAATCGGCCGGCAGGAACTTTGCGTACGCCGTTGGCGGGCTCGGCGCCATTTCGGCGATGTCGGTAATTGATCCCATGTCTATGAATTGTGCCCGCATGAGCGCATATATCTCCTATGCTCCGGAGTTCTGAAGACGTTTGGCTTAGAATCGGCACCAATCGCGCACACTGTCTCGAAAACCACCTATGACCTACCTTGGGATGGACGGATGGCAAACGACACCTCGCCTGATCTCGATGCAACAGACCGACAGATCATCGACGAACTCACGAACGACGGCCGCGTCTCGATACGCACGCTTGCCGACCGGACGCACATCTCGCGCGCCAACGCCTACGCGCGAGTTGAACGGCTCACGAGCTCCGGCGTCATCCGCGGGTTCACCGCCCGGATCGCACACGACAGAGCCGGCCTGACAACCTCGGCGTTCGTCGCACTCTCCATTCGGCAAGATGCGTGGCGGGGACTTTCCGATCAGCTGGCCAAGCTTGCCTTCGTCGATCACTTCGGCCTGCTGGGCGGCGACATCGACGTCCTGGTCCTGGTGCGCGCGCCCGACAACCACGCCCTACGTGAAGTCGTGCTCGAGCAGCTGAACGCATTACCCGGGGTTCAGTCGACCAAGACCTGGCTCCTCTTCGACGAGTCCGACGGGCCCGGGCTCTATCGGACGTGACCATCCGATGACAATGTAAACCCAAGCGCGCGTGGGTCTTCCATGAACTGAGGAGAGGCTCAGCCCCGCGCGACGAAAACCCTGCCTGCGATCAGGATTCAGACAGGTGCAGGATTTGGTGTAGTGCATGTCCCAACGCTTGGTACTCGTCGTCAGCTCGCCCGGCTGAGCGGAAGCCGACGAAGCCATCTGGGCGGATGAGGAGTGCACCGGATGACTCCAGCCCGTACCGCTGCAAGAGGTCGGCGATGGTCTCGTCGACCGGCGAGAGGTCCGAGCCCAAGCCGAATACCCCGAGGGGGACCTCCAGCTCGTCACGGACCTGATCTGCTGCCTTCACCCAGCCGGCGTTGTCCGGACCTGTGAAAAGAATGAACCCACCGTCGTATACGTCGATGGTCGAGATCACCTCGCCATGACACTGCACCCAGGAGTGCGGTGCCCGTGCACCCGGCCGGGCAGTCGGACGGTACTCGGCGACGCTCGACTCAACGATCTCTGTTCCATCCGGCACCACCGCGTCGCTCTGGTACTGGTATCCGAACTGCTGGCCGTGTGAGGCCAGCTGCGCCTGCTGCTCGGGAATGCCGTCGGCGATGGCTTGTCGTGCCATCGCTCCTTCCTTGGTCTCCAGCGTCGCAAGAAAGTTCTTGTCCTGCATCATGAAACCGGTCTTTTCCATCTGTCGCGTGTTGTGCATCATCTGCGCGCCATTGAAATCCGCGACGGGGAGTCGCTCGTCCTGATACGACGCGAGGAGCCCGTCGCCAGCATTCCAACGAAGTTTCGCGGCGAGCTTCCATGCCAGATTGTGTGCGTCCTGCACTCCGCTGTTGAGCCCGAAGCCCCCGTGTGGGGGGAAGTGGTGAGCGGCGTCGCCAGTGAGAAACATGCGGCCGTCCCGCCACGTGTCCGCCACGGCCAGGTCGTGGCTCCATGACCACATGTTGCGAACTTCGATGGGAATGTCATCACCGATCGCCATGGCGACTTTTTCCTGGCATTCGTCCAGAGTCACCGCTTCGGGGTTTGCGCCCGGCGGAATCTCGAAGTGGTAGCGCCAACGGGTGAGACCGTCGCGGATGAATGCTCCCTGCGTGTCGACGTTGACGATCCAGACGATCGGGATGAACCGGTCGCCAAGGAGCGGCCCAAGGTCGGCGTCGAACTGAACGTTGATCGCAGTGCCGAGCGACTCCTCGCCATGCTCGCCGATTCCCAGAATGCGGCGTGCGATGCTACGTATGCCGTCGGCGGCGATCGCGTACTGTGCGACGACTGTGTGCCGCGCGCCGTCGGGATCGGTGTATGTCGCGGTGACCGAGTCGGGGCCGTTGGCCAGGTCGACGACTTCACATCCGAGCTTGATGGTCACGCCTGCGATGTCCTCGGCCGTTTTCGCGAGGATCGGCTCGAACATGTGTTGGCCCACTTGCGACATACTCTCGGGCGACTGCTGATCGAACGCGCGGGACGTCGCGTCTACGTCGCCGACGGATATCTGGCCAATCTCTATGCCGTTCAAACGCGTCATCCACGCGATCGTGACCTCGTCGGGCATACCCGCAGTCAGGTCTCTGATCGGCTTGACGACTCCCCACTCGCGGAAGATTTCCATGGTCCGCGCGTGTACACCGTTGGCCTTGGGGAACCTGGAGAACTCACTACGTCGTTCCAGTACCAGGCACCTGATGCCGGCGCGACCGAGGGCCAGTGCGGCGCTCAAGCCCACCGGACCCGCTCCGACGATGACCACTTCGGGCTCTTGCGTCATGTCGACGTCTCCTGGTCGTGATGTAGGGCGCAGGACAACGATTCGGCGCAACCGGGCCGGGCCCAGTCCCATGCCCAGCCCATCAACGGTCCGCGTTGATGAACGTTTCGACTGCCT
>Ga0193716_1000861_pt1 | contig 18129 bp, 17 predicted proteins | sample U2c1metaG_FD_145901 | JGI IMG/M metagenome (GOLD analysis project Ga0193716, IMG submission 145901) | Soil microbial communities from a riparian zone of the East river system, Colorado, United States - U2c1 | ecosystem: Environmental > Terrestrial > Soil > Riparian zone | place: USA: East River...
AGGATATTACCTATAAAATCGCCGGTGAACCAGGGGTAACTCCGGTCGAGCCGGTGCAAACCCGGGACGATATTGTTGCTGTCGAGCGAAAAAAATGCCGTATCAAAACGCTCTATATGGATCTCTCCCACAGAGACCCCGGATACATCGGGATGGTCGCCCCCGTGACCACAGGCGGCAAACGCAAAAAGCAGGATTATGATTGAATATTTCATTCTGGTCTTTACAACGCCAAATAATTCAGTCGATTGCATGCTAGTCATCCCCAAATATATGTTTTAACGTAAATTTGCAGCATGAAGATCGCAATGGCCCAGCAAAATTATCATGTAGGGAATTTCGAAGAGAATACCCGTAAGATCCTCGAAGGCATCCGCCAGGCCAAGGCTGCCGGCGCCGACCTGGTCATCTTTTCGGAATTATGTGTCTGTGGTTACCCGCCCCGGGACTTCCTGGAGTTTGAGGATTTTATTGCTCAGTGTTATACCGCGATCGACCGCATCCGCGAAGAGGCTGATACCATCGGGGTCATCGTCGGTGGCCCCGCCCGTAATCCGGTAAAGCAAGGGAAAGATCTGTTCAACGCCGCCTGGCTTCTTTATGAGAAGGAGATAAAAGGTGTTGCCCATAAGACCTGCCTGCCGAATTATGACGTGTTTGACGAATACCGGTATTTCGAGCCCGCATATGAGTGGAATGTCATCCCCTTCAAGGGAAAGAAAATAGCGCTGACCATCTGCGAGGATAGCTGGAACCTCGGCGACAACCCGCTTTACCGTGTCTGCCCGATGGATCAGCTGATCAAACAGCATCCTGACCTGATGATCAATATCTCCGCTTCACCCTTTGACTACGATCACGATGAGGACCGCAAAGAGGTCGTCCGGCAGAACGTGCTGAAGTATGGTCTGCCCATGTATTATTGTAATGCTGTCGGCTCTCAGACGGAGATCGTCTTCGATGGCGGCAGTATCGTCTATGATGCAAAAGGCGGGCTGGTAAAAGAGCTGAAATATTTTGAAGAGGATTTTGCGGTGGTCGAGCTGCCTCATCCCGTGCCGCCTTTGTTTGAGCAGTTGTTGCCGGGCTTTTCAATCCCATTGGATGAGCCGGAAGAAACGCATCAGCAGGTGCAAAAGGTGGTCGACCTGCCTGCAACCCTCACCGCCAGTTCGAGCAGGCCGGATACTGCCCCCGACCACTCCGATACCGCAACCAGACACTCCGATATCGCGATCGACCTCTTCGACAAGGACATGCGCGTCTCCCGGGCAAACAATCCCGACCAGATCCTGCAATATCTTACCCGCGAGGATAATATAGCCCAGATCCACAAGGCCCTTGTACTGGGTATCCGTGACTACTTCTTCAAGATGGGTTTTGCAAAAGCCATTATCGCCAGCAGCGGCGGCATCGACAGTGCCGTCACCCTCGCGCTGGCCTGTGAAGCCTTGGGTAAGGATAATGTCCGCGCTATCCTGCTCCCATCCGAGTTTTCGACATCGCATTCCGTCAGCGATGCGGAACAACTGTCCCGCAACCTCGGCAATCCCTACGACATCATACCCATTCGCGAAGTATATGATGCCTTATTGCATACGCTCAAGCCGGTGTTTAAAGATTTGCCCTTCGGATTGGCAGAAGAGAACCTCCAAAGCCGCACCCGCGGTAATATCATCATGGGTCTCGCCAATAAATTCGGATATGTGATGCTGAATACCTCCAACAAGAGCGAGCTGTCCACGGGTTATGGCACTCTTTATGGCGACATGGCGGGAGGTCTCAGCGTACTCGGAGATGTCTATAAAGGGCAGGTATATGCGCTGGCGCGTTATATCAACGGCAAGGGTGAGATCATCCCTGTAAATATTATCGAAAAGGCGCCTTCCGCCGAGCTGCGGCCCGGTCAGAAAGACAGCGATAGTCTCCCCGATTACGATGTCCTCGACAAAGTGCTGTATCAATATATCGAAAGGAGGCAAGGGCCGAGAGAGATCGTCGCCATGGGGATCGACGAGGCCGTGGTCAATCGTATCCTGCGCCTGGTAAACACAAGCGAATACAAACGTAATCAGTTCTGTCCGATAATCAGGGTTAGCTGTAAGGCGTTTGGGGTCGGGAGGAGAGTGCCGATCGTTGGGAAATATTTGTCATAGCACCCGGCACTGAGTCCGCACGTCGAGGGCACCTCAATGACTAAGCACGATCGTGTACCGCGTATTCGACGCGCCAAGCCGCTGATCCGCATAGATCTCAAGGCGATGCCTGCTAAGGACTCTTACTTTGTAGTATTGATCCTGGAAATAAATGGTGCTGTCATTTTTAAAAGCCCATATAAATGGAAAACCCTCTTTGCTCTTGGAAGTGTGCTGTGAATAGCCCGTCCCGTCTTTCCGAAAAATAATGGTATTTTCTTTTTCACTGCCCGCAATGGTGGGATCCAGGGCATCAAAATTACCGTAGTCACCCGAACCAAATCCTGCCATCTCATATTTCCATGGATTGGCTGTGAGCAGATCGACATCCTTCTTTGTAGCTCCTTTATTGGAACAACTAGTTGCCAGTGATGCGGCTATAAAAAGGAATATCGTCGATTTAGAGATCATTCTCACGATGGTTACGGTTAGAAGACACAAAAGCTTCAAGGTTTAAACTCCCTAAAGGGATAATTATTGCTTATATATGTAATTAAATTGATATTAAAATTGCCCTCCGGACAAACCATAAAAATTGGCAAGCTACTTGCCGGTTAAAAATCCTTATTTTCGAGCCCTATAGATATAATTTTCGAAATATGCTTTATACAGCAGAAGATATCAGACAGTTAAACACAAAGATCCAGTACCAGGCAGCCTTTATCGATCGTCTGCGGGACGAGGTGGGCCGTGTCATTGTCGGCCAGCACCATATGCTCGACCGCTTGCTCATAGGCCTGCTGAGTAATGGCCACATTCTCCTGGAAGGAGTTCCCGGTCTTGCCAAAACATTGAGTATCAAATCTCTGGCACAGGCCATCCACGGAAAATTCAGTCGGATCCAATTTACGCCCGACCTTTTACCCGCTGACGTCATCGGCACGATGATCTACAATCAGCAAAAGCACGAATTTGTCGTACGCAAAGGACCCATCTTCGCAAACTTTGTCCTGGCCGATGAGATCAATCGCGCTCCTGCCAAAGTACAGAGCGCCCTTCTCGAAGCCATGCAGGAACGGCAGGTCACGCTTGGCGACACCAGTCACAAGCTGGAAGATCCTTTCCTCGTTCTGGCAACACAAAACCCTCTCGAACAGGAAGGTACCTATCCCTTGCCGGAAGCCCAGCAGGACAGGTTTATCATGAAGGTCATCGTAGACTATCCCACCAAACAGGAAGAGCAGCTTATCATTCGTCAGAATGTCCAGGGCCTCCAATCCGCACAGGTGGAGCAGGTGGTGTCCATGCAGGAGATCACACAGGCCAAAGAGCTGTCCCGCCAGATCTATATGGACGAAAAAGTAGAACATTATATTCTTGACATCGTATTTGCTACCCGCACACCGGAAAAATATAAGCTGGAAAAGCTGAAGCCCCTCATCCAATACGGCGGCAGCCCAAGGGCCAGCATCAACCTGGCACTGGCAGCGAAGGCCAACGCCTTCCTGAACAAACGCGGTTATGTAATACCGGAAGACGTTCGCTCCATCTCCAAAGATGTCCTGCGCCACCGCATCGGTCTGACCTATGAGGCCGAGGCGGAAAGCGTGAACGTCGAGCAAATAATAGACGAAGTACTGAAAGTCATACCTATACCATAATTCCGAAGCATGCTCACTACTGCCGAAATATTGAAGAAAGTGAGGGAGCTGGAAATAAAGAGTAAAAGGCTCACTCGCCATCTTTTTACGGGAGAATATCACAGCGCTTTCAAGGGAAGGGGCATGAGCTTTCGGGAAGTGCGTGAATATGCTGCCGGTGACGACATCCGTTTTATCGACTGGAATGTCTCGGCGCGATTCAATCACCCGTTCAGCAAACTCTTCGAGGAAGAACGTGAATTGACGGTGATGCTGCTCGTGGACGTCAGCGCCAGCGCCTTGTTCGGCACTGTACACGCCCGCAAAAAAGACCTCATCACGGAGCTTTGCGCCGTCCTTGCTTTTTCTGCCGTCAACAACAACGACAAGGTCGGGGTCATCTTCTTTAGCGACAGGATAGAAGCCTATATCCCTCCGAAAAAGGGCAGGGAACATGTTCTGTATATCGTTCGCCAGCTGCTGACCCTGGAACCCAAACGAAGAGGTACTCATCTTGGCGAAGCCATTCGTTTCCTCAATCGCTCGGCACGGCAAAAAGGTATTGTGTTTATGTTGAGCGACTTTTTGGACGACAATGGCTTTGAGGACGCGCTGAAAGTAGGCGGAAAAAAACACGACCTCATCGGCATCAAAGTATATGATAAGATGGATATGCTGCTGCCTGCCATCGGGATGATCGAAGCAGAAGACGCAGAAACGGGCAGCCGCAGGTGGATTGACACCAACGATTACCTGGTCCGCACGAGTTACCAACAATCTTTTTTTAACCAGACGGAGTTATGTAAAAGCATTTTCCAAAAGGCCGGCTGCGACCTCCTGCATCTGCGTACGGACGAAGATTATGTAAAGGTCTTACAGCGTTTTTTCGTCGGACGTCACCGGCCGGGATGATTCATGAGAAGAAGAATAGTATATACCATTGCCGTAGTTATATGCCTGTTGCCCGCCCTGGTGCTTCCTGCCCAGAAAGGACACTCCCCGGCTGTCCCTGCCCCCGTCCTGAAGGCTACGGTCGACAAGCAAAAAATTCTCATTGGTGAGCCGATCCATCTCATGCTGGAAGCCACTGTCCAGGGCAATGCCCCGCTTATCTGGCCCGATCTGGACAGCCTGCCCCATTTTGAATTTGTTGAAAAAGGAAAAGTGGATTCGACGCTGAGCAACGACGGGCGTTCGTATCGGCAATACATGACCGTGACGAGTTTTGATTCGGGAGCCCACGCTATTCCACGCCTGGAATTTATAGAGGGGAACAAAAAATATTTTACCGATTCCATCCGGATCGAAATAGGGTATACGAAGATCGATCCCTCAAAGGATTATCACGACATAAAGGAGATCATCGAAGTTCCGAACCCTTATGCGCGTTGGATCGTCTGGATCGTGGCGGCTGTGGCGCTGATCTCCCTGGCCCTTGTCATTTGGCTGATCCGGAAAAAGAAGATCCTGAAGAAGCTGACGGCTGCGCTTCAGGCTCCGAGGCTTTCGCCTTTTGAAGAGGCTCTGGCAGAGCTTAAGGACCTCGAAGATGCGCATTTACCGGAGAAAGGATCGGTGAAGGTCTACTATAGCAGGCTTGGCGAAATATTCCGGGTGTACCTGTTGCGGCGGTTGAAGATCTCCAGCCTTGCCGAGACCAGCGAAGAGCTGATTCGCGAGCTGCGACAGCTGCAGTTGCCGGCAGAACAATTCGCGGCCCTGTCAGAGACCTTGCGGATGAGTGACTTTGTAAAGTTTGCAAAGTACCAGCCGGAAGCTGCCGACAATGAACAGCATTACCGGGTGATCCGCAGCTCCGTCGAGGCCCTCGAAGCCACGGCGGCAAGCGCTGAGGCAGCTGAGGCAGCGGCAGCGCGGTCTGCGGCAACAGCGGCGCAGGTTCAATCTAAACAAGAAAAAATAATTAAGTAATACGTGCTGTACGATTGGTATCAACATATTTATTTCAGCCAGCCGGCATCCTTCGGGCTCCTCGCTATCCTGCCGCTTCTCATTTACTGGGAGCTGAAAAAGTCAGGCGAGGCCCAGGCGACGGTGCTGGTGTCTTCCGTACGGCAGTTTGGCGGTGCGCGTTCCTGGAGGAATATGCTTCGTCCGCTGCCCTTTGTGTTTCGCCTGCTGGCTATCTGTTGTATCATCTTTGCTCTTGCAAGGCCACAGACCCGCAATGACGAACAACTGGTGACGGGTGAAGGCATCGACATCGTGCTTTGCCTGGACATCAGCGGCAGTATGCTGGCCCAGGATTTTACACCCAACCGCATGGAAGCCGCCAAAAACGTCGCTGCGGAGTTTATCGACCACCGCCCGACCGATCGCATCGGACTGGTCATCTTCTCCGGCGAAAGTTTTACCATGTGCCCGCTGACCACCGACCGGACGGTCCTGAAAACGCAATTGTTCAATGTACAGAGCGGCCTGCTCGAAGACGGCACCGCCATCGGCTCCGGCCTCGCAACAGGTGTCGATCGCCTGAAGGGTTCTCCTTCAAAAAGTAAGGTCATCATCCTGCTGACCGACGGAGAGAACAACGGCGGACTTATCGACCCCAACACCGCAAAGGAGATCGCCAAGTCGGTCGGCGTGAAAGTCTATACGGTCGGTATGGGTACGGAGGGATATGCTCCGGTACCCGTTCAGACTCCCGGTGGCGTCGTATACCAAAAGGAAAAGGTCAACATCGATGAGAAACTGCTGACCCAGATAGCCGCCGAGACCGGCGGCCGCTACTATCGCGCGAAGGATAATGAGAGCCTGAAGAATATCTACAGTGAGATCGACCAGCTCGAAAAATCAAGGATAGAAGTGTCGACGTTGCGTCGGTTTACCGAACAGTTCTATCCTTTCGCGCTGGCCGGCGCGCTTTTTCTCCTGCTGGAGCTGGTGCTGAGGTGGACGGTTCTGCGGAAATTCCCATAGCCGACACCCTTACACGACGGGTAGCCTGTCTAATTTGTTCCAGGCAATTACCTGGATATCTTTCCGTGTATAAGATTGATCTCCGCCATAGACGAGCGCTCCGATTTTATTGGCCGGACTGAGCTGTTTCCAATAATCAATATTCTCTAAAAACGAAGGAGTAAAAGTTGCAGCGCTTTTGATCTCTATAGCCAATGGATTGCCTCCGTTGTCCACAAGGCAATCTATTTCTTTGTCATGGTTGTCTCTCCAGAAATACATATTTGCTTCTAAGCCCTTGTTAAACCTGGTTTTTAATAATTCAGCCAATACATAATTTTCAAAGATGGCGCCTTTGGCAAAATGAGTGGCAAGCTGATCGGGACTGCTTACATTCAGTAAATAACAAAGCAGACCTGTATCGTAGAAATAGAGCTTGGGTGATTTAGTGATTCGTTTGTTAAAATTGTTATGATAGGGAGGTAAAAGAAAAATAACATAATTCTTCTCCAGGATGCGTAGCCAGGTCTGAATGGTGGATGCCGCGACTCCTGTGTCTCCTGCCAATGACTGGAAATTGACGATCTGACCAGCTCTGCCCGCCACTAACAATATGAATCGGTTAAATTGTAACAGGTTGGATGCTTGTATAAGTCCTTGCACGTCTCTTTCAAGATAAGTATTTACATAGTTTCGGTAGAATTCCTTTGGAGGGATATTCCGGTCATAGATCCTTGGATAAAAACCTGTAAACTGTTGCCGATACAGATCATCCGAATAGGCCAATTTTGCCTTGGCTAATTCGTTATAAGAGAACGGCAGGAGAGTCAACAGCCCGGTTCTGCCTGCAAGTGATTGACTTATTTTTTCCTGCATCAAAAAATTCTGAGACCCTGTGAGATAATACTTCAGCTTCTTATTTGGCGCGGACCTGTGATATTAATTATCTGGTAGTATTTATTATACTCGTAGTCAATAAAATGTATTTTTATTAATCTAAAGAAAATTACCAAAACCAAACTAGCCGTATCTTCACGCCATGACAGGAAAAGTATACAAATCTACCGGTAGCTGGTATGTGATAAAGACATCAGAAGGCGAGGTGTGGAATGCCAGGCTCAAAGGTTTGTTCAAGCTGGATGACATCACTTCCACCAATCCGCTTGCCGTGGGTGATGAAGTCGGATTGGAAAAGGAGAACGAAGAAGAAAAGACGGCCATCATAACGGACATCCACGACCGTAGAAATTATATCAATCGCCAGTCGCCCTCTCACCGGATGCATCATCACATTGTCGCGGCCAATATCGATCAATCCCTGCTGGTCGTTACATTAAAGGAGCCCCGGACCTCCCAGGGTTTTATCGACCGCTGGCTCGTTACCTGCGAAGCTTATCATGTTCCGGCCGTCCTGCTGTTCAACAAAAGCGATCTTTACCGCAAAAAAGAAGAAGATAAATTTGCCGCCTGGAAGGAGATGTATGAGGCCGTGGGCTATCGCCTCATCCGGCTGAGCGTCCACACCGGGGAAGGACTGGATGACGTGAAACAACTTTTGGCAGGTAAGATCAGCCTTCTCAGCGGCCATTCCGGTGTAGGGAAGTCTTCTTTTCTCAATGCCCTTTTCCCGGACCTGCACCTCAAAACACAGGGTGTCAGCGGGTGGAGCGGCAAGGGAATACACACCACCACTTTTGCGGAGATGTTTGATTTGCCTAAGCCAATTGCCGGCAACTCTGCCCCAAACCCTGGCCAGATCATCGACACACCCGGCATGCGCGAATTCGGTCTGGTCGATATCTCGCGACAAGAGCTCTCCGGCTATTTCCCCGAAATGCGCGCCCTCGTCGGCCAATGCCAATTTAATAATTGCCTGCATCTCGAAGAGCCAGGCTGTAAGGTAAAGGAAGCCGTACGCGAAGGAAAGATAGCTGGGGACAGGTATATAAGTTATTGTTCAATATTGGGTTCGATCGAAGAAAATAATTATTGAGTCCGCGCCCGCTCCGCGCTACTTCACCCGCCGCCGCAACCTATTTCTTCTCCGGCGCAAAGGTCACGTCAGCTCCCTGCTCCTTTATCTCTTCTTTCAAAGGCTCAGGATGTTTCTCATCGCGCTCATCTCCAAACAACATTCCCCAGGGCTTGAGACTTTCAATACGATCACAGATGATCTTGGCTATCGCAACCACAGGCAGCGCCAAAAAAGTTCCCGGTATCCCCCAAACAGCTTCCCCAACAATGACCGCCAGCACCGTGATCAATGCATTAACCCGGACTTTCGAGCCCACAACAATGGGCAGCAGGACATTGGAGTCGATCAGGTGAATCCCCAATATGGTTCCGATGACCAACAGTAATTTTGTCGCGCCGGCAGTTGCAAACGTCACCAGGGTGGCCAGCAGCGTCGCCGTAAAAATGCCGATATAGGGAATGATATTGAACAGACCGGTAAGTATACCCAGCAGTATCGCATACTTGACCCCGAGGATCCACAAGGCTAGACAGGTCGCGCCCGCCACGATGACCATTTCAAGTAAAAGCCCAAGAATATATTGACGGATCCTCGTCTGGATCTGTGCGATGATGTCATAGACGATGACAGAGTTCTCTTCCTTGAAGACGGCTACGAGAAAGCGTACGATAAGCCTCCTGTAATAAAGCAGGAAGAAAGTGTCGATCATGATAAACACAAGGAAGAGCACAAGAGAGGATAAGGAGACCAGCGCATCACCGATCATCGATGAGCCGGTTTCCATCAGCTTCGAGACGGCATTGTTCACATAGTTGTTCTGCTGCTTGATCCGGACATGGAACCTCGTCGAGATCCATTGTTGCAGATTGTTGACCGAGGTCAGCACCTGCTGCTTGAACTGAGGCCAGTCATCCGCCAGGTTGCTGATCTGCGCGCCCACGAGATAAAAAAGACCGACCAGGGAACTGATGAGCAGTAATACGGATACGAGGGAAGCCATACTGCGCGGGAAATGGAACGTTTTCTCTATAAAGTTAGCCACGGGTAAGAGTAATACGGAGAACAGAAGGGCAAATATCAGTGGCGCCAGGAAGGTCTTCCCCCAGATAGCGATATAGAACAGAGCGATCAGGCTTATCAGTACCATTGCCAGTTTGGTATAGAATGGCTGAGGCTGTTTGAATGAAACCATGCAGTCGATTTATTGGATAGGCAGCAATATAAGGCAAAAAAATAAGACCCGTGGTTAACGGGCCTTACTTGCAATATTCAGCAAACATTCGTTAGAACAATCTACTCTTCAGCCTTAGGACATGTATCGCTTGGCCGTATTGATCAATAATTTGCTTTCCAGGAATTTCGCGACCTCTACCACTGCGTCATTATCCTTCCGGGGAGCCTCCCGGAATTTGCGGGGATAGATCGAGATGCCCGTGTAAATATTGTAATGAAGGGTCAGGATATGCCCCTTGTAAAGAAAATCCCACATCAGGGAATCGAAATCATCGGTCTTTTGTGTGAACTTGATGTCAAGATCATCGGAGAGAATGTTGGCGACTTCATAGAAGCGCTTCAGGCCGCAGTCATCGTCGATAACGGCTTCTGTGCAGCCGAAATCGGTACGTAGAGTTAAAGGGCTCATAGAGTAGGGATTTTATCGTTTATATTAGGGTTTGTACGCGCTATGCCTTAAACTTTGGTGACTTTGGAACCTTCTCTCCGCTCAATATCCTTTCAGCTCCCACATTCTTTCCATCACTGGGGCAACCATATTTAGGTCCGAACATGCTGTGCATCCACCCACATGAAGAATTGCCGGTCAATAAAATAGCCAGGAAAAAGAAGAGGGTTATGGTCTTGGGTCGTTTCATCCGTGTCGTGCTGGGTTTCATGGGACATCATTATAACGCTATTAAACCTACAAATATTATCCTGAATTTGCAAGTGAGCCCCAGTAAATTAACACGCCAAAACGTCTTTTCGAAGGCCTTTTTGATCTTTCACGTCGTGGTAAATGGGTAGCCACCCCTCCCCGTTTTACCTATGTAATTCGGGCTGCGGCGCCTCATTCACGTCTTTGAACCAGCCGGCATAGATACAGTAATGGTTGGCAATACGCTCGATCTGCCCGGAAATAAGATCCGCCGGGATGTCCTTGATCTTCCTGGCCGGGACGCCGCCGTAGATGGTTCCCGATTCGATCTTTGTGCCTTCTGTCACTACCGCACCGGCGGCGATGATGGAATTTTTGCCCACTTCGACATTGTCCATGAGGATAGCGCCCATGCCGACCAGTACCTTGTCACTGAGCGTACAGCCGTGGATAATGGCATTATGTCCGATGGATACTTCGTTGCCAATAGTGACGCTTGTCTTCTGATAGGTGCCGTGAATGATCACGCCATCCTGGATATTTACCTTGTCACCGATGGTAATGCTGTTGACGTCGCCTCTCACCACTGCATTGAACCAAACGCTGCATTTGTCACCCATCTTCACGTCACCCACAACAGTGGCATTGGGGGCAATAAAACAATCTTTTCCAAATTGCGGGAATTTCCCTTCGACCGGTAGTATGATAGCCATATCAGGAGTTTTTGTTCGTAGTGGAATTTCGGCAAAAAATCGGTAAAAAAATAATTTTATTCCGGGCGCGGATAATGTCGCTACAGAGCGAACTTTGCACTTCCATGAATACCGAAAATCAACGTTTGTTCCTGCGTCATGTTGCTCAAACTTCGCCCAACCCCCTTGCCCTGGAAATAACAAGGGCGGAAGGACTGTATTTATACGATCCAGCGGGGAAAGCATACCTGGACCTCATCGGCGGTATCAGCGTTTGTAATACCGGACATCGCCACCCGCGGGTTGTGGAGGCCATAAAAGAACAGGCCGACCGATATCTGCACCTGCTGGTCTACGGCGAGCTGGTGCAGTCGCCACAGGTTCAATATGCTGCCTTACTGGCTGCTAATCTGCCTGTCTCCCTCAATTCGGTGTATTTTACAAATAGCGGAGCCGAGGCGACCGAAGGGGCGATGAAACTGTCTAAACGCCTCACAGGACGCACCGAAATAGTTGCATTCAATCAGTCCTACCATGGCAGCACCCAGGGAGCGCTGAGCATCATAGGCGACGAATACTGGCGTAATGCCTTCCGTCCGCTGCTGCCGGGTATCCGCCACGTTGACTACAATACGACAGTTGCGCTGGAAGCCATAACGGATCAGACGGCTTGTGTCATAGCCGAGACGGTCCAGGCCGAAAGAGGCGTGTATGCCCCCGACAGGGAATGGCTGCAGCTGCTGAGACAGCGTTGCGACCAGACCGGGACATTATTGGTCCTGGATGAGATCCAGGTAGGTTTTGGACGAACAGGCAGTCTTTGGGGGTTTACCCGTTATGGAGTGGTGCCCGATATCCTGTTACTGGGGAAAGCCCTCGGGGGTGGTCTGCCAATGGGCGCCTTTATCTCCGACCGGACAAAAATGCTAACACTCACAGACGCCCCGGTCCTCGGACATATCACTACCTTCGGCGGGCATCCGCTTTGTTGCGCCGCCGGCCTGGCATCCCTGCAGGTATTATTGGAAGAGGATTGGATGACAGAGGTTGATGAGAAAGAACAGCTCTTCCATCGTCTGCTCGTTCACCCCTCAATCCGGAAAGTACGCAGCGCAGGATTACTCATCGCTGTTGAGTTCGAAAGCTTTGAGCAGAACAAACGAATCATCGATGCCTGCATCACCAGGGGATTGCTCACAGATTGGTTCCTGTTCGCTCCGCAGTGTATGCGTATCGCCCCACCTCTGACCATTAGTAAGGAAGAGATCGAAAAGGCATGCACTATTATTTTATCGGCAATTTAATTTTTACTACTTTTGATTTCTCTCTTCTTAGTATTACTCCCACGGATAAGTGAAGTGTCCGTTTTGATCCTGAGTGGCTCCGATTGACCGGGCACGATTAAAATCTTAATGTTTAAATATTTTTGTATGTCACAGTTTCTAGACAAGAAAGAACTGTACGACAGGATTCTGCTGCTTCGGGATGACGAAAAGCAGGATCCTATGGGAGTGATCGCACAGTTTTTTGAGGACTACCGGCTACACGAATGGCGGCATACCCTATGGGCAATGGTAGAAACCTGCCTGACTACGGACAACACAGAATTTAGTGATCCGGAGGAGAGAGGGAATTTACTACAGCGGTGGCGCGACCTGGAAAGATTCCTGGAGGCCGGGACACTGCTCCTGCAAGCTCACAAGGGGGGATAGCCGTACTCCCTCGGCAAAGAGAAATTTCTAAAAAAATTACTCCTGTGAAAACTAAACCCTGCCCTTTACCGTATATGTAGGAAGAACGAGAAGAATAATTTGGCTAGGAATTTGATTAGTTATCCCCGCTAATAGCGGGGATTTTTTTATCCCTGCAACACTTTAAAGACCAACACCGCCAGCAAACTGCCCAGTATGGGACCCAACACGGGTATCCAGGCATATCCCCAGTCCCCATCCCGTTTACCCGGCACCGGCAGGAGAGCATGCATGATCCGCGGACCAAGATCGCGGGCAGGGTTTATCGCATAACCCGTAGGGCCACCCGGTCCCAGCCCGATGCCCAATACCAGCAGGCTGACCGGCAGCGCATCCAGAGCCCCCAATGTGCTGAATGGCTTTGCGATAAACAATACCCCCAGCATCAACACAAAAGTGGCGATCAGCTCCGTAAGCAGGTTGTCCCGGTAGCTTCGTATGGCAGGACCCGTACAAAAAACGGCCAGCTTCGCATTCGCATCGGACGTCGCTGAAAAATGTGGCCGGAAGCTTAACCAGGCCATCAGCGAACCCGTCATCGCTCCAAGGAACTGGGCGGAGAGATAGACCGGAACCTGCTCCCAGGGGAAGGTCCCCTGTACGGCAAAGGCCAGCGTTATGGCAGGGTTCAGATGAGCCTTGCTCGAAGCAGCCGAACAGTATACGCCTACAAAAACAGCCATAGCCCATCCAAAGCTAATGACAATCCACCCGCTGTTGTTGCCCTTTGTCTTTTCCAGTACCACATTACTGACTACACCCTGTCCCAAATAGATGATCAGGCCTGTTCCGATAAATTCGCCGAAAAATGGCGTCATATTGTATAGGTTTATGTTTTTTGTACCAGATAACCCTTCGCTATTTCGTTGAACTCTTCCACCTGCCGGTCCTGCCAGGCCGTATCCCGCCCTAATTCTTCCGCGAGCAACGCCGCCACCAGCGGAGCCGCATCAATAGCCGCCTGCGCATCCAGCAACAGCGACCTCGTACGCCGGCTCAGCGCATCATCCACGGTCATGGCAAGCTCTTCTCTTGCCGCCCAGACTATCTCCGCCCGGAGATAGGGCAAACGATGGTGGATCTTTTCTCCCAGCAGCGGGTGTGCGTTGACGATAGCAAGTACGGCAGCAGCGTCGGTGCCATAATAATGGAGCGGCTGATTCCACGCCGCGTCACTTGCCGGGGCGGCACCTGGTGCCGTAGCACTGCCAGATGCCCCGGCACCCACTCTTGCCTGCGGCGACCCGTGTATCGGCAGATCAGCCGTGATACACTCCCGCTTTGGTAACCCGGCCTTTTCAATGGCCATATTCACCGTGTCTTCCGCCACCCGCCGGTAGGTCGTCCACTTGCCGCCGGTGATAGTGATCAACCCCGAGTCCGAAACCAGTATCAGGTGATCCCTTGACAGTTCGGCCGTCCTCTTACTGCTGCTCTTTACGAGTGGCCGCAATCCCGCATATACACTGCGGATGTCGGAAGGCTGCGGCACCCGGCGAAGGTAACGGCCTATCTGCTTCAGAATAAAATTTACTTCCTCCGGTAGAGCCCGGGGCTCTATGTCCACGGAGTCAACCGGCGTATCCGTCGTACCGATAATGATCTTATCGTGCCATGGAACGGCAAACAATACCCGGCCATCGTCGGTATGCGGAACCAGGATGGCCGCATCACCCGGCAGGAAATCCTTGTCGAGCATGATGTGTACACCCTGACTCGGGGCAATGATAGGCTCACTGTTGACATCATCCATCCGCAGGATGCTGTCCGTAAAGACTCCTGTCGCATTGATGACAACCCGGGCATTTATAGTATGTGTTTTTCCACTGATCTCGTCCGTTGCTACAACACCGGCAGCCTTACCTTCTTCTTTTACCAGGCTGTCTACGCGGCAGTAATTGAGCAGCACCGCGCCCTGGCTTGCCGCCGTCATCGCAAGGTGAATAGCCAGCCTTGCATCATCGAACTGACCGTCGTGATACAGCACGCCGCCGCGCAATCCTTCGCCGTCGAGGGTAGGGGCCAGCTCCAGCGTTTCTTCACGGGAAAGCAGACGCGACTTGCCCAGTCCCAGGCTTCCGGCCATCCAGTCATAAACTTTTAATCCTATGCCATAGAACGGGCCTTCCCACCATTTATAATTGGGGACGATGAACGACATGTCTTTTACAAGATGAGGCGCATTCTTGCGCAGGATGCCGCGTTCGTACAGTGCTTCCGTCACGAGTTTGATATTACCCTGCTGCAGATATCTTACGCCGCCATGTACCAGCTTGGTTGCGCGCGAAGAAGTGCCCTTTGCAAAATCATAACGCTCCAGCAGCAGGGTGCTGAAACCCCTTGAAGCCGCATCCACCGCCACTCCGAGACCGGTTGCGCCGCCGCCGATAATGCATATATCCCATAAAGCCGGGCCTTTGGCTTCGAGAGCCTGGACCATATTTTGTCGTGTCATATAATTAGTCTTTATCGCTCATCTGGCTGGGCGCCGCAGCTCATCGTCCATCCGCCCACGTTATAGCAGCCTTCACCGCGCGCTGCCATCCCTTCAATAGTTCCTTCGCCTGATCCTCCCGCATCGCCGGGTCAAAACGCCTGTCGACCTCCCATTGCTCCTGTATGTCCTTCACCGAAGACCAATAACCTGTCCCCAGCCCCGCCAGATACGCCGCACCCAGCGCCGTAGTCTCGGTCACCGTAGGGCGGATCACCGGCACGCCCAAGATATCGGATTGAAACTGCATCAGCGCATTATTGGCCGTGGCCCCGCCGTCGACTCGCAGCTCCTTCAGGATAATGCCGCTGTCTGCTTCCATTGCTTTTAGCACGTCATAGGTCTGATAGGCAATGCTATCCAGCGCGGCCCGGGCTATATGGGCCTGCGTCGTGCCGCGTGTCATGCCAAAGAGGCTGCCCCGCGCATATTGGTTCCAGTGAGGAGCGCCCAGACCCGCAAATGCCGGCACCATATAGACACCTTCCGTGCTGCTGACGGTTGCCGCCAGCAGCACCACTTCTGCGGAGCTGCGGATAAAGTGTAGGCCATCGCGCAGCCACTGCACTACTGCACCGGCAATGAAGATGCTGCCTTCGAGGGCATATTCTGTCTTGCCGTTGATTGTCCAGGCGATGGTCGTAAGCAGGTTGTTGCGGGAATGCACCGCATCCGTGCCGGTATGCATCAGCAGGAAACAGCCCGTGCCATAGGTATTCTTTACCATACCGGGTTGTGTGCAGAGCTGCCCGAATAAGGCGGCCTGCTGATCCCCCGCGATGCCCGCTATGGGTATGCCCACGGAGCCCGGGGCCATGATGCTGCCCGTATGGCCATATACTTCGCTGGACTGACGCACTTCGGGTAAAACGGAAGCCGGGATCTCAAAAAGACGCAGCAGCTCAGGGTCCCATTCCCGGCTGTGAATATTGAAAAGAAGAGTGCGGGAGGCATTGGTGCTGTCGGTAATATGGAGCTTGCCCGCCGTCAGCTTCCAGACCAGCCAGCTGTCGACCGTGCCAAAAGCCAGCTCGCCTTTGTCCGCCCTGGCTCTTGCGCCCGGTACCTCGTCGAGGATCCATTTTAGTTTGGTAGCGGAAAAATAGGCGTCGATGACCAGTCCCGTCCGCTGCTGGATCATCCCGGAATGCCCCTGGCTTTTTAACTGGTCACAATACGCAGCAGTGCGCCTATCCTGCCAGACGATGGCGGGGTGGATGGGCCGGCCGCTCTGCCTGTCCCAGACGATGACCGTCTCCCGCTGATTCGTAATGCCGATGGCCGCAATGTCCTGCGTCGTACTGTTGTTTTTGGCAAGCACTTCCGCGAGCACGCTGTACTGGGACGACCAGATCTCTTCCGGATCATGCTCCACCCAGCCCGGCTGGGGGTAGAATTGTTGGAATTCACGTTGTGCTATCTGCTGAATATGACCACCTTTGTCAAAAAGGATGGCTCTTGAGCTGGTTGTCCCCTGGTCAAGGGCAAGGATATAAGAAGCGGGCATGAAATCGAATTATTTGTTGGGTAAGTAAGGTAGGGAAAAATATCCCGCTCCATTGGGTATGGTCCCGCAACAAAAAATTTTGCCCAATAAATAAATTCTGTTTAAATTTACGTAAGCACTTACGTAACTATCATATGGACTTTTACACACGCACTGGAAAAATGGCTCTTGGCAGCCGTCTCCGCCGTCTCAGCGAACAGATGACCGAACAGGCTGCGGGCATCTATGACCTCTATCAGGTTGACCTTCAACCCAAGTGGTTCCCCGTCTTTTATTCCCTGTCATCGACAGAAGAAAAGTCTATCACCGACATTGCCAGGGAAATAGGCCACACCCATCCTTCTGTTAGCCAGATCGTAAGAGAGCTGGCTAACAAGGGTTACGTCATCGAGAAAAAGGGGGAGGCCGATGGCCGCAAGAATTTTGTGCTTCTTTCTCCGGCCGGTCAGGCCATGCGCGAGAAAATGCAGGCCCAGCTGGACGACGTCACCACCGCTATCGAAAAGGCGATGAAGGAGACGGATCATGACCTTTGGCGCGCCATCGGGGAATGGGAATTCCTGCTGGAGCAAAAAAGCCTTCTGCGCCGGGTTCAGGAAGAGAAAAAGATCCGGGAGAGTCTTGAGGTACAGATCGTGGATTATACCCCTTCCATGCAACCGGCCTTTCGGTTCTTGAACGAAGAGTGGATCACAAAATATTTCCGGATGGAAGAGAGTGATTACAAAGCGCTGGATCATCCCCGGGAGTATATCCTGGACAAGGGCGGCCATATTTTCATGGCCTTGTATAAAGGCGAGCCTGTCGGAGCCTGCGCCATCATTCCCATGGACGACGGCGGTTTCGAGCTGGCTAAAATGGCTGTCTCTCCCCGGGCGCAGGGGCTGGGTATCGGTTTCCTGATCGGTCAGGCCTGTATCGATAAGGCCCGTGCACTCGGCGCGCGCCGCGTATACCTCGAGAGTAATACCGCGCTAAAACCCGCGATAAATCTCTATCACAAACTGGGATTCCGCAAAGTGGCAGGACCGCCTTCGCCGTATGAGCGCTGTAATATCCAGATGGAGCTGGTGATTTAGCCGCTTCGGCAGTCGGGCCGCCGCAATTCACGCGCGCACCCACCTCAATCGCACCATCCGGAGT
>Ga0193716_1000864_pt1 | contig 18089 bp, 24 predicted proteins | sample U2c1metaG_FD_145901 | JGI IMG/M metagenome (GOLD analysis project Ga0193716, IMG submission 145901) | Soil microbial communities from a riparian zone of the East river system, Colorado, United States - U2c1 | ecosystem: Environmental > Terrestrial > Soil > Riparian zone | place: USA: East River...
CCCGTGCGACGACTGGGCCGTCCAGATTCGCACCAATTCGTTCCTCTGGCACAAAGAGCGCTTGATCAATATCGGAATCACCAAGCTCTTTCACAATTCGCCGGACGCCTGGTATATCGGCTGGTTCGACGGCGATATTTCGTTTACTGACCCTGATTGGCCCTACCTCGCAATGCACGCGTTGCGGAATTTCGAGGTGATTCAGCCATTTGCACAAGCCATCTTCCTGGACCGTCACGAGGAGGAACTATGGAACTGCAAATCTACGTTTTGTTATTTTCTGGACGCGCGGGGTTACCACCAAGTGCCCCCGCTGCAATGGCAATATCTGATGGCTGGTCACCCGGGCCTAGCCTGGATGGCGACAGCGAGAGCACTGAAAGCGCTGGGCGGGGTGTACGACAAGTGCGCGGCCGGCTCCGGAGATACGGTAATGGCCAATGCGCTAAAAGGGGCATGGGACGTCTTTCTTCCTGTGCATCCCACCGGCAACTGGGCGCGATCCATGCAAGATTGGGCGGGGCGCTGCGAGAGTCACATACAGGGCAAGATCGGATTTGCCCGCGGCGCGCTGCTGCACCACTGGCACGGGCCGGCCGAAAAGCGCGGCTATGAGAAACGCTGGTCGATTCTGTCCTTTCATGATTTCGACCCCGACAAGGATCTTGTGCTCGAACCAAACGGGCTCTATCGCTGGGCCGGCAACAAGCCGGGACTCGAGCAAGACGTCCGGCGATCACTTTCTGAGCGTAACGAAGATGAGTAAATTAAGTTTATTGTTCCTGCATCGCCGGCGTCTCTCCGTGTCGAATGCAATCAATCTGTCGGACGCGTTCCGGCGGATCGCCGAAGATGCCATCGAGAACAGCGACATTGAGCGTAAGGCGCTCTCGATGGCAACCTACACGCTGGCCAAGGTTGTCCCGGTCGAGAATGTGATCGAGTTCCGGCGGCTGCGGCAGGCGCAGGAAGAAGCTGAGCGACCATTTGAGTATGAGGACGACGCTACGCCGGCCGCGAAACATCCTAGTTGCGATCGGGGATGAAGCGACTTCGGCGCGGCGGGTCTTCCGGCTGCTGGTGGAAATTGAAGATCTCGAGCTACCGCCGGATGAGTTCGCGCTGAAATTCCTCGCGAGCTGCTGGGCGCAAACTTACCCGATCATCAAGAAACGTCTGCCCGAAAAAGATATCGGCGCTGACGTAGACTAAAGCGTCTAGGAACCAAATTCAGGCACTCAAGCGTTGAGGGGTTAATGGGAATTTTCCTTGCTCGGCGCTTGAGTTTTTTTTCAGCGGCCGGCGAATTGCAGCGCGGGCGCGGTGTCCGGCTTCATCTGCCAATCGAGCAACACAAGCAAATGGTTGCGCAGTTCTTGCGTGGTCATCGGATGGTTAATGCTCGAGAAATCGAAGTCTTCGAGCCGCGCCAAGCTGTAACAGGTCGGATCATAGCGCGCGTCGGGATCTCCTTCGAACACGAGCCACGCGGCGCGCGTGCCACGCGGCACATAGACCGTGTGTAGGTCATTCGCCCACATGGTGGTTCGGCCGATGCGGTGGATTGCCCACTCACACTGCAGCGGAAGCGGAAACGAAACCGCGGTGAACTTGCCGTTGCCGAAATCGGAGCGCCGCTCGCCGGCTGCTCCGTCGAAGCCGTGGCGCAGTGGCGACTCGTATCGATACGCATCGAGCCGTTGCGTACCGGGCCGGAACACGGGCCGCACATTGAACGCTTCCCCGTAGACGGTCCGCAACGTCACATCGCAACGGTGACCATGGACCGCGATCGACATTTCGTTGGTGAACGGCGGGTAATTGAGGTGCAGGGTGTGGTTCGGACGCGTGATGAACATCCGCGTGCGGCTATCGAACCAGAGGGAATCGACGCCGATCGCGTGACAGTTCGTCAGGGAGTGGGCGCGGATCTCTTCTAATCGTTCCTCGGTGAAGGGACCGAATGAGGGGAGGCTGGTTAGCTTCATATCTCAGTTTCGCTTGCGTTTCAGGCGGCTAAGCGCGCATCCTGGTTGCAGCCGGTACCTATACCGGCGATAAGGGAGAACGAAACCATGGCAGCTAAGCCCGCAAAAAAGACAATGAAAAAGCCCGCGGCCGGCGCGAAAAAGCCCGCCGGTAAAAAGTAACGCGTAGTAAGATCGTCTGATCTTAGAACGCTCGCGCTCTTTGAGCGCGTGAATTGAAACAAACCCGGCGAAAACATCGGGACTGCAAAAGCAACGGCGCGCTGAACCTGACCGGTAAGCGCGCCGTTTTCATTTAAAGCACGCCGGGCGGCGTCGGCGGAATCACGATCGACGCGTTGGCGGTCATCAGTGCATCGCGCACATGCCGAAACGCGGCACTGCGGTCCGCTGACTTCGGGCATACTTGCTCGATCGCATAGAAGAACGCTTTCGCGGCATCGCGGAGCAGCTCCATGCGGGCGTTCTGGTCTTCGTTCGTAGGGTGACGACTGAGCAGCGTCTCTATCGCGTCCTCTATCTGAGGATTTGGTCGTTGTGGTTCTGTTGCTTGTGCCATGTCCTGAGGGTAGAACTCGAAGCCGCGCATGTTTCCCATGCGTCCCTCGCGATATTGCTTGTTGACGAGCTTAGTCGTGGGATTGTTCGGGTCGCTCATCTGCGCGAGCAGTTCCTCCGCGCCCTTTATGGCGGTGGCAAGCATCTCCTGAAGCTTCGGGTCCAGCTTCGTCGTATCGCCCAGAACTAAAACGCGCGGCGGCTTCATGCGTTCATTAGACCGTAAACCCGCCGGTACTGCCTTCGCTCTTATGCCTGCAAAACCCCCCAGATCGCTTGAATCGATCAAGCGTAAACAGCTCGAAGATCTCGCCCGCGCGTCCGTTGTCGACGAAGCCGGCGCCCTCGAGCTAAAGTTAGCGCCCCACCGGGCGGACTTGAAGCGGCTCGAGGAGCTGCGCAAAACGATCCGCGGCTGGTACGACACCGAACCGGCCGGCATGACGTTCTCGCCGCACGGCGACGAATATTTCGCGATGGTTGGCGCCTGTGGCTTTCAGACGCGCATCCATGACATGCTCGCGGTCTTTCAGCATGCCGGCGAAGAGGAGTTTCTGGGCGCCTGCTCGCTGTCCTTAGACGCGCTCGGGTCCATCGTCCCATCGAGCCTGGTCTCGGCCGTCACGGCGAAAGAGCAGACCGGGCCGCGGTCGCTAGCGCTTCAGCCGATTCGGCCGGCGAAGTAGCCGCTCGGCTGCAGCGATGCGCGAAAAGAATTCGCGGCGGCGAGCATTTGGCAAGTCGGATTCTGGCAACCGTTGAAGATGCCGCGGGTCGGTTGGCCCGCGTAGCTGAGCGCTACTTTCATGGCGTGATTCCAGCAATCGAAACCGTAGTCGGTGGCGGCCGGTGATGTGCCGCCGTAGACTCTCCAGCGGCGCCCTTGGGTGGTGTCCGGTTCGCCAATGAACCAGCGCCACACCCTCAATCTTTCGTCTGGGTCTGCCATAGCTTCCAGATTGAAACAAACGTGGCGGCGGCGCACACACAAAACCCGGCCATCTCGACGGTGGAGCGGGTCACCTCGAACGGGTGAAGCACTGAACGAGATTGTAGACCCTATGGCGCAAACGCACCCTATGGCGCTAAAGCGTCAGGGCGTTGCCCTGATGGGTCGATGCGATGCCAACCAAAAAGAAAAAGCCGGGCAAGCCTGGCGCTAAGAAATGCTCGGCACGCTCGCGACAGACCAAAAAACCTTGCCGGCAATACGCGATCGCGGGCGGGGACGTTTGCCGCTTCCATGGTGGAAGCGCTCCGCAAGTGGTGCGCAAGGCGAAAGAGCGGATCGAAGCCTCGAAAGAGCGCGTCCTGCTCGAGTTCTGCCGGTTGGGAATGGTCGACATGCGCGATCTGTTCGATGCCAAGGACAAGCTAAAGCCGTTCCAGAAGCTCGACAAAGACACGGCCGCGGCGGTTGCCGGTGTCACGTTTCACAGTTTTGGCGGCGGCGTGAAGTCGATCAAGCTGGCCGATAAAACGGCTTCGCTGAACTCGATCGCGCGCCACTTGGGCATGTTCGAAAAGGACAACCTGCAGGGCAACAAGTACGACGCGGCGAACCCGCTAACGGTGCGGTTGACCTTCGTGGACGGTCCCACCGGCGCCGTGTCGGACGTGGTTGCGGCGCCCAAGCCGGCCAAACCTAGCAAGTTCCGCATCGTGCCGACTGACTGAAAATGACGGCCGGACAATTTATCGATCTGCAGTTTCCCCGGAAGCTGCAGTTCTTGTTTGAGCCGTTCGACTACAAGGTCTTGTACGGCGGCCGCGGCGGAATCAAAAGCTGGTCGATCGCGCAAGCGCTCATCTGCATTGCCTACGATCGGCCAACGCGCATCCTGTGTTTACGCGAGCTGCAGAAGTCGATCGAGGAATCGGTTCACGAGCTACTGAGCCTGCAAATTAAGCGGCTCGGTCTCGAGTGGTTCTTCAAGATCGAAAAGCAGGGCATCACCGGCCAATGGGTGACCGATGCCAACGGCGAGCGGCGCCGTAGCGAAATTGTGTTCTCGGGTTTGCGGGACACGCAGAATCTCAAGAGCTACGAAAACTTCGACATTTTTTTCTTAGAGGAGGCGGCCAACGTCACCAAGCGGAGCTGGGGCATTATCATGCCCACGCTGCGCAAGGCGGGCTCGGAACTCTGGATTGCCTTTAACCCGGAGCTGACCACAGACCCCACGTATGAGATGTGGGTCTTGCATCCTCCACCGGGTACGAAAGCCGTCATGACTTCGTACCTCGATAACCCCTGGCTGACGGATAAGCTCCACCGTCAGATTGAGCACATGCGGCGGACCGACCCGGACGGCTTTCTCAACGTCTACGGGGGCCACTGCCGGACGTCGCTCGAGGGCGCGGTTTACGCGACGGATCTCCGGCTGCTGACAGCGCGCGGCGGTATCCGCAACGTCCCGTATGATCCGGCCTTGCCGGTGCATACCTACTGGGATCTGGGTTTCGCGGATCAGACGGCTATCTGGTTCGTCCAGTCGGCCGGCTTTGAGCATCGGGTGATCGACTTCTATCGCAACCGCGGCGTCGGCCTCCCGCATTACATTGCGGAGCTGCAGAAACGCAGCTACGTCTATGGCACGCATTACATGCCGCATGATGCCCGGGCGCATCAGCTCGGCACGGGCAAGAGCGTCGAGGAGCTGGCCAAAGCGGCCGGCCTAAAGGTGAAGATCGTCCCGAATATCGGGTTGAAAAACGGGCTGAACGCGGTCCGGACCGTGTTGCCCGTGACGTTCTTCGATGAAGAAAAGACGCATGACGGGCTCGATGCGGTTCGCCGCTATCGGTTTAAGGTGGACCCGGAAACGAAGCAATTTAGCAAAGAACCTATGCATGAAGACCACTCAAATCCGGCGGATGCTCTCCGCATGTTTGCGGTCGCGGTGACGGTCCCGCTCAAACCCGCGCCTCCGGAGCAGCCACGCGGACAGGGCCGCGCGGCGCATAGTCCTTGGAGCTGACACGCATGGGCAAACCGAAACTGAAAACCCCGCCGGCCAAACCCAAAGAGCAACCCAAGGGCACGCTGTCCGAAGCCGCGGCGGCGCGCATCCTGGCGCAAACGAACAAGCTTTTCAAGGGAGCAACCAAGTAAATGGCAAAGCAACTATCACGCATGGAAATCACCCCGGCTGAAAACGGCGGGCACACGATCCGGCATTCCTTCAAGAGCAAGCCAACGCTCCGCAAGGGCGGCATGAATTCGGGCATGGGCATGGAGTACCAGGAACCCGAAGAGCACGTTTTCGGCAAGGATGAGGGCGCGAAAGTCATGTCGCATATCGGCAAACATCTCGGCTTGGGCAAGACGGCCAAGCCAACCCAAGACGGCGACGACTGAGGAACATGCCAGAACTACGGCATGACCCGGAAGGCAACCGCGATGAGCGGCCGGTTGACTGGACGACGGCGCACCTCTATATCCACCTTTCGCGCATCGTGGCGGACCAAGCCAAGCGCATCGATGACCACACGCTAGCCGTCGAGCGCAGTGCTAGAGCGTCGGTAGAGTCTGCCGAAAAGGCGCTGCAAGCGGCGTTTACCGCCTCCGAAAAAGCCGTCGCGAAACAAGAAGCGGCCAACGAGAAGCGCTTCGATGACAGCCAAGCGGCCAATGAGAAACGCTTCGACGATTTGACCGAGACTCTCACCGATCGCTTTGCTTCGGTGAATGAGTTCCGCGGCACGTTGAGCGATCAGGCCACGAAGTTTATTAGCCGGACTGAAGTCGAGGCGCGTTTGACTTCGCTGGCCGAAAAGATCGGCGATACGGCCACACACGTCGAGCGCATCGAGTCCACCGGCATGGGATTAAAGCAGGGCTGGGGGCTTCTGGTTGGCGGCATCGGCCTTTTGATGCTTCTGTATTCGGCCTTCAATCGGCCCGCGCCAGTCCCGTCGCAAGCGGCTCCCGTGTATGTGGCACAACCGCCAAGCGGTTCGCAGTCTCGGCCATAAGAGTTTTTCACCACCACAAAAGGAGCAACACCAACACATGGAACACAGACCGTCCGGCGTTTATGGTGGCCCCCAAGCCAACACGAACCCGTTTCATTTGAAGCGTGAGGAAGGGCCGCAACATGGACCCGTTCCGAAGATTTACGTCATGTCGAGCAGCTTGCCGCAGAATTTCACGGAAATTCAAGCGCGCTCGCTCGCCGCAGAGCTGATCAAGTTCTCGGGCGGCCGTGAAGCCTTCATGCCGTTTCTCGACGCGGTTTGCCCGGTCGTACACGCTCCCGCACCCCACCACAAATAGATGAAAACCGAAAAACACAAGCGTGCGGACGAGCGGAAATTCGTCGACCGTGCGCTCATGTCGGCCGGGCTCGGGAGTCTAGACGATCCCGGCCTGGTGGGCCAGATCGGTTTTCTGGCGCGCCAAATCATCAAGGAGCACAAAGATTTCATGCTCTGGCTCGGCAAGGCGCCCCTCGACAAGCGGCGCGACATGTACGAAGCCATGAAGCCGTTCATGGACCATCTGCCGGGCGGCTGTAAGTCGCTCGAAGCGTATCAGGCGGATCTCATGATCGACGCCGAAGTGCGGCAACTGCCGATCCAGGGCGCGGACGGTAACCTCCTGCCGTTCCGCGCGCAAGATCTCGTCACGCGCAAGCCGGGCGAGCTGGGCGTCGCGCAATCGATCTTCGATCACGAGTACGCAAAACATGTCCTCCGGCTGACGTGCAAGCGCTGCACGTTCTTTGAGGAGTTTCCCGCCATCCGCAAAGAAGACGCGGTTTTTGTTGCACGTGAAACCGGCTGGATCATCGACCTTCGCGAGCAGGTCGAAATCTGTCCGAAGTGTGCCGAAAAGCTCTAACCCCACTCTCCCCCTATGCCTGTTGAAACACAAGAAATCGACGTGCGGAACGACACGCCGGCGGGAAAGCTGCTGCTCGAAATCCGGGAGCGGCATCAGTACGGCGTCGACAAATGGGAAGACGCCAAAACCGAACGTGACACCGATCTGAAATACATCTGCGGGGATCCCTGGGATAAAGACGATCGTCAAGAGCGCTTCGACGCTGGGCGCCCGTGCATCAATCACGACGAGCTCGGGCAATATGTGAACGCCTGCGTCAACACAGCGCGGCAGAACAAAAAAGGCATCAAGATCGATCCGGACGGCAACGGCGCCGATGAGAAGTCCGCCAAGCTTCGGCAAGGGCTGATACAGCGCGTCGAATACCGCTCGAAAGCGTCCTCGATCTACCTGAACGCGTTCCAAAGCATGGTCGAGGGAAGCTACGGCTTCATTCGCCTAGCGCGCAAGTATGCGGCCGGCGACACGTTCGATCAGGAAATCGTTGTAAAGCCGATCGCCAATCCTAACAGCGTCATTTACTACCCGGACTGTAAGGAACCCGATTGGTCCGATGCGGAATGGTGTTTCGTTCTCGACCCGATCAACGCGAAGGAATTCAAGCGACGCTGGCCGAAAGCGCAAAAGGTTTCTTTCACCGACGACGATCGGGATCTCGCCAAAAATTGGATCGTTGGCGACGACATCCTGGTCGCTGAATACTGGAAAATCGAGACCAAGTACGTCACGCTTTACCAGCTCCACGATGGGACCATTACCCGGGTAAAGCCGCAAGGGCGCTATGCGCGCGATCGCGAGCGGCCGGTGAAATCCCTCGTCCAGTACATGACCAATGGGGTCGAGATTCTTTCGACGAACCCGCAACCCGGCGAATTGATTCCGATCATTCCGTTTATCGGCCTCGAGCGCTGGGTCGACAATGGCACGGGCGCCAAGCGCGTGCTGTTCTCGCTTCCCCGCCTGGCGCGTGATCCGCAGATGTCGCTCGCCTATCTGAACTCGCTCGAGATGGAGGAAGCCGGCTTAACCCCGAAAACGCCGTATGTCGGCTACAAGGGGCAATTCGAAAGCGATAAAAAGGCATGGACCGAACTGACCAAAGTGCCGTACTCGTTCGTGCAAGCGGACCCCATCGTCGACGAGTCCACCGGGCAGGTTTTGCCATTGCCGCGGCGCGAGCAGTTCACCCCGAACTTTGCGGCGTACGAAGTGGCCAAGGACTCTTGCCGGCGCGCGATTCAAGCGGCCATGGGCATTACGCCTTTGCCAACCGCGGCGCAACGCAATAACGAGAAATCGGGCGTGGCGCTGCAGCAGATCCAGAGTCAAGCGCAGATTGGTAGCTACCACTTCACAGACGGCTTCGACCGCGCGTTAGCGCTGGCCGGCCGCGTGATGGACGGCTGGCTCGATACGACCTATGACGGCGAGCGTGAGCTGGCGATTCCGCAGGACGATGAGTCCCACCAAATGCTGAAGCTCAACACGCAGGAGCCGTACCCGGACCCGAAAACGCAGGAGCTACAACACCACCGGATCGGCGCCGAAAACCCGGGCGATCACAACGTCACCATTTCGACCCAACCGAGTTACGACTCGATGTTCCAACAGGTGAACGAGTTCCTCAACGGGCTGGTTGCGAATCTGAAGAACATTCCGCCGGCGGGCACTCCGCAAGCGAAGATTCTGGGCAAGGCAATCCGCATGCGCCAGATGGGGATCGGCGGCGATCAGCTTGCCGACATCATCGATCCGCCGGAGCAAAACCAGATGCCTCCGCAAGCGCAGCAGCAGATCGACGCGGCGCATCAGCTCATCCAGCAGTTGACGCAAGCGCTCAACAAGCAAACGCAGAAGCTCGAGGCAAAACTGCCGGAGCTGGCCAGCAGAGAACGCATCGCCGCGCTCAACAACAAAACGACGATCATTTCCGCGCTCATTGCGGCGAAGTCAGACGAGGAACGCCTGGTCTACCAGGGCCAGCTCGATCACATCGATCGAATTCTGTCCTTGATTCCGGACCCGGCGCAAGAAACCAGCGGCGGCGACGGCGAAACACCCGCACCGGCCGGGCCGCAAGGTCCACAACCTGCCGGCGATCCGGGCTTGCACGTCGTCGGGAATCCGGGCGGCGGCGCCCCTCCGGCCGCGGGCGCATAAGGAGTTAAAACTATGGCTGATTACCGATTTGGCTACAACGACAGCGCAAAGCCGCATCGCGACGGTTTCGCGGTCACCCCTAGCGACACACTCGATCTGCCGTTTCTGGCGGCGGGCCTCTGGGTCGGCGGGGTCGGCGCCGTCACGCTGGTGACTCCCTACGGGACGACTCTCACCTTTACCGCGGTACCGGCGGGGACGTTCCTCCCCATGTGCGCCTCGCGGGTGAACGCTACGGGGACCACAGCGACGCTCCTGGTCGCTTTGTATTAGCGCCGTCCGCCGATTCTTCGAGGGCATACTGACGGAACACTGCGAAGGTTCTCGGTCCGTTAAGGGTGACTGCAATTTCCTCCAGGAAGTTCAGCCAGGCGGGCCGCTCGACCGATAGCCGGGCGATCGCGAGCAGGATCGTCTGCCGATCTTCCTCGGCTAGATCGAATTTCATTTCACACAAGTTTAGTCGCGCTGACATTCGGCGCGCAAGATCTCACCGGCTCGAAATTTGAGCCGGTGCTTCGCTTACCGGAGCGCAAAACCGGATTTCACCTTTCCCTATGCCAACAGACGCAAAGGCGGCAACGTCTCCCGCCAAACCTGACGCAATAACGGAGTCGTCAACCGATTTCTCAGTACCCACGGACCCCGAAGCCTACGCGCGTTGGCGCATGGAGGGGAAAGTCCCGGAAGTAAAACCGGGAAGCGCAGCACCCAAAAAACCGCCGACAAAACCAGCAGCCGCGGCAACTGCTGAAACCTCCGACGACGCTAGCGATAGCGGCGAAAGTGGAGTCGCCTCGGAAGCGGCCAATGATAAGCAGGGCGAGCAAGCCACGCGACGCAGCGCTGATAAGCGCTTGAACGAAATCCTCAAAGATCTTCAGCGGGCCGGACTGTCTCCGGCTGAGTTGAAATCGTTCAAACGTGAACAGACGCAAGCCGTTAAACCTCCGGAAGTAAAAAAGCCGGAAGCGTTGAAGCGGCCGCAGATCGAGGATTTTGCTACTACCGAACTCTACGAAGCGGCACTCGATGCCTACACCGACAAGCGCGCAGATGAACGAGCCGAAATCAAGTTCCAGCAGAAGGAACGCGAGCGGATCGAACGCGAGCAAGCGGTAAAGAACGCGGAACGGCTGGAAGCAGCCGAAAAGCGTTACGGCGCCGAAGCGAAAACGGTGATCGAGTCGACCGCGGCCACGGTCTGGAACGACAAGGCCATCCCGGAAGTATTCCGGCAGGTGATCGACGACTCTCCCGTCGTCGCGGATCTGCTCTATACGCTCGGGTCGGACCCCGACGAACTAGACAAGTTCATCGCACTAGCCAAAAAGACTCCAGGAGTCGCGCTGCGCAAGCTCGTGCTCATGGAGGAACTCGTCAATCAGGAACTCGGCAAAACCGGCAAGAAACCCGCGAAAGCAGCGGCGGCAGAAGATGCCGCGGCCGATGACGCAGACGATGCCGGCGACGACGACGAACAGGTTGATAACGACCAGGTCGACGAACAGGCGCAACGCGATGCGACGACGGGCAAGTTCGTAGCAGCTAAACCCCCTGCCAAAAAGATCACTTCCGCACCTCCGCCTCCGCATGAATCGAGCGGCCAATCTGGCTCGCCTGGTGACCCGGTGGCTAAGGCGGTTTCCACCAATGATTTCCGCACGTTCCGCGAGGAACGCAACCGGAAGGACTTGGCGCGCGCAAAAGGATAGCTCGCCGCAATGGCCAACCAATTTATCAACACAAGTTGGGTCTCTATGGAGATCCTTCGCCTCCTGCTCAACATGCTGGAGGTCGCAGAGTATTTTAACCGCGACTGGGACAAGGATTTCGAAAAGGAATTCGCGCCCGGCTCGTCCATCCAAGTCAAGTTTCCGCAGCGTTTTTATGCGACGGACGGCATGGGGTATTCGCCCCAAGCCATCAACCGCATTGCCACCACGATCAGCCTCGATCAGTGGATCCAAGTCGCCTTTGAATGGGACGACTACGAGCGGGCCGTTAAGCTCGAACGCAGCGAATCTGAGCTGCGCGAGAACTATTGGCAACCCGCGGCTGCCACGATGGCGCAAGAGTTCGACTCACGCTGCGCGAAATTTGCGTATCAGAACTCGTCCATGGTGGTCGGTGCTCTCGGAACTGATCCGACATCGGTTTCCACCTTCTATCAGGCTCGCCAAATGCTGAAGCAGGCCGCTTGTCCTCCGGGTAAGCGCTGCATGCAGATCTCCTCGAGCATGATGTCGACACTCGGGACGAACATCACCAGCGTGTTCAACCCAGTGGACGAGATCTCGAAGATGTGGAAAGAGGGCGCGATCGGCAGATTGGCCGGCTTCGACTTCTACGAAAGCAATTCCCTCTATAGCCATACGGCTGGAACCTGGGCCGGCGCTGTCACTGTCACGGGCACCAACCAAACGGGTACCGCGCTCATCATCACCGGCACGGCTGGGGACACCATCAATTTCGGGGATAAGTTCTCGATCTTGAACGTGAACCCGGTCAACCCGATGACGCGGCGCCTCACCGGTCCGAAAAAGGCGAAGACCTTCACCGCGACTGCCGACTACATCTTGACGGGTGGAGCGGACACGATCAACATCCTGCCCAGCATCTATGGGCCGGGTAGCCAGTATCAGAACGTAGACGCATTGCCGGTTGACGGCGCGGCGTTGACGTTGTGGCCCGGCACCACTTCGCCGAACGGCAAAACCGGAACCGTGGGCCTCGGCATGGGCCGCTCTGCCTTCGCCATGGTGGCGGCGAAGCTGTTCGTTCCGACATCCGTCGAAAAGTCGGGACAGGCGCAAGATCCGGAAACGGGCGTCGCGGTTCGCCGCGTGCAGGCCTGGGACCCGGTGCGCAGCATGAACATCAACCGCACGGACTCGTTGATTGGTATGGGCAATCTGTACCAAGACAACGGCGCCGTCGCTGTGGTGGGCGCGTAAAGCAGACGAGAGGGGAGGAATCCTCCCCTCTTATTTCAAATTCAATTCTGGAGAAAACTATGAAAACCATCAAGCTTTACGCGGTTGCGCTTCTTACTCTGCTTTGCGCCGTTTCGGCGCAAGCGCAAACCGCTCTCACGCAGACCACGCTTTCCGCGGCTGTCACGTCCTCGGCAATCAACCGGGTCTCGCTTGCTTCGACCACCAACATCGTCGCGGGTACGGTCCTATTCGCTGACAAGGAGGAACTCGTCGTCTCGACTCTGCTCGGCGGCGGCGCCGTCCAGGTGCAACGCGGCGCGGCCGGTACGCGTGCCTCGCTGCATGTCTCCGGACAATCCGTCTTAGTCGGACCCGCGGCAGCTTTCCAGGTCAAAGACCCGCAAGGGCTTTGCACGGCCGGCCAACGCGAGTTTCAATACGGGACCGCGATCAACGTGGTCAATGGGCTGCGTTTTGTCTGTGGCATCAACGGCCAAGTCGGGCCGGGCTTCGGCAATTGGCTGACACCGCCTAACTCGACTACGGCCGTCGCTTCGGTGGCCGGCGCCATCCTGCCCACTGGGCCACTGTTTCACGTCACCGGCACGAACGCCATCACTGGAATTACGATTCCGGTCGGTTTCGACGTGAAATCGGGCGGCGTGATTACCTTCATCGCCGATGCGGTCTTTACCTGGACCGCGGCGGGCAACTTTGCGCTCGCTTCGAGCACTGTATCGCCTGCGGGCGTTGTGGTGGTCGGCCGGGCGTACAGCTTCTTCTACGACCCCAACAGCGGGAAGTTCTATCAAATCGGCGGATAACAATTCTCCCTTGAACCCTTGGGCGCTTCCTGCTGTCTTGCCGTCAGTAGGGGGCGCCCTTTTTTTATGCCCATGAATGAAGCGCGCGGGTATCGACTCCGCTCCACGCTAACCGACCAACAACAGAAAGACGCTATGCGCGCGATTTACGGCATGGCTCCCGAACCGGTTCCTCAACCAGCTCCTCACACCCCTTCTATGTCTTCCCCTTCTCAACCGTTTACCCATGATCAGATCGAGTCGTTGCGCCAGATGCTCAACGCTCACGACGCCAATAATCGCGTCGGCATGCAGACCATCGACATCAATAACCCGCCGAAGGTCCCTTACGTACATCAGCCGTTTCCCACGACGGTGTACCACCACGCGAGCGGCAAAGTGCGACTCGCGAAAAATCAGACAGAACTCGCTGAAGCGCTGTCTTATGGCTGGGAACGCAAGCCGTATATTCCGCCGGCAGATCCCGCCGGTAAGTTTGCCGTGGACGGTGGCGTCGACGAGAGTTTCGATGTGGAACTCGACGCCGAAACCCAAGCCGAATTAGACGGCACGCTCGAAAAGGGCCGGCGCGTTGCGGCCGAAAAAGCCGCGGCTGAAAAAGCCGCACGGGCCGCAAGAAAACACACCAAAGCCAAATAGGACCGCTCTTTAAGACAAACCCATGCCCGATCTAGCCGTTAGCTCCTGGGGGACGATCATTTTCGATGCACTCGTCGAAATCGGCGTCTATAACCCCACCGACTCGTTGCTCGACGACGACGCGCAGTTTTCCGCGCGCAAGCTGCAGCGCATTCTCGACGGCTGGAATGCGGCGGAACGTTACGCCTATGCGGTCGATTTCCCGGTCTACACGCTGACCGCGAACCACTCGCCGATACTCATCGGGCCTGGTCTCATAGCTCCGGACTTTGCCGCGGTTCGGCGGCCGGTCCGGATCGTCGGCGCGGATCTCATTCTCAACAGCAGTTCTCCGGGTACCGATATTCCGCTCAAAATTCGAGACGCGCAATGGTGGCTCGAACAGCGGACCAAAGCGGTCACCTCGAGAACGCCTACGGACCTCTTTTATAACCCGAAATTCCCAAATGGCGAGATCAACCTGTGGCCGATTGCGTCGTTTGCCTACGGGCTTCGGCTCGAAACTTGGGTCGATATCGCGCAAGTTCCGCAAGACTTGACCACAAGCTTTGTAGCGCCGTTCGGCTACGAAAACGCCACGGTGTTGACGCTGGCCGAAGAGCTGATCACGCCATACCGGTCCACCATGCCGGCGGAACTGCCGGGTAAGGCGAGCAGGGCGCGGGCCTTGCTGCAAGCCAATAATTCGTTGGCGCCGCGCTGCAGCTCGGCCGATTACGGCATGTCGGGCCGGCGCGGCCGCGGCGGATTCAATTACATGACGGGGCGCTAGATGAAATTTGAAGGATTCATTGGGCCGACGTATGCAATGAGTACCGCGCAAGCGGACTCTGAGGAGTGCCAGAACTATCTCGCCGAAGCGGTCGAGAGTGCGGGCGGCCGGCAAAAGACGACGTATGTTCTGATTTCGCGGCCGGGCCTGAAATTCTTCTGTGCACTCGAGCAGCCGGCGGCCGCGGCCGTCGTCGATTTCTTTTTCCTGTATTCGGCGCAGGGGGTCGGGTAGAAGATGCCATTAGCCGGCAGTTTCCGCAATAACGCTCACGTGGCGGCTAGCCTTGTGGACCCGTGGTACATCGCGGCCATTGTCTATACGCTCGGCGCGGTTAGCGATTCGCTCCAGTTGTTCGTCGCCGGCTCTGGTGCGCTGGCCTTCGCCTCGGGTAATAACTGCGAAACGTGCTTTGTCCCACCGTTGCGCGTGGTCTCAACCGATGGGTACCAGGTCGCGAACGGAGCAACCAAGCTGTGCATGTTCTCGGCTACCGGTGTCGGCACGAAGGGCGCGATCGCAAACCAGTGCTCGACGTCGGCGACTCCGCAAACCACCATACACGTGCGAATTGTGCCGAATGGGGTCCCGACGCCGGCCACAATGACGCTGACGCTCAAAGGCTATACGGTCGACGGCGACAGTCTCCCGACTCCGCTCACGGTCCCGGCGGGCTGGTCGGTAACCGTCAACGGGCACGCGCTGACGACGGCGGCGCCCACTACAACCATTACCTACGCGGCAACGTTCGATGTGACCGCCAACAGCGTGCAATCTTCCACCGTGAAAGATATCTGGACCGTAGAAGTGGTGTTTAACTAATGGCACAGCAAGCCGTACGCGCGCTTTCGCAACTCAACGGCCGAGGGTTTGGCATCGCGCAAACCGGGCCGCGGTCTTACTTCTACGAACTGAAAGCGGATGGCACGGCTACGACCTTGGGCACCTTGCCGGGCGATCGCCGGCCGCAGATCATCGAGGGCAACCTGCAATTGCTCATCCTGGCCGGGGGCCTCGGCTACGGCTTCGACTTGGCAACCTCGACGCTCACACGCATTACGGACCCGGAGTTTCCGATCGGGGCTTTTAAGGGCGGTTTCATCAATGGCCAGTTCTTGGTCGGTCTGCCGAATTCGCAGACGTTCGCTTACTCGGGCGTCAATGACGTCTTTAGCTGGGACGGTCTCGACTTTGCGGATGTCGAGGGCACGCCGGGCAACATCGTTACCTTCGTCATCGACCACTTAAACATCTTCTTTTTCTGCAACAACCACGCCGAGATCTTCATCAACTCGGGCATCGCGGCAACTCCGTTTACCCGCTTTCAGGGCGCGTACATGGAACAAGGCGCGGCCGGGCAAGATGTCGCCTTCAAATGCGACAACACCCTTTTCTGGATCGGCAAAAACGACGACGGCGAAGGAATCGTCTGGCGCAATGAGGGCTATCAACCGGAACGCGTCTCGACCTATCCGATCGAGAATTTGATCCGCAAATATGGACCGTTGACGAATGTCACCGGCTACCCGCATCAAGAGCGCGGCCATACCTTCGCACGCTGGGATTTTCCAGATGCTCGGGACGGCAACGGCGCCTCACTGCTCTACGACGTCGGCGTCAAGATGTGGCATGAGCGCTTTTTCTGGAATGCGGTCGAGGGCGTCTATATGGGCGATTTGGCGCGTTGCCACATGTATTGCTTTGGAAAGCATTTGGTCGGCGATTGGCGCTCGAGTTCGGTCTACGAAATGTCCGCGAAGTACAAGACTGACGCGGGCGCGGCCATCCGGCGGATACGCACTTCGCCCGATATTTCGAACGGCGGCCAGTGGATCTTCTACGGCGAACATCGCCTGCTCATCGAAGCGGGCATGGGCCTCGATGGCGGCGGCGGGGAAGCGGCGGCGGTCTATCAGACGGCTAACCAGCTCATCCGCTCGAGTGGCGGGGACGATGACGATTGGGACTGGACGGCCGTACTTTCGATCTTAAGCGTCAATCCGGGGTTCGGGCCTCCCTGGTATTGCAGTAGTGTCACGATCGGGCCGCATTCGGGGCTCACGCTGCTAGATGGCGGGACGTTTTCGATCACGGGTACCAGTGCGACGTTCGGGCCGGTAACGGTTGCGCTCTCGCCCACCGGAACGACGACACTTGCGATCTCGCCGGCAATCAAAATGGATAACTCCTCCGTCGTCACCTTTGCGTCGACGGGCGCCAGTGTCAATGTGGAAAGCGGCATTCAGACGGTGCTCGCGCTCGCTTCCGCGGCGAGCGTGCCTCCCGGACTGCCGGCCGGCGGCGTGAGTGCGGGTGACGGGCTAGACCCGGTGATCATCATCCAACTCTCAAACGATGGCGGGAAAACCTGGGGCCGCGAGCGCTCGATCAAGGTCGGTAAAAAGGGCGACTATCAAAAGCTAGTCAACTGGCAGATGAACGGCCGCTCGCTCAACCGTTGCCTGCGCGTCATCTGCACCGAACCCATTAACGCGGGCCTGATCTCGCTCGACATGGACGCGACACCTGGAACCTAATGGCTATCGCGACACTCAACGACCCGAAATATCTCGGGCCGTTCCTCTCGAAAAACGGCGCGGTGGCTCAAACCTGGCTCACTTGGTTCAACGCGATCAAGGGCGTCGCCAACTCTGCCGCGGCGCTCGAAGCGGAACTAGCGGCGCTGAAAACTATCGTTGACGCGGACCATGCGTCGATCATCGTTCTGCAAGCGCAAATGGCCGCGGTCCAGACCGCGATCGCCGCGGCCGAAGCCTCGATTGCGACGCTGCAAAATGCGCTGACCGCGCTCACGGCCGTGGTTGCGACGCACACGTTAGAGATCGCGGCCATGCAAGCCGAAATCGATTCGCTGTTGACCTACCCGACCGTTTGGCGCACGAAGACGACGACGGTTTCGATCGGGATTTCGTACGTCGATTTTGATATCGACTGCGATGCCACGGCCGGCGCACTCACGATTACCCTGCCGGCGGCGCCCGTGCTCGGCGAGTTCCATGTTGTCTCGAAATTTGACTTGACGCTGAATAAGGTCACGATCAACGGCAACGGCCACAACATCGACAACGCGGCCACATGCGCGTTGCTCTTGCCGGGCTGGTCGGTCGATCTGCAATGGAACGGTACGTTTTGGAAGCTTCACTAAATGGCTTATTTCCCTACAGTTCCGGATAAGTCGGCGTTTACGGAGGGCGCGAGTCCGGAAACCCCGATCGGCGGCGTCTTTAACGATTCGCTGGCAACGCTGACAAGCGGCAACTCCGCCATGCTGCGCATCACCGAGAAGCGCGCGGCTCATGTCAATCTTCGAGGTGAGACTGGGACGGAACTCGCGACGGT
>Ga0193716_1000865_pt1 | contig 18085 bp, 17 predicted proteins | sample U2c1metaG_FD_145901 | JGI IMG/M metagenome (GOLD analysis project Ga0193716, IMG submission 145901) | Soil microbial communities from a riparian zone of the East river system, Colorado, United States - U2c1 | ecosystem: Environmental > Terrestrial > Soil > Riparian zone | place: USA: East River...
ACACCTCGGTGGCGCGCGCCGTGCTGGATGAAAAAGCGGGCGCACTGCATGACGTCACGGTGCTGCTGAAGACGGTGCCCTTCGCGCCCAACGACCAGACCCTGTCGGCGGGCAGCAAGACCGGCGGGCGCATCGCCATCGGCGCGGACGGCTTCCTCTATGTCACCATCGGCGACCGCGACAATGCCGGCCCGCGCCCCTGGGGCGTGGCACAGCATCTGGACACCCACCTGGGCAAGATCCTGCGCATCACCAAGGACGGCAAGCCGGCGCCGGGCAATCCCTTTTTGAACACGCCGGGCGCGCTGCCGGAGATCTGGGCTTATGGCTTTCGCACGCCGGAAGGCCTGGCCTTCGATGCGTCGGGCCAGTTGTGGGAAACCGAACACGGCCCGCGCGGCGGCGACGAACTCAACCTGATCCAGAAGGGCGGCAATTACGGCTGGCCCATCATCAGCCACGGCATCGATTATGCCGGCAAGGTGATCGGCGACGACCAGGTGGCGCTGCCGGGCATGGAGCAGCCGGTCTATTTCTGGTCGCCCTCCACCGCGCCGTCGAGCCTGCTGTTCTATCGCGGCAAGGCGTTTCCCAAATGGAAGGACAGCCTGTTCGTCGGCATGCTGCGCGGCGCCCAGCTCGACCGCCTGACCATGAAGGACGGCAAGATCGTGGATGAGGAAGCGCTGCTGGTGGATCTCAAATCGCGCATCCGCGATGTGCAGGTGGATGCGGCCGGCGCGCTGTATGTCTTGACCGATAGCGGCAGCGGCGATCTCCACCCCGACACGCCCGCGGCCTCCAAGTTGCTGAAACTGACGCCCTGAGCATAATCGCGGCTGATCCGCCCGCCCTGCCCTTTCGTAAGTCCAGGCAAACAGGACCGTTCATGAGCTTTGCCGCCACCGCCGCCAGCCTTGCCGAACGCGCGCCCCTGCCCGACTTTGTGATCCGCGCCGGGATGCGCCGTGTGATCGCGGCCAATGACGCGCAAGCAACACCGCCGGGCACCGACGCCGCCTTCGCCCGCGCCATGGCGGCGCATCCCATCGCCGAACATGCCGATGCCGCCAACCGACAGCATTACGAACTGCCGCCGGCCTTCTTCGCTTTGTTCCTGGGGCCGCACCGCAAATATTCCAGCTGCCTCTATCCCACCGGCACCGAGAGTTTGGGGCAGGCGGAAGCCATCGCTTTGGAGCAGACCGTGGCCCATGCGGGCCTGGCCGGCGGGCAGGAGATATTGGAGCTGGGCTGCGGCTGGGGTTCGCTGTCGCTCTATATGGCCGAGAAGTTTCCGACCGCGCGCATCACCTCAGTGTCCAACTCCGCGCCACAGCGCGGTTACATCGAAGCCCAGGCGCGACAGCGCGGCCTGACCAATCTTTCCGTCATCACCGCCGACATGAACGATTTCAACACCGACAAGGTGTTCGACCGCGTGGTGTCGGTGGAGATGTTCGAGCACATGGCCAACTGGCAGGCGCTGCTGAGCCGCGTGCGCACCTGGCTGAAACCGGATGGGCGCCTCTTCATCCACATCTTCACCCACCGCCACCGCCCGGCGCGCTATGACTGGCGCGATCCGGAGGACTGGATGGGCCAGCATTTCTTCACCGGCGGCATCATGCCGACCGTGGGGCTGATCCGGCAGTTTCCCGACCTATTCACGGTGGAAGAGGAATGGCGCTGGAGCGGCAGCCACTACAAGCGCACCGCGCTGCACTGGCTCGAGCTGTTCGACGCCAACCGTGGGCGGATCGATCCCATCCTGCGCGAGGTTTATGGCGCCGATGCCGCGCTGTGGCGGCGGCGCTGGCGGATGTTCTTCCTGGCCACCGCCGAAAGCTTCGGCTTTCGGGATGGCGACTCCTGGGGCGTCAATCACTACCGGCTGAAACCCGCCCAGTAGTTACTGACGCAAGGTGAAAGCCGCGCCATTCTCGCGGCCATTGCCCCACACCGAAAACGGATTTTCCGTCACCGCTTGCCCCGCCTGCGGCGGCTCGGCGGATACCAGGGTCGTGTCCATCACCAACGTCTGGTTTGGCGGGATCGTGCCGTTCATCGCAGGCTTGTCGCCGAAAGCCAGGTTGGCGGGGATCACCAGCTGCCAGCGGTCACCCACATGCATCAGCGACAGGGCCTCGGCCAGCCCTGCCAGGGACACGGTGCCCATCGCCAGGGTCGCGGGCAGTACCGGCGTGGTGCTGTCGGCCAGGGTGCCGTTGATCAGGCGGATAGCGTAGCTCAGCCGCACCACGTCATTGCCGCTGGGCCGCTTGCCGGTTCCGCTGCGCAGAATGCGGTATTGCAAGCCGCTGGGGCGCCTGATCGTGCCGGGCTTGGCGGCATTGGCGGCCAGGAAGGCGACATTGGCGCTCCCGCCCAATGCATCCTCCGCCGCCAGGGACGGCAGCGGCACGCACAGACAGGCGGCCAAGGCCCAAAGAACGCCGCGTCTTCTCATTTCATCGCGGGCATAGTCAGGGTGGCGCCGTCCGGGGCAACGAACACCGCCAGCAGGCTGGCCGGTTCGCTGGCGCTGGCATTCTCGCTGATCAGATGGGTGCTGCCTTCGGGCTCGAAAAAGGCTTCGCCCGCCTTGTAGACCTTGACCGGCCCGGTGACGGAATTTTGCGAGCGGATCTGGCCACTCACCACATAGGCGAAGACACTGCCGGGATGGCGATGCGCCGCCGACTTGCCGCCCGGCGGATAGTTCACCACTAGGGCGGTCAGCTTCTGGCCCGGCGCGTTGGTCAGCGCCTGGGCCATCAGCTGGCTGACCTTGGCGGCAGGGGCCTCGGCCGCCCACACAGGCGCCGCGGCCAGCAGCAGCGGCAGGGCAAACAACATTCGCAGCATTGGGATTATCCTTTGATGAAGGCCAGCAGGTCGGCGTTGATGGTTTCGGCCTGGGTGGTGATCATGCCGTGCGGGAAATCCTTGTAGGTCTTCAGGGACCCGTTTTTCAACAGCTTGGCGGACAGCGGTCCGGCGGCAACATAGGGCACGATCTGGTCGTCCTCGCTGTGCATCACCAGCACCGGCACGGTGATCTTCTTGAGGTCTTCAGTAAAGTCGGTCTGGGAGAAGGCCACAATGCCGTCATATTGCGCCTTGGCGCCGCCGATCATGCCCTGACGCCACCAGTTGCCAATTGCGCCTTCCGATATTTTCGCCCCTGGCCGGTTGAACCCGTAGAAGGGGCCTGTGGGCAGGTCGCGATAGAATTGCGCCCGGTTGGCGGCAAGCTGGGCCTGCAAGCCATCGAACACCTCCTTGGGCAAGCCGTTCGGATTGGCTGGCGTCTTCAGCATCAACGGCGGTACCGCGCTGATGATGGCCGCTTTTGCCACGCGGCTTTCGCCGTGGCGGCCCAGATAGTGAACCACTTCACCCCCGCCGGTGGAATGGCCGACATGAATGGCGTCCTTGAGGTCGAGGTGGGCCGTCAGCGCCGCCAGATCGTCGGCATAATGGTCCATGTCGTGACCGTCACCGGTCTGGGTCGAGCGGCCATGGCCGCGCCGGTCATGGGCGATGACGCGAAAGCCCTTGCCCAGGAAGAACAGCATCTGCGCGTCCCAGTCGTCGGACGACAGCGGCCAGCCGTGCGAAAACACGATGGGCTGGCCCGAACCCCAGTCCTTGTAAAAAATGTCAACGCCGTCCTTGGTGGTGATGATGGGCATGGCAAACCTCCTTTGAGAAGCCACAAGAATGGAAGGCGCATGTGACAGTCTTTGCGCCCGTCCGGTCAATACGGCTTTGACCTTTCCGGTCAAAACCCGCCATCATGGCGGCAATAAAAAGGCCAGGAATTAATTAGGGGGTGAAAATATGCGCAAAGCCATCGGGATCATCGCTGCCGCTTTTTTGATCGCAGGCGGCATCGCGCAAGCACAGCCAAAATCCGAGAAGATTATTCTAGACAGTGACGTCGGCGACGACATTGATGACGCGTTTGCCATCGGCCTGGCGCTGTCCAGTCCGGAGTTCGAGGTGCTGGGCGTCTCGGCCGGTTTCGGCGATACGGTGACACGCGCCAAGATGCTGGACCGCATGCTGGGCGAGCTTGGGCGCAGCGATATTCCCGTCGCCATGGGCACGCCGGCGGCCGTCAACCTGACCGCCTTCACCCAACGCCGCTATGCCGAGGGCGGCGCCTTCAGCCGCGCCTCGCATCCCTCTTCGGTGGATTTTGTCCTGGAACAGGCGCGCAAATATCCCGGCCAGGTTACCCTGGTCGCCATCGGGCCGCTGCCCAATGTCGGGGCGATGATCGACAAGGACCCGGCGGCATTTCGCAAGCTGAAGCGGGTGGTGATCATGGGCGGCAACATCCGCACCTTGGTTGACCCTTACGGTGTGGCGGCGCCGATCGCGCCGCATCCCGAATGGAATATCAAGAACGACATCCCTTCGGCGCAGAAACTATTCGCCGCGGGCGTGCCGCTGATCGTGATGCCGTTGGATTCCACCGCCAATCTCAAATTTCACGAGGTGGCGCGCACCGCCCTGTTCGCGCATGGCAGCATGCTGACCAATATCCTGGCGGGGCTTTATTACGAATGGAGCGCCGCCACCCGCAACGCCACGCCCATCCTGTATGATCCCATGACCGTTGCCGCGCTGCTTGATCCGTCTTTGTGCCCGCTCACCCCCATGCACATCAGCGTGGACAATGCGGGCAACACGCTGGAGGGGCTAGGTGCGCCCAATGCGCAGGTCTGCCTGCACAGCGATAACGATGCTTTTCTGCGTTTTTATGTCAAACGGGTGGCCGGCCGATAATGGACGCAGGACAACTTTATAACCAGGCGCTGGCGGCGCAGAAGGCCGGCAACCTGGCGGAGGCCGAGCGGCTGTATCGTCAGATACCCGGTGAGCTGCCCGAAGTGCTGGTCAATCTTGGCAACCTGTTCAGCCGCCAGGGCCGCCAGGGCGAGGCGATGGCCGCCTATGACAGGGCACTGGCGGTGCGCGGCGATTTCTTCGAGGCGCTGTTCAATCGCGGCAACCTGCTGCTGGAGACCAACCGGCCAGAAGAAGCGCTGGCGAGCTATGAGCGGATACTGCTTTTCCGCCAGGATTTTCCCGGCCTGTGGAACAACCGCGGCACCGCGCTGCGCAATCTGCGGCGGCTGGACGAGGCGCTGGCCAGTTTCGAACAGGCCGCCGCCCTCGCCCCCGGTCATTTCAACGCCCTGACCAACCGCGCCATCATCCTGTCGGACATGAAGCGCCACAAAGACGCCCTTGTGGCGGTGGACCGCGCGCTGGCGGTGCAGCCGGGTTTTGCCGAGGCGCTGTATGTGCGGGGCAATGTGCTGCGCGACATGGGACAGCTGGACGAGGCGTTGGCCAGCTATGAACAGGCGCTGGCGGCAAATCCGGCGCATCAGCATGCCCTGAACGGCGCGGCGCTGGCGGGGCGGGCGCTGTGCGATTGGAAGCGCGTCGCGGCGCTAACGCCGCGCGTGAAGGAAAATGCCGGCGGTGGCCGCGCCCTGATCCAGCCCTTTGTGCTGATGGGTTACAGTGACGATGCCGCCCTGCAGCGCCGCTGTGCCGAAAATTATATCCGCCTGACCGTACCAGCGCGCCCGCCCCTGGCGGATGTCAGGCGCTACGGGCATGACCGAATCAGGCTGGCCTATCTTTCGGCCGACTTCCACCAGCATCCCACCGCCCAGCTGATGGCCGAACTGTTCGAGCGTCTTGACCGCAAGCGGTTCGAAGTCACCGCCATCGCCTTCGGGCCGGACGACAACAGCGCGATGCGCGCCCGGCTGAAAAAAGCCTTCGACCATTTCGAGGATGTGCGGGGCAAGAGCGATGCTGAGGTCGCGCAAATGTTGCGTGCGTGCGAGATCGACATCGCGGTGGACCTGAACGGCCACACCGCCGACGCCCGGCCCGGCATTTTCGCCCATCGCCCGGCGCCCGTGCAGGTGAACTATCTGGTCTATCCCGGCACCACGGGCGCGGCCTTCATGGACGTGGTGCTGGCCGATCGCATCGTGCTGCCGGCCGATCAGCAGCCTTTCTTCAGCGAAAAGATCGTGCAGCTGCCCGACTGCTATCAGGCCAATGACGCCACGCGTGTGGTGCCGCCCGCGCCGACGCGTAGCGAGGCAGGGCTGCCGGACAGCGGCTTTGTGTTCTGCTGCTTCAACAACAGCTGGAAGATCACCGCGCCGGTGTTCGACATCTGGATGCGATTGTTGACCCAGATACCGGACAGCCTGTTATGGCTGCTGGACGGGCCCCATGCGGAAAACCTGCGTGCGGAAGCCACCCTGCGCGGCGTGGACCCTGGTCGGCTGGTCTTCGCGCCCAGGCTGCCCCCGGACCAGCATCTGGCGCGCCATCAACTGGCCGACCTGTTTGTCGACACCCTGCCCTACAACGCCCACACGACGTGCAGCGATGCCCTATGGGCCGGACTGCCGGTCGTCACCTGTTATGGCAAGGCCTTTCCTGGCCGTGTCGCTTCAAGCCTGCTGAAAGCGATCGATCTGCCCGAACTGGCGACACTCTCGCCGCACAAGTATGAGGAACTGGCGCTGGAGCTGGCGAAGAATCCGGCACTGCTGCAAGCCACGCGCGAAAAACTGGCGCGCAACCGCGCCACCACGCCTTTGTTCGACAGCGAAAGATTCCGCAAGGGTATCGAAGCGGCTTTTGAGGCGATGCTGGCCTAGTTCGCCTTCGGCCGCCTGGCGGGATCGAAGCCGTAAAAACGCTCCGGATTCTCCACCAGGATGCGGTGACGCAGCTTGGCGTCTGGCGCCCACTGCGGCATCAGGTTCAGCAAGGTGACGTCGTCAGGCATTGCCACGGGATTGAGCACCTTGGTCGCGTCGGGATGCGGCCAGTCGCTGCCCCACACGCAGCGCTCCGGCGCGGCCTTGATATAGCCCTTCGCCGCCGCGCTGGCGCCGGCATAATCGGGCGGGGTGCCGCCACCGTAGAGATAGGCGCCCGACAGCTTGACCCAGCCGCGGCCGCTGTCCAGCAGTTTGCGCACGGTATTGTATTGCGGCTGGTCCGTGCCGGTGGCGCGTCCCAGGTGATCGATGATCACCGGCACCGGCAGGCTGAGCAGCCGCGATTCCATCGCGACCAGCTGTTCGGGCGGCATGTTGCACTGGATGTGCCAGCCAAGGGCGGCGATGCGCCGGGCCAGCGGGATGACCTCGTCTTCGCCCACCGGATTGCCCACGCCGAACTGCACGCGCACCCCGCGGACCCCGGCGGCATGCAGCGTCTTAAGTTCATCATCCGTCACCTTGGAATTGACCACGCAGACGGCGCGACAATTCTCGCCCATCTGCGCCAGCACATCCATCAGACAGCTGTTGTCGGTGCCATAGGTCGAAGGCTGCACCATGACGTTGCGGCTGGTGCCCAGTTTCTTCTGCAGCGCCTTGTAATCGGTGACGGTGGCGAACGGCGGCTTCAGCACTGCCTTGGGATTATAGGCAAAGCGCGGATCGTAGATGTGATGATGGCAATCGGCGGCGCCGTCCGGCACCTTGAACGTGACCTTGGGGTCCTTGGCGAAAGCCGGCGTTGCCGCCAGCGCAAGCCCGGCGCCGATCACGCCGCGGCGATCAAACTGTTCCATCGCTATTTCTTCCCCGTATAGGTGACTTTCCACACCGTCTTGCCCACATCATCGGCCACCAGCAGGCTGCCGTCTTTGGCGACCGCCAGGCCTACCGGCCGACCCCAGGCGACAGGCGGATTGGTGGTCTTGCCGTCCCAGAAGCCGGTGAGAAAATTCTCATAGCCGCCATTCTCCGGCCGGCCGTTCTTGAAATGGATGTGCACCACCTTGTAGCCGTGCGGCTGGCTGGTGTTCCACGAACCGTGCAGCGAAACGAAAGCGTCGCCATGATAATCGGCTGGGAAACTGTCGCCGGTATAGAAGGCCAGGCCCGTGGGCGCGCTGTGCGCCGGAAACAGCACGTCGGGCGTGATCGCCTTGGCCACCATGTCGGGGCGCTTGGCGCCGAGGTCCGGATCGGGAAACTGGCCGGTATAGCTCCAGGGATAGCCGTAGAACCCGCCGGGCTTCACATAGGTAAAGAAATCCGGCGGCAGGTCGTCGCCCAACCCGTCGCGCTCGTTGGTGGCGACGAACAGATCGTGGGTGCCCGGCCTGAAAGCGATGCCGACGGGATTGCGGATGCCCGAGGCATATTCCACCAGTGCGCCGTCCTTGATCTGGAACACCTTGGCGCCCGGCTGATATTCCGAAACATTGTCATGGCTGCCCATCTCCACGAACAGCGCGCCATCGGGCGCAATGGAGAAATTGCGCGTGCCATGCATGCCCGAATTGCGCAGGTCAGGATCCTTGGTGATCCGCTCCAGCTTGCCGGCCTGGGTTGCGCCCGCCACGTACGGCGTGCGCCACACCGCGATCTGGTCGCTGATGTAGACATAGCCGTCATGCACCGCGACACCGGAAGGATTGTGCAGCCCTTCGGCAAAAGTGAAACGCTGGTCCGCCGCGCCGGTGCCTTTGCTATCGCGCAGCAAGGTGATCTTGTTGGCGAGACGTTCGGACAGGAAGACATCGGCATTGGGCGCCACCGCCATGAAGCGCGGAAAGCTCAGGTCGGTGGCATAGATCGAAACCGTGAAGCCCCTGGGGGCTGCGGGCATCGCGCCGGCCGGACGCGGGATCAGCTTGTTGTTGTTGGCGACCGCCGGGCTGGCATAGGGTTTGGGCAGGTCCGAAGGCTTGAGCAGGAATTTCTGTCCCGGCCGGTCAACAGCGGCGAACGCGGCCGTGGACAAAAGGCCTGTCAATAAAACCGTCACAATACGTTTCATGCCGTCCCCCAAAAGCCGGTTTGCCGGCCATATTTATGACGGCGATGATGGCCGGGTGCGGCCTCAAAAACAATGGTGCGGAGCCGCCGTACCGGCTAAAAGCGCGGCCATGGCCGAGATCGACACCCGCAAAGCTGAGGCCCGCGCCTGGTTTGAATCGCTGCGCGATCGCATCATGGCGGCGTTCGAAACATTGGAGGACGAAGCCCCCGCCGCTTTGTATCCCGGCGCGCCCGGGCGCTTTGCGAAGACCCCCTGGAGCCGCGGCGAAGACGAAGGCGGCGGCGTGATGGGGATGATGCGCGGCCGGCTGTTCGAGAAGGTCGGCGTGCACACCTCCACCGTGTTCGGCGCCTTTTCGCCCGAATTCGCCAAGCAGATTCCCGGCGCGGCGGAAGACCCGCGCTTCTGGGCCAGCGGCATCAGCCTGATCGCGCATATGAAGAATCCGCGCGTGCCGGCCGTGCACATGAACACCCGCATGATCGTCACCACCCAGAGCTGGTTCGGCGGCGGCGCCGATCTCAATCCCACCCTGGATGCCGCGCGCACGCCGCGCCATCCCGACACGGTGGATTTTCACACAAGGCTGAAAAAGGCCTGTGACGGTTTCGACAAAGAGTATTTCCCCAAATACAAGAAATGGGCCGACACCTATTTCTGGCTGCCGCATCGCGGCGAGCCGCGCGGCGTCGGCGGCATCTTCTACGATCATCATGACAGCGGCGATTGGGACAAGGATCTCGCCTTCACCAAAAGCGTGGGCGAGGCCTTTCTCGACATTCAGCCCCAGATCATCCGCCGCCGCATGGACGAAGCCTGGAGCGAGGAAGAGCGCCACGAGCAGGCCAAGTGGCGCGGCCGCTATGTCGAGTTCAATCTTCTCTATGACCGGGGCACGCATTTCGGCCTGAAGACCGGCGGCAATGTCGAAAGCATCCTGTCCTCCATGCCGCCGGTAGCGGAATGGAAATGAAACCCCCTCTTCTAATGAAATTAGGTTCGCGCGGCTCGCCCCTGGCGTTGGCGCAGTCACGCCTGGTGGCGGCGATGCTGGCCAAGACAGCCGGCGCCGATATTTCCGCCTTCCCGATCCAGAGTTTCATGACCAGCGGCGACCAGATCCAGGGCCGCCTGCAGGAAGCCGGCGGCAAGGGCCTGTTCACCAAGGAACTGGACGAAGCGCTGCTGGATGGGCGCATCGATGCCGCCATCCATTCGATGAAGGACCTGCCCACCCGCATGCCCGACGGCATTGTGCTGGCCTGCGTACCGTCGCGGGAGGATCCGCGCGACGCCTTCATCGCCGCCCGTGCCAAGACGGTGATGGAACTGCCTTCCGGCGCAACCATTGGCACCGCCAGCCTGCGCCGCCAGGCCCAGACCCTGCACCTGCGCCCAGACCTGAAAGTCGAGTTGCTGCGCGGCCGGGTCGAGACGCGGCTGGCAAAAATCGAAAGCGGTGCCTTCGACGCCACCTATCTGGCGCTGGCAGGTCTCAAGCGGCTGGGGCTGGAAAGCCACGCCGCCGGAATCGTGGACAGCGAGGCGATGCCGCCCGCGCCGGGACAAGGTGCGCTGGCCATCACCGCCCGCGCCGGCGATGACAAAACCTTGGCGCTGCTGGCGCCGCTGAACATCGCTGAACATGCCGTCACCACCACGGCCGAGCGCGCCTTCCTGCAGGCGCTGGACGGTTCCTGCCGCACCCCTATCGCGGCCTTGGCCAGGATTGTTGACGGCAATCTCATTTTCCTGGGCGAAGTGCTGACCCCGGACGGCAAGCATTGCTGGCGGCGGCGCGAGACCGTCACCTTGGGCAGCGATGCGTCCGAGACCGCCCGTGCGCTGGGCCTGAAGCTGGGCGCGGAGATCAAGAGCGAAGCCGGTCCGCTCTATCAGTCCCATTTCGGTGATAACGGCTGGTAGAGCCGGGACGGCTGGCGGCGATGCCGCCAGCCGATGATTTGGTCCAGTGGACCAAATCAACCGGCGAACGCGCTGAGCGATAGCGAAGCGCAATGCCTCCGCCAGCTTCGCTATTGCAGCACGTTTAAGCCCTTTGCATCCCCGGTTTTTTGGACCAGCATCCCCGCCAGAAAAAGCGCACAGCGCGGCTCTGGGGAGAAACACGATGCTGAATAAACGCAACTTCATGACCGGCACCATCGGCGCCGCCCTGTCCGCCGCTGCGGCGCAGGCACAGCCGGCTGCGCCCGCCAACGGCCTCAATCCCGCGCGCACAATTCCGCACGGCATGATGAAAACCACCCGGATGTTCAAATATCCGAAAGGCTACGGCAACGGGTTGGCGGTGGCGCCGGAAGGCTTGTGGATTGCGCAACAAAAACTGTCGGGCGATGGCGCAAAGCGTTATGGCCTGCCCGAGCCCGCCGACCTGCACGAGGCCGCCTGGCTGGTGGACTGGAACGGCAAGCTGCTCAAGACGGTATCGACCAACTGCCGCAACTGCTCCGGCATGGCCTATGGCGACGGCTTTGTCTGGATGATGGCAAACCAGGCGCCGCAGGGCTGTTTCCAGGTGGACATGAACAGCAAGGAGATCAGCCACCGCCAGATTCCGCTGGCCCTGCCCGGACAGGATGGGGGCGGCAGTCACGGCGCGCAATGGCACAATGGCAAATTGTGGATCGCGGCGCTGCGGCCCAAGCTGCTGCTGCGCGTCGATCCCAAGACCTGGGTGCCGGAAGTCGCAATCTCGACCTACACATCGCCGGAGAAGCCGCGCACCCATGACATGACCATCGATGCCGACGGCAATATCTGGCTGGTGCTCGGCAATGACAGCAAGAACTACAAGGAAGGAAAGCCCGGCCTCGTGAAGTATGACGGCAAGACCGGCCAGATCATCGGCACCTATGATTTCCTGCCGGGCTCCTGCGATCCCCATGGCCTGGAATTCCATAACGGCACCCTGATTTCCTGCGACGCTGGTATCCATCCCGGTTGGCCGAATGGCGACAGCCCCCATGCGGGCTGGGTCTTCAAGATCGAACCGGCGTAAAGGAACCTGAAGATGAAGCGCAGAGATTTCCTCGCCGCGGCCGCGGTCTCGCCCGCTGCCGCCATCCCGGCTCTCGCACAGCCGGCCCATCCCACCTGCCTGCCGGACTGGTCGAAGATTCCGGCGCGCGCCGCCAGCAAGATCGAGGTGGTCTACAAGACCAAGCACGGTCAACCCAACGGCCTGGCCATTGCCTCGACGCCGGGACAGATGTGGGTGCTGGACCAGGGCGCCGGTCACTGGATCACCCTGACCAACATCGCCGACGGCTCCACCGTGCGCGAGTTCCAGGCCGATGTGGTGGGCCCCAGTGGGCTGGTGCAGGATGGCGAGACCATGTGGATCACCTCGACCCACAATTCCATCATCGTGCATTGCGACCTCAAGGGCAAAACTATCGCCAAATACGTCACCCCCGGCGCGGGGCGCATCTATGAGCGCGAGGACGATCCCAAGCCGCGCTCCAGTCCGCTGAAGCCGGCCTGGCCCGACCTGCCGCGCGGCATCGGCCCGGCCCAGACCGGCAATGTCGGCAACAACACCGGCAAGGGCCTGCCGCCGGGACAGTTGCCGCTGAATGCCGAGGAAGGTTCGGGCGGCACCGGCGCACACGCCATCATCCTGGACGGCGATTATCTGATCTATGCCTGCCCGCCGGCGCGGGCGATCTTCACCATCAACAAAAAGACCTGGAAGGTGAAATCCTCCTGGCCGGTGCCGGGCAACCGCACCCACGGCATGAGCTGGGGCAAGACCCGCAGCACCGTCTGGTCGTCGGACTCGAACCTCAACGCCTTTTTCCGCCACGACGCGGCGACCGGCGTCATTCGGGAACGCGTGCAACTGCCCGACGACTCGCCGGTGATCCATTGCGCCAAGCTGGTGGGCGACAATATGTATTTCTGCGACGATATGGGCTGGATGGCCCGCTTTAAAATCTAGTCGACGCGGAAGCCGGGACGCAGGCCGATATAAGATTCATTGAGCGCGGCAATGCTGGGGCAACCCAGCAGCTTGAGAGTGCGGATAATATCGGCGCGGAAAATCTCGATGGCGCGCTCGACCCCGGCATCGCCGGCCGCCGCCATGCCGTAAGCATAACCGCGTCCCAGCAACACCGCCTTGGCGCCCAGCGCCATGGCCCGCACCACATCGGCGCCGCGGCGGATGCCGCCGTCGAACAGCACTTCGGTTTGCCCGCCCACGGCTTCCAGGATTCCTGGCAGCACACGCAAGCTTCCCGCCACGCCGTCGAGCTGGCGGCCGGCATGGGTGGAGACCACGATGCCTTGGGCACCCTCGTCCACCGAGCGCTTGGCGTCATCGATGGTCATGACACCCTTCATGACAATGGGACCATCCCAAACCTGGCGAATCCATTTGAGATCGGTCCAGGACACCTGCGCCGATTCCAGCGCGGCGGCCACATCCACCGCCTGCAAGGGACCGGAACCCGGCACCACGATATTGGGGAAAGGCCGCGTCATGCCGTCGGCGAGGAAGCCGGCCAGCCAGCGCGGATGCGCCAGGATGTTGGGCACATATTTCGCCTTGGCCAGCAGGTTGCGGCCCATCAGCTCTTTCATGCCGTTGCGGAAGTCGCGTTCGCGGTTGCCCGCCACTGGCGTGTCGATGGTGACGAACAGCGCCTTGTAGCCGGCCGCCTTGGCCCGCAGGATCGCCGCTTCCGCCGCGCCGCGTCCGCCTGCCAGATACAATTGATAGAAAGTGGGGCCGGTGGATTCCGCCTTCACATCCTCGATGCGGTGGCCGGACATGGTGGAGAGAATATAAGCAGTGCCGTTGCGACCCGCCGCCTTCGACGCCGCCAACTCGCCGCGGGGATGCATCAACCGCGAATAGCCAATCGGCGCCAGGATGAACGGCAGGTCCAGCTTCTGGCCCAGCACGGTGACGCCAAGATCGCAGGACGGCGTCGCCACCGCAAAGCGCGGCTTGAAGATCACTTCCTTGAAGGCGCGTTCGCTGTCCTTCAGGGTCACCTCGTCATCGGCGGCGCCGTCGAGATAGTCGAACACCGCGTCGGGCAGGCGCACGCGCGCCATGCGACGCATGTCCTTGATGTTGACCACACGCGGGGAAGCCAGGCTCATAGTCTTGTATCCGGAGAAAATCGCGCCGTTTATGCCCGCAAACCGCCCGTATTAAAAGGCAGAAATGCCCGTCTGGGCCCGGCCCAGCACCAGGGCATGAATATCGTGAGTGCCTTCATAGGTGTTGACGGCTTCCAGGTTCATCATGTGGCGCACCACGTGATAATCGTCGGAAACGCCATTGGCCCCATGCATATCGCGCGCGGCCCGCGCAATCTCCAGCGCCTTGCCGGCATTGTTGCGCTTGAGCAGGCTGATCGTCTCCACCGCCAGCAGGCCTTGCTCCATCAGCCGCCCCACTTGCAGGCAGGCGTTGAGCCCCAGGGCGATCTCGGTCTGCATGTCGGCCAGCTTTTTCTGGAAGAGCTGGGTGGCGGCTAGCGGCCGGCCGAACTGCATCCGCTCCAGCCCATAGCGACGCGCCGCATGCCAGCAGAATTCGGCGGCGCCCATCGCGCCCCAGCTGATGCCGAAGCGCGCATGGTTGAGGCAATCGAACGGGCCCTTCAGTCCCTCCACTCCCGGCAGCAGACGGTCTTCGGGAATTTCCACGTCATCCATCGCGATCTCGCCCGTCACGCTGGCGCGCAGCGAGAACTTGCCTTCGATCTTGGGTGTCGAAAGTCCCTTGTCGCCGCGCTCCAGCACAAAGCCGCGAACCTTGTCCTCCAGCTTGGCCCAGATCACCAGCACATCGGCGATAGGCGCATGGGTGATCCAGGTCTTGGAGCCCGACAGCACAAAACCGGTCTTTGTTTTGCGGGCGCGGCTCTGCATCGCGCCGGGGTCGGAGCCCGAGCCGGCTTCGGTCAGGCCAAAGGCGCCGATCCATTCGCCCGTTGCCAGCTTGGGAAGATATTTCTGCCGCTGCGCCGCGCTGCCAAAAGCATGGATGGGATGCATCACCAGGCTGGACTGCACCGACAGCGAGGAGCGGAAGGCGGAATCCACATGCTCGACCTCACGTGCGATCAGGCCGTAAGCCACAGGCGATACGCCGCCAAATTCCTCCAAGCTACTGCCCAGCAACCCCAGTGCACCCATTTCCCGCAGCAGCTGCGGATCGAAAGTCTCATGGCGGTGCATGTCCCGCACCAGCGGCATCAGGCGCGATTGCGCGAAGCCGTGCGCGGTATCGCGCACCAGCTTTTCCTCCTCGCGCAGCGAGGCTTCCAGCAACAGGGGGTCGCCCCAGTCGAACGCGGCCTTTTTCATGCCCAGCCCAAAACAAAACGGGGAGGCGAAATGCCTCCGGACAGAAGCATATCGCCATCCCCGTGCCGCCCGCAAAGGCGGACTTAGCCGTCGAACAGGCTAAGTGGATTTAGTTGCTCTTGGTGACCTGGCCCTCGGCCACGCCGCCCGTGCTGCCGACGCCGGGATTGACCAGATGTTCGTCCTTGGGCGAGGTCGGCATGAACTGATCGTCATGGCCGGCCAGCTTGGCATTGGTATTGCCATCCGCACCGGGCTTGCCATTGCGCAGGTCGTTCTTGGTGTCATTGGCCATTTTGAGGCTCCGAAAGGGTTCCACCGGTGACAACGGCCAGAACGGATTAGGGTTTCCGTCCCAAAACCCAGTCCGCCACATCGCGGGCCACGCTTTCGCCTTCCAGGTCGCGCAGCAGCATGTGCCAGCCATGGTCATAGCGCGTGACCTTGGCCTTCGCCCCCAGCGTCGCAATCACCGCTTCGGTGGGTTTGGCGGGAATGATCTGGTCATTGGCGCCATAAAGAAACAGGATCGGCGGCGCGGTCTTGATGTTGTCCGGCGCCGTGCGTGCCTCGTCCATCAGGTTCACCAGCCCGAACAAGGTGTCGGTGCGGGTCTTTTTCTGGAACAGCGGATCCCTGCCCAGGGCACGCAGCATGGGGACGTTATCCGAGGGCGTGATGGTCACCACCCGCCCCGCCGCAGTGTTGGACAGAATCATGCCGGGCAGCAAATGCGCGCCCAGGAACAGGCTGGTGCGATATAGCAGCGGCATGTCACCCCGCGACCAGACCGCGGGCGCGATCAGGATAAGGCCGTCCACCGCCGGCTGCTTGGCCGAGGCCTGCGCCGTCAGCACCACCGCACCGCCCATGCTTTCACCCAGTGCGAAAACCGGAACGCCCGGATAGCGCGCCCGCGCCGCGGACACCGCATCGTCCAGGTCGGTGCGCATGACACCGGCCCCTGCCCAGAGGCCGACATTGTCGCCGCGCCCGAAGCCGCGTTGATCATAGGCGAGCGTGGTGATGCCCAGCTTCGCCCACACCTTCGCCGGCGGATCGAAGGCATTGGAATAATCGCTCATGCCGTGCAGCGCTACGATCACGGCGCGGGGCTTATCGGATTCCTGGCCCTCCGCGTCCCAGCGGCGCAGCGGCAGCCGCATGCCGTCGCGCGCCACGATCGCGTCGTCCGTCACCATCGGCGTCACATGCCCGTCGCCGGGCGGCACAAAGGTTGGCGCGCAGGCGCCCAACAGCAAACATGCAAAAACCAGAGTCCAGCGCACATCACACCCGCGGAATTTGCGGCCGCACGCCGGATTCGAACCAGAACGTCATCATGGCGCGAAGTGTAGGGCCCCGTCAGAAGGGCAGCAACCCAATCATGGCGCCGGACAGCCCGCTGGCCATGGTGCCGGCCAGCAGCGCCTTGAGCGACAGCGACACGACTTCGTCGCGCCGCTCGGGAATCAGGGCGCTCATGCCCCCGATCAGGATGCCGACGCTGGCGAAATTGGCGAAGCCGCACATGGCATAGACCATGATCTGGGTGCTGCGGGGATCCAGCGCGCCCGCCGGCAAAGCCGACAGCCTGAGATAGGCCACCAGTTCAGTCAGGATCACCTTGATGCCCATGAGGCCTCCGGCTGTGCCGGCCTGGCTCCACGGGACTCCCAGCAGCCAGACGAAAGGCGCGAACAGCCAGCCCAGCATGCGTTCCAGGGTCAGCGGCGCGCCGCCCACAGCCGGCAGATGGCCGAGCAGTCCATTGGCCAGCGCCATCAGCGCGGTCATGACGATCAGCATCGCAAGCACCTGGAGATAGATTTTCAGCCCGTCCTCCGTCCCTTGCGCCATCGCATCCATGGTGGAGCGGTAATGCACCGTCTCCTGCTGTTCGCTGAGGTCGGTATCGGCAGGCCCCGGCACCATCAGGCGCGCAATCAGCACGCCTGCCGGCAGCGACATCAAGGAGGCCACCAGCAGATGGCCCAGGGCGCCGGGCAGCACGTCCTTCAGGATGGTGGCGTAGAGCACGAACACCGTGCCCGCGATCACCGACAGGCCCACGGTCATCAGGATGAAGAGTTCGGTGCGAGCCAGCCGCGCCAGATAGGGGCGGATCACCAGCTGGCCTTCGATATTGCCCAGGAACACGGTGGCCGCCGCGCTCAATCCCACCGCACCGCCCAGGCCCAGGGTGCGCCTCAGCACCAGCGCCAGGCCATGCACGATGGCGGGCAGAATGCGCCAATGCCACAGGATCGCCGACAGGGCGCTGATCACCATCAACAGTGGCAAGATGCCGAACGCCAGGTTGATCATGTTGGCGGGATGGGTGACGGTGAACGGCGTCGGTCCGCCGCCCAGATAGCCGAAGATGAAGCTGGTGCCGGCGCCGGTGGCCGTGGACAGCGCCGTCACCACGCCGTTCAGCTGGAACAGCGCATCGCGGATCACCGGCAGCTTGAGCAGCAACAGCGCCAGCACCCCCTGCAATACCAGCGTGCCCGCCACCATGCGCCAGGAAAATTGCTTGCGATCCTCGGACAATGCCCAGGCCAGCGCGATGATGGCGCATATCCCCAGCGCCGATTGCAGATGCGCCAATGCCGGCCCCCGCCAAAACCCCAACGCCACGCTACACGATTTCCGGATTCATGAAAGTGACAGGGCGATGCGCCGGCGTTAGTGTCACGCATCGGGGGATGGATGACCGGAAAACCGGCAGGGTCTGGGAAAATCGCCGCACTGGCGGGCGCGCGCGCCTTTCCGCCCTTGATGGTGGTGATGTTTCATTTCAGCGAGGGGCATCATTACAGCGGCTGGCGGCCGCTCGATTTCCTCGCCACCCGCGGGTACCAGTGGGTGG